>Ga0208108_1000051_pt1 | contig 25357 bp, 26 predicted proteins | sample CryBogCBE22May08_FD_184589 | JGI IMG/M metagenome (GOLD analysis project Ga0208108, IMG submission 184589) | Freshwater microbial communities from Crystal Bog, Wisconsin, USA - CBE22May08 (SPAdes) | ecosystem: Environmental > Aquatic > Freshwater > Lake | place: Crystal Bog, Wisconsin, USA...
TTCGCAGCAATCGTATCGTTAAATAAAATAACGTCTTGACTCACAAAGCCAATTTGTTTGCGTAAATCATTTAAGCGATAGTGAGAAATCAGTTCTCCATCAAGATAAATACCTCCTTTTGTTGGCTCAAAAAAACGAGGTACAAGATTCACTAAAGTGGTTTTCCCACTTCCTGAAGGTCCAACAAATGCAATGACTTCACCAGGTTGAATACTAAGTTGAATATCCCTTAAAACCTCTCTCGTTTGGTTATCCATCGTAGCCGAGACATTGCTTGAATAGGCAAAAGCGATATCTTTGAATTCAATTTGACCTTTTGCTACAGTCAAAGGAATCGTGTTGTCTTCCAAAAGCTCAACTTCAGCAGGTTGATCAATTAAACCAAAAATCATTTCAGCTGCAATTAAGCCCCTTTGTAAAGGTTGGTTAATGTCGGCTAAATGTTTTAAGGGAGAAATAATCAACAGCATAGCGGTGACAAATGCTGCAAATTCGCCAACCGTAGTCCCCATGGAGCTCGATTGGACAATGGCAATCAGTAAGACCACAGATAGTGCTATCGAAGCAATCAACTGCGTAAGTGGCTGATTTAAGCCCCCAGCGATTGAAGCTTTAATAGCGAAAGCCCTTAACTCTTCAGCCATGATCTTAAATCGTTGCATTTCATAATCTTGACCATTATTTAATTTAACTACTTTGTGACCCGCTGCAGCCTCTTCAACTACGTAAGCCAAGCGACTTGTAAAGTCTTGTTGTTTACGATTGATTAAGCGCAAACGACGATTAATCTGGCTCATAATAAAACCAATCACTGGAAAAATAATAAAAACAACTAGGGTAAGTTTCCAATTCAAATAAAACAGATAAGCCAAAAGTCCAATGACTTGCAAGGAATCTCGCACTAAATTAATAGCTACACTACTTAAAATGCTTAATACGTTGTTTACTTCAAAAACAACCGTATTGATTAAATTAGCTGCGGTACTTTGTAAAAAAAATTCAGTAGATGCTTGTAAGAGTTTTTTGAACATTTGTTCACGTAAAACTAACAAAACATTATTAATGACTCGATTGAGCCAATAGTTAGATAAAAACTGAGCTGCACCACGAATAAATGCAATACCCACTAAAAAGACGGGGACTTGCCATAATTTCTCATCAAAACCCCCAGTAAAGCCACGGTCTAAAAGTGGCTTCATCAAGGCTGGAATGGATGTTTCTGTGGCTGCTACGACTGCCATAGCTAGCAATGCCAAAATAATCATCGATTGAAATGGCTTTAAATAACTCAGAACACGGATAAAAACTTGTTGATTTTCTAGCTTCATAGTACTTATTATCTCAAGTTAATCAATTAAACTCTTAATTAATGAAAACTTCCCCTAATTCTCCAATCGATACTCAGCATTTTAAGAAAATTTTGATTATCGCTACAAGACAAATAGGTGATACTCTCATTACAACACCCTTGATTAAACGCACCCATGAAATTTGGCCAGATGCACAAATCGATTTCCTAGGGTTTAAAAGTGCAATTGGTATTCTAGAGGGTAATCCACATTTACACGAAATTATTGGCTCAAGCCCAAAGCCAAAAATTAAAGAGTACCTACACTTATTAAAAAAAGTTTTTTTTAAGTATGATTTGGCAATTATTACTCAGCCAAGTGATCGCTCCTACTTATATGGCTTATTTGCTGCCACCAAACGAGTCGGTGTAATGCATGTTGGACAGGAAGATCATGGCTGGAAAAAGTGGATAACGCAGTATCAAGTACCGATTAATTATTTTGAACAACATGTTGTAACAGAAAAATTGCGGTTAGTAGATCCCTTTACAAAAGGTAAACAAATCACTCAGGAAATCGTGATTGATGCCCCTAGCAAAGTATCACCATCACTTGTAGCAAACGAAATTGCGCCTAATAGCGTTCTTATTCATCCGAGCCCCCTCAATGCCTATAAAAAATGGCCCTTGTCCCACTGGCTATCTGTCATTGAATTTCTCTCTGATCAGCATATTCCAGTATTGATTAGTGGGGGTGCTGCTAAAGTAGATGTCGACTTGGCACAAGAGATTATCAAAGGACTAAGTCAAAAAGCAAAGGATCAAGTAATCAATTTGACTGGTAAAGTGAGTTTCAGTGAGTTAGCCACCTTACTGCGACAAGTAAGGGCTTACGTGGGAGTGGATACCTCTGTGACGCATCTGGCCGCAGCATGTAACACTCCAACCGTTGCACTTTTCGGCGCTACTCCGCCAACCAATTTTGGTCCATGGCCCAACGGCTTTAGCGGTAAACAACCCTACCAAATTAGAGCCCTTTCGCAAACTGTTAGCAATGTGACTATTTTGCAAGGACCCAATGCTTGCGTACCTTGCAGAAAAGCTGGATGCGATGATCACGCAAACAGTCGAAGTTTATGTCTTGAAGAACTAGACTCAACCCGGGTCATTCAAGCACTTCAAAAGATTCTTCAGCTAAATATCAACTAATTAGAAAAGCTGTCGAACACTTTTTAATTGGTATAAATAATTTTTAAGTTTGAACGAACGCCTACCTGATGTAATAAATTATTAAATACTTGAATATTTGTGTCATCAGGATACAGTCGCCAATTTTGTGGAAACTCTAATTCACAAACTCCAGTTGTTGAGGTGAGCTCTGCCGTCATACGAAGACCATCATTGAGTTTTTTGCCACCAATGGGTGCAAGTGTTTGTACTTGGTGAAAGAACTTCTCTGACTTTTCGTTGAGTTGTCTTATATTAACTTGCGTTGTCATTGCAAAATGAATGGACTGGGCATAACGTAATCTGGCCATTGCAATATTCATACCTGCTTGCACAATGTGTCGGATGCTACCTGAAAAATTCTCATTAGCAGGTTGCACTTTCGTTTGTACTTTAGCAATCAGTAATTCATCTTCTTTAAAACAATCACGATAGTTTTCAAATACATCTTCAAAGACAGTTAGTTCAAGCTGATCAGTCCCATCATCAATCATCAGTGAATACATCACTCCACTTCTAGTCTTATTTGTTCTTTGCGAAACAATGATTCCAGCGACGAGTTTTTCACCAGAAGACATACTGACTTTATTTAAAGGAACGCGAGCAATTTTTCGTACCTCATCAGCGTAGGCGTCAAATAAGTGACCAGAGATACAAAAGCCAAGAGCTAGTTTTTCTTCTTGTAAGCGTTTTTTATCACCCCACTCGGCGGTTTGAACATATTCAGGTTCACTACCCTCTTCTTCGCCAGGCATCTCAAATAAACTAACTTGATTTGCTGATGCAATCGCTTGTTCTGCGGCAGTCATGGCATTGGCCAAAGACTCTAATAAAATCGAGCGACCTTGCACACCATTGGGTGCAATGGCATCAAATGCTCCAGCTCGTATCAACGCTTCGATGGAGCGACGATTAACGACTCGGCGGTCAACCCGCATACAAAAATCAAATAGGTGTGTAAAAGGTTTTTCTTGTCGAGCACGAACGATTTCTAAAATCGCATTTTCGCCAGTACCTCGCACCGCTCCTAAGCCATACTTAACCTGCATTACTTTTTGGGTTGCATCTTTTGGATCAGGGCGAATCGGTACGAATCGATACTCACCTTGATTAATATCTGGGGGTAATATCTCGACTTGATTCGCCCGCGCATCCTCAAATAAGACACGTACTTTATCCGTATCGTCCATAGCAAGGGATAAGTTAGCTGCCATAAATTCAGCAACATAATGGGCTTTCAACCAAGCCGTATGGTAGGCAAGTAAGGCATAAGCTGCTGCATGAGATTTATTAAATCCATATCCAGCAAAAGCTTCCATGAGTTTAAAGATCTCATCTGCTTTTTCTTGCGTTAAACCATTTTCGATGGCGCCCTTAGCAAAAATCTTACTTTGCTCAGCCATCTCCTCTGGCTTTTTCTTACCCATAGCACGACGTAATAAATCAGCACCTCCCAATGAGTAACCACCAATCACCTGTGCCATTTGCATTACTTGTTCTTGGTAAACCATAATGCCGTAGGTTTCTTCAAGAACAGGTATTACTCGAGGATCCGCATATTCAACTTCTTGACGTAAGTGTTTTCTGGCGATATAGGATGGAATCAAATCCATTGGACCAGGACGATATAAAGCCACTAAGGCGATAATATCTTCGAATCGATCCGGCTTAGCATCTTTAAGCATGCCTTGCATGCCGCGGCTTTCTAACTGAAAAATCGCTACGGTATTTGCAGACTTTAGGACTTCAAAAGCTAATGGGTCATCTAATGGCACGTTACCAACTCGCCAGTTCGTTAACTCTGGATAAAGTTGATGAATATATTTTTCAGCTAAATCTAAAATCGTTAAGGTAGTTAAACCCAAAAAGTCAAATTTGACTAAGCCAACAGCCTCCACGTCATCCTTATCAAATTGACTGATGACACCAGCACCTTCTTCATTTCCAGATTGTACGTAAAGCGGACAAAAGTCAGTCAGCTTACCTGGGGAAATTAAGACGCCTCCAGCGTGCATACCCACGTTACGCGTAATTCCCTCTAACTGTTGAGCAAGTTCAATCAATTGTCTCGCTTCTTCGTTTTGTTTGTACAAATCATCTAATTCAGGCTTTGCCTTGATTGCTTCAGCAATCGTAATTTGCTGCCCGGGCTTCGCTTCAATTAATTTTGAAATAGCGTCAACAAAGGAATACGGTTGCTCAATCGCGCGACCAACGTCTTTGATCGCACCTCTGGCTGCCATCGTACCAAAGGTAGCAATTTGACTAACTGATTCATGGCCATATTTATCTTTAACGTACTGAATGACTCGATCACGACCTAATTGACAAAAATCGATATCAAAGTCGGGCATCGAAACACGCTCTGGATTTAAGAAGCGTTCGAAGAGTAAGTTATATTCCAATGGATCTAAATCAGTAATACCCAATGAGTACGCAACGAGAGATCCTGCGCCTGATCCCCTACCAGGACCTACCGGTACGCCATTATTCTTTGCCCAGGCAATGAAGTCAGCCACAATTAGGAAATAGCCTGGAAATCCCATTTGCACAATGGTGTTGATTTCAAAATCTAAGCGATCTGAATATTTTGGGTAAACCGAATTTCTTTTTTCCTCATCAGGATACAAATGCAACATCCGTTGTCCAAGACCTTCTCTCGCTAAGGAGCCAAGATACTCTGCAAGAGTCAAATTATTTGGTGTTGGAAAATCGGGTAATTTCGGTTTACCTAGTTGTAAAGATAAATTACAGCGTTTTGCAATTTCGATTGTATTTTCTATCGCACTTGGGAGATCTTCAAACAACTCCAGCATCTGATCTGGACTCTTGAAATATTGCTCAGAAGTAAAACGAACATTACGCTTAGGATTGCCTAGCTTATCCCCATCAGCAATACATACTCTTGTTTCATGTGCTCTAAAATCTTCCTCAAGCATGAACTCAATGGGATGCGTAGCAACGATAGGTAAATTTAGTCGGTTTGCCAAATCTGCGACTTGATGAATATATTTTTCCTCTTTAGCTTGACCAGTTCTTTGAACCTCTAAATAAAAATTATTCGGGAAAATGGTACTCCAAGCTAAGGCAGATTGATCGGCTAGCTCAATTTGATCATTGAGTAACGCGACTCCAACATCCCCATCAACTCCACCTGAAAGACAAATTAACCCTTCTGACAGCAATACTTGACCAGTCTTTTGAAGTGAGGATGTACTATGTAGTGCAAACCAATCAGGATGGACCTCAGGTCTTCCCAACACTTGATTTTCGAGACTAGACTTACTGAGAATTTCACACAAATTCAAATAACCTGTATGGTTCTTTACCAACAATAAAGCTCTGAAGGGTTTCGCAGCATCGGTTGGATTCGTTATCCAAACATCCGCACCAGCAATTGGCTTTACACCTTCTTTACGAGCTGATGAGTAAAATTTAATGAGGCCGAATAAATTGCTCAAATCGGTTAATGCTAAGGCCCCCATTTGATAATTAACAGCTTGTTTTATTGCATCATCTAAACGAACAATTCCATCAACGATAGAATATTCGGAATGAAGGCGTAAATGTATAAATTTTGGATCTGACATCATTCAATTTTAATATGGATTTAACCAATTACCGTGGCAGATTTGCCCCTTCCCCTACGGGGCTTTTACACATTGGATCTTTGGCAACTGCGCTCGCAAGTTGGTTGGATGCCAAAGCATCTAACGGAGTTTGGATAGTAAGAATTGAAGATATAGATACGACCAGAGCACAACCTGATGCCAGCGAAGGAATTCTGAACCAATTAGCCAGATTTGGACTGATCAGCGACGAAAAGGTAATCTTTCAGTCAAATCGAATACCTGTTTATCAACAATACTTAAACTCTCTTCAAGAAAAAGGTGTTATTTATACCTGCGGATGCTCCAGGAAAAAAATACAGAACTACTATGAGGAACTTGGCGAAATCATCTTCCCCCACCAAGAAATAGTTTATCCAGGATTTTGTAGACGTAATCCTCCAAATCATCAAACTCCAGGGGCATTACGTATAAAAATTCCCGACAATACCATAGTGAATCAACAATGGCTCAATAAAGAAGTGGGAGATTTTATATTGCAGAGGGCTGATGGTGTTTTCAGTTACCAGTTAGCTGTGGTCATTGATGATCATTATCAAAATATTACCCATGTTGTGCGTGGAGCAGACTTAGCAACAAATACACCTAGACAAATATGGCTCCAGCAAGTTTTAGAGTTTCACACCCCAACTTATCGACACATCCCTTTAGTTCTGGATCCAACAGGCAATAAACTTTCAAAACAAAATAAAGCAGAGCCTCTATGGCCACAAACAACCGAAGCAATATTAGGAAATTTAGCAAGAATAGCCGAGCATTTAGGCTTAAATCTGCCTTTAGACCAACCCAAAACAATTTCTAGTTGGCTGCATTATGCAGTCAAGGCTTGGCGTGACCAAAAGCGATTAGGCATACCGACTGGTTAGTTAACTCTTCTTTTTATTGCCGAGTAAAGCACCTACAGTTCGAACAGTTGAAGTTGGCTTAGGATTAGAATTCGGGGGGACTGAATCAGCACTTCCTGCAACGGATCCCTGATAAGGAAGATAAAAAAGTGGATCCGCTGATAAATCCCCAGAAACATCAGGGGCTGGAATTTGGATCAAGGGTTTTTTAGTTAACTTCTCAATGTCTTGCAGTAACTTCATTTCCGACGGATCTACTAAAGCAATTGCATCACCTTTAGCTCCTGCTCTACCGGTTCTACCGATACGATGGACATAATCTTCAGCGCTATAAGGGAGTTCATAATTAATCACACAGGGCATACTCGATATATCCAATCCACGAGCTGCTACATCTGTTGCAACGAGAGCATCAATATCGCCTTTTTTAAAGCCATCTAATATGCTCATTCTTTCTAATTGACTTTTATCACCATGAATCGCGGCAGCTTTAATACCTGCGTTTTCAAGCGACTTTGCCAATCTTGAACAACCAATTTTGCTATTCGAGAAAATGATGCATTGGTTTGGCAAACCTTGTCTTTTTCTGGCTAGCAATACATTTTTTAAAACTTGTAATTTTTTATCAGTACTGACTTTATGAACTACCTGCGTTACCGTATCAGCAGTCGCATTCTGACGGGACACTTCAATCGTAATTGGATCGATTAAGTAGCTCTGAGCTAATTTTTTAATTTCTGGGGAAAAGGTCGCTGAAAACAATAATGTTTGACGATTTTTCGGAATCAAGGAAAGAATTTTTTGTAAATCAGGTAAAAATCCCATATCAAGCATACGATCTGCTTCATCAAGAATCAAAAATTGGACTTGGCTTAAATTCGCTGTTTTTTGACTAATATGGTCTAAAAGTCTGCCAGGCGTTGCAATCAGAAGCTCTACACCATTTCTCAGCAGTTGAGTTTGAGGGGTAATATCAACTCCACCAAAAACTACAGCTGTCCTAATAGGGGTGTATTTAGAGTATTTAAAAGCATTTTCAGCAACTTGATCACTTAGCTCTCGAGTAGGGGTTAGAACCAAAGCTCTTAAAGGGTGACGCGCTGGTGAGGAGCTCGTATTTGCCATTGGCAAGAGCATTTCGAGTATAGGTAGGACAAAGGCTGCCGTCTTACCAGTGCCAGTCTGAGCAGCACCCATCACATCTCGGCCGGCTAAAACATGAGGAATCGCTTGAGCCTGAATAGGGGTAGGAATGGTATAGCCCTGCTCTTCAACCGCCTTTAAAATCAAATCTGACTTAAGGAAAGAAGAGAAAGTAACTCCAGGGACAACGGCTAAGTCGTTCTCTGGAGTATTCATTTCTGAAGTATTTGGGGGTGTATTTTCTATCACAGCCCTCTATTATGAGGGCAAATGCTTTTTTCAACCTAAAGTTGCAATTCCAGCCTTAGCAATGAGAGCGTCATCTGAGGATTTAACACCTGAAACACCAACCGCACCAATGGTATTTCCGTCAATCACAATATTCACGCCACCTTCTAAAACACCATGTAATACAGGGGTTGCACCTAAAAAGGCAGTACGGCCTTGATTAATAATGTCTTCATATATTTTTGACTCTCTTCTACCCAAAGCAGCCGCTTTGGCTTTTTCTTGAGAAATATAAGTTGTAACAGGAGCGGCACCATCCAAACGTAAAAGGCCTAATAAGTGGCCCCCATCATCAACTACAGAGATGGTTACTGCCCAATTATTATCTTTTGCGAACTGCTGTGAAGCTTGTAAAATTTTTGAAACGTCTTCTTGGGTTAAATACACACGATTTGCTGGCATTAGGATTCTCCATTTAAATTTAAGCTGAATTAAAGTATTTCCTAATGATTATATTTAGGTTTTTTCATCGAACGATAAATTTTTCCAAAATGGAGATGACATAGGAAAGAAAAGAATATTAAAAACCCCATCAGTACATGTAAAACATGCATTATTTCTCTTGCTTCTAAATTTCCGTAATATAAGAAAAATATAGTCACAAAATTAAGTAATAACGCTACGAAAAAAATTAATCCCCACTTCATCTTTTTCCCATCTTTTAAATAATGAAGTGCGTGACCATTCAAACTCATACCAAAGATAATGAATAGTATCTGCCCAGTAATACCGTGAATAACTAACCACTCGCGATACTCGCTTGGAAATCGTTCAAGAATATCCTGATAAAAAAAACTCCAAACGCCTGTTAAGCAACAAATGAATCCAACTAAAAAGGTACTAATTCGTTGAAATTTTTTCATCATACTAAATATACTTTTGAGATGTCTGCATTCCTTTGGACTAGGTATCCTTTAGCATCCAATATTTCAAAGTAATCAGCATTCGGATTTTGATCAACCGCTAAGGCTTTAGTTAATGCATCAGCCAACATACAACTTTTAGCCGTCACAGTGAACACCTTTTCACCAATGATGGGTATTTGTTGATAAGGATTAATCAGATGTTTAGATTGAACTACTGCCGATTCATCTCTGATTAAACTGGATGAACTAGCAACTGCGATATTTGATAGTTTTCCAAAATCAATTAACTCTGTTTTTTCACCTAACTGACGTAGCAATATTTTCCTTGGCACACTTCCTAAAATTCTTAAATCTCCGCCAGCATTCACAATTGCATTTTCAACGCCGTAACTTTTAAGAAGATTGATTGCTCGATCAACTGCATAACCTTTAGCAATACCACCTAAATCCAATAAAACAGGGTGATGAATTCTGATTGAATGATTTCCCTCCAACTCAATATTTGCGATGGAATAATTACCTAAGAGGTGACTAAACTCTTCCATATGAGGTCGCAATCCCCACCTACTTAATACATGGCCAACTCCACAATCAAAAGCACCTTTCGTTATTTCATGAAGATATTTTGCGGTTTGAAGAACTTCAAATGTCCAAGGATGTATTTCTAAAGAGGGTTTGTTAAGTAAGCTTACAGTTTGATTGATAATTGAAATATCACTACGTGGTTCAAAAATCGACATCAGATAATCCACTCTTTCAATTTCTCTGAATGCAGCCGCAATCACAGACTCTAAATTTAATTTTTTTTTATCTTTAGGGGAATCAGATTCAAAATCAATTTGAATTTCGATAAAAGTTCCCAACAACGGTTTACAACGTATCATGAGATTTTAATTTTTTCAGTAACAGTGAATGAAGTGCCATTAATCGTCTAATGCCATCTGTGACGTGCTTGCATGATAATGTCGCTCCAGAAATATTTTCAATGTCTTCATTGAGCCGAATTTTATGGATTGAATTTTTATCGATAAATTGCTTGCGCCAGCTTAGCTCTCTAATTTGATGCCCGTAGGATTCGTTATATTGAAGAATTTGAACTTCTTTAACATTTCCAAAATGGTCGATTCCTAATCCATAAGTAATCATTTCATGCTTTCCAACTACTTCATCAACAATGAACCAAGATCCATCACCCGCTAACCAAAATTGACTATTAGTTAGTGGATGATGAATTCCAGATATTTTCTTCAGTTGTTTACGAATTTCGGCTGATATCTCAAATTGAACTTTCGAAAAATATTTACCAGGAAACATGACTTGTTTTGCTTCTTCAGCTGACATATATGTTTTTGCAATGACCGTGGGACTCACTCCCCCAAGCAGGGAGAGTGAAATCGTGAGCGGTAATAATGAATTTCTCAAGATGAAAACGCCTTTTTAAAAAGGAACACCAACCTTCAACATATATTCATTTCTTCCGTGGCTATCCCACACCATGCCATCAGAACACTCTGCGTCACCAGGGGCCCAACAATCACCACCGATTTGCGTTCTCATGGCCATCGTTACCCAGAAATCTTTATTTGCATAGTGGATGTTTGGTCCTATGAAATGCGCTCTTTGAGTTTGTGAAGCAAAGCTAAATCCGTCATAATCATTATGAAAACGATATTCAAAACCTAAACTCCAATTAGGTGCAACTCGGTAGGAAAGACCGCCAACGAAGTCTAAAACAATTTCTTCAATTGGTTCTTCATCAAACTTTAGTTTTTCTGCTTCAAAAACTAAATTTCCTACGAGCTGTAAGCGATCATCTAAAAAATTCGATTGGACTATAAGGCGCGTTTCGATTGCGTCTTTTAAACGACCAAAAGTTGGTTCAAAGTAGACTCCAACTCCAACAGGTGATGTCAGGGGATTGGTAATCCGCCAAATTGCTTCTAGCGAAATACCGTCAATACCTTTTGAACTATAACTTGGATCTTCGACGAATGCCCCTGATACGCCATATCCTCCAGTACAGGAACTCAAGGATTCAGAACAAGCATCTGGGTTAGTGTAGTTTTTTGCAGATTGAATGGAGTAAGTGTTTAAGTATCCAGCTAATTGAATATTATCGGTGAGACCATACTCAACCTCTGAGCGTCCTTGCCAGTAATCATAAGTACCAGTGGCATGACCTCTAGTAAGTTGAAGGCGTTGTTCAACCTCCCATTTTCCTTTTGGTTGTAAATCTAAACCGTAAACCCAACCAAAATTACTTTCTCCCGCGTGAACAGCAAACCCAACAATCGTCATCCCGATGATGATGGATTTTATTAACTTTTTACTTTGCATCTTTACCTCGTTTTGAATGAATAAAACACTATATTAATGAGAATGATTCTCATTGGTGTTTTATTAAACGTAGGTTTAAAAGGCCTTTTAAAATTAAGGTTTTTAGAAATAGCCCTTAATGAAGTCGTACAACATGATTAATACACAGCCCAAAATAAGAGCTGGTACCAAGCGACCTTTCTTACTGATCATTAATAAAAAGCAGACAATACAGACAAAAATACGATAAGACATTGATACCTGAGATAACAAACCGACCGGTAACAAAATTAATTTAAAAGTGAGAGCGCCAAGAATCGCATAGGTAACAGCCGATAACCATTTAAAAATTTCACCGTCTTTATCAATTTTTCCTGAGGCTAAGACTCCCAATCCTCGCCAAAAATAAGTTGCTAGAATGACGAAAATTAATGCGCTCCACAATTTGTTTTCAGTAAAAAAAGCATCCATTAATTTTTACTCCTTGAAAACTTCCTGAAGAAAAAATCAATTAAATAAATTAATGAACCAACCCCTACTCCACTGATTAAAAGTGCATTAGAAGGGTAATATTGAAAAAAATAAATACTAGATACCCCACCAAACACAATCGCCAATTGATTACTGCGAATTGGAACCTCAGTAAAAGACATCAGAAAAAAAAGCGGATTTACGAATAACAATGCATAAGTTACCCAAATTGGTACTGCATCAGAAAGCCAGTATCCAATGAGTGTTGCTGGCAAACTAATCAATAAACAAATCGTCCCAATGCCGACAAAATAGCCATATCGCAATTCGTTTTTAAGCTTTGGAAACTCCAACATACAATAGGTCCAAGCACTCATTGCAACTAAATGAACTGTTAAGAGCCTGGGAGGCTCTTTCAATTCTTTTGGGATTTGGGGAAATAAAGTTAGAGTCATCGTCAGAAAACGAGCTGATGTGATGGCGACTGCAAAGGCTATTGCGCTGGCCGAGGCCCCAACCGATACCATCTCCACAAATACAACCTGACCAGGAAGAGCAAAGACAGATAGAGAAATAAACGTGGCAAAAAATGGATCTAAGCCAACACCATGACTCATTGCTCCAAACCCCATCATACCCGCCACGAGAACCGGCGCAGGCCCTACTAAGCCATTTTTAACACCTAACCAAAATGCACTTTTAAAAGAGGATGTGGATAAACTTTTTGTTTTTGAGTTTTTTAATTCTTGCATAACTATATTTTAATGGCTTTTAAGGATTTAAAGCCCAAGCTATATGCTCATCGACTAGTTCTGAAATACAACCATATTGATTTTTTAATAGTTCAGTAATTTTTGATTTTTGACTAACTGAGATTTGCTCACTTCTCAAATAATTACCGAGCGCTACCGATACATTTCTCATCCAACGCTCATACCCAATCCTATAAATTGCACTACCTTGCATTTTGCTATCAAAATCTTCTTTCTTCCAGCCAAATACTTCCTCCAGCGAACTACAATCCAACTGATTTCGCACGTCAAAATCAGCTAAGGTAGAATTTTTAGCAAACTTATTCCAATGACAAACCAATTGGCAGTCATCACAACCATAAACATGGTTTCCCATCAAAGACCTAAGTTCTAAAGGAATAGATCCCGGATGTTCAATCGTTAGGTATGAAATACATCGATTAGCATCAATTTGAAATGGCGCAAGGATTGCTTTGGTTGGGCACAAATCAATGCAGTCTTGGCAGCTGCCACAATGATTAGAGACTGGTTCATCAACAGGTAATGGGATATCAACGAAGATTTCCCCTAAAAAATACATAGAACCTGCTTGGCGATTTAAATTAAGGGTATGTTTACCTCTCCAGCCAAGTCCTGATTTAGTCGCAAGGGCGACCTCTAAAACCGGAGCTGAGTCGACTAAAACACGATACTTTAAGTCAGCAATTTTTTCTTCTAATAACTTAGCAATCACTAAAAGATTTTTTCTTAAGACCTTATGGTAATCTCGGCCTCTTGCATAGACTGAAACGATTGCCTGAGAGGCATCTTTTAATTGAAGAAGCTCTTTGGAACGAAAATCTTCAGTTAAATGATTTACGTTGTTATCGTCTTTAACTCTGGGTAAATAGTCCATTCGAAAACAAATAGATCGAACTACACCCGGTAATAAATCATTAGGGTTAGCTCGCAAATTCGCATGCCGACTCATATAATGCATTTGACCATGGTGACCTTTTCTCAACCATTCTTGAAAATAAGGTACCTCTTGGGTAAGATCCAGGTCGGATATTTTTACGTCGCTAAAACCCAATTCTTTTGCTTGGCCTTTCAGCCAGTGTAAGATTTCAGTGTAATTTTCATTTTCGGATGTCATTAATGCCTATTTTAAGTAATTCCCCGCCACTATATTGGAATACTGAGACTGATTGTGAAAAATCAGCTTTAAACCTTGGCGTATCACTTCAGAGTCACGTTCAAACCCATCCAATCACTCATATTTGGCTTATCGGTGATTTGGGAACTGGAAAAACCACTTTTGTCCGTTACTTACTAAGATCATTTGGCTTTATGGGTAAAGTTAAAAGTCCGACGTATAACCTCTGCGAACCCTACAAAATAATAATTAAGAATCATCCTTATGACTTTCATCACTTTGATTTATATCGAATGAACAGTTCCAGAGAGTGGGAAGAAGCAGGCTTTAAAGATATCCTAACTAATCCTGGTGTGTGTCTCATTGAATGGCCAGAAAAAGCCAATGGTACTCTACCAAAACCAGACCTTATTTATAATCTTATCTATCACAGCGAATCATCCAGAGAAGTAACAATTTCAGCAAGCAGTAAGCACGGCAGCATTTTATTAGAGAGCCTTACCACCTTAAAAGAATGAATCAAGAAAAACGTCATTCACTGTTGAAATTAATCAGCTATTCAGCATTTGTCCCGACTGCCTTAGTTTTAGGGCCAATAGAATTAGCCAAGGGAGCCAGTTTATTGGGTATTCGTATTTGGCCTGCTGAAGAATATACAAGAGTGACTCTTGAAACTGACGAAATCTTAGAAATTAAACATCAATTAATTACCGATCCTAATCGTCTCGTTGTTGATATCCAAGGTCTAGAATTAAATTCAACTATCAAAGATATCGTTGCGAAAGTTCAAAAAAATGATCCTTATATTGCTAGTGTTAGAGTCGGTCAATACCAACCCAAAGTAGTTCGATTAGTCTTTGATTTAAAGGAAGAGATTATTCCGCAGCTCTTTAAATTAGACCCAGTTGGCAATTATAAAAACAGACTAGTATTTGATTTAATTCCTAAATCACCCCCTGATCTAATGACCATCTTTTTAAGAGACAACATGAACCCTCTTGAAGAGGATGACGCAATTGCACAGATCACAAAAGATAAGTTAAGGCAAATCCCTCAGAATCAATTACCAGAAACTTTTGTGGCAATACCTAAATCAACAAAACGTCGATTTACACGCATGATTACGATTGCCATTGATCCCGGTCATGGTGGTGAAGACCCAGGTGCCGTTGGCTCAACGGGCGTCATGGAAAAAGATATTGTCTTATCAATTGGCAAGAAATTAAGAGATTTGTTTGATGATGCCGCTGACTTTAGAACACTACTAACTAGAGATGCAGATTATTTTCTGCCCCTAGGAGCCAGAGTTCAAAAAGCACGTAAAGTACAAGCAGACTTTTTCATATCTATTCATGCAGATGCTTATTTACTTCCACATGCTAAGGGCGCATCCGTATTTGCTTTATCTCAACAAGGAGCTTCATCAACTACCGCAAGGTGGATGGCCAATAAAGAGAATTCTGCTGATTTAATTGGCGGATTAAATATTAAAACAAAAGACGTTGAAGTGGCCAAATTGTTATTGGACATGTCAACTACAGCTCAGATTAAAGACTCTCTAAAACTGGGAAGTTCAATCATCCAAGAGATTGGAAGTTTCGCAAATTTACACAGTAAAAAGGTGGAACAGGCGAGTTTTGCAGTTCTAAAAGCTCCTGATATTCCGTCAATCTTGGTGGAAACGGCTTTTATTAGCAATCCCGAAGAAGAGCAGAAACTAATGAATGAAACTTTTCAATTTCAAATTTCACAAGCTGTCTTTAAAGGGGTGGGGAACTTTTTAATAAAAAATCCCCCTAACTAAAATCGATATTATTGATGGTGGTTTTTTGCAGAATGCCCAATCTTTTCCATAATTGCAAATAAAACACCTGTAACTACAAAGGTAAGGTGCAAACCAATCATCCATCCTAGATTTTCTTTATCAAGATTTTCAATCTCTAAAAATGCAGCTAAAAGATGAACGCCAGATAAGGCAACAATAGAACCAATTAATTTTAATTTTAATCCTGCAAAATCAATTTCTCCCATCCATTTTGGACGATCAAAACTTTTTTCAGCAACACCAATAACAGAAACAAAATTCTCGTAACCTGAAAAAATAATTAGGATCAATAAATTTGCCAATAAAGTCTTGTCTACAATGGATAGAACACCCGTAACAAATTCAGCTTCACCGATAGACCAAAATATTGTTGCGAACTCAGCGAATTCTTTAACGAACTTTATTGCGACTAGTATTAGTGTCAATATCAACATTAGATAAAACAGACTCAAAATCCATCTACTACCAAAAATAATTTTTTCGATAGCATGTTCAATTAAGCCATCTTTATCTTCTGCTGTACTCTTTATCTCAGAGGATGAATTGTGTAAGTCGCTCATTGTTTGTCTTCCATTTTGATTATAAGTTGTTAATTTATCATAAAAACTTAATATTTTTTTTAAAAAGTTAATTCAAACGCTACAAATTTATTTCAAAAAAATAGGCGATTGTTGAAAAAAGTTGCTATAATCTTCTTTTACCCAAATTGGGGTCGGTAGCTCAGCCGGTAGAGCAGCGGACTTTTAATCCGTTGGTCGCGAGTTCGAATCTCGCCCGACCCACCAAGATGTATAAGGCTTTAAGAGCGAAGTGCTTTTAAAGCCTTTTTTCTTTTGGATGTCATGTAAGCACTATGTAAGCAGCAGAGCGGAATTTACCCCTCTTTTACATCGTTTGCCAAACGAAAACAATCTATGCTAACTCTTCCTCCTTAGACACGACAATTGAAAACCCACTAGTTATATATGACTCCTCACAGCAATTCTTAAAGAAAAAGTGAACTATTCCGGCACTTGAGCAAAGTCAGGTCTGCTTGTACCACGCCACTGCCATGCATCACGAGCGGCTTGCAACCATGAAGGTAGCTCGGTCATTCGTCTAGTTTAAATAAAGTGTTCATTGAAAGTATCACTACTCTAAAATTAAAATAATATCGCACATTCATCAAGTGAGATAGAGTATGAGAAACTCAAATTAAAACAATACCCAATGAAGAGAAACTATGGTCACTAACTTAAATCGTCGTCGACTTGTACTTGGGGCTGGCGCCTTTACTGGAATGTCCCTTGTAGGATGCGCTATAGTAAAACCAAACTCCCAAATTTTTGATGCGCATTGTCATATCATTGATACGCGCTACCCCATTATTTCCAACCAAGGATATATCCCTCCATCTTTCACTCTTGAAGAATATAAGGCGCAAACGATGCCTTTAGGCATCACTTCAGGTGCGATAGTTTCTGGCTCTTTTCATGGCAATGACCAAAGTTATTTACGAGCCCTGCTACCTCAACTTGGTCCTCGCTGGGTAGGTATAACGCAAGTTCCATCAGATATTTCAGACACAGAGATTGCCGACCTCACATTAATTAGAGTCAGAGGTCTTCGCTTTAATGTTTTTCGAGGACGTATTGATTCCGTGGACGATATCGTTGCTTTAGCCACACGCGTTCATAACATAGGGCGTTGGCACGCAGAGATCTATGCAGATGCTGCAGCACTAAGACCTCATGTTGCAAAACTGTCTAAACTCCCTCAAATTGTAATTGATCATATGGGAATGACTGAGAAGGGCCTACCGGTAATACTGGATTTAGTGGACTCAGGCGCAAAAATTAAAGTCACCGGATTTGGCCGAGTTAACATGAATGTTCCGAAAGCTCTAGAGCTTATCGCTGCCCGTAATCCAAATGCTTTAATGTTCGGCACCGACCTTCCCTCAACCCGCGCAAAACGCCCTTTTGAACCAGCGGATATTCAATTAGTTAAGGATGTATTAGGCCCGACAGTATCGGAAAAGGTTTTATGGAGTAACGCTGTTAGCCTTTACAGGCCTATGGTTTAAGTTATTAAAAATGGACTTTTGATTTATAAATAACCAATGCAAGGATGTATCTGAATAATCATTTAGAACCAAGTCAAGCGAATAATTTCCACAATGAAATTGCTCAGTTAATAGTGAACTCTTATCAAAAATTAACGAAGAAGAGTCTTATCTTCTCGAATGATCAGCTTAATTTAGGTAGACTTTTGTATGAAGCCCCTTTTGTGGTTCTTGCCCATGATAAGAGTAAAGATCCTATATTCTTTTATGGGAACCTTAAAGCTCAAGAAGTCTTTGAGATGACATGGGGAGAATTAATTTGCTTACCTTCAAGATATTCAGCAGAGTTCGCTGATCAGGCGGCGAGACAATATCTTCTTGATGAAGTTGCTTCAAAGGGTTTTATTGATAATTACTCAGGAACGCGAATATCAAAAACGGGTCGCAAGTTTCAAATCGCAAATGCTACTGTCTGGAACCTCTTCGATAAAGACTCCAATAACATCGGTCAGGCCGCTAGTTTTGCGAACTTTACCTAACATCCTTCAAGGATTGGTTTGATAGCTTAATGTCTTTACAAGCTTAATGAGGCTGGCGCACTAAAACCATGATTGAGCCAACTCTGTAAACATTATTAATTTCACAGCCGTAAGACACGTGCTTAAACAGCCCTTGTGTCTTACGGTTACCTGTTCACGTAGAAGTTACCGATAATTTCTGCAAACAAACTTATTCAATTATTTTTTTGGTGACTTAGCAAAGCGCAAATAAGGCAATTTAATATCGAGCTCACCGTACTTGGCTGTAGCTTGCTCGTCATTTAAAGCCAGAGCAACAATCACGTCCTGACCAGGAACCCAGTTTGCTGGAGTTGCCAAAGGTAAGCCATCAGTTATTTGAATCGCATCCAAGGCTCTGAGGATTTCTGCAAAGTTACGTCCAACAGACATTGGGTAAGAGATGGTTAAGCGCACTTTTTTGTCAGGACCAATAATAAATACGGTACGAACAGTAGCACTATGCGCAGGAGTGCGACCATCGGGAAGATAAGCGTCGGCTGGTAACATGTCGTAGAGCTTTGCTACCTGCAAAGAGGTATCGTCGATAATCGGAAAGTCTGCAGGAGCGCCTGCAAATGCAGCGATATCTTTTTTCCACTTTTGATGATCATTTACGCTGTCAACTGAGACACCCATTACTTTGGTATTGCGCTTAGCAAATTCAGGTGCTAATTGAGCAACCGCACCGAACTCGGTGGTACAGACTGGCGTAAAATCTTTTGGGTGAGAAAATAAAATAGCATAGCTATCCCCGATCCAATCATGCAAGGTTAATTCTCCAGCAGTTGAATCAGTAGTAAAGTTTGGTGCAACATCATTAATTCGTAGGGACATTTTGGCTCCTTGTTTAAGTAATTTCTATATTTTAACCTTGAAACTGCCCCCTATTAAACTTTAAATAAGCCGATAATCGAACTTATACCAATAAGATAATTTAGCTCTGATTAATTAGTAACAAGAAAAGGTAGTCGCAATGATTATTAAATGCCCAAATTGTCAGAAATTGAATCGCTTGCCCTGTGACCGTGTAAATGAAAAGCCTATTTGTGGTGCTTGTCAATTTAGCTTACTTTTAGGGCCTATAGAGGTCGATCAAGCTAGTCTTAAAGAAATCATCAATCAAAATAAATTACCCATCATCATTGATTTTTGGGCGCCTTGGTGCGGGCCTTGCAAAATGTTTGCTCCAACCTTCCAAGTTAGCGCCAAAAAACATGGAGAAAAGATTTTGCACGTAAAAATAGATACAGAAGCCAATCCGAGTATTGGCCAACAATATATTATTCGCTCCATTCCTACTCTGGCAATCTTTAAAAATGGCTCTGAGATAGAAAGAATTTCTGGAGCGCTTTCTTCAATACAGCTAGAGCAGCTTGTCTCAAGATTTTATTAATTAATATAAAAAATAAGGCAGTTTATTTTTTATTTCCTATATTTAAAAGTTTCATATAAAATAAAATGGATAACTACAAAAGGAGAAAGAGATGAGTCAAGAACGTGCTATCGAAGCTAGAGATAAAGCCAAAAATCTTTATCGCAACGGGATCATTGCTTTTATTGGTATTTTCACTTTGATATCTGTATGCTTATGGTTTCTTACAAGTATTAACTTTTAAACACGGTAACTTGTTTTAAATAAGCTAGATTGATTTTAAATCTAGTTTAATAAAGGCTTAAAGATGAGTTCTTTATGCCTTTATTGTTTCATCAATTTGCTTTATAAATATTGTTGAATTTGAGTTACTTATTTTTAATAAAGTAAGCAAGTCCCCATGCAACCAAAACCAATAACCAAATAATTTTTGAGTTTTTAATCAAAAATAAGAGTCCCTTATCTTCAAACGATAAAAACTTTTTCTTCTTTGTAAGTGCTTTCTCATTCATCGTATTCTCCCGAGCCTCTAAATTTTTACCCCAGTTACTCATTAATTCATTCAAAAATGTGTCTTGCTTTAAAGCCGTTGGAATAACTTGATATTGGCTTTGTAGCTCGCTTAAGTTCTTTTTAGTTTGTTCTAACTCTCTCTCCAAAAAAATAGCTCTCTGCACTAAAAGATAACTTGCATTGGGCTGCGTAGAAAATGCTTCATTTATCTGTTTTTCTGCAAGAATATCTTTATAGATGATTCGAGTTTGAATCATCTGCCTTAAAAAACCCATTAGTTCGAATGACTCGTTCTCAGTCATAAAGTCCCCTTCAATGATGATTTAATAATTTACAAAAGTAATTCAAGACAACTCTTACTTTTAACTTGTTATTTACTATGGATTTTTTTGATTCATCTCTACTAATAACTATGAATAAAACCCATCAAACTAGTGAAACACAACCCCAATCACATGTTGAATAATTTTAGCATTTCAGACAAAAATATGTAATTAATTATTGACATCTTGAAATGTATAATTTAAATTACACATAGGAATGGGTAAATAATTTTTAATAAATACTGTTTATCCATGAATAGCCCACGTGCGGGTTTTGCACGAAAAGATCTTTCCAAAGGAGATTTCAACATGTCAGATCCAAATAAAGTATGGCCTACAGGTCTTACAGAGGCGGAGTCAGAAGAGATTCACAGACACTTAATTCAAGGAACTCAGTTCTTTGGCTTAATTGCTGCGTTAGCTCACTTACTGGCTTATATTTATTCACCTTGGCTCAAATAATCGAAGGGGCACAAAATGATCTACGGAAAATTATGGTGTGTAGTTAAGCCATCTGTTGGTATTCCACTTATTATTACTGCAGTAGCATTTGCATCATTCAATGTTCACCTGCAATTAGTAAACAATACCACTTGGGTTAAAGGCTTTTTACAAGGAAGCGCCCCAGTTGCAGCGGTGGCAAAAGAACCGGCCAAATAGTAGTAACTTGGTTAAAAGAATAAATCAGGATGAATTTCATCCTGATTTGTTCCTAAGTTTAAATAACTATAATTATATAAATGACATCAATGAGCCGAAAATTCATTAGTAATTGGTCTAGGCTTAGTACGCAGTTTTTGCCTTTCGCAGATGCTGCAACTCCAGATGTCCCATTATCGCGCTTACTCCGTTTGTCGCTCTTTCAGGTGTCAGTTGGTATGGCCTTAGTCATGCTAATTGGCACCTTAAATCGAGTTTTAATTGTGGAACTGAAGGTACCTGCATCATTAGTTTCCATCATGATTTCTATTCCCTTAATCTTTGCACCATTTAGAGCCGTTATCGGCTTTAAATCTGATACGCATCGTTCTGCATTAGGCTGGAAAAGGGTTCCCTATATTTGGATGGGAACCTTAGTACAATTTGGCGGTTTTGCCATGATGCCCTTTGGCTTATTGGTGCTATCAGGCGCAGGTCAAGCCAATAATGCTCCCCAATGGATAGGCCAATTAGGTGCGGGTATTGCATTTTTATTTGTTGGTGCTGGTCTGCACACAACCCAAACTGTTGGATTAGCTTTAGCAAATGATTTAGTCCCTCCGGAATCTCAACCTAAAGTAGTTGGGCTTATGTATGTCATGCTACTAATTGGCATGATTGTTAGTGCTATTATTTTTGGTCATCTTCTCAGTGATTTTAGTCCTGGAAGATTGATACAAGTCATTCAAGGCGCAGCAGTGATGACGCTTGTTTTGAATGTTATTGCACTTTGGAAACAAGAGGCAAGAAGACCTGCACATTTATATCCAGCTGAACCTCAAAGTAAAACTTTTAAAGAATCTTGGGATGCCTTTTTAGAAGGTAACTATGCAACGCGTCGTTTAATTGCTGTTGGCCTTGGGACTATTGCATTCTCAATGGAGGACATCCTTCTTGAGCCCTATGGAGGAGATATTTTAAAACTGAGCGTATCACAAACTACTAGCTTAACTGCTGCCTTAGCAGCAGGTGGACTGTTTGGTTTTGCATGGGCTTCGCATATTCTCAGCAAAGGAGCTGATCCATTTAAAATGTCAAGTATAGGGGCCTTAGTAGGTATCCCTGCCTTCTTGGCTGTGATCCTCTCTGGCAATATTGGTGAACCGATTCTCTTTGCCCTAGGTACTCTTTTTATTGGGTTTGGTGCGGGCTTATTTGGTCATGGTACCTTAACTGCAACCATGAATCTTGCTCCAGAAGGACAAAGTGGATTAGCTCTTGGGGCTTGGGGCGCTGTACAGGCCTCCGCTGCAGGTTTAGCAATTACATTGGGAGGCATTATTCGCGATGTTGTAGCAACGAATACCAACTCCTCATTGATGGGTTACAGTACGGTTTACGCAATTGAAATCTGTATGCTGATGATGACAATCCTAACAATGTTGCCCCTCATTAAAGTTCGTAGTGCAAGTAAAACGTAATAATTACGTTGTTTTTCAAGATATCACCGTTTTAAGTCCGTTTATTTTGATGTATGATTTATTGATACTTACCCACCAAGGAGAATAGAATTGAAAATTTACCACTTGTTTCTAATGTTATGGTTTCTAGTTGTGTTTTTTTGGCTTGCTAATTATTTCAATAAAGATAAAACACCAAAAAAATAATTCAATTTTTTACATTGATTTAGGAGATGAATATGGGATCTACTCACATCACAAAATATGTCGGTTTTGCAATTATTGCTGTTGTTGCAATGATCGTTTTTCGCTTATTAATGCCGCAAGGCTCTGTAGGATCTTTCGGTATTTGGGTCGCCGCAATCTTTTTTGGGGTAATCATTGCCGGAATCTTAAGGCTTAACTCGATGAAGAAGAAATAATCTTCCCTTAGACATTAAAGTTTGATAAAAAAAGCACGAATAGTTACTTAAAACTATTCGTGCTTTTTTAATATTTAAATTAAATGATGAATAATTCAGTCTCAAAAAAATCTTGTAATAATTGATCTTTCAATACCTGAGGCATCTAAGCCACAAGCCGCTAACAACACTTGACTATCTCCATGATCAATAAATCGATCTGGCAATCCTAGATGTAGGGTAGGTAAAGCTAATCCAATTTGATTTAGGTACTCTACACAGGCACTTCCTGCACCACCCTGAATAGATCCTTCTTCAATAGTAATAAGTCCGTCATGCGTATTAGCGATTTGTGTCAACATCTCTTCATCAATAGGCTTTACAAAACGCATATCGACAACTGTTAAGTCTAATTTCTCAGCAACCTCCAAACAAGGATGCAATAGAGTTCCGAATGCTAATACTGCAAGGCGCTTACCGGTAAGTTGTGTGGTCATTTTTCTAAGGTTTGCACGTCCCAACGGCAACCCATCTAAACTTGAGCTTACCTCAGCTCCAACACCACTACCTCTCGGATAGCGAACTGCACTTGGATGTTTCGCATAGTAAGCCGTCGATAATAACTGACGACATTCATTCTCATCACTCGGCGTCATGACCAGCATATTTGGTATGCAGCGCAGGTAAGGAATATCATAAACACCGGCATGGGTCGCGCCGTCAGCACCAACTATTCCAGCTCGGTCTAGGGCAAACATAACTGGCAGATCTTGCAATGCTACATCGTGTATGAGCTGATCGTAACCTCGCTGTAAAAAAGTTGAATAAATTGCTAAGACTGGTTTTAAACCTTCACATGCTAAACCAGCTGAAAAAGTAACTGCATGTTGTTCAGCGATACCGACATCAAAATATCTCTTCGGGAAATTTTTCTCAAATTCCACCAATCCTGACCCCTCACGCATCGCTGGCGTTATACCAACTAGCTTATCGTCCACCTTAGCCATATCACAAATCCATTCACCAAAAATTTGCGTAAATGTTTTTTTGCTTACCGTCTTTGAAGGCAAGATTCCAACTTTAGGATCAAACTTTCCTGGCCCATGATATTTGATTGGATCTGCCTCAGCGGGAGCATATCCATTGCCTTTTTTTGTCACGATATGCACAAATTGAGGACCATCTCCTTGTAAGGCTAGTTTTTGGATATTTTGTAGTGTTGGAATTAAGGAATTTAAATCATGACCATCAATTGGGCCAATATAATTGAAACCGAATTCTTCAAATATCGTATTAGGTACGACCATTCCTTTTGCTTGCTCTTCTAGTCGTTTTGCAAATTCGCGTAATTGAGGAACAATAGATAAGACATTACCGACTGCGTTTTTGGTTGTGTCATACAAAGGGCTGCTAATTAATCTTGCAAGGTAACGATTTAAAGCTCCAACCGCTGGTGAGATTGACATATCGTTATCATTTAAAATCACAATCAAGGGTAAATTTCTGGTGACTCCAGCGTGGTTCATCGCTTCAAAAGCCATTCCGCCAGTCATCGCTCCATCACCAATTACAGCTATGGCAACATTCGATTTCTCTTGGATTAAGGCAGCATGAGCCATTGCAGTTGCAGCAGAGATACTCGTTGAAGAATGTGCCGTACCAAAATCATCGTACTTACTCTCAGATCGTTTAGGAAATCCAGAAATTCCCCCCAATTGCCGTATACCAGACATTTGATCACGACGACCAGTCAAAATTTTATGAGGATAACTCTGGTGACCCACATCCCAGACTACTTTGTCTTCTGGGGTATTGAATACGTAATGTAATGCGACAGTTAGTTCGACCGTACCTAAATTTGAAGATAAGTGACCACCTGTTTGAGAAACAGAATCGAGTAAAAATTCTCGAAGTTCATTCGCAATTTGAGGAAGTTGAGTCCTCTTTAATTCTCTTAGATCCGAAGGAGACTGAATAGTTTTCAGTAAATTAGTCATTTTTAACATGTTCAGCCCTTTCGTCCAGTGCTTATAAATATTTTCGATACAATTTTTTGACACTCATCAATACTAAATTCCTCAGCATGATTCAGTGTATGTAAAGATCCGTGTAAAAACTTATTTGATAAAGCACGTGCCAACTCAGCCATTACTTCCATTGGGTCATCGCCACGTTGTATCTTTCTTTTTGCTTTTTCTAATTCAATGTTCTGTAACTCATCACTTCTTTGCTTAAGACTATTAATCAAGGGAACCGAAGA
>Ga0208108_1000052_pt1 | contig 25046 bp, 26 predicted proteins | sample CryBogCBE22May08_FD_184589 | JGI IMG/M metagenome (GOLD analysis project Ga0208108, IMG submission 184589) | Freshwater microbial communities from Crystal Bog, Wisconsin, USA - CBE22May08 (SPAdes) | ecosystem: Environmental > Aquatic > Freshwater > Lake | place: Crystal Bog, Wisconsin, USA...
GTTTCGCTTCGGTTTATCGAAGTTTCGAGGATATCGAATCCTTTGAGTCCGCCCTCAAAGAGTTGCGTTAATTCTTACTAAATAAGCCTTCCAAAAACTGAGCAATTTTTTGCTTAGCAATTTTTGTTGCCTCAACGTCTGATCCTACATTTGGATTTCTTTCAACGCAAGCATCGGTATATTGAAATAATTTACCCGTCGCTGCGTTGATGAGTTGTCCAGGCGATTCTTCTTTAATTACACAATTCCTGACCGTTTGGGCATTAGTCGATGGTACGGGAGGATTTTTTCCAATCGGGGAGTCAAAGGCATGGGGGCCGAATGGGTACTCGTTTAACTGGACGTCTTGATTATTTGCTTTTAAACGTTCAACATAGGTCCGACAAGAGGTGACTGGGTTGTAATCATCAGCAATGCCGTGGTGCAGTCGAATCGGTTTACCAGTAGTGGTATTGTCGCCGATATATTGCGTTGAGCAATCAGCATAAAAAGGGATGTAAGCCGCAAATTCGATACCACTTTGATTCCACAGTTGATGAAAACGCTTATTGCTCGCAAAGAGTGTGGCTTGACCACCGCGAGAAAATCCCATCAGAACTATTTTTTTAGAATCAATTTGTGGATTGGATTTTAAAATATCAAGGATACGATAGGTGTCCAGAATCATGTTCAGGCGACCTAACTGGGCTTGATTGGGGCCTAGTACTTTGAGTCCTCTACCAGTGAAACTATCTAAATTAAAGGTGGCATAACCCTGCGCTAAAAAAGTATTTGACCAGTAATCTAGATTAGCACCTATGCCACTCGAGCCATGAACCAAAACGACCACGGGTAACTTACTAGAAATCTTCGTTGGATTGGGTGGATAACGCAAAATACCGCCAACTGTTACAGCCTTGCCCTGGCTATCCCCTTGTAAAAACTGAGAGTCGCTAATGGTTAAACTCGGAATTGAGTAAATTTCGGAACGGGATGAGACTCCGTAACTAGGCGGAGCAAGGCTTAGGTCTTGAGCATTTATCTGACTGAAACAGCTTAAGAGCAACCCAAAGATGAATAGGAATTTTTTCATTAAATTAAGCTAGTGCGTTAAAAACTTTAGTTGTAATCTCTTCGACTGATCCCGTGCCAGATATCTGGCGATAATTTGGCGGAGAAATCTGGGCAGAAGAATCGCCATTTTTAGCCCAAGTGGAATAATATTCAACCAATGGTTTGGTTTGCTGATCATAGACCTCAAGGCGCTTACGAACCGTGGTTTCTTTGTCATCTTCCCGCTGAATGAGTTCTTCACCTGTTTCGTCATCAATATTTTCAACTTTAGGCGGATTAAAACGGGTATGGTAAGTTCTGCCAGAAGCGATGTGAACACGACGACCACTCATGCGTTCAATAATTGCCTCAAACGGTACATCAATTTCAAGGACATAATCAATCGGCACGCTAGCATCCTTCATCGCTTGAGCCTGAGGAATCGTTCTAGGAAAGCCATCAAATAGGTAACCATTAATACAATCGGGCTGCGTAAGGCGATCTTTAACAAGTCCAATGATGATATCGTCGGAAACTAGTCCACCTGAGTCCATTACCTTTTTTGCAGCAATACCCATCGGCGTTCCCGCTTTGACCGCAGCACGAAGCATATCTCCTGTTGAAATTTGGGGAATACCAAACTTCTCGCAAATAAACTTTGCTTGCGTTCCCTTACCTGCACCGGGGGCACCTAACAAAATTAATCTCATGTTAATTCCTCTTTGATTGCAAAAATGACCGTATTAATTAGAAAACTTCCTAATATTGCTCCATTCTAGTCGAGCTTTTTCCAAATCCTCATAGGTATCTACACCGAGAGGAGGCATCTGTGCTGAAATTTCTACAGCAATCGAATAACCATACCACAAAGCCCTCAGTTGCTCTAACGCTTCCCACTGTTCAATCGGGGCAGGGGCTAATTGGGCAAAAGCCTTTAGAAAGTGCGCCTGATAAGCATAAATCCCAATATGACGAAGGCACCTCACTGAATCTGCAACGGTATTTTCATCACGTTGAAAGGGAATAGCAGCCCTAGAAAAATATAAGGCTTCACCTTTATGGTTTCGTACGATTTTTACAACATTGGGATTGTTAATTTCAATTATATCTGTAATGGGTACCCCAGCAGTCGCAATGGCACACTGAGGATGACTCTGTAATGAATGCGCCACTAGATTAATCAGTTCAGGCGGGATGAAAGGCTCATCGCCTTGCACGTTGACTACAATCTCGTCATCTGCGAGCCCTAGTAAAGCCACGACTTCACTTAAACGGTCTGTTCCTGTTGGGTGCGTTGGTTTCGTTAAGATGACTTCAAACGGGAAATCACGACAGGCGCTTTCGATCTCAACTGAATCAGTTGCAATCACAATGCTCTTTGCTAAGCTTTTTTGCGCTTGCTGTGCAACTCGAATGACCATGGGGGCGCCGCCAATATCTGCGAGCGGCTTATTTGGCAATCGGGTAGATGCCATACGAGCTGGGATGATGACACGAAATGAATTAGGCATGAAGATGAAAAAGCGCTAAGAATGAAACTTTTAAAAAGCTTAGGACAAGCTAGGAGCAATTTGTCGTGCTTGATCGATTAGCATGACTGGGATGTTATCTTTTACTGGATAGGCTAGTTTATCGAGATCACAAATTAATTCTGAGTTACTCTCATCAAAGCGCAATGATCCCTTACAGTTCGGACAAACTAGAATGCTTAAGAAACGTTTTTCCATCACTTTACTCTTTCCTAGAGGGTGTTAATGATTTCGACTTATCTGAGTTGTTATCCACTTTAAAAGGGTATCACTCAGGGTTGCCTCAAGAGGAACTACCCAAACCCGAGAATCATTCCAAGTATTACATTTTACGGCATCTTTCTCGGTAATTAAAACTAGTGGGTAGATGTCGGTGGGGAATTGGCTAAATGGATTCGATTTGAAATCGGCATGATCGGGTAGTCCCACCCCTTTTAGGTTTGGGAAAAAGGCTCTTAATGGGCCAAAAAATTTTTCCGGAAAGGCAATGCCAGCAATTGCAGCAACCCTTTTATCTGGATGATGAGTTGCCATCCAGCCGGCTAATTGATGGAGTGACTTTGGGACAATATCTACGTTTATCGCGTCAGTGCTACTAGGGTGCAAAGGATAAGCTAGTCCCATTTCGCAAGATACCATCTGAGGAAGTTTGGGATCGAAAATGGGAGAAAGACTCCCCGTATAGAGTTTCCCATCATACTGTTGAGCACCTTTTGGAACGAGCTCGAGAGTGAGATCTCTAGCTCTAGTTGTCCCCTCACGAAGTGGACCTGCTGGTAATAAAAAACCATTGCCACTCCCACGTGCATCCTGAATCACGAGTTCGATATCTCGCCCACCTTCTCGGGCACATTTTCTGCCCAAAGCATAATGTTGCAAGCCGTCATCACTAATCAGAACATTACACTGCGGGTGCTTTTTAAGTAAACTGAGTGCTGTTTGGGCCCGTTTTTTCCCGACCCAAATAGGGATGTTGAGGGCTGATAATTGCTGGGCAATCAAGGCCGGCTCATCACCTACTTCCTGCGCAGAATGGGAGTTGAGGACTTCTTGACTACTGTCATCTTGATCATTTTGAGCGCGGTAAGCTCTTGCGATTACCCCAGGTTGAAACCCATAAAAGTGGAGTGCTTTAGACAAAGCAATGACGATGGGCGTTTTACCTGTGCCGCCAATACGAATATTGCCGACAATAATGATTGGCACGGGCAGAGTTGTAGTGGAAAAAAGTCCTACTTGATAGGCTAGCTTTCGGCACCAAATAATCAGTCCATAAAGACAGGCAAGTGGTAATAAAAGCCAACTCAGTATATTGACTGTTTCCCAAAAGCGAGGTGCGTGAAGATTCATAATGAATAAATTGAAAACTTTCAGCAGATTAAGGTTCGATTACTTCTTGGATTTCGCAGGATTCAAATCCTGCGTCGCAAATACCACTTGCGTAATATTAGCTTGACCTGCTAATTCTAGAACAAACATGACAGATTGGTGGGATGCTTTCGCATCGGCTGATATCACTATTCTGCCATTGCTTCTCTCTGGCGCACCTAAGGCGCTTGACTCTGTGTTTTGTGACAGATCCCATTGCTTGGCAAGTTGATTCATTTTCGAGCCCAACTGATCGATATCTACCGTCACCCCATTGAGGGCATAGCGACCTTCTTTGCTAATGGCAATCTTCATTTCTTTCACGACGGGACTACTCGAGACACCTTGGGCGGTTGGCAAATTAATCGACAGTTGTTGATACTGGGTAAACGTAGTCGAAATCATTAAAAAAATTAAGATCACCAATAAAACATCAATAAATGGGATTAAATTGATTTCAGGCGGAGTCTGCAATAGAGAAGCTTCGTCAGTTTGCCCTGGCGTAGAATCAAGTAATGGTCGATGGGATAACAAGCTGGACTCTTATCTTATTTCTTTAATGGCCAAAATTGGCTTTAATGAATAATCTGGTCGCCTCGTTTAACTCGTCTTGGCGGTTATTGGCCATGCCGCGTAAAAAACGCCAACCAGCAATGGCAGGGATCGCAATCAGTAAACCAAAGGCGGTATTGTATAGAGCCATCGAAATACCCTGAGCAAGTTGGGTTGGGTTGCTGGTACCCCCTTGGCTAGCGAAAATTTCAATCATGCCTAAAACCGTCCCAAATAAACCCATTAAAGGTGCTAAAGTGGCAATGGTGGCTAAAGCATTCAGGTACTTATTGAGTTCCTTGAAGCAGGGGCCAGCGATTTCGCGCATAGCTTCAAGACACTGTAATTGATCTTGGCCAAGAGAAATTGAATTCAAACCAGCTGACAATATTTTTCCTAAGATCGAATTTGCCCTAAGTTCCGAGATCCGAGCGGAAGTCGAGGGGTTCGTATCTTGAAGTTCAATTGATAAAGTAAGCGCTTGCTCCAATGCAATCTTTGGTGAAATCCGATTTTTTCGTAAAAACCAGGTACGCTCAAGCAAAATTGCAAGACCTATAATGGAAATAAAGAGAAGAGGCCAGATTGGCCAGCCAGTTGCGAGAATAATTGTTAACATATCGATACTTTACATGATTTGCCTGTGGATAACCCTGTGCAAAACTATTTGAAATAAAAAATTTATTTGTTGAATTGTCAAAATATTCCTGTTAGGGTTTATCATAATATGGATGTAAAATGCTTTAAATACAATGACTTATGTGATTTATCCTAATTTTTAGTATTAATTTATCCTTGACAACGAACCTGTGATTAAGCCTGTGGACATTTATTCCCTTCAAACCCTTTTAAATATTAGATTGCTTGGTTAAAAGCATGGAAAACAGTAACAAAATCCTGAGTGTTGGCGAATTTAACCAATTATTATCAGACTTTATTTCGTCAAATTTTGATACTGTATGGGTTAAAGGGGAGTTATCCAATTTCAAAAGCTATCCGAGTGGCCACTGGTATTTTAAATTAAAGGATGATTCAGGTCAGATTAATGGTGTGATGTTTCGGGGGCGCAATACTAGCGTCGATTTCACGCCAAAGGACGGTGACCAAATTGAAATCGGAGCCCAAGTCAATTTTTATGCTCCTCGGGGTGAAATTAACCTCAATGTTCAGGTCATGCGTAAAGCGGGCGCTGGAGTCTTATTTGAATCTTTTTTAAAGTTAAAGCAAAAATTAGAGTTGGAGGGACTATTTAGTCCAAGCAACAAAAAACCAATCCCTAAAATTCCTCGAGCAATTGGGATTATTACTTCAAGCCAGGCAGCAGCCCTGAAAGATGTTTTAACCACCCTAGAACGACGCGCAAGTTTTATCCCCATTGTTTTGTATCCTAGCTTAGTGCAGGGTAGTGAAGCCCCAGCAAATCTCATCAAGGCCTTACAACGAGCACAAACTGCTAATGAGGTAGATGTCATTCTGCTAGTTAGAGGGGGTGGCAGTATTGAAGATTTATGGGCGTTTAATGATGAGACCCTAGCGCGACTCATTGCCAAAAGTACAATTCCTATTATTTCAGGGGTTGGCCACGAAACGGACTTTACGATTGCTGACTTTGTAGCGGATCTGCGGGCACCTACACCGACGGCGGCTGCGGAAATGGCAGCACCTGACGGTTTAGAACTTCTCAGAAACTTAGAAAATGTAAAAAATCGGATCCATCGGATGGCAAAAACGCGGCTAGAATCTGAGGCGCAACGCCTAGACCATCTCGTCTTACGACTGAACCACGCAATTCCTAATCCTGAGCAAATGCGTCAACAACAGGTCCTTCTGAATAACCGTTTGAACCGAGCACTCGTCGAAAAATTGCGATCCTCAAAACAGCAGCTAAGCTATTTGCAAACTCGACTTGATGCGATTACTCCAGCCAAACGCCTTAAAAATGAATATCAAGTTCTTGAAAAATACCAACATCGTATTCAATTAACGATGCAAGGGCGGTATCAAAGGGAGTTATCGAAATCACAATACTTAAAAATGCAATTAGAAACACTCAGTCCCAACCGAACTTTGGAACGGGGATACTCCTTGGTATTAGAAGATGGGAAACCCTTGAGTAATCCGCAGCAGTTAAAAGTAAAACACCAATACACTATTGAAATGGCACTGGGAAGTGCGCAAGTTCAAATGACTGAGATTAAAGTCGCAACCAAAAATAGTTGATACAAATCAGTTATTAACCAAAAAAGTGAAGCGGTTTATGAAACTGTCAAGAAATCGTCTTACAATCTTAATACAACGAATTGATGGAATTTTGAAATTTGACTTAAATAACCCTAGGAGATGTCATGGAACACGCATTACCGCAATTACCTTATGCTTTAGACGCTTTAGCACCCCATATTTCAAAAGAAACTTTAGAGTTTCACTATGGTAAGCATCACCAAACTTATGTAACCAACCTCAATAACCTCCAAAAAGGTACTGAGTTTGAAAACATGAGTTTAGAAGAAATTGTTAAGAAATCATCTGGTGGTGTTTTCAACAATGCAGCTCAAGTTTGGAACCACACTTTTTACTGGATGGGTTTAACTCCAACTGGTAGCGGTGCTCCAACTGGTGCCTTAGCTGATGCAATCAATGCTAAATGGGGTTCATTTGACAAATTCAAAGAAGAATTTACTAAATGTGCTGTTGGTACTTTTGGTTCAGGTTGGGCTTGGTTAGTGAAAAAAGCAGATGGTTCTTTAGATTTAGTTTCAACTAGCAACGCTGCTACACCACTCACAACCGATGCAAAAGCATTGCTAACATGTGACGTTTGGGAACATGCTTATTATGTTGACTACCGTAATGCACGTCCAAAATATGTTGAGTCATTTTGGAATCTCGTGAACTGGGATTTTGTTGCAGCAAACTTTGCTTAATTAAAGTTAAGTGTAGTGGTGACTTGTTTGGTTTGACCTGAAATAGTAGATGCAAACCTAAAGTCACAGAAGAAAAAAATAGTAGCAAAAAGGGATTGTCGATGAACTTCGACAATCCCTTTTTGTTTCTAAAGGCACTCACGTTTAGGTTAAATTACCAAGGTTATTTCAAAAAATAAATGACGCAAAATGATTGATATGTTAAATTAATATGTGAATTACGTGGAAAAATCGTAAATATTGAAACTAAATTAATGGAATGGGTATGTTAATTGAATTTAGCGTAACAAACTATCGCTCTATTTTAGGCAAACAAACCCTCAGTTTAGTAGCAGGGGTTGGAAATGATCATGAGCAAAAAAATGTGATTCATTGTGATGGTAATCAAGATAGACTTTTAAGGTCTGCTGCAATTTATGGGCCAAATGCCGCTGGGAAGAGTAACTTAATGAAAGCGATTTCGTTGCTTCAATGGTTAATAATACACACGGCATCTTCTCAAGAAGGTGTGCAAATTTCAGGAATTGTACCCTTTCTGTTAGATAAAGATTCGACCCATGCACCGACAGAATTGAACATCGTCTTTGTGGCAGATGATGGTGTGAAGTATGAGTATTTTGTATCTGCAACGTCCCAGTTAATTTACAAAGAATGGCTCGTGGCCTATCCGAACAATCGTCCACAAAGATGGTTTGAGAGAGAGTTAAACCCTGTTTCAAAAAAATATGATTGGTGGTTTGGCACGAAGTTTAAAGGGGATAAGGCTGAGAAAAAGGTGTGGAGTGAGTTTACGAGAGGTAATGCACTCTTTTTTTCTACCGCTATTCAATTGAATAACGCGCAGTTAAAGCCTGCATTCAATTGGATTGCGAATAAGTTAATTGTACTTGCGTCTGGGGTAGCAATTGACCCTCATTTAAGTATTGATTTAATCAAATTAAACCAAGAGGGTAAGATATTAGATTATTTAAAAGCAGCAGATATTGGTATCGATGGAATTAGAATTCAGGAAGATGATCAACAAGCACCAAATGCTCAAGGATCGATGCGTAACCCTTTGACATTTTCATCAAGAACAAATCTGTCCGGTGGCTTTAATCCTCCCGAGGGCCTTGGTTCGCTTTTGATGAGTATTCTTACTGATCACATTACAAATAATGACTCTACTGTTCATTTTTCACTAGAGGATGAGTCAGAGGGAACTAAAAAGTTATTTCACTTAACTGGTGGATGGATTAAATCTTTGGAGGGGGGGGCAACCCTTCTAGTCGATGAATTAGAAAGTAGCCTACACCCCTTTATTAGTAAATTTTTAGTGGGTTTATTTCATAGTTCAAAAAATATCAATAATGCCCAGCTCGTTTTCACAACACATGATACTAATTTACTAGATACCAATTTATTGAGGCGTGATCAGATTTGGTTTGTTGAGAAAAATTCTAATAAAGCAACTGAGCTGTATTCTTTATTGGAATACAAGCCGAGAAAAGATGAAGTAATTGAACGTGGTTATCTGAAGGGAAGATACGGCGCAATACCATTTGTTAGGGAATTTTAGTGCCGCAAAAAAGAATTTCGGTTGTTCGTAAAAGTAAGGGATTTAAAAGAAAAGATAGTATTCGAGAGTCCTCACCGGCGATGCTCATCGTATGTGAGGGAATAACAGAAGAAATTTACTTTAAAAGCTTGAGAAGCCAATTAAATTTAAAAACCACTCAGATTGTTATCGCCAATAACAAAAAAGATTCTGCACCAATTAATCTCGTTAAAAAAGCCGAAGAATTACAACATCAAGACGATGGATTTGAGATCATATTTTGCGTATTTGACAAAGATCAGCACCAATCATTTGACTCTGCAAGAGCTAAAATTAAAAAATTATCGAGCCAGAAAAAAATGTCGATACCTATTTATGAAGCAGTCAGTGTTCCCTGTTTTGAGTTTTGGATTTTGTTGCATTATAAAAGAACAGATATGGCATTTAAGTCATCACGTGAAATAATTGAATTATTAACTAAAAATCAATACATCCAACACTATAGAAAATGTGATTATTTGTTGATGCTTGAACTAATGGAAAAAGTGGATATTGCATTACAAAATGCAATTTGGTTAGAAAATCAGGATTATATTGAAAATGAAAATCCAATGACCAGTGTCCATAAGTTAGTTCAAAAAATGAAGGATTTTAATTCAAGGTAAATTATTTGGTTCTTGACTCAGAGTTACGCCAAATTTTTCTAAAACCGTCTGTTTGATGTGATTTGCTAATGCCAACATTTCAGATCCTTTTGCAGTCCCATGATTCACAAGGACTAATGCTTGTTTTTCATAAACCCCGCAATCGCCAACTCTGTAACCTTTTAGGCCGCATTGATCAATTAACCAGCCGGCTGCTAATTTAAACTGTTTTTCACCTAAAAGGTCTGGGGCAGGATAGCTAACTAGACCTGTAAATTTCTCTTTTAACTGGGTGTAGGTTGCCAAATCAACGATCGGGTTATGGAAAAAACTACCCGCATTACCAAGTAGTGCTGGATCGGGTAACTTTTTTGAGCGAATCATAACTACCGCGTCAAAAATATCTTGGGCAGAAGGAGACTTATTGTCTAAAAAGTAGTTCGCCAGTTCTGCATAACTTAAGTTAGCTTGCCACTTTTTGGGAATAGCAAAACGCACTTGGGTAACTACATAAGCTTGTAGGTCACGTTTAAAAATGCTATCACGGTAAGCAAATGCACACTCCTCTTTAGGAATAACTTGCCAATTTTGTTGGATATTGAGATCAACTTCAGTATTTGCTTGGGTTTCAAGAACTAACTTGGTATCTAGGACCTCAACGGAATCAATCATGGAAGCTGCTTCGAGACCATAAGCACCGATATTTTGAATGGGGGCAGCTCCTGTGGTTCCTGGAATCAATGCTAAATTTTCTAGGCCAGGATAACCCTCTTCAATCGTCCACTTTACAAATTCATGCCAATTTTCACCCGCCCCACAATCGATATAAAAATGCGTCGCTGACTCAGAGACGAGTTTTTTACCGAAGATAGCCATATGGATAGTCAGGCCCGGTAAAAAATCCTGTAAAACGACATTACTGCCACTCCCAAGGACCTGCCACGGCATTTTTTTCTGATTGGCAAATTCAATGGCATTCAGCAAGTCGTGCTCATTCTCCACGCTGACAAAATATTCAGCATGGGATAAAAAACCAAAAGAATTTAGTTTTTGAAGAGAAAAATTGGATTGAATGTTCACAGGAGGATATTATTACTTATTAAATGATGAATAGGAGAATTTAATGCCCTCTTTTGATGTGGTCTGCGAGCCAGATATGATTGAAGTAAAAAACGCTTTAGAACAAGCAAATAAAGAAATTAGTACGCGCTTCGACTTTAAGGGTTCTGATGCAAGAGTTGAGATGAAAGAACAGCAATTAACCATGTTTGCTGATGATGATTTCAAAATCGCGCAGGTAAAAGACGTCTTATTGAACAAAATGGCGAAACGCAATGTCGACGTGCGCTTTTTAACCGACGGTAAGAAAGAAAAGATCTCAGGCGACAAGGTCAAACAATTCATTGACATCCAAAAAGGGATCAACGGTGATTTAGCTAAGAAAATTGTTCGTATTATTAAAGATAGCAAAATTAAAGTACAAGCCAGTATTCAAGGCGATGCTGTCAGAGTTACTGGCGCAAAACGCGATGACTTGCAAGCTACCATGGCTTTGCTGCGTAAGGATGTGCCTGAATCACCTCTAAATTTCAATAATTTCAGGGACTAACTTTACCCCTTAGCAGTTAGGCCAAACAACTCAGCTAAGAAGACTGCAATAAAGCAATCCAAAATGGCATAGTGAAGGCCGCACCAATCGTCATCAGTGAAATCGTCACTGAGACGATTGGGCCATTACCCCCCATCCGGGTTGCCATCACAAAAGCACTCGTGGCGGTTGGAACGCTCGCAATTAAAACTGCGGTGGTGAGTTGAGGTTTTGGCAGGTGCAAAACATAGTTACCGACGGTAAAAATAAATAATGGAAAGATGATTAATTTCAAAAATGTCCAAAAGAAGACAAGAGCCATCTCTTTTTTAGCACTAACCCATCCTAAACTAGCGCCTACCGTCATCAAACCAATCGTAATTGATGCGCTCCCCATGCGTTGCAAATTCGAGTGAATAAAATCGGGTAAGGGAAAATGGGTTAGGTTGATGAGTAAACCTAATACGGTAGCAATCACGAACGGATTTTTGATGAGTTCCATCAATACATTGTTTTGCGAATTTCTGGATAAAGAAATAATCGATAAGGCATTGGAGAGAGGCACAAGACTTGCCACTGCGATAGCCATCAACGCAAGACCTTCTTCCCCACCTAGGCGAAGAGCGACTGCAAAGGCAATAAAGGTATTAAACCTAAAAGATGTCTGAATCCCTGAATGATGACTCACCGGATCGGGGTGCCAAAGCCATTTGGCACTATAGGCTAAGAAGGCCATGAGCATCATGCCAACCGCTAACAGTAATAACATGGAGACATTGTCTGCCCATACTAATTTTGCGCGACTAGCTGAAGAAACTAAAAGGGCTGGAAATAAAATCCAATACACAATTTTTTCAAGCGCAACCCATATTTCACGATTGAGAAATGTAAAACGATTTAATCCCCAAGCAAAGATCATGAGAATAAAATCAGGAAGTAAAATAAGGGCAGTATTCAAGAGATTTCATCGGTTGGACTGCTCGCCCAAAAAAGGGTTCGTGCAGTCTATTTAAGTCTAGTTATTTAATTTTTTTGTTTATTTTTAAGTTCAATTTGAAAATACCGCGGTGATGACTAACGAAGCAATCCATCCATCCATTTCAACTAAAAATGATCATTCAATCATTTTAAGGCATAGTCTGGATGAGATATCTTATTTCATTGATTCCTTGTGGTTAGAAAATGGCTTGTCTAAAAATACCTTAGACGCGTATCGAAGCGATTTGGAGATTTTTGCCAACTGGCTGAATACGACTTATCAAAAGTCGATTCTAGAAACGACTCAGGTCGAGATCACTGCTTTTATGGCAGCTAAACGGGCGGACAAAGCAAGTTCCGCTAATCGTCGTTTAACGGTATTTAAACGTTTTTTCAGGTTTTGTATTCGCCAAAATAAGTTAACAGACGATCCTTGTCTATATCTTCGTCAAGCCAAACAACTCATGCGTTTACCAGTGAGTCTGTCAGAAAAGCAAATTGAAAATTTATTACTTGCCCCTAATGTGGAAGAGCCATTGGGATTGCGTGATCGTGCGATGTTAGAGCTGATGTATGCCAGTGGACTGCGTGTCTCAGAAATTATTATGATTAAATTTTTACATCTAAGGTTAGGCGAAGGGGTCTTACATATTTTGAGTGGTAAAGGTAATAAAGAACGTTTAGTGCCGTTTGGCGCACAAGCAGCGCATTGGATTCAACGATATGTAGACGAGGCGCGAGCCAGTATCTTAGGTAATCAAACCAGTGACTATTTATTTGTAGGGAGATACACTGGGGAGCATCTATCTCGTCAAGCATTTTGGTACATGATTAAGCGTTATGCCATTATCGCTGGCATCGAAGGCCACCTATCGCCTCATACCCTAAGACATGCTTTTGCTACCCATTTATTAAATCACGGTGCTGATTTACGGGTAGTACAGTTATTATTAGGTCATGCCGATATTTCTACTACGCAAATTTATACTCATGTAGCACGAGAGAGACTTAAAAATATTCATCAACATCACCACCCAAGAGGGTAGTTTTTATGACAACAGAAATGCAAACATTGTTTTTATCCGCCGCCTTAATTTTAGGGGCTTATTTGCTCGGCTCTATTTCCTTCGCAGTCGTCGTTAGTAAATGTATGCAATTGCCAGATCCACATAGTTATGGCTCCGGCAATCCAGGGGCAACCAATGTTTTAAGAACCGGTAATAAAAAAGCCGCCATCCTGACTTTATTGGGTGACTCATTAAAAGGACTCGTTGCAGTCGTCCTTGCTCGTTATTTTTTACAAAATAGTTCACAAGCAGATTGGGCTTTACCAGCAGTCATTGTGGCCGTATTTGTTGGGCATCTTTATCCAATTTTTTATGGTTTTAAAGGCGGTAAAGGAGTTGCTACTGCCTGTGGCATTTTATTCGGTGTGAACTTTATTTTAGGTATAGCGACACTATCAACCTGGTTGATTATTGCGTTTTTCTTTCGGTATTCTTCCCTAGCTGCCCTCGCAGCAGCAGTCTTTGCGCCGTTTTACGCCGCATTATTATTTGGTTTTGCACCGATTTGTACTGCTATTTTGTTGGTTGGAGTATTGCTCACTTTGCGTCATCGCAAAAATATCATGAATTTACTCAATGGCACAGAGTCGAAGATTGGCTCTAAAAAATGAGGCTTTATGTTCTCTTTCAGTACTCTTTAGGGTCTCATTAGTGAGTTTTTGTCTTGCTCTGAAAGATTCTTCAATTACTGATAAAGTCATAACTCAGCAGAATACTAGGAAGAAAAGACTGAGTAATATCCGATGAGCCAAAAGCAAGGGCTTGTTAATTGCAAGTTAATAAACAAAATTTCAACAATATGACGACAAAATCAAGCAAAAAAGCACCATCTAAAGCATTAACCAAAGTGTCAGCTAAAGAGTCAACTAAAGAATCAATTGGTGTGCCAGTATCTGTAAAAATCCGAGAAAAGTTATTAAAAGCAAAACAACGGTTTCATGCGAATGATAATATTGCCGAATTTCTAGAGCCTGGTGATCAAGACCTTCTGTTGGCTGAGGTTGCAGAAAAAATGAAGGGTGTTTTGGAGAGTTTAGTGATTGACACCGTAAGTGACCATAACACCCAAGATACCGCAAGACGAGTCGCGAAAATGTTTTTGAAAGAAGTCTTTGCAGGGCGTTATCAAGAAATGCCACCGATTACCGAATTCCCAAATGTCTCACATCTCAATGAATTAATGGTCATCGGCCCGATTACCGTCAGAAGCGCCTGTTCCCATCATTTGTGCCCAATCATGGGTAAAGTTTGGATTGGGGTATTGCCGAACAAAGAGAGTAATTTGATCGGTTTGTCTAAGTATTCTCGTACTGCAGAATGGATTATGAGTCGCCCACAAATTCAGGAAGAAGCAGTGATTCAGTTGGCAGATCTTTTAGAAGAAAAAATTAAGCCAATTGGTTTAGCAGTGGTGATGGATGCAAATCATTTCTGTATGCAGTGGCGTGGTGTGAAGGATGCCGAATCAAAAATGCTCAACAGTGTCATGCGAGGCCTCTTTTTGAAAGACTTTAACTTGCGTCGTGAATTCCTATCTTTCCTCGGCAGTCGCTATAAATAAGCCGAACTTCATTGAGTAGAGTTTGAGTTTATCAGGGATGAAAATCCCTGAAGCAAGGGTTTACACTCATCTAAAATTAATTGAGAATCATTATCATTTAAAAGTCTATTTAAATCAAATGGTTACGATTAAAAAAACAGAGTTAAATATTTCTATTATCCTTACATTGTTGTCTAATTTAAATCTGAAAGGGAACTCTAATGAAAGCAAGTCGTCGCCAATTTATTATTTTGTCTGCAACTGGTTTAGCTGCTGCTACAGCAGGTCAAACATTCGCTGCTGATCCAATGGTCGCTGAAACAGATCCCCAAGCTGTAGGACTTGGTTATAAAGCGGATAGTACTAAAGTTGATAAAGCAAAATATCCAAAACACGTTGCTACTCAAGTTTGTGGCGGCTGCGCATTGTATAAAGGCGCTGCTGGATCTGCTGCTGGTGGATGTCAAATTTTCGCTGGTAAGCAAGTTTCTAGCAAAGGCTGGTGTAGTGCATTCGCTGCAAAGGCGTAATCACTGATTTGAATTTAAATACTGGCCTGGGTTCGAAGTAATTCTAACTTTAGCCTAGTCTTTATCTAAAGGGAGTCCACATAATGGACTCTCTTTTTTTTGTGAATGACTACGACTTTATTCGCCTTATCTAGGAATATTTAGATCAGATTCATAAAAAAATCGATAAGTCTAAAAAAATCATCTTAATTATTAGTTAAACTCTGAATAATTGAATTCAAAGGGGCTTTCATGTTAATAAATTGCGTTGCATATGAAAAGGGTTACAAAATTGCAGAAATGCCAATTGATCAAATCAGTGATTATTTAGCAAAACCTGGAGTTTTTGTTTGGGTTGCGCTATTTGAACCCAATGCAGAAGAACTTTCTGTGATGCAAGAGGAGTTTAATTTACATGATTTGGCTATTCTAGACGTGCTGCATGGTCATCAACGCCCTAAAACAGAAGAATATGGTGATGTGATTTTTTCAGTAGTACAAATGGTTACGATGCAAGCGAATCAGAGTTTAAAAGTAGGTGAGTTAGATATTTTTACAGGGCCCAACTTTATTCTTTCTATTCGTTCCCGCAGTGATAAACCACTCTTGGGAGTTCGCGCTCGGTGTGAACAAGACCCTCATTTACTTGCCCTAGGGCCCGCTTATGTTTTGTACGCCTTAGTTGATTATGTTGTCGACGAATACTTTGAAGTACAGGAAGATTTGCAGTCAGAATTGGAAGAGATTGAAGCAGATATCTTTATAAAAAGTAAAGGCCGCCAAAATATTGAACGCCTTTATTACTTAAAACAAAAGGTTTCTACTTTGAAGCACGCATGCGTGCCGCTCAGAGAAAAATTTGGGCACTTTAATGGTGGCAGAATCCCAGTGGTTCTTGCACAGGCGCATTTAAATGAATACTTCAGAGATCTAAATGATCACTTAGCAAGGATCATTGATTTATTAGAATCCATTGAAGATTCGATTTCTATGACTGTGCAGGTGAATTTATCTTTAGTCACCATTGATGAAGGTGAGATTACCAAGCGCTTAGCAGCGTGGGCGGGGATTTTTGGACTCGCCACTAGTTTTGCAGGTATTTGGGGGATGAACTTTGAAAAGATGCCAGAACTGCAATGGCAATTTGGCTATCCAATGGCATTATTCACTATTTTTGGTGGGTGCTCTTTGTTGTTTTGGCGCTTTAAGAAAATTAAGTGGCTATGAGTTGAGACTATGGGTAATAACTAGGAGTTCTTGAGAGGTGGTTAAAGTCACGCTGGTTTCTTTTGATAAGATAGACTGATATCAATGAAAAAATGAAGAATAATACAATGAGCCAACCAAAACGATTTCCCCAAATTACTCTTGAACAACTTGACCCCGCTGCACGGGATCTAGGTAAAGAAATTTTAGCTATCTCGAGTGTGGGTTTAGGCGGACCCTATAACGTCATGTTGAGAAGTCCAGTATTTGCTCAGCGGATGAAAAGTTTATTGGATTATCTACGCTTTAACTCATCTTTATCGACACGGATTAATGAATTTGCAATATTGATTCAGGCTAGGCTTTGGACTTCTCAAGTTGAATGGTACGCCCATTATCCATTGGCCTTAAAGGCGGGCCTAGCCCAGTCAGTCGCAGATGACTTGAAAGCGAATATACGCCCAAGAAATATGCAAGCAGACGAGGCAATTGCTTACGATGTTTGTATGCAGATGTGTGCCGATCATCAAATTAGCGATGCCTTATTTGCACAAGCAAAGGAAATCCTAGGTGAGCAACAATTAGTCGATTTAATCGCAGTTACTGGCACCTATGTGACGGTCGCGATGTTACTCAGCCTTGGTGAAGAGCCGATTCCGGAAGGCAAACCGCTACCGTTTCCAGAGAAATAAATTGAATCATGTACCTACCTAAACTTTTTGCGCAAAAGGATATGGGGCTATTACAAGCCCATATTCTAAAGTATCCTTTTGGTACGCTAGCAACTGCGATTGGTGGCATACCGCAAATGAATCATTTACCTTTTTACTTTGACATTGCAAGTAACTGCCTGCAAGCCCACATACCCAAAGTAAATCCCTTGTATGCGCAAGTGCAGGCGTGGTTAAAGGATCCAGTTAATTCTCAAGACTTACCGGTACTGATTGCTTTTCAGGGGCCAGATGCTTACATTACTCCAAGTTGGTACCCGTCTAAACTCGAACATGGCAAGGTGGTTCCTACTTGGAATTATGCGGTTGTGCATGCAAAGGGTAGACTCAAGTTGCAAGAGGACAAAGATTGGTTAACACATCATTTAACAAACCTTACCAATCAACAAGAACCGAGGAGAAACTCTACTTGGGAAATGACCGATGCGCCCGAGGATTATACGGACGGCATGATGCGCGTTTTGTGTGGCCTAGAAATTACGGTTGATGAATTAGTTGGCAAGTATAAAGTGAGTCAAAATCGAGAGAAGCAGGACCAAGCTGGGGTCCTTCAGCATTTAGAGCAAAGTGAGGATTGGCAAGATCGGCAGTTAGCCAACTTAACGACTCAGACTATCAACCACTCCAATAAGCCGAAGACCGATTATTGATGAAGTGGGGCGGCAACGCGACGAGTAACTATAGGGGGCTTATTGCCCAAATGAAAGGCAAATCGTTCTTCTTGTAAATTGAGGTCATTGGTCGTGAAACGGTCAAAGCGCCTTAAGTAATCTGCCCAGGTTTCAAAAATAAAATACTCAAGACACTTGCCCTCTTGTTCGGCATCTTCAAAAAAGCTCCAGGAAACAGCACCTTGGCGTAAGCGAGCATCTCTTGCCTTTTTCATCACGATTTGAAACTCAAACATTTGTTTTGGATCGATTTGGTACTCGACAGAAATCATGACTGGTCCAACATCATGGTCAATATCACGATCAGGCATGGGGTGTTCAATTGGACAAACGGGAGTGAGGTCTTCTTCTGAACCACCTTCTAACTTCAAGTGATTGGAAAATAAGACAGAGATAATACCCACCACAGAACCAGTAATGACAGCAGTGGTAACAGAGGTATGTTCAGCGAGATAGCCCCAAAGTCCTGCTCCTAAAGCACTACCTCCCATGAGAGCCATTTGGAAAATAGACATACCTCGTGCGCGAATCCAACTCGGCAAAGCTAACTGAGCAGAAATCGATATCGAGTTGGCGGTAATAATCCAAGAAGCGCCACTGAGCATCATAATTGGCGCAGAAAACCAAACATTGGGAGCTAATACAACGCCAATGGAGGTTAATGCTTGCAGAATCTGACCAAAAGAAACCAATTGATTACGGTCATAACGATGCCGCAGTTTTGGTAGTTGGGAAGCGGATAAAATCGCCCCGATGCCTAAACAAGAGAGCATGATCGTAAAGGTTTGGGCATTGCCGTTAAAGTGATCTTTTGCAATCACTGGTAACAAAGCGAGAAGCGCTGAGGATTGCACAAAAAATAAAAAAATACGAATCAGCACAGCCTTCATCCTCATGGAGGATCTAACGTACTGGATACCTACCCGCATCGCCCCAAAAAAACGCTCACCCGGTAATGATGAAATATTCGCTTGATATTTCCAGCGCATAATTAAAACGGTACACCCTAAAGACAGAATCATATTAAGGGCAAAGACGTATTCGGTGCCAGCACTAGCAATTAAAGCACCCGCCATTAAAGGCCCAATAATCCGAGAAGCGTTCATCGCTACTGCATTGAGTGCGAGGGCGGCCGGTAACTGCTCTCGGCGAACTAGATCTGGCACAATCGCGGCAAAAACGGGCCAACGCATTGCTAGTCCAATACCATTGGTGAATGTTAAAAAAAGCAGTAATGAAGCATTTAAAGAATTCGTGAAGGTTAAAAAACACAGCAGGGCTGCGTTAAAGGCAATCCAAATTTGGGTAATTACAAAATATTTTTTTCGGTTAAAAATATCAGCAAATGCACCACTTGGAATACCTAATAGGAAGACTGGTAAGTTTGATGCAGTTTGGATTAAGGCGACTAAAGTTGGCGAACTAGACAATGAGGTCATCATCCAAGAAGCGGCTACATCATTCATCCACATACAAATATTGGACGTCATCCAAGCCAACCAAAGCATAAAAAATACTTGGTTTTTTAATGGCATCCACCAACGCTCTTGTTTAGTAACGTTGGTTGAGGGGTGATGGTTTGGGTTCAATTTGGAATTAAGGAGATATATTTGTAGCTCTATTTTAATGTTTATCAATAATTATGTTAAAAATGATAAGAATTTCATTCAATTAACTGCATTCGACCTACCATTTATGTCTATACATTCCCTTACTCAACTCAGTGCAAAAGTTCTTTCGGCGCAAATTGCGAATAAGTCTATTTCTTGCCTTGAGGTCATGCAGGCCTATCTAGCGCAGATTCAAGCGTTTAATCCAAAATTCAATGCTATCGTTTCGATGGTGGCAGAAGAAGATTTATTGCGACAAGCTCAAGAAAAAGATCAAGAGTTAGCCCGTGGTCAATACCATGGTGTATTGCATGGACTGCCCATGGCTCCGAAAGATTTAACAGCGACCTACGGAATTGCGACGACTTTGGGCTCGCCTCTATTAAAAAATCAAACGCAATTGCCAGACTCCATTATGGTGGAGCGTTTGCGGCGTAGTGGCGCCATCCTCATTGGTAAAACCAATGTCCCAGAGTTTGGTTTAGGTTCTCATACTTACAATCAGGTTTTTGGTACAACGCTGAATGCCTATGATGTGAGTAAGTCGGCAGGAGGTAGTAGTGGCGGAGCCGCAGTGAGTTTGGCGTTAAATATGTTGCCACTAGCTGACGGTAGTGATTTTGGTGGTTCACTTCGCAACCCAGCTGCTTGGAATAATGTTTATGGACTGCGGCCTTCTAGAGGCAGAGTCCCAGCCCAAAGCCCGGAGCTCTTTTACGATCATTTTTCCACTGAAGGACCCATGGCGCGTAATGTTCAAGATTTAGCGATGTTGTTATCCGTTCAAGCGGGTTATGATGCCCGTGCCCCTTTATCTTTAAATGAAGATCCGACCACCTTTAACCAGAATTTGGACGCCATGTTGAAGGGTAAAAAAATTGCCTGGTTAGGCGACTATCAGAATTACCTCCCAATGGAAGAGGGATTGCTGGGTGCGCTAGAAGCCTCATTTTCATACTTCAAGGATCTTCAAGTAGAAGTTGTGCCAGTTAAGGTGAATTATTCTTTAGAGCAGTTGTGGGAATGTTGGTCAGTAATAAGGCCTTTTATTGCGGGTGGAAAACTCGGTAGTCTATATCAAGTAGAAGCGAATCGCGGGCAGATGAAACCAGAAGCGATATGGGAAATTGAACAGTCTCAAAAGTATTCAGCGCAAGATGTTTACGCCGCTTCGGTAAAGCGCTCTGCCTGGTACAAGGCGATGATGCAATTATTTGAAAGTCATGATTATTTGTTGTTACCTGCATCTCAGGTCATGCCTTTTGACGCGCAGAATGACTGGCCTAAAAATATCGCCGGCTGTGCGATGGATACCTATCACCGTTGGATGGAAGTGGTAATAGGTCCCACGATGGCTGGCTTGCCAGTACTGGCGATTCCGGCTGGCACCTTTAAGGGCTTACCGATTGGCTTGCAGTTAATTGGCAAACCGCAAGGTGAATTAGCTTTGCTACAGTTAGGCTATGCTTGGCAACAAGCAACCCTTTACTCACAACAGCGCCCAAGCGTACTGAGTTAATTACTTAGTTAAATACTCGGTAAAGTAATTAGTTAAGCGTCTGAACGAATGATGGTTACTGAAGTTTGACGAAGCTTATGGCTTAGGAGTCATGGCACTAAATAGTTGGTTACGATAAAGTAAGTAAATAATCACAGCCATCAAGGATAAGGTTGCTATACCCAAAGAAAAATGGATGCCAATCCAACCACCAACTACGCCAACCGTCACACCAGAACCAATGCGCAGTCCCATGGAGGCCATGTTATACAAACCAATCACGCGACCACGCAGCGCCATCGGGGCATTGGTTTGCACAATCGACTGGGCCATGGAGTTAAATGACAATTCAAAAAAACCACACATAAAGAGTAATAGGATTGCAAAGACGTAATTGCCGTTGACTGCAAAACTGAACAAGGTGGCACACCACGCTAAAGCAAGTAAAAGTGCCGTTCTAGGATGAGGTTTTAACAAGCCACGACTCTCTGATAAGATACCAGCAAAGAGTGCGCCACCAGCGTCAGCAGCAAGTAACAGACTATATAAAACGCCTGGGTCACCATGCCCAAGACCTTCTGCAAAGCCAGGCATTTGAGACTGATAGCTATTACCGACCAGCAAGGATGTAAATGAACATAATAAGATCATGACGGCAATCGGCTTGATTGGCTTCACATCTTTAATCGTTTGAATAATATCGGAGAGACCTTTAACCGCTCTTTTCATGGGGGGCTCACCTGTACGATATTTCGGACCATAAGGGGCACTCATTAGCCAAATTAAAGCCGGTAAATAAATCAAGATATTCCACAAAAGTCCATATTTAGGGCCAGCAGTCAGCATCAGAAAACCACCAACCGCAGGACCGATTAATAATCCTAAGTAACGGCCTGTCGCAAGAATTCGGATGGCACTGGGCAGAGTTTGAGTATCCACAATGTCATACAACAAAATTTGACTGATGATGAGCCAAAATACTCCAGAAAAGCCGTGCAAAACGAGGAGTGTCATGGCACTCCATACTTCGACGGTGTCGGTAATAAATAAATAAGCCCAACCAGCTGAGCAAATAATAAATAAGCAGACCCCAATTTGAATGAGTCTTCTCGGATCGAAACGATCGGCTAGGGCCCCTGCGGGAACAGAGAACAATAAAAAGGGCAGCCAGTGTGAAAAGACAGCAAATCCGGCTAATTCTGGGGAATGAAATTTCTGAAAAATCATCCAATAACTGATGACATGCTCCACATTGTCCGCCATCATGACGAGCATAAAGGTCAGCAAATGCCACCGAAATCCTGGGATTTTGAGTGCGTTGAGTGAGAGTTTTGTTGGCGTGGCTGGCGGAACTGCTGGAGGAGTAGAGGCTGTATTCATTGAAATAGTTTAGCTGATTTATGTAATCAATCAGTGAATTCAAAAGACCTCACTCAGTAGCATCGGCACATTCATAGGGAAGGAAGGATAGGCAGTGTAAAATATTATTCTGGCTTAATGTTTTTTGATTTGATGATCTTAGCCATTTTTATCACTTCATCATTTAAAAATTTAGCCGTGTCTGTTGGATTGCTCCCTACACCTTCGAGGCCGAGTGCATCAAAGCGCGCTTTAATATCTGGAGAGTTCACCGCTTTCTGAGTTTCGAGAGCAACGCGTTGCACAATCTCTCTCGGAGTTCCCGCGGTAGTGAGAATCATCGACCAAGTAGAGGACTCAATATCCGGACCACCAGCCTCAATCATTGTAGGAACTTCACTAGCTCCAGGAATACGTTTATTTGACATCACCGCAATCGCTCTAATACGGCCATTACGAACCTGGGGCATGAGAGTTGGTGCTGTATCGATGAATACCTGAATATTATTTCCAATTAAATCTTGTAAGGCTAAAGCGGATCCTTTGTAAGGGGCATGCACCATATCTATATCTGCCGTTAATTTGAGGAGTTCGGTTGCCATATGCGCCGCTGCACCAATACCGGATGAGCCGTAGGTAATTTTGCCAGGATTGGCTTTGGCATAAGCAATTAATTCTTTGACATCCTTCACCGGTAGATTGTTATTGACGGTAATTAATAAAGGTGTAATTCCAATCAAACTCACCGGCGTGAGACTTTTTAAAGGATCGAAATTAAGATTACCAGCGTAAAGAGTAGGGTTTACCGAGTGGGCAGCAAGCACGGTGACGAAGTTGTAACCATCGGGCTGTGATTTAGCTACAAACTCCGAACCAATCAAAGCATTGGCACCAGGTTTGTTGTCAATGATGATGGTCCAACCGGTATTTTCAGCAATTTTTTTTGTAATAATTCGGGTCGATGTATCACTAAGCCCACCAGGCGCATAAGGTACAACCCAGCGAATGGGTTTATTGGGCCAACTTTTATCATCATTATTTTGTGCAAATAGAGGAGTGCTGTTTAGAAGGAGAATGGAGACAGCAACGGACGTCAATATATTTTTAAGCACGGAAACCTCTTAAATAAGGATGGAAAAAAGACACTTCTATCTGAATCGAACTAGCGAAGATTTGCAATAGGGAATATTACTGCTTTTTGAAGATTAACTGTTTAAATCCCCTAATTTTTTGAGTCCAAAGATTCACACTAGCTATCGCTGGACTTTCAATCCATCTAAAAGTAAAACAACATATAGTGATTAAGATCGGAGTAATAATGAAAATAACGCCAATGTATTCGGAGGGACTGAGTTGTTGTGCGCGATCCATACCAATGATAAATTTCATGGTGCAATAGAGAACCAATGGGTGTAAGAGATAAATACTGAATGAAATATCTCCTAAACGCCGCATTGGGCGAGCAGATAATAAGCCGAATAAGTCATTACCAGCAACGATTAAGGTAAAAGCGGTGAATAAACATAGTTGCGCTTCCCAATCTAAGGGATTTAGGGATAATAAGATTGGTAATGAACAACTCGTAATGATGACAAGACTAGCAATGGGGTGATTAGCGAAAGATTGAACGAATCTCAATTGATATAAATAAACGCTGAGCATGCCTAAAAAAAATGGTAAATAAATACGATTTTTACCTGCCAAAATGATGCCAAGAATTATTATTAAATAAAACACCTTAGGTACTTTGATACGATAAAGTAGACCCCAAATAGGTAATAAAAAGTAAAAGCACCATTCATAAGGTAAAGTCCAAACGACTCCTGCAAAAATCCTCATCGCATCGACGCCATTTAACTCTTGTAAGCTTAGTAAACCAAAAAATAGCCAATGAATAGCGTTTTCTCGAAGTTCAGAAATTTCGTCTATTAAGGTGAAGTTGGTCTCATAAGCGACAAAACCAAACATCATGAAAACAGCAAAAAGATAGAGGGGGGCGATTCTTAAAAAACGTGACACATACAAACGTAGCCAATCAAAATCTTTAGAGTTGGCATTGCTGGTAATTTTAGAAAAAAATAAGAAGGCGGTAATCATGAAAAAAAACAAAACCGATCCAGTCCCAAAGTAATAAAAGAGATAAGTCGGAGGACTTTGCCAAACACCGTTTTGAATGTAAAAGTACCAAATCATTGCGTGATGCAAAAATACAAAGCTGGCTAATAATCCTCGTAAACCATCCAAGGATTGCAAATGATTCTTCGATAAAGTGGATTGATGTAGATCCGGTTTGGTAGTTGTTGTAGTAAGCAACTTATCCCAGAAGAATAAAGTTCCAACAGCTATTGAGAGGAGAGCTATAGTAAGTAGATGGATATAAAGCATAAATTCTTACAACGATTAGAAATGAAATTAGTTTGATGATATTCTATTTACATAATGACTATCGATTGAAGGCTTTTCCAACATGACGACAATAAATAACGAAACTCCTGCTGAAACCGATTGGAAACATGACGGTGTGCGCGTAGTACCTAGTAATCAACTCGATACCAATACTGCTCAGACCCCTGGCATGAACCGTGCTGCTGCGATAAATCTAGCACGCGTTGGCGCACAAAAATTATGGGCCGGCACTGTCACGATTCATCCGAATGCCAAAACTGGCGCCCATCATCACGGTGCGTTGGAAAGTGTCATCTA
>Ga0208108_1000053_pt1 | contig 24991 bp, 38 predicted proteins | sample CryBogCBE22May08_FD_184589 | JGI IMG/M metagenome (GOLD analysis project Ga0208108, IMG submission 184589) | Freshwater microbial communities from Crystal Bog, Wisconsin, USA - CBE22May08 (SPAdes) | ecosystem: Environmental > Aquatic > Freshwater > Lake | place: Crystal Bog, Wisconsin, USA...
TACAAAAAACGCACAGTTATTAAGAATGGAACTCCTTGGTGATTTATATTCTCACTTTTACTTTTTGTATTCTTCAATTGCTCGATTGGTATACAACTCGTACTATCTTAAAAAATGGTGGATATGAGCAAAATCCTGTCATGGCATTTGTATTTAAATATTTGAATGTTGATGTGGCTTTAGCGATTAAAGCAGTTCTATTGGGATTTGTAGGCTATTTCATTGGACTTGAATATCCTCTTTTATTAGTTGTCCTTATTTTTATTTATTTAGCAGTCATCTTTCATAATTGGAAAAGCCTATGAAAATTACAAAAAAACAACTTATTGAAGCATCACATAAAGTAGGGTTTACTGATGAAGATTATGGATTACTTACCTATGATAATGAATCAGATTTTAATGGGAAAATAGGTGTTTGTGAATATGCAGTTGGCGACCAACTTTTAAATTTGTTTAAAGAACTTGGGATTGAAATAGAATGAGTATTTCAGCCAATTTCCCAAATTTAAAGCCCAGTTTTTTAGCTGATTTTGCGAATTCACAAGTATTGGATAGCAGAATCACTTTTTCTCGGTCAACGACTGCACCATATTATGATGGTAAGACAAGTGTGTTGGCTGAACAGAATTTAGTGGTTTATTCGCAATTAATTGGTGGTACAGGATGGACTTATGCAGGTGCTAATTTAACTGTTGCAACAAACGCAACAACTGCACCTGATGGAACTACAACTGCTTCAACATTAACTGCCACAGGCACTTCAGCCCAACACGCTACAAATTTAGTTACAAATACTCCTACATCGCCAAATTATCAAACCTTATCTGTTTATGCACAAGCAGGAACTAATAATTTTGTACAACTTTGTTATGGCGTTGATGCAAATGCTTATGCAAATTTTAATTTATCAACTGGTGCAGTAGGAACTGTAGGAAGTACAGCAACAGCAACTATTACACAAGTTGGTTCAACTACTTGGTATAGATGCACAGTAACAACACAATCGGCAACTGCACAAGGATTCTTTTTATTAATTTGTACATCTGCTACAGCAACTAGATATGAATCAAATACTTTAACAACCTCAATTAATTTATGGGGAGCACAACTAGAACAACGCTCCTCAACAACAGCCTATAACGCAACAACTACCACAGCAATAACGAACTACATCCCTCAATTACTAACAGCACCAATTAACGCACCTAGATTTGATTTTAATCCTACAACAGGGGAAAGTTTAGGGTTATTGATTGAGCAGAGTAGCACGAATTTACTGACTTATAGTCAAGATTTTACAAATGGGGTATGGACAATAGTTCAAGGGACTATTGTTGCCAATAACAACATTTCTCCTGAAGGACTTCAAACAGCATCTTATTTTAGAGAAGATACAACAACAGGTGGTGGCAAAGGAATAAGTAGAAATTATTCATTGGCAACAGGAACTTATACTTGGACAATTTATGCAAAAAGTTCTAATAGGCAATTAAGTATTTTAACTAGCGACCAATCAACTGGAACTTCTGGTGGTAGTTTTAATTTAGTAAATGGAACTTTAATAGGTTCAGTTACTCAAACAGGAAGTTGGACAAACACAACAGCATCAATTACTTTTGTAGGAAATAATTGGTATAGATGCTCAGTAACATCTACAAAAGGTGCTGGTACAACCGCCTCTACATCATACGCAATTGCACCTGTTGGGGGGTATTCTTATTTAGGTGATGGCTATAGTGGTATTTTTTTATGGGGCGCACAACTAGAAGCCCTCGCATTTCCTACCTCATATATAGCCACTACTTCTGCCCAAGTAACAAGGGCTAGTGATAATGCAACAATGACAGGAACTAACTTTAGTAGTTGGTATAACGCATCACAAAGCAGTTTATATATGGACTTTGATATTGGGTATTATGTATCAGGATTAGGTGGCACTAATCAAGGATTAGTTTGTTTTGGAACACAATCAAATAGAATTCTTACTTATGTTGGTAATTATGCTTCAAGACCAATTACAGGGCAATTATATGATGGGACAACATCTACAGCTATTGCTTTAAATCTAGGTGGAAATTTAACTACCAATACTTCAGTAAAAGTAGCATTTGCATTTAATACAACTACTTTGACAGGCACTTACAATGGTTTAGCAACAAATACTGTAACAGGTGGTAATTTAAATTTAAGTTTAAATATAATGTATTTAGGTTATAGATTTGATACCTCAACTTATTTAAATGGACATATTCGAAAATTTGCTTATTACCCACAAGCCGTAACCTCTGCTCAACTCCAAGCACTTACAGGAAGCTAATATGCAAGACTTATACCTATCATTTACAGACGAAGCACAATCTTTACCGATTCTTTATACAATCATCCCAACTGAATTTGAGGTTGACGCAGATGGCAATCCTACAGATGTAGTTAAGACTGAATCATATTTTCAGCCGAATTATCAGAACATCTCGGTTATTGGAACAGTTTATCAAAGAGCTCCAATACCAACTCCTGAGGATTATGTGCCTGTGCCTTATCCACCACCTAACTATGGGGTTAATATTCGGTTATTGGATGATGAGGATATTGAGCCTTTGAGACCTTTTATTGTTGAACCAAAGAACCCTATAAGGGTGTGGGCTACTTAAAGGAAAAACTATGCCACAATCAGGATATACTCCCCTTAAAATCTATTCTAGTTCAACACCCACCAATGTGCCGAATGCAAGTAATCTTGTAAACGATACAGGTGGTAGTGAACTTGCGATTAACACTTACGATGAAAAACTGTACTTTAAAAATAGTTCAGGGGTAGTTAAGCTATTAGCATCTGTCGCATCTACAAGTGGCACTTATTCAAGCGTGACTATTACAGGTGGCACGATGAATGGTGTCACAGGCACTAACGCAGGAATGACTGTTGGTAATGCTACTAATCTTGTGTCTGGTGGAACAATTGCTTCTACAGTAACTGCAACAACTCAATCCCTTGGGGATAGCACTACAAAAGTAGCAACTACAGCTTTTGTGCAAAATACTATACAAACTTTATACCCTGTTGGTTCTATTTATACCTCAACAGTAGCAACCAATCCTGCAACTTTGTTTGGTTTTGGAACATGGGTAGCATTTGGTGCAGGGCGAGTATTAATCGGACAAGATGGAAGCACATTTGTCGCAGGTGCAACAGGTGGTAGTGCTGATGCTGTTGTAGTAAACCACACACATAGTGCAACATCAACAGTTACAGACCCTGGGCATTCCCATGCAGGTTTACATACTCCATTAAGTGCGAATACTCCTGGTCCATATGTTGGTTGGTATGGGTGTAGTGCAGTAGCAGATATAAATACTAATTCAGCAGTTACAGGTATTACCGTAGCAACAACGAATACATCAACTGGTGTTAGTGCAACAAACGCAAACTTACAACCCTACATAGTCGTTTATATGTGGAACAGAACTGCTTAATTAACCCAAAGGAGAAATACAATGAGTACATACAATCAAGAACAAGGCGATATTATTCGCATTAAAGTTGACGAACCTATATTAGTAACACCTGAAATAAGTATTCCTGTCGAAGAACTTCCTGCAGAAGCCCCTGTAGAAGTACCTGCTGAACCTGTTGTAAAGTAGTAAGCGATGGAAATAGAGGATACAGTTGTGGAAAACGATAAGCGACTTTCAATTCACGAAGCAATTTGTGCTGAAAGATATAAAGGAATTATTGATACCTTTTCTAAAGGAAATAAAAGAATGGAACGCATAGAATACTTACTGTATGCAACCATTGCTTCTATCTTCTTTGGCAAAGACTTTTTAATTGAAATTATTAAGAAAGTAATAGCATGAGTTTAGACCCTATTTCAGCAGTTCTTGACCTTGGTAATACGCTAATCACTCGTATCTTCCCTGACCCTGCACAACAAGCAGATGCAAAGTTAAAGTTACTTGAATTACAACAATCAGGTGAGTTAGCAAGTATGACTGCACAAACTGATATTAATAAGATTGAAGCCCAAAGTACATCGTTGTTCGTATCAGGGTGGCGACCTTTTGTTGGTTGGGTAAGTGGTAGTGCATTTGCTTTACATTTTTTATTGATGCCTATAGCCAACTTTATTTTAGTGGCTACGGGGCATCAAGAAGTTATTTTATCGTTTGATATGGCAACCCTTATGACAGTATTAATGTCGTTGTTGGGATTGGGTGGAATGCGAACAGTTGAAAAAATACAAGGGGTAGCTTCTAAATGATATCCAAAGAAAATGTCGGTGGGTTTGTAACTGTTTGCGTTACTGTTACTCTTTGTATAGTTATCATCGGCATGGTAGGTGCTTTACTACTAGGATTATTTGATAAAAATTTAGACAACTCGAAGATTTTTGAAGCGATTACCCCTGCGTTTCAGACCATCATCGGAGGATTTATTGGTTTGATAACTGGAATTAAAATAGGACATGATGATGCCAAACTTGACTGAACACTTTACACTTGAAGAACTTACTTTTACAAACCATCGTGAATTTGATAACACGCCTAATGAGGAAGAATTAGCCAATCTTCAACGATTGGCTGAATTTCTTGAAAAAGTAAAAATGGTTTTGCGTGGCAAACCTGTCATGATTAACTCGGCATTTCGGTCAAAACAGGTGAATGATTCGGTGGGTTCAAAAGACTCATCTCAACACCGTTTAGGTTGTGCAGCCGATATTCGCATCCCCAACATGACCCCTGATGAAGTAGTTCAAACATTAATGGCTTCAGGACTTGAATATGACCAACTTATTCGTGAGTTTGATAGTTGGACACATATTTCTATCCCCAACCATCCTGAAGATAAGCCAAGAAAACAGGCTTTGATTATAGACAAAGCAGGAACAAGGGTTTACGCATAAATAGTTTAATGGATAACTAAATTTGTATTAAAATACTATAAACTGTTTGGGATAAACGGTTGACATGGTTAAAGGAAAATTATGGCAACTACACCAACAAACACCTCTGCGTCAGTAATGACCTATGATTCCCTTATTCAAGATATTCAACAATATCTTGAGCGAAGCGACCCTGCTGTTGTTGACCAAATTCCTTCATTTATTATGTTGGCTGAGTTTGAAATTGCACAACAAATGAAAACACTAGGTCAAATCCAAGTCGTTACTAGCGTGATGACGGTTGGTAATCCCATTATCCCAAAACCTGCTAGGTGGCGTAAAACAGTATCGATGAACCTTACATTTACTGCAAGTGGCGAAGTTCAACCGATTCTATTGCGTAAATACGAGTATCTAAAACAATATGCCCCTAGTGTTACAGCAACAAGCGTACCTCTATATTATGCTGATTACGACTATGATAATTGGTTAGTAGCACCAACACCTGACCAAGCATACAACTTCGAAGTGCTATATTACGAAAGATTAGCACCTTTGTCTGCTGACAATCAGACCAATTGGATAACAAGAAACGCACCGAATGCTATGTTGTATGGCACTTTACTACAGGCAATGCCCTTTTTAAAGAACGACCAACGAGTAGTATTCCAACAAAAATACGACCAAGCAACGCAATTCTTGAAACAAGAAGACCAATTGCGACTTGCCGATAGACAAGCCATTGCTATAGACGGATAACCATGACAACTTCTAATCCTACTTATGTAAATCCATTCACAGGGCAATCAGTAAGCCCTACGGTTACTTCTTATGAATCATTAACGATTAGCGTTAATACCACCCTTCAATGGGCAATTAATGGTAATAATCAGAATCAAGTTACTGCAAATATTATTGAGGTAACTGCAACCACCACAGGTTTAAACCTTATCATGCCACCTGCAACTCAAGTGTCAAGTGGTCAAACCTTATTGATTCGAAATGTTGGTTCTAATTCGTTTACAGTTACCGACAATACAGGTGGGACAATCATTGCGATTGCTTCAGGAGTTGCTCAATTTATTTATGTAACTGATAACACAACCCCTGCAGGTGTGTGGTCAACAGTAACTTTTGGTGCAGGAACATCTTCTGCTAACGCTTCTGCACTTGCAGGTAATGGTTTAACTGCCCTAAATACCACCTTAAATCAATCTTACAATGTAACTACTTATTCATCCAACCAAACTTTAAACGCATCCAATCGTGCCAATTTTAATGTGTGGACAGGTGGGGTAGGTACATTTACTCTTCCCTCTGCATCATCTGTAGGCAACAATTGGTTTATGATGGTTCGCAATAACGGAACAGGGATTGTTACTTTAACTCCTGTAGGGTCGGATACCATCAATGGTAATGCTAACCAACAACTTCAATTAACCGAATCTTTGGTGATTGTTTCTAATGGTTCAACAGGTTGGTACACCTTTGGTTATGGTCGTTCAAATAGTTTTGCTTACACACAGTTTGCATTAAGCGTAACAGGTGGCACTTTAACTTTAAGTTCAGCTCAAGCTTCAAACACTATTCAAGAGTATTCAGGGCTATTAACCTCCAACCAAATTATTATTGTTCCTTCTACGGTACAACTTTATGCGTTTAGTAATAACACAACAGGTGCTTATACCTTTACGGTCAAAACTTCTGTTGTAGGTGGAACGCAGTTAACCATTGCATCAGGTCAAACTTCTTTGGCTATTTGCGATGGCACGAATGTCTACAACGCTCAAACTGCAACATCTTCTGTAGCATCATCACTTACCCTTGGAAACGGTTCTTATTCAGCACCTGCCTTAAACTTTGCAGGAGATAACACTACAGGTGTTTACTTAGTTGGTTCGGGAATTCTTGGTTTGGCTGTTGGTGCAAGTATTGGTGCAACATTAAGTTCAAGTGGGTTCTACACACCTTATGGAATCGGTGGGGGAATATTTTGACATTAAAAGTTATATCTTTAAAAATTCCTTCAGGTATCCAACGAGATGGAACATTATTCGCATCCCCATGCTATGTAGATGGGCAATGGGTAAGGTTTAATCGTGGCGTACCAAGGAAGATTGGTGGATATAACGGTATCTTTTTAAGTGCTACAGGCATCTCTCGTGGCATGGTGATGCAATCCCAAAGTGGTATTAACTATGTCTATTCAGGGCAAAGCGATGGGGTGTACGCATGGCAAACAGATGATGATGATGGCGTAGGGTCAGGTCCATCAACAGTAAGCCTATCAGGGGAATTTACATCCAATGCAAATAATTTATGGCAATGGGATATTGGTTATGATAGCAACGGTACAGGACAATTAACAGTTTTAGGTCATGCAGGTCAGAATTTAAGATACATCGATAATACGGTGAACACGCCTATTATGAAGGGTGCATTTCCTTATGGGGCAATGACCAAGCTTGGCATTTTTACTGCTTCAGTAGTGTTAAATAGCACAACCACAGCCACCATTTCTCCTGCTAATTTATTGGTAGCGATTGGGCAAACTGTATCAGGACCAGGAATTACTGCAGGAACAACCATTACCAATGTAGTACAAACTGCAGGAACAACAACCCTCACCTTATCAGCAACTGCAACGGTAACAAGCACACAGACATTAACTTTTGATAATAATCTTGCTGTATCAGGTGGGGTTGTTATGTTGTACCCATACTGTTTTATTTATGGCAATAATGGGTTAATTCAAAATAACTCGGCAGGTAACCTTGAAAATTGGGTTGGTGCTGATGCCAACCAAAACAATGTGTCTGCTACAAAAGTAGTCAAAGGAATGCCTTTAAGGGGTGGTACAACATCTCCTGCAGGGCTATTTTGGAGTACTGACCAATTAACTCGTGTTACTTATGCACCACAAAATGTAGGTTCATCTACAACCTATTGGCGATACGACATTATTTCTACACAGACATCAATTATGTCAAGCCAATGCGTAATTGAATACGATGGTATTTATTATTGGATTGGTGTTGATAGGTTCTTAATGTACAACGGTGTTGTGCAGGAAATTCAAAACACCAACAACATGAACTACTTCTTTGATAACATTAATTACACGCATCGCAACAAGGTGTGGGCAATTAAAGTACCAAGATGGGGCGAGATATGGTGGTTCTATCCTGCAGGTACTTCTACCGAATGTAACTCAGCAATCATTTATAACATTCGTGAAAAAACTTTTTACGATACAGGCATTTGTGAAGGTGCTAATCGTTCTGCAGGTGTGTTCTCCGAAGTGTTTAGAAGACCGATTATGGCTGAAAACATACCGAATGTGAATGGTTTTTACACCATGTGGCAACACGAAACAGGCACGAATAAAACTTACCTTACCAACTCGACTGCAATTCAATCTTATATTGAAACGAACAACATTGGTTGGGTGACAGGAGGTCCAGGCAATCCTCAACTTATGGGTGAAAACAAATGGATTCGCATTGAAAGAATAGAACCTGACTTTGTGCAAACAGGTGATATGAATGTGTATATTTACGGTAAAGGTTATGCCAACGATGAAGATATCGTGACAGGCCCATATGTGTTTAGCCCTAATACTTTAAAGGTAGATATGCGTGAACAACGCAGAGAGATGCGTATTCGATTTGAAAGCAATACATTTAATGGTAATTACGAGATGGGTAATGTATTGATTAGCGTTGAGATTGGCGATGAAAGGTCAACAGGTAACCCATGATAACTTATGAACCAAGGAACATGGAGTGGGATTATTGGTGTGCTTTGATGGCAGAGTTATTTGCGTCTAATCAATTAGGAACTGTGCCTGAAGAGAATTGGCGTGATTGGGCTGATGGTATGCAAGGCATTGGATATTTTGCACAAAATGGTGTACCTGACCAAAGAACATTTGATTCATGGCAAGATTGGGCAACCTCATTGGTTGGCATTATGAACATTAACAATGTGACTGCGAGTTAGGAATTTTATGGGAATGTTTGATTTTATTACTAATCCAATTAATGATGCATTTCATGCAGTTGTTGATAGTAACCCTATTACTTCAGGCATTAGCGATGCAATTCATACGGTTGGTGAAAACACAGGTATTAATGATGTAGTAGATAACGTTGCACCAGCGGCTGCTGCGGCTGCAGCTATTTATTTAACAGGCGGCGCATTAGCGCCTGAAGCGATGGCTTCATTAGGGGGCGGTGAAGCTGCAGCAGGCACATTAGCAGGAGATGCTTACCTTCCAGGCGCACTTGCAAGTGATGCAGGCACAGTTGCAGGCGATGCTTATCTCCCTGGTGCTTTGGCAAATGCTTCTGGCGATGCATTTTTGCCTGGCGCACTTGCAGGTGATGCAGCAGCAAACCCATCTCTTCTAAGTCAAATTGGAAGCGCATATAGTGCTCTACCATCTGCAGTACAAAGTGGGTTAAGCACTGCAGGAAAGACTGCATTAAGCAAAGTTGTAGGCTCTTTGTTTAGCAACGGTAATCAAGGAAGTGGCGCTTTAAATTCTTCTAGTGCTGGTTCAAATAGCTCTGGCGGTTCTTCTGCATCATCAGCAGTAAGCGATCCTTCTCAGTCCGCATCATCTTCTAACTTAGGACATACAAGCACATCACCACAGATGTTGGCAGGCGCGCCTGTGTATAACAATAACTCGAACATACTGCAAATGCTTAAGCAGTTAGATCCTCAGTTTCTTGCCAAAATAGCACCACACATGGCTCAACAATCGCAAAGTGCTCAGCCTAGTCCTGCAACACAATCTATACCGTATAATGGTCTAATGTCTGCAATGTTAAATAAAGACAACTTAAGCGAGAATTTAATGTCTGCAAGAAATAGTTTAATTAACGGTGGCGCGTTACCTGGGTATAAATCAGGAGGGCATGTAGATAACCATGCACCTGTGTTTATAACAGGCGAAACAGGTCATTATGTGAAAGGTAGAGGCGATGGGCAATCAGATGATATCCCTGCGATGTTGGCCGATGGCGAGTATGTGTTCGATGCTGACACCGTGGCTCAACTCGGCAATGGTAGTAGCGATGCTGGGGCAAAGTTACTTGACCACTTTAGAGAATCGTTAAGAGAACATAAACGATCTGCACCAGCACATGAAATACCGCCTGAAGCATCACCATTGTCGTACATGAAAGAAGCCCTTAAACGGCACAAGAAAGGATAAAAATGGCATTACCATCTTCCGCACCTGCGATACCTGATACAGGGATTGTTGCTGGTTCGCCATCTGGCGGTAATTTTAGCCAAGGCGCAGCACTTCCAAACATCACAACTACGCAGACGCAAGCAACAGCAGCTCCGACATTCTACACAGACTACTTAAATAGCCTTGCCACACAAGGTCAGACTGCAGGTCAAAATGCTCAATATGTTGGGGCACAACCTTTACAACAACAAGCGTTTAATCAAGTAGGGCAAAACGTAGGTAATTATCAACCTGCATTGCAGAATGCTATTAATTTAGCAGGTAATGTAGGTAGTTCAAATTTGTCACAAGCAATCGGCGACGTTGGTCAGTCTAATATTCGAAACAATTTAGCACCACAAGCAACTGCGGGAATTGTAGGTTCAGGTCAATTTGGTTCATATAGAGGTGCGCAGGCTTTAGGCGATACAATCGCAAATGCAGAGCTTGAATTAACTGCTCAACAGCAACAAGCAATGCAAGTAGATAATCAAAACAAGATTAATGCTGCGAATTCATTAGGGAATTTAGCAGGGCAAACCCAAGCATTGGGATTAGGCGATGTAAATGCTTTATCAACTCTTGGAGGTCAACAACAGACTATTGCTCAAAATCAGCAATTATTCCCACTTCAGACACTTACAAATGAGTCTAATTTGCTCAGAGGCTACACAATGCCGACTAGCACAAGCTCTTCGTACACTGGCCCAATTCCTGGCGCATATCAAGCATCACCATTGGCAACAGCTGCAGGTTTGGCAACTTTAGCAGGGGGCATCAGTAATACACCATTAGGTAAGTCGATCGGTGCAGGTCTAGGAAATCTAGGCACATCATTAACAGATTATGTAAGTGGGCTATTTAAAACGCCTACTCAAACAACACCAATTAATGATACATCAGGTATGACATTATCGCCTATTCAAAACCCTACAGGCTCTCAACAAGCTGGCTTATTACAAGGGTCTGACGGACAATGGTATACTGACCCAACTTATGGCGCAGGCTCATCAAGTATTGACACGTCATTACCTGTTGCAGATTCTAGTGTGGTTTTTTAAGGAATAAATTATGGCACTACCTACTACTGATCAGACAGAAACAACAGAAGTACCTGCTACTGGAATACCAAGTAGTATGGATTTAATGCAAAAGCAAAATCAAGCATTAAGTCAGTTGATCGAGTCTTTGAACACAAGACAAAATCCTAACTATTTTTCTATTGCAGGCGCATTATTAAACCCTGGTCGAACAGGTAGTGCCGGCGAAGCAGTTGGAAATGCAGCAACTGAGATGGGTCGCCAACAAGAGCAACGAGAACAGCAAGCACCGTCGATTGCAATGCTTAAAGCTCAGTTACTAGGCCAACAGTATAACATGGGACTTAAACAGCAAGGTATGAAGATGCTAGCTGGCATGTTTGATGGTCAAGTATCACCGCAAGAAGCAGCACAAAAACTTGAAAGTGGGTCTATGCCTGCTTCATTCTATTCAAAGCTAACGCCAAACAATGTTGCTGCATTATATGCAGTATCGCCTGAATATGGAAAAGCAGCAGAAGCAGGCGCAAAGCTTTATCAAGAGCAGCGAGGGAATGACATTAAACAATTAGAACTTGGTTCTAATCTATTTGAAAAAACAAGAGGTATGAGTCCTGAAGACAGAGAAGCATTTGCAACTTCCGTCTCCCCGTATGCAAACAAGCTAGGCATAAGTTTACCATCATCAACAGCTAAAGCAGCATCGCCACAGCCACCTGGAGACATAGAAAAACCACCACAAGCAGTGTTCCCTGTGGCGAATGGTCAGATATCAAGCGGTTACGGTCAGCGCACCGACCCATTTGACCCTAACAAAGTAGAAAATCATGAGTCTATCGATATTAAAGCTCGTGAAGGCGATCCTGTTACGGCAGCACTTCCAGGTAAAGTAGTAAAGACAGTCCCGGAGAGTAAGTCAGGTGGGTATGGCAATCAGGTAGTTATTCAGCATCCGAATGGCACAATGTCGATGTACTCACATCTGAAAAATTTTGATGTGAGCGAAGGTGATATTGTTCGACAAGGTTCGCCTATCGGATCCGTTGGGAATACTGGTAGATCAACAGGGCCACATCTAGATTTTCGTATGCTGTCGAATGATGGTAAACCTATGGACCCTACAGGATTGTTTAAGCAGCCTTCTTCTGTTCAAGCACAACCACCGTCTAACCAACCACCGAGCCAACAGCCACGTGCTGGGCTAATACAGAGATCTGATGAGTCAAAATCAGCGTATGATAGGAGAAGAGAATTAACAGAAGAACCGCAGATTAAAGACTATAATGAAATGGCATCAGGGTTAATTAAGACAAATGTTGATACATTAAGGACTTCAATTGCAGATCTTAACGAGTTAAAATCGTATGCAAAGTATACAAGACCTGATGGCACGAACCCTATCTTTGCACCATTGCAAAAACGAGACATTGATTCTTATGTTACAGCTGCTAACAAAGCAGTGATTCAGATATTAAAAAGTGGAGGAAATCTTAACGTAAACGGTGTGCATGCTGCAATTGGGTTTAACTTAGAACCTGTGTATCAGAATTTAAAGTTATCTGATGAAGAGAAGAATATGTCGGCAAGAGCTGCCAATATTATCTCTACGCAGATTATTAATAATATTATTGCGAACAAGACGGCAGCGTTTGGTGGATCACGTGTGACGAACTATCAAGATCAGCAGTTGTCAGCACTGAATGCGAACATGGATCAGTTACCACAGTACATACTAGGTTGGGCAACAAGGCGCCAAGTTGACAATGCGCATTCATTGGATGTTGCAAATGAGTACAATAACTATGTACGTCAGTCATACGACCAAAACAAGATACCTGACCCTAAAGGATTCTTTACTTCAGATCTCTATAGAGAAGTATTACCAAATCGACACACGACTAAAATGAATGAAGCGCTAGAGAAATACCCTTATAAGTAAAGGAATGATATGGCAGAAGATTTTTATGCAGGAATTCTAGATGATGTAGAACCACCGCCACCTGCGAGCGGTAAACCAGCAGCTACGCCACAAGAACCACCGCCACAACCTAATTCTAAAATGAGTGGCGCAGCAGATACGATATTGCCAGGGGCAGTAGGGGCTGTTGTAGGTAATTTAGCACAGCGATATGGGCCTAAGCCTGATTACATGACTCAGCCATTCCAAAACGCAACAGTGTCTCTAGAAAATGCAAGTGATGTTGAGAATCTTACGAACAGCCGATTAAGTAATATAGAAAATATACACAAAGGCAATGTTGGTCAGATGGAATCACTTCATCAAAAGCATCTAGCAGATCTTGAGCCATTAAAAGCTGCGTATGACGAAGCACGACATAAAGCATCCGTGTTAGATGCGCTAGATTTCGGTGAACGTAAAGTCCCAGGTGCGTCAGGAACATATAACTATGGCGCAGTGATGCCAGGTGATGAAGTGCCACATAAATTACTGACTGAAATGGAAGACATGACCAAGGGTCAGCACGGACAAGGCGCTCATGATATCGCTGAGCGTAATCGTATTGCAGCTAATAAGCAAAGAGCGTTAGGGCTAGGCGACTATAGACTTTCAGGCAGTCTCGAAGGTCAACTATTTACACCACCTGTGCAAGGCGTTACTCCTGCAGAGCAAAGAAATGCAAAGATTGCGCATGATCTTGCTAAATCTGCATATGAAACGCATCTTAAAGCTACAACTGCACTAGGCAAAGAACTTGAACAATTGCGTGGAACAGTGCCTGAAGGTAAGAGAGAAGCAGTGAAGAAATTGGCAGATGCAGAGCTAGAAAAGCAAAAAGCAATGCGTGCTTTAGAACGAGTAACTGATAAGCCTTCCTTTATAGGTAAAGCATTTAATAAACTGCCTTATGGTAAAGAAGTGTCTGATGCATTTTCTACTGCTAATAAAGTAATGAATACTAACCCTGTTTTAAAGCATGTTCTTCCTACAGTAGGTGGCGGACTTGGCATGATGGAGTTGTTATCAGGTGCTGAACACTTAAACAAAGATGAAAAGTTAAAAGGCGCACTCGAAATGATGAGCGGCGCAGGTGGTTTACTAGGCGCCGTCCCGCATCCTCTTGCTAGAGGAATTGGGCTAGGCATGCAAGCGCCATTGATGGGCTATGAAGGTTACAATTATCTTAAAGATAAGCTAAACAAATAAGTATGCAGAAAATTGTTTTACGACACGATTAACTGCTTGGCGATGTAAGTGTAATTTTCTTGCAACATACGCTTGTGGTTGTAACTCAATTACTACTTCTTTGAGCGCTTCAATCATGTGGTCTGACAATCTAGGGTGTTTATTAGTAAATAGAAAAACAGACAATCTTCTATACTCTTTAGACATACTCTTTAACTCACCTTGCGCGACAGACCATCGTTTACTCATAAATGTGCTTTTTCTCTATTGCATCGATTTGTTGTAATAATTCTTCTCTAATCTTAAGATAAGAATCGCCACCTGGAAATTCATCACGACCAATTGGGTGGTAGAACTGTTCTTCGCACCAATCAAAGTTATCGTTCTTAGCATTAGGCGGAAAGATGTTTGTTTTACCTTTGGCAGATTGGCGTTGGTAGAACACATCAGGCTTTCTAAAGTCAACTAGTCCTTTAAGGAATGGGTAGATCTTTAACACCTCTAACCATAGCTTCATTGCGATGACATTGTCTACTGTGGTTTGGATTTGCTCATCACCACGCATAATACAATAGCCAATAAGGTCCTTAATAGTACAGCGAACCATATAAAAATGCTCAAAATTACGAGGCATGATACTACGGGTATCAAGACCATGCACAGTGCCGCTATCAAGCATATCGATATAAAGTTGTCTAGCATCTTCAGTAATCCTTTTGTAACGTTCAAAAAATTCAGGGTTGGCAGCAATACTAGGTTTAACCATGACTCGATCATCTCGCATATCGCGATCACCGTGGACTTGGGCAGCAAAACTAAACAAACGATGACGGATTAGATGTGTGGTATCTATCATATCCATACCATTCACAGACCATGTCAGATTGATCGTTTCCATCGCGGTTGGTAGTAATTCATAACGAAACAGTTCATCAATGGTTTGGTCGATATCTTCATTAGCAAAGTCCCATTGAATTTTATCGTTCCACGTATTCATTAAGAAAACAGAGATCGTCTTACGTAGCTCTGCAACTGTTGGTGCATGAACAATCCTTACATCAATGCACTCCAATTGGTTCATGAACTGTAGTGGTTCAGGCTTTTTGCCGAACTTTAACTCTGTGTGCATCTTTTGTAGATGCGGCATTTTTGATTTGTGTACCTTAGGCATTTTCTTCTTTCTTTAGTTGTAATTCGACGAGTCTTGCATAACCTGCGATATCAGCCCAGCTATCGATGTGGTCAGGAGTAATGGATAATCTAGATAGTTTCATTGCTATCTTTGAAAAGTATAACGCAACCACCATTGGCATATCTTCGCCATGATGGTCTGCATATCTTTTTGCAATGGCGCCTAGTATTGTTGCCTCTAGTTCAATCCCTTCATTAAAGTCGCCGTATGTTTTACCACGTTCTTCGATAATAGAATCAGTTGTTGTCACGTTTAATTCCTTCCAGTTTTTCTTTTAATTTTTTAAGACGTTCTATACTATCGTTAACTACTTGAGTCATGTACCCTGTGTTACCGAGTTGTATTTCGTTACTGGCATACTGTAGACACTGTAGTGCATCGCAATAATGCACAATAAGGGCTTCAGGGGTATTTGAATCGTATAGTTTACAGTATTCTCTTACTTGTTCTGGAAACTCACTGACAACTTCCATCTCTGCCATTTGAAGCGCCATTGCAATGTGGGGAAAGTTCTTTTTTACTTTGTGGTTGACATCACTAATTTCCATCTCTGCCAGATCATGGCAAATAGCAATCTTAATTGCAGTACTTACATCAAAGACATACTCTCTGGATAATAGCAGGACGCCCAAAGCTACGAAATAGCTATGAGTTGCCACACTCTCTGCATGAATAACAGGTTTCATGGAGTAACGCTTTGTGTGCTCTAACGTGTAGCTTTTCATAAAAAATTGATGATTATAGTCATTCATACATAGTGTCCTCTTCTGACCAGTCTTTCTTAACCACTTGCTTTGTAATAATTAGATTAACCAATGCGTCTTCAAGTTGATTATATGATTTACATACAGAGCCTGATGCCGCCAACATAATGTTAAACTTCTGGCCTTCTTTAGCAGTTGTCCATAGGTAAATAATAGGAATATTTGAGGCACTGCACCACCCTGCTTCGAATATAGTGCCAGTGTCTTTGTCGTCAGTAATACAAATCAGTACATTGGCTTTCTTAAGTGCATTAATGTTAACATTAAAGATTTCTTCAGGGGTTGTAACTCCTTGAACAAACATACTTTCATCTTTAGGGCTGAAATACTTTAGATTAAAAGTTTCAAGTAGTGATTTAACGTTCTCAACTCTTCTAAGCTGAATATCGTTAAAAAACGGTGCTGCAATATAGATATATGGGTTTTCAATCATTAAAATTCCTTAAAAAGGGGCCGAAGCCCCGGTTGTTATCTGACTATCTGATCATACGTTGGTGCTTGTTCTTCGTTAATCAGTTCGCCCATCGGTTGTGTCACCTCTGCAATTTGCGTAGACGTAGAAAAGATTACTCTTTTGTGACCACGATGTTGCATACTGCCTTGGCTTGAATAAAGTTTATATTCGAACTCTGCAGTTTCTTTGTCATTAGCAAAGTAGATAGGGATTAAAAAATTGTCGCTATCTACTGCCATTACTGAATACCATGTTTCCATTTTAAAGCTCCTAGTTAAGAATTAAGAAATATATTACTTTGTACTACAATTATATTGTACCATAGTTTTATATTAAAGTAAACACTCTGCATTTCACTATGTGACATTTGCATATTCTTTTATCGCGTTTAAAAGACTTTGTTGTGTCTTGTCTTTAGTCTCGATTGCTTTAATGATCGCTTCATCGACTGTTTTACGAGCAATCATCTGGTGCACAATGATGTTGTTCCTCTGACCTTGGCGCCATAATCGTCTGACAAACTGTTCATAGATTTCTAATGACCAAGTATTACTAAACCAGATCACAGCATGACCTGCGCCTTGTAAATTTAGACCATGACCTGCAGACTGCGGATGTGCAAGAAGTACTGGTGTTAATCCTAAGTTCCACTTATTAATAATACCAGTTAGTTGATCGCCTGAGATGCCTGAGCCAATGACTGGTGCATCAGGGTAGACTTTCTTAAGTCGTTCTAGATCATGCTTAAAGTGGTAGCCGATTAGACATGGTTGCCCTGATAACTCTTCTACGATGTCTTGCACTGCTTCAAGTTTAGCATCGTGCACATGTTGTACTGTTCTTTCTTCGCCGTCTAGATAAACAGCCCCGTTTGCAATTTGCTGACATTTGCCAATGGCGACTGCAGCCGTTGCTGCTGTTACCTGACCGAGCTCTATGTCTGTTAGTAACTTCTTTTCAAGCTCGTTATACGTCTTTCGTGCATCAGGCGGTAGTTCGATATACACTTTATTAATGATCAACTCAGGAAGATCTAAGTAATCTTTTGCAGCCATTCTAAGTACTTTGCCAGATAGCGCATCGTAAATCTTTTGCTCAGCATCTGTTTGTAGTGCCCATGTATAGCCACCGTACCCTGTAGGGTAAAAGTAATTTGCTCGATAATGAGTAATGTATCGGCCAAATGTAGCACCTCGATCAACTACAAGTTGCGGCCCGAAAATATCCATAAGTCCGTTAGGCGCAGGTGAGCCTGTAAGTCCGAATCTACGCTTAAATTGGTCTAACATCGGATTTAATGACTTGAATCGTTGTGTTCGAGTGTTCTTTAAATAACTTATTTCATCAACAACCAACATGTCATAGGGCAATTTAATATTTAACCTTCTCAAGGTGGCTGACAACCACTGTAGACCTTCAAAATTAATAACATGGATAATGGATTTATCATGTAATATTTTGTCCTTATGAGGTCCGTGCAATACACTGATGGTTAAGTTTTTAAAGTTGTCCCATTTCTCGACTTCTACAGGCCAGACTGCATAGCTTGGTCGTAATGGTGCAACAATCAGGACTTTTTTAATCGCGCTTGAGTTTAGTAGTTGTCTGATGGCTTCTAGTGTAATACTGGTCTTACCTAGTCCTGGCTCAAGCCATAGTTGGCCTGAACCGTTTTCAAGCATGAACTGGACTGCATTATGCTGATATTGATGCGGATTCCAAAGCATTTGTAATCTCCTCTTTTGTTCTTAATACTAATACGCAATGATGATGCAACCGCAATAGGAAATGCACATGTTCTTGTCTGTCAGATAGCTTACCTGTCAGCGTCTTTAACTCTATCCACAATACTTTATTAAAAGGCAGAACAACTAGTCTATCAGGATAACCTGTGCTATATCGTAAATGCAGTTTAATGGACGTAAGTTTAAGACGCTTACATTCTTTACCAAAATGTCTTTCCAAATCACGTTCAAGAACAGGTCTCACCACTTGCATGGGCCGCCGTTACTCTTTCTATAGTGACAAAACTTGCATAAGCCTGATGGATTGGCAGCATGTATTGTGTCTTTGGTAATGACTTTCATTCTATCTTTAAGGCCTAGCAATAAGAACGGTAAGTCTCTTCTTGTAATTACAGGATACTCGTCTGTCTTAACAAGGTCAATAAACTCAATAGCAGTTTTGACATACTCGATATCAGGCTTACAAGATAGAATAACAGCAGCATACACTGTTACTTGATCTTTATAGTCACGGTGCTTACCTGTCTTAAAGTCAATGATCGTAGCTTCAGGGCCGTTTTCTACATATAAGTCAATCACACCTCTGAAAATAGCAGTAGGGTCGTCATAACTAACAGGCGCGAAATAAGCATTTACAGCAAAAGGCATCTCTGAGACTGCTTTAGCTTTAATCCAGTTTTCAATCTTAGGTGCCAAATGTTCAATATCTGTAGATAATAATTGAAGACCACCTTTGATTACTTCTTCGATCTCTGTGTGAATTTGCTTACCTCTATTTGCCGCATCGCCTGATGAGTCAGGTAATCTGTCAATTTTAGAGAACTTAAATTTACGAGGGCATTGCTCGTACATCTTGATGGAGGAGTATGAATAGATCATTGCCTTACCTGACTTGGTATGCGATTACGAATTTTCTCTGATAAAGTTAACAGCCAATCAGCAGGTAGTAAATCGTTTGGATTTGTCGTTGCATAGGATGCATCTACAATCTTTGCACACGCTTCACGCTCCATCATTACAGCAGTTCTTGATGCTTCAATTGCCATTGCCATAATTTCAGCTTTAGCTGTATTCAATGCATCATCAAACTCACCTTGCGTAAAAAGGGTATTACCTACACCTTTTGCGAAAAACTGCTTTTGAAAATCAGACATTTCTTTCATTTTGTTTCTTCCTTTTTAAAATTAAAACAACTGTCATTTATCCACAAACACTTTGATTTTTGTTGTATCTTAAAACCCAAAAATAATGTTTAAACCGAAACACAAAGCCAATGTTAATTGATTTTAGTGGAAAGAAATTGAATCCTGTTTTGACTCTTTCACCTTCATCTCTGATGTGTATCATTGTTTCCTCGCTTCCATCATTGCATCAGCCCAAACATAAGACCATCTAACTTTATGGTCTAACCAATTTTCTGTTTTAGTAGTATTTGTTGGTGTGTATTTTTTTTCCCCATTTAAATAAGATGTCGCCATAATAGTTTCTGACCACTCTTTTTTAGGAAAAAGTAATGGTACTTCTGGTGCATGAGCAGCAAAGTAATCTCTTAAATCCATGCCTTTATGCTCTTCAATTGCAAAATCACCATTAACTTCAGATATATGTATTTCTTTGCATGGAAATGCTTTCATTATTTCCATCCTTCCAAAATATTTAATAGTTCACGATAAAACTTTTGTCTTTCAACCATGACTGCAGGTTGGTACTTTTCAATGAACTCAATTAGTGGGTCATCATCTTCACGAATGCTTCCATCAACCACGAACAATGCTTGTTTAGCATCCCCTATGTAGGACTTGGATTCACCAAAAATTTGCTCAGTAAGGGGTGCATCTTTACCCTCACGAATTTGGTCAATCATTTCCCTTGCTTTGTCTTCAGGTACATCTTGGTTACCTAAATACAAAGCCACTTCTTCTTTAGATACTATCTTTCCCATTATTTCACCTCTGAAAAGTTATTTCCGATTACTGCCTCTGCAATAAACGGTACATCAAGTTTAAATGCGTACATCATACAGTCTTCTAACTTCTTTGCTTCACGTTCCTCATAGCCTTTTTCGCATGATATAACGATCTCATCATGAAGCGATAATAGCAACCTAGATCTATCTGCAATATTTGCATAGTTAATCATGGCTTGCTTTGTCATATCAGCTCCAGACCCTTGGATTAAAGTGTTTAACGACTTAAACCCAAACTCCATTAGACGACCTTTAATAATCTTAGGCGGTTCACCTTTAATTAATCTACCACCAATCGTCTTAAATGGCATTCTCATCTTGTATCGAGCAGTTAAGTCATCGTTAATTTGTGGCAAGCCTGTTGCTACTTCGTTCTTATACAGGTCAACAAGTTCTCTTGCTTCGCCATATGGGATCTTTAACATTTCACTTAATTTCTTAGGGCCTGCGCCATACAAGATACCGAATGATAGAGTTTTAACATAGTCACGAGGAATATCACGACCTAGCTTTGCACTCATCATGTTCATACTAAATGTGTGAAGATCTGCTTTAGGGTCTTTTAAATACTGCTCTTTTAACTTACCATCTTCGAAGTATGCAAACAATCGCAGTTCCTGAGCATTAAAGTCAGCTGCTATCATGCTATGCCCCTCATCAGGTAGTATGTATTGGCGAACCTTAGGTATCACTAAGCCTTGTATCTCAGGAGGTAGTGGTGTTTTAGGGCCACGAGTAGGCATTGTCTGAAGTGTAGGCTTTGATGATAATCTACCCGTTCTTGTGCCGCCTGCTTCGCCTCGTACTGTGTTCCACTCTGTGTAAATACGACCTGATGTTCTTGATTGTTCTAACCAAGGCTCTATGTATGTACCAGTAAGCTTAGCAAGCAGATCTCTATAGCGAAGTACAGAGCTAACAAGCGGGTCAGTAATTAGATCAGCAAGAGTTTCTTTGTCGGATAATAAAGTACCTTTGTCACTCGTTGGCCATTTCTTTTCCTTATCATAGCAGCCGTTAGACTGAATGATTTGTATAAGTTGTGCCCCTGAGTTATAGTTAATATCGTCAGCATTAAAGTACTTGTTTAACCATGTTTCACATTGTGAAATGTCAGTGTTCGCCTTCTCTAACGATGCTTGTAGACCTTCTCTATTAACAAGAACACCACGCCTAGAGTTTTCCAATAAGACAGGCATTAATTGTATTTCCCTCAGATAGGCCTGAGGCATGGTCTCTCTGACATTATGGGTAAAGTCCCATAACATGGCTGTTAATGTCACGTCGGCCTTAGCGTACTTTCCTACAAGGTCTGCCGGACCACGAGCAATGTAAGCACCAGCTGTCTTTGGCTTTTTAGCCACTTCAGGTATGTGAGCAACTAGCCAATCATAAAGCTCATCACGTTCTTCAGGCTGAATATTTAGCCACTCAACACATAATTCTTTTAAAGATAAACTTCTGACATAAGGGTCGTGAAGAAATGCAAGAACCAAAGTATCGTGAACCCTACTAGGGTCAGGAAAGTCCATGTGGAATTGTTCAATAATGACAGCAAGATCAAACATAGCATTGTGAAAGCATACATGTCTGCCTGATTCCCATATTCTAATTAATAGTCTTTTAACTTGTTCATAAGATGTGTTATTCCCTGAGTCATGGCAAAATGAATAATAGTCTGACTTAAATTGACCAGTTCTATCAAGTACAGCAAGCCCTACAGGCTTAGGCGGATACTGCTCTGGCCTAGGCCCGATGGCTTCTGTTTCGAAATCCAAGAAGATCGGATCTGTCATATTAGTACTTTGATGATGTAGGTGCTGCAGTTGTTGCTTCGGCAGGTTCTTCTTCGACTAATGGCGACTGAATTGCATGATCTACTTCTGATGCGCCTTTAGCGATTAATGCCTTAATGACTGCCATATCATCTAATGCTCTTACAAAGTGAAATACAATCTTAAATTGCGTTTTAGCATCTGGCACCAAAGAGATTTTAGTGACAATAGCTGCCAATGGGCGCTTTAATGTTGATGCAATGGTTTGCACATAAGTAGAGTAGCCTTTAACACTTGTTACTGGAATACGTAATGCTGCTACCTCTGCCAACTCGACATCTTCTGCCGTGTTAATCGAGTCTGATGTGACCAAGAATAACCGACGCTTTTCAGCGCATGCTTTACCTTTACCACCACCTGCAGCACTGTTCCATTGGTTTTTAGGGCAAACATCACAGGTTACTGATTGTGGTGTCTCTGCCAATACACTAGGCGCTAAACCTGTAGCTGATGTGCCTAGCGCAAAACAAACTGGAGGAGCACTATTGGTTGGGTCGTATCTTGCTGTGTAATAAAGTCTCTCGATAGGAGAAGAAATGATCACAACCTCAAGCTCATTGCCTGCAATCGGGTTATCTTGGTACTTAAGAACACCGCCACTTGTAGCAATAAATTGTGTACCACCCGAGCTTTTCTCTGCTTGTACGTTTAACTTAGCTAACTCAGCCAACTCTGTATCGTATTTAGTAATTTCGTTTTTAGACATTTTAGTTCCTTATTTGCGTGATTGATAAACTGTTACACCCCATAACTCGGTAACTGATGAACCGGGGATTTGTTCACCATTTTCTGCTCGATCCTTAAACGCTGTACTGCTTAAACGCTTATGGAGTAAGTCAAAACTCTTTGTTTGTTGAACATATTCATAAAATAAGTCCCAGTCAGTAATGCTTGGCACTTGCTTTTTAGCCATGGTAACTGAGTGGCCTGAATCAGATGCTGCCTTGGTAAGACCGTTCTCTGCCATATTATGCATGATATCTGCTTCTATGGTTGCTGCTACTCTTGACAACTCTTGATCTTGCGCTGCAATAGCAGTTCTTTGTCTTTTAACTTCGACAAGTTGGTTGATTAGTTCTGATAAGTTCATGGTTTTCCTATATAAGTTATTTGTATGCTTGCTTCTGCGAATATTTGATTTGCTAAATCAAAACTTTGTTGCCATCTGGCCGGTACATGTACAGGTGCTACATGTCTTGCAATGCCTGCTTGAATCATCATTGCAGCACATTCGCTACAACATTGCATAGGCCATGTATAAAGTGTACAGCCACGAAGGCTTTGTTTTGCAAAGATAAGTGCATTTCTCTCTGCATGTATAGTGATTGCCAACTTTGTGTCGCGGTCATTAAGTCTATCCTCACTGTCACAAATAGAAGCAGGGAAGCCGTTATAGCCAACGCTTACGATCTGATGATGAGGGTTAACAATTACTGCGCCACATTTAGTTGACGGATCCTTAGACCAAGTTGCAATAAACTTGGCCAAGTCTAAATACCGTTTATCCCATTTGCTCATACAACCATCCATTCTGGTGCATATGCATGGTCTTGGTGCCATTTCATGGTGATTACATTTTTCTTATGGCGATAGTATTGACGATATGCAGTAACTGTATCATCGTTCTTATACTCATCTGGCATACATTGTGGTGGGTTAACCCAGCCACTTTTAATTAGTGTATCGGGTGGAAAGCGTAGTTCGCCATAATAAAGCTTTTCGCATGAATGCGTTTTGTTATAACGCTTAGTATATTCGTTACATAAAGCCATGCCTAGGTCTACTAGAAACTGATAATGTAGCCTTGATTCTCTAGCCCATACTGCTGATGGGTGATTTTTGTGTGTGGGTTTGTAAGTAACTGGACTGTTGTGCTCGTGATGAGCTGTGGCAAGTAATTGTGCTGTTTCTATAACCATCTTACAAACATGTTTATCACAATGATATAAAGCACAAATTTTAGCAATTGGGTGTAAGTAAAAGATATTCATATTAAGTATTTAGTATTAAGTAGTGGGTAATATTTTATTATACTATATAAGTACATAAAAGTAAACATCTATTTTAGTAATTTTAATTTTATTTGTTCATGTATCTTCTTTTGTTGATCAAATGATACGTTCTCGTCAATGATCGACCATGCAACCATTGTTGCCTGAGTCCACGCTTCCAACCAAACAGACTTAGGATTGGTTAGGAACTCCTGTTCGCAGTTTGCTCGTTGTAATAACTTAACCCAATCATCATAAGCTATCTCTTGTTTTTCTTTTGCTAATATGTTCATTTGATTCCCCAGATTAAATAACCGAGCCAAAATCCCCAGGCTACTGCCAATAAAAGTGATGCTAAATAATCTTTTAGTTTCATTTCTCACTCGCTTTCTTAAACTGTCCAATATCTGACATTAAATTGTTTGCATCAATAATTTGTTTTAGTGTTGTTATTTCTACATCTTTATCATGCAACATATTGTGATAGCGTTCAATCTCTTGTGCTTGGTCTTGGAGCATATTTGCTGCCGCCAAAAGTTGTTCTCTGTTGCCTAACCAGTTTTTTAAAGCATCTGCTAATTCATCTGGTGTCCATTCCATATACGATGGTTTAAGCCTTAAAGTCATTTCTCACCTCTACTTGCTTTAAAAAGTATTTCTGCAAAAAATTCACTCATCTTTACTCTCCCTAAAGAAATCCGTTGCTGGCGCTTTTGTTTTTCCATAAAA
>Ga0208108_1000065_pt1 | contig 22214 bp, 19 predicted proteins | sample CryBogCBE22May08_FD_184589 | JGI IMG/M metagenome (GOLD analysis project Ga0208108, IMG submission 184589) | Freshwater microbial communities from Crystal Bog, Wisconsin, USA - CBE22May08 (SPAdes) | ecosystem: Environmental > Aquatic > Freshwater > Lake | place: Crystal Bog, Wisconsin, USA...
ATCATGACGGCTATTCATAGCAAGCAAGACAGAATTCCACTCGTTATCAGTGGTGACTTACATGCCATCGCTTTAGGTAATATGCATCGATCTGGTAGTTTAGATTTTTCTAAAAACCCAATTAATGTTTTGTTGTCTGGACCCATTGGCTCTAGACCTGGCCCTAATGGTTGGCCTTCAGGCAGAAGAGGAACTGGTGCGAAGCCATCGCTTTATCTTGATTTTGCAGAAGAGATCAGTCCTATTGAACAACATGGTTTCACCATTGTTGATTTTACGGAAGATGAAATCAAAATCCAAATGTTTAAGTGGGATATCAAAACTCAGTCGGTGGCTGATATTGATCAACTGCAACCGTTTCATACGAAAGTTCTTTCTAAGAAATGATCATGATAAAAAATCAACTGCCCACTTTAGGAAAATTAATTCTTACCTCATTACTACCCATTGTCTTGTTAATGAGTTCGAACTCTGCACTGAGTCAATCGAACCAAGACTTCGTCGTGTGTAAATTAAAAAATAATGGCAGTGAGTTTGCTGGAACCTGTAGTGTGCCCTGTGCAGTCAATGCCTTAAAAGCGAATTTTGATAAGTTGTTGCAGTCTTGTAGTGACTCTTCACCACCCAGGATTGTTACAGCGAGTTTAAAGAAAGTCGATTTAAAAGGAAATTACTTAGGTAAGATGGAAGGAAAGTATCCTGAAGATCCCACTCGGTTTGAGATTTCCGATAGTAAGTATGTCGCAACCAAGGTGGCTAAATTACCTTTTGGTTGGTTTCCACTGGCATCAATCCAGGAAGAGGGTGATTCTCTACAAGTGACCATTAATGCAGACAAAGTCTTGCCTGCGACCCAAGATGATCTGAACATCATCGATCGCGCGCTTCAATTACTTGCTAGTCCCGATATTTGGAACAAAAATGACAATCGTATTTGTTTACCCAATGCCGCTAAGATCAGTCTATTTTGTGCCTTAACGCAGGCCACGATAGAGGTTTCAGGCGGAGTTCACTATCGACAACCTGCCCATGAAAAAGTGCGAGAGGTTTTAAATGAAGTTGGCGGTGATCGTGTTAAAACACACCGCTTAATGGATTACAACAATCATCCGGATACTACCTTTGATGAAGTGAGAAAGCTATTAGTTGATGCGAAAGCAAGGATCTAGATTAACTAAATTGAGGCAAACCTTTGATTAGGACTTTTTTTGCTCACTTGTCCACGTTGCCATTGCAGAGAATAACTAGTTAAAGTAATGAGAAGTCATCGCAACTTTTGCTAATCTTTTTCACAGACCCCTTTGTATTTAAAAACTTGAGGATTAACATATTCAGAAACAAAATTAACTTCTTCTTTTACTATTTCACCTGAAGATTTATTGAGAATAAGTTGCACAGTTTTATCGTGACCTTGAGTTAATAACTACTATTCACCGTGATATTTTTTTCATCACCAACCATAGACTTCAAATTTAATGGAAGGTCATGGGTGAAAAAATTTTCGCTCAATTTCTAGTCTTGTTAAAAACGTAAAAATATTTTCTGTTAGACAAATCCAACATAAAAATTATGGGTAATGTTGAGGTTGCAATTGGTGAACAGGTTAAGATGAACATTGATCTAAGTAATTAAATTTTCAAAGTACGATAAAACTTATTATCCAAAAAATAATGTTGTAATTGTGCATTTCGATAGACTTAAAAGCCTTTTTATGTAACTATATTAATAACAACACCCTCCAAGCCTCTTAACAATGCTCACCCAGGAGGGTTTTTTATTTCTTATGAGATATCAGAAGCCACCAACCTCAATCGAACAACAAATTACGATTATGAGAAATCGAGGTTTGATCATTGAGGATGAAAGTTATGCAAGGCAATGTTTACAATTTGTTGGCTACTTTCGTTTATCTGGCTACGCTTTACCTTTTCAATTGAATTACAACAATGATGGCTCTCACACTTTTATACGAAATACTTGCTTTGAAGACATAAGTGATTTATACGTATTTGATAGAAAACTTCGGCTTTTGGTTATAGATGCGTTAGAGCGAATTGAAGTTGCTGTTAGATCAACCATTAGTCAAGTGATGAGTGAACGTGTCGGCGTCCATTGGTATTTAGATTGTTCGACATTTTCGTCTAATTTTGATTATTTTAGTTTTTTTGATCGTTTGAAGAAGGATATTGGGCATGATTATTCTAAAAGAGCTGTAAGACAAGTATTTATTCAGCATTATTTTAAAAAATATACTGATCCTCCTTTACCACCTTCATGGATGATTTTTGAGATTTTATCTTTAGGAACGGTATCTAAAATTTTTAAAAATTTATTACGAGAGCATCAGAAACAAATCGCAAAGGAATATGAACTTGATGGGTCGATATTTTCATCTTGGCTTCATTCATTAAGTTACCTAAGAAATTTGGTAGCTCATCATCAGCGTTTATGGAATAGAAAATTTACGATTAAACCTGCCGTTGCAAAAAAGTTTTCTGATGACTTGACTTCACAAGATAGATTTTATGCACAAGCAGTATTGATACAGGTACTGTTAAAAGTAATCTTTCCCGACTCTGGATGGTCACACAACTTGTGTAAGTTATTAAATGAACACCCAACCGTTAGTATTGAAAAAATGGGGTTCCCTGTAAATTGGACAGCCAAAGATCTTTGGAAGTAATCTATTCAGGGTAATTTAATTATCTTGGTATATATCCTGAATTAAAAAACATGCACTCAATTATTACTTGATTTCAACCTTTTTCACAAACCCCTTTGTATGTGGAAGTTTGAGGATTAACAAACTCAGGAAGGAAATTGACTTCTTCTTTGATGATTTCACCTGAAGACCGATTGATCAGAAGTTTGACCGTTTTATCACGACCTTGAGTTAAGAAACTACCATTCACTCTGATATGTTTTTCATCAACCACTACGGACATATGCTCAACACCCGTATCGTTACGATGGTTGTTCGTCACAAAGGTGAAATCTGGATTGTCTGACTCAATTAGCCAGACATCACTTTTTTTACTTAATTCATTAGTAGTTGATACTGGTATGTACGACACTGTAAGAGTTGGGTTGATTTCTTTTGGGGGTGTTTCTAAAGTAGTTCCATTATTTTGAATGTGTGAAGAGCTTAACAGCCCCTTACATATAAAGACAATTTTTGTTTCTGAGTTTTTACTGCATCCACTCAGAATGAAAAAACAAATGGGTAAGGCGTAGAAGAATTTTTTCATGGTAGGTAAATCACTTTTTTATCATTATTATTAAACATCAAGACTAGTTTCAGACTTGTTGTTAGATTCACTTGTCAAAGAAACTTTACCATCATAGTTCAATTGCAAATTCTTCGTGCCATATTTCGGAATTGAATCAAGACATAGAGCTTCAAACTTATTCAACTTTCTCCTACTAATAAAGCCTAGGTGATGAAGATCACTAGCTGTTTCATGAACAGCCTCAAAAATTGGGCTTTTAGCATTTACTTTATAGATTATTGCAAGGTCCTTAAGTACCTTTAATTCATCCAATCATTTTTCTCCAATTGATTTGACAAAAAATCAGACGGTTTTGTTATTAACAATGAGTTCCAAAGATTTATTTTGTGAATAGTCAGATATCGTATTATTCTGGTCTAAAAAATTGCTTAATTTCTCTCTATTCCTTGCATCTGCAAGAATGGCTTTGGCTAATTCACTTTTCAGGGCTTTCATGCTTTTATCTTAGCAGGGCTTAAATAAAACCAATTACTAATAACCCTAATAACTAAAGTGAAAATGAATCTAGATGACATTCCTTTAGGTTTGAATCTAGCTAATTTATAAGAGGGATTTGAGTTATTAGCTCAACTTATGAGCCTAGACTTTTCTAAACTATAGCTATCGGTTCGACAGAGGAGAAATCATGCGTGACTATACATTTTTGAACGGTGCTCGTTTTTCAGTTAATAATCTATTTCGTAGTTTGCGATTTGATGTCGACCGTCTCGATCTGAGTTGGGTTGATAGTGAAAAACCAGAATTTACCAGAGGACTACGTATTGTTGATCATCATGAAGTGAATACAATCACTGTGGATGGTGAGGAGGCTGACAATCTCATTTATAGCCTTACTTACCTATTCGGGAAAGAAGAGGGCTATGAGGCTTTTAGAGTGGCAATGGATGCGTATTTAATAGTGGCCTTAGAGTCAAAGGAGTATTTGGTATCTAAGCAAACCAAGAATCCGGAGGGAAAGCCTGAGGCATCGGAGGCATTTATCCATTGAGTAAGTCGGGTGACAGGAGCTTTAGAGTAAATTGAAACGGCCTTCATTCGTTTTTTATAGACGATTGATTTACGAAAGTTGATCAGAGGTTGATCAAAGGGCGAATTACTTGGTTTACTATTACAAACTAAAAGAACTAAACCTTCCTTGTTAGAAAAGGTTTTTGAGACATTGCTAAAATCATCTAATACTTTATTCAGAAATATTCAAGGATGTATTTTTTCCCCATAGCACATCGGGTACGTCTCAAAATGAATCGACACCTAAATTGTGAGGTCTTTGATGGACTTTGATCGTTCAGGATTAGTTGCTTTAATCAAACGTGAATTTAAGCTCAATTGGCATGGCGTGCATGGGGCTAATCATTGGGCGCGTGTCTTGCATCACGGCAAAACAATCGGCACAATCCGTCGGGCGGATTTGTTAGTAGTTGAACTATTTGGCTTTCTTCATGATAGTTGTCGTTTCGATGAGCATCAAGATCTTTTACACGGTACGCGTGCTGCAGAGTTTGCTCACGGGATTCATGGGACTTTTTTCCAGTTAACCCCAAAGCAACTCGATACTCTTTGCTATGCCATGAAACATCATTCTGGTGGAGAAGTGTCAACCAATAAAACCATCCAAACCTGTTGGGATGCTGACCGATTAGATTTAGGACGAGTCGGAATCATTCCAGCTCCAAAATATCTATCGAAACAAGCTGCTCCATATATTAATACTGCCTATGACTGGAGTATTCAAGTGCCAAGAAAGCATCATGTCAGATGACATGGATGAAAATAGTCCTGATAGTCTCTTAGGCGCTATTATTAAAGCCCTGATATTAGTAGCAATCTGGCCTTATCTTTTAGTATTACTGGGTATTTTTATTGCTTATTTACTCGGTTTAGCAGCGCTTGCTTGGATTAAAAAAAATTGGCTATTCATCTTAGAATTTTCAGTTGGAGTTGCAGTGATCTATGGCCTCTATCGATGCCATCTTATTGTTAAGGTATGGGAATTTGTATTTGGAAAAGTACAAGTAACTCCTACTGGCAACATAGTAGAGAAAATTTCAGACTTTCCGCAGCGAAAATTTATTCCTTCATCAAATCTATATTGTTTTCTCTGTATCAAGAAACTTGGCATACAGTCATTTGAAATTAACCATCAATTTTATTGTAAAGATTGCAGTATAAAGATTACTGATGATTAAAAATCTAAGCAACAATCTGTTGTCAATCCCGACCTCATTGGCTAATCGCCCTCAGATGGAAAAACATAGAAAGAAGTTCAGTATGTGCAAATGATGCACATACTCAATTACATCCATCTTTTTAGAAGATTCATACCTTATTAATCGTCTACAGAAAGATCTTCTAACTAAAGCTGTCATTGCTAATTCATTCGAAATTAGGGTAGACTATTTATCAAGAGACGGGCAGATTCAATCACAAGACTTATTTGCGCACTGCCATAGAGATTAATAAAAAAAAGATAAGGGATTTGCCATGGAAAGAAGAGATTTTCTAAAAGGTGCAAGTGCAGCCGCTTTGTATGTGAATGCACCGAGTGATTTGATGATTTCTTCTGCATCGGCAAAGCCGGTGTCCGACAAAAATTGGGATACTGGACTTGTCCGGCATATTCTCCCTACAGTGAGTGACTCTGAAATACTCATCAAACTCTCTCTGAATCAAGCCCAGAAATCTCCTCCCATTTTACGCATTGGTAATCAGGTAGTGATCGGCAAAATGACAGATACGCAGGGAGAATTTTGGCAGTTTTTTGCGAAGAATTTAAAGCCTGCTCAGACTTATCAATTGAGTCTCAAAAGCCAACAAGGCGCACAGTTATGCCAGCCTTGGGATTTAACTACCTTTCCTGCTAAAGACTCTAATCCTGGTCAATTCAAAGCATTATTTATTTCTTGTGTAGGCGGTCATGAAGCGGCTGGATTTTTACCGAACGAAGTCAGAAATCGTCTACTAAGAAGAGCACTGAGTTTTAAACCGCAGGCAACGATTGTGAATGGCGATCATGTTTATTGGGACTTGCTTTCTCCCAGTACTTCTAAGGTGAGGTATGGAGGCAATACGGAACAGGCCATCAAAATTGCTGGTAAATTCGATCGTGCTGGTCTTGTCCTCGGCGCAGATAATGAGACAGTCCTTAAGAAAGCGGTTGGTCCACAAATTGCTTCGGTTTACGGGGCTGATTTCAGATCTACCCCCGTATTTTTTCTGCAAGACGATCATGACTATTTTGATAATGATGATGCCTTTGATGAAATCATTACCTTTCCTCCTTCTTACTTCATGTTGCAGCTCGCTCGCGCAACACAGTCCATGTATTACCCAGAATTCTTAGCTGATTCGAATCGTCCTAAAGGTCTGCCTTATTCGTATGCAGCCGATCGACCCAGCGGTGTTTCAGAAAGTTTTGGCACGATTCGCTTTGGTAATTTAGCGGAAATTCTTTTATATGATGTCAGGAGAACTGCAACGTTAGCAGGTCCATCAGCAGTATGTGTTGATATTGAAGTAGAAAAATGGTTGGTCAATCGTACCAAGAGTAATGATGTTCAAAACTTGATTCATTGTCCCTCTAATCCTCCTGGATGGTCCGCTGGTAAATGGGGTGAATTTTACCCTGACGTTCTCGGTGATGATAAGAAACTCAGTATTGTGACGCCAAAACCTTACTGGCAACCAGGATGGTTAAAACAGCATGATCGTTTGATGAATGCACTCTCTGGTAATCAAGCAAGAACTCCTCTTGTAATTAGTGGTGATATGCATTCTATTGCTTTGGGTTCAATGCAGCGCACTAATAATCATGACCTGAGTAAAAATCCGATTAACGTGGCACTCTCTGGAACGGGTGGAACTTATCCGGGTGGCTGGCCGTCGCAAGGTTGGCGTAAAACACCAGCGCTACCATCGCAAGTACTCGACTTTTCTGAAGAGATTAAACCGATTGAGCAACATGGTTTTACTTTGGTGGACTTTACCAAAGACAAGATGGTGTTGAGTTTCTTTAAATGGGATGTGAAAACACAATCTGTTGAGGAGATTGATACCTTAATGCCTTTTCATGTGAAGGAATTGCCAAGAGCACAAGGCTAAGATATTTAAGTTTTGTACCTTAGAGGAAAAGCTGCAGGGTCTTTGATTGATTCAATAGACAAATCAATGTCTAAGTTTGGCCAATAGATATGATTTTCAGATGGCCATTCTACTTCACAGAGTTCTTTGATAGTTACATCTTTAAACCATGGGAAATTCTCAAAAGAAAGAAACAATTCTTCATTTGGCAACAAAAGCCAAAAACCTTGTGATGAAACCTGTGTGATTTTAATCAGAGAAGTGAGTGTTCCAAGCATTGGTAATTTCCTCATAATGAAGAATAACTAAGTTTCTAACAGCGTTTATTTGTTGATTAGACAATCCATAATTTACAGCAATTATTACTTAAGGTGTTAACCAAAATTTTGCTTCCCCGTCAGCATGACTTACATGAACATGAATTCTGGACTCTTCTCTTGAAAAGAAGAAAAATCTAAAGCCATTTTCTTTGAATATTTGTTGGAGACGTAATTTATTATAAGCTTCAACTATACTCTTAAAAAAGTGTGGTTAATTAATGCTAAAACAATTTTATTCATTAAGATATCGAATCTAATTGATTTTGAGACATGTCTGGCTTCGTAGTTTAAATTCCTTTTGCTTTCCAAGATAAAAAAATTAGTTCTTTTGAATCGTTTCGAAATTACAAATACGCTTGCACAGCCTTCATACTAAATTCCCACAGCTCTTTTTGTAGATTCTTATCTTTTACCATCACTTTGGTGGACTTTACCAAAGACAAGATGGTGTTGAGTTTTTTTAAATGGGATGTGAAAAAACAATCTGTTGAAGAGATTGATACCTTAATGCCGTTTCATGTGAAGGAATTACCGAGAGCGCAGAGCTAGTTTTAGAAGGTAAGTCCAGAACTCTAGTTAAGAAAGTTATTTTCAGGCTTATTTTTGATAGGTAGAAAAATGAGTCACCTAGACCAAGAATTACTTAAAGTTAGTGTAAGAACTTGTAATCAATTGAAGGGTTACTCTCTAGTATTTTTGACTGATTTCGGCCAACTGATATCTAGCACCTTCACAGAAATAGAGTTTTGACAGTCCTTAGTGATATGTTGATCTAGCCTCAGTTCAAGTTCATTAGGAGTTGTTGCTTTTTTTCCATCATCCCTAGCTAGAGTCTGTTCAATGCCTCCCACCCATAAAACCAAGTAAACGCCATACCCCCGCGTTTCTTTAGGTGTTGTATAAAGTGGAATGAGTTGAGCTTGAGCAGATGACCAGAGTTCAGAGTGCCATTCACCTTTGATCTCGATGGGTAAATAGTATTGATCTCGATAAGAAACTCGTATATCGGCACGCTTATCATTCATATAATCGACTTCTGGCTGACATTCAATACCTATTTGAGTAAGATGATTTCTCAGCAGTGTAAGTAGTGCATCGCGACAGCTGTTCTCAGTCTTGTGTTTATTTACTTTTCCTTCAGTCCAAAATTGTCGATAGATATCAGAATTACTTGTTCTTATTTCAATTGCAATTTGTTCTAAGCTATTCATCACGATAGCCTGTAAATCCGAGGGATTGACAGGGGATTGATTTCTTAGGATTTTTACAATGTCAGTAACATTTGGGTGACTAAAACGGTTTTCACGTAATCTTTGTAAAAGCTCTTGCTTACTAATTAGAAGTTGTCTTTTAATCTTGCCAAGTGGTGGAAGTTCTAAGAGGCGATTGAGTTCTTCTAGACTTTCGGTTGTTCCTATTGCCGTGAGTTTTCCGACCAGATTTCTGATGTGATCACCCAAATTCATCGCTTGACTGACAAATCCGCCACCTACTGGCCAATCAAATTCTGCGAATGGTGTCTGAATTTCGATAAGCTTTCCAAGTGTGAATGAACTCATGGTTAGGTCTATTGGTAAAACACCAAAATTGTTACCGATGAAGTCAGATAGGTGTTCTATTCTTTGCCAGGAATGACCTACAAAATCCCAAAGCTTTTCTTCATATTCGACTGGGTCTAGAAATGTGCCTGTGAGAAGGAAGTAAACTCGCTGATTAGGGTCAAGGGACTTGAGTTTCACCTTATGTTCAATAATGCCTGAAAGTTCAGGTATTGAATACTTAAGTGCCGCCCTCAGCAGAGATCGTAATTGAGCGAGTTGTGAGGTTTTATTTCGAGTTGGAAAGCCTCGAAGTAAGGCAGGGAGACATAATCGAGCTAGTGGTAAGTATGCAGTATCTTCTTCTAGCGCATGTATACCATTGATATAGTCTTTTTTTGCTTTGAAACTTGCAATTGAATAGGTAATAAAGATTTTTAATACTAATTCAGGCTTGGTTTTAAGTAAATATAAGAACCAATCTTCCCTCGTTTCAGACCCATTCGTTAAATAAAAGCAAACCACCTTTTCTAAAGTATTGCTATCAATTAATTCAATATTAGATGGATTCTCTGTCCAAAGTATTTCCATACCAAGGAGGCAAGCATCCCTTATAAAATAGGATTCCTTCTTGAGAAAGAGTTTGATGATGTCCTCTACTGCAGGAATGTCCTTGCGCAAGAGGCAGGACTGCATACCTTCTTTCGTTGCCTTAAATACCTCTTCATAGTTATCACAGTAATTTTTGAAGCGATCTAATGGTGTGTCGCCTCTTGTATCTGAATATCTATTTTGCCAAACATTAGCTAGAACATTCATCTGTGCAGGTTGTGCCATACCTTGACGAATCTCTGTAATTTTAAAAGATAGCTCCTCACTTCGCTTCTTTTTAAGCTCGACTTGTTCAATTTGCCTATTTTGATTTGAATAAATTTGCGCTTTATATCCTTCAGATAATTCACACACTAGAAGAGTTTCAAGCCAACCTCGCCTCACTGAATCATTAGCTACTAAATTAAATAGCATTTCAATCGTCAGTCCATGCTGATTGGACCAAAGTGTGCGAGTAGCTTGAGTCAAATGTTCTTTTACAATAACTTGATTCTCAGTAAGGTTGATTTGCTGAAAATGCCATAGTCCAATATCTGAAGGGGCAGGAATACCTTGAAGAACTTGCAAGTCGTTGAAGATCGCATTGAGCGGTTCAGAGTTATCTTTATTACGATCATAGCAAATACCCATTAGTCCTTTGTACCGTTCTGGGCGAATTTTCAACCACTCTGTAATTTCCTTATGAAATTCTGGTTCGTGTAGTCGACCCCCATATTCATCGGTACCTAGGTGTAACCAAGTAAAAAGCTCAAAATCAGAAATTCTGTCCCCATGCGCCTGAACTCCTCTAGCGATTAAAGAAGTAAGCATCCGTGAAAGATGAAAATCTTTCCAGTTGATGAACTGTAAATCACTGTGCTTAGATAGCTGATTGAGTAATTGAGGGAGGTCATCAATAGGGACCCTTTTCGGAAAGTCGTATGCCAAAAATTTCTGGTAAGTCCCGATAAAATGTCTTCGAGGAATTTGTAAATAGCCCAATACATCCAGCGACGTAAGAGATTTAGGAAATAATTCGTTCAGCAAAATTCCTTTTAATTCCTCGTTAGGATCAGAGATTTTATCCTCATTCAACTCATTCAAAAATTCGATTACTTCGCCCGAAGTAATTCCTGAGATCAGCCAAGTTTCTAGTGCAGTTTTTCTGACACGCTCCCACCTAGTTCCGTCTGCGGCAGTTCTTCTGAGCTCAGTATTTAATTTTGCCTGATGAGCTGACTGTTGAAGGACTTTTAGGATGAAAACAAGGTACGTCTGTGTAGCGTCATCTCGATTGGTATTTTGTAGGGCAATCAAATATTCATTTTTTAATTCCGGCTGAAAGAGGGGGGCTAGATCTTTAAAATCTCTCAGATCCCAAATAATGGATGGGTTATTTTGAATCTGGATTTGAAGCTCTTGTAGGATTTGCTTTTTACTATTTACATCCATCGGATAGAGGTCGCTGTACTGCAAGACTGTTAGAGGATCGTTTTTGATTAACCATTGCCTTGCTTTCAAGCTTTTTAAAGCCAGCCACCCATACAGGCCACGAAGATGAGTAACCGCTTTACCATCAAAGCCTAAAATTAGATTGAGTACTCGTTGTATTGGTAGTCCATGCTTGTCGATCTGATCGCCTAACCATTGGGCGGCAAGGTACTCAGCTACACTTCGATGAATAGGCTCCAGTCGTTCTTCGTTTGAGGATGCAGGTACAAAGAGCGTTGTATCTAATACAGAAGAAGCTTGATTGCTTGAGTTGATTTGAAGAGCACTAAGTTCAATAAATAGCTCATTTTGAGCAGTTGAATCGAGAGCGATACCGGATTTGTCACTGAGTAGCAAAATGGCAAAGAGAAATCCTGCCGCATTGATAAGGTCTTCTTGAGAAACTTGTTGAAAACGATTTCTATTACGGTACTTCTTATTTCCTTCTTGAACAAAAGTATTACAACCCAGTTGATATAACTCATCCCGGCTATTAGGCCAAGAAGTTCCTTCCAGGGCCTTGACTGTTAGTTGAAGTGTTTGTGGGTTACTCAACAACGCACTGATCCCTTGCTTGTTGGCCTGTGCGATGAACTCTTCCGAGTCGGTTCTATTAAAGTTTTCCGCTAGAAGGTACTTGATGTCTACTTCTTTCAGAGGTGTAAGTGTATAAACACCTAGCTGCCCATTTGGAGATGCTCCGATGATTTCATCTTGATCGGAGAGGCCATGCCAATCTGCTGCTCGACAAGCAATACGAAACGCAGGAAAACCCAGTTTCTTGAGCCTGGATCGAACCTGATACAAAATGGTTTGATTGAAACTGCTTACGCGAACCTCATCTAAACCGTCCAAGAATAAACAGTGATTTTTCCATTCATCTTCAATTTCGACTGTAATGAACTCAGCAATTGACAAATACAAGCCATTATTTGCCTTTGCCTCCATTTCAAATACTGTACTTTTTCCCGCCCCCGGCTCTCCTAGCAATATCCATGCTGGAAGAGATCGCAAGTTTTCTAACTGAACCGGATCATTGTCTAGTGAGTCATCAGTTATTTTTTTGACGAATCGAGTGACGAATTTCATTTATTTGAACCATTTTTCAATCGGTTCTAGAAGGAAGTCAGATAAAGTAACTCCGTCCGCTCCTACTACCATTGTTGTTACATTTTTGAACTTTTCAGCAAAAACTTGTATTCCTTTTGGAGTTGCATAATCCTCACTACTCTTCACTTCTATGGCAAGTAATTGTTCTCCTGATGTAAGGACAAAATCTACTTCGTCAGGACTATCCCGCCAATAATATAGACTCGTATTATCGGGTTTGTTGTTGATAAGGTGAGTTCCGACTGCGCTTTCTACTAAACGTCCCCAGTAAGTTCGGTCGTTTTTTGCTTGCTCAAAGCTATATTTTGATTGGGCTGAGACAAGTGCATTGTTATGCACATTGAATTTTGGAGCTGACGCTCTTCGACGCAACTCTTGGCCAGCATATTTTTGTAGTCCTGTCAATAAACCTGCCTGTGATAGAAGTTCAAGATAGTGAGCTAACGTGACAGTGTTGCCTGCATCTTGAAGTTGTCCAAGGAGCTTGTTTAGCGAAACGAGTTGACCTGAGTAGGCTCCTGCACCTAATTCAAATAAGTTTTTGAGTAGTGCAGGCTTATCAACGCGGGTCATTTGCAGAATATCACTCTCAATGTTTGGTTTGATCAGTGCGTCACGAACGTACTGCCGCCAACGAGTTTCATCCTTTATCAGATCTGCTGAGCCTGGGTATCCCCCAAAATAAATGAATTCATTTAAAGAAAAGTCGAAAGCTTCTTGCATCTCTTTATATGACCAATGTGACATGTGAATAGGTTCATATCGACCAGCGAGACTTTCGGTCAATCCTTTTTGCATTAACCAAGGCGATGACCCAAGAAGCACAATATGGAGTGGTAACTGCTCGGCTCGATCCGCATCCCAAAGTCCTTTCACAATTTCCGACCATCGGGGAATTTTTTGTATTTCATCGATGGCTAGAATATGACACTTACCAGATGGTAAAGATCGTGCTTTTGCTCTAGATTGACTCCATTGGTTAATTAGCCATTTTTCAGTTGGTCTAGACCCCAGTTCTATTTGGGTTGTAGTGGTGACATTACTGAAAGGATCTAATTCCGTTGATACTGGCTGATCAGTGGCTACAAAAGTAGATGGCACTCCATTTAGTGCTTGCCGAACTAAAGTTGATTTCCCAATTTGACGTGGGCCTGCGATCACAATCATAAACCGTGGTGGTTCACTGAGTCGACTTTTTAGTGTGGCTAGATATTTGCGGCTGTAAAGTGATTTCATATATGTGAGTAATTTTACTCAGTATAATACAATTTTTATGAGATTTCAAGTTAAGTTGTTGATATTTATGTGGTTGATTCGAAACTCCTTATGCTTAAGCCACGTTAAAAAAGTGTAGACTCCTAACTCCCTTTATTAAAACTTTGTACTAAATTGGTTTATATTTGATTGCCTAAGCTTTTGAATGGTCTCAATTATTTCCTCTATGGTGAGGTCTTTTTTTGTGATCTAAACAACTTATGAAGTCATCTATTTCCCCTATTGGTCTATCAGCTTGAATGACGACTTTACCCTTATGAATCAAAGTGAATTTAATCTTATTGCCTAGCTTTACCTCTAATTATTGTAGAATTTTTTTTGTATGAGCGTCTTTTCCTTTCCTTATAACTTTAAATGTAGAGATTTACGCCTTATGGAAATTAATTCATTTTTTTAGCATCTAGGTGTCAATTAATCAAGAACTCCATCATTTCTGTCGCATCCTTTTTCAGATAAAACTGAATCATTTTTTCATTAAATAGTGCAACTTTATCCGCTGGGATGCTAAGTGCGTCGATACCAGCTGACATGAGGATGCCATTCATCATCAAACGGGATGTGCATTTGTTGCCATTGAAGAAAAACTTGTGCAAAGATCCAAATAGAAAGAAGGCAACTGCTTTCTCGAATGGATGTTGAACATGAAATTGAAGTGCATCGAGTCCGATACTAAAAATACGATTCAATTCGAGTGCACGCATTTCAGTAGTTTTTGATGTATACCGACCATGTTTACCTAGATCAACATACGGAGTGACCTTAGTCTCGTCAGTCACATTGCCTTCACCACGAAAGTGACCCCACCCTAACGCTGTATTGCGAGCTACCAGCCCATTTAATTCCGTAAAGGTGTTTTTATCTAGTGAGAACTGATTTGTCTTGACCAGAGCCAAAAGGTGTTGAGAGGTAATCGCAAGGTTAAGAACTTGCTCTTGATCAGAGAGTTTTCGTCCACCAAAAGTAACACCATCTAGTAAAGTTTTAACTTCAGTAAAAGTGAATGGATTACCTTCAAGGACACTTGCCTCCCAAACGAACTCTGGCAACATACGATGGAAGCGAAAGTTAACTCGCTCGATAGAGTGAATAGTCAGTTTATGAGGAACTTTTGACCTGTTCCATCGAAATCCCAGTGCAGTAAAGAGTTCCATCTGTTTTCTAGACCTAAATGATGAATCACTTTGGATTAAATGATTCAAAGAATCTATTGTAGAAAAACTCAAAACCCATCATAAAACTAAGGTTAAAGCTTAAAAGCTAAATGTTTGACCTTTTCAACTTTGTGGGATTTACGAAAATACTTTTGTGATATCCTCAATCAAATGGGTTGAGACTACTTGGCCGGCGTTGAGCTCCTATGAATATTTAGGAGCTCTTCTGCTTTTTAAGCATTGAAAACTTTCCTAACTTTTTAAATCACAATAAGTGATAACTAGTAAAAAGTTTTGACCAAAGCTTTTCATTTTCTCTTCAAAGTTTTTTTTATATTATAAATAAGCTTGCACAGCCTTCATACTAAATTCCCAAAGTTCTTTTTGTAGATTCTTATCTTTTACCATCTCGGAAACATCGGAAGGCTTTTTACTGACAATGAATGATCCATTCGGAAAAGGTTCCTGCGTAAAGGCACAAAAGAGAGTGTTTTGACATCCCTCATTAGCATTTTTCAGAAAAGTGGTCGACTCTACTAGTCTTGCGGGAGGTGAAGTATATCGCCAGATTTCTGTGAGAATCACACCAGGGTGGACACTATACGCTGTAACGCCTTTGTATTCCTCTCGCTGTACGATTTCTTGTACATGTAGCATATTACATACTTTAGAGAATCCATATTCTGGATAACCTTCTTCTGATTTGGTGGGTGTTCTTAAATCATCCCAACCATAAAATTCAGCAGATCGGTGCGCATTGCTAGCAAGATTAAGAATTCTTGGTGTCGGTGATTTGAGAAGAGCTGGTCTGAGAAGTTGCGTTAATAAAAAGTGTCCTAAATGATTGGTACCAAAGGCGACTTCATAACCATCTTTGGTTAAACCTTTTTTACCTAGTAGACCTGCATTATTAATCAGAAGATCAAGTGGTTCGTTCAGTGCTAAAAACTGCGTTGCTGCATTTTTCACAGATTGCAAATCATCTAGTTCAATCGGCAAATAGGTAACTTTAACGTGAGGTGCAATTTCAGTTATTTTACGGATGAGCTCATCCGTCTTTTCTTTAGATCGATTGGCTAAGTAAAGATTGCAATTGCGCTTTGCAAGTTCAATCGCAGTTTCCCAGCCGATGCCAGAGGTGGTGCCAGTAATTAAAATGTTCATACTCAATCATACGATGAATTTTTATTGTTGTGCCTTTAGGGTAAATACCCCCTTGTAAGCAAATCATTTTGTGATAAATTTTAGTGATTATATAAATTATATTGAGACATTCACTACCAATGCAATAAAGAATTTTTTCGCATTCTACATTTGCATTCCTTTTTATGACCCAGCCCATACTTGAACTTCGCTCTATCAGTAAATTCTTTCCTGGTATAAAAGCACTTGATCAAGTTTCCTTTGATGTGTTTTCAGGGGAAGTACATATGTTACTTGGTGAAAATGGCGCTGGTAAATCAACCCTCATGAAGGTCCTTTGTGGGGCTTATCAGGCGGATGCGGGTGAGATTTATTATCAGGGTCAACCGGTCAAGATCACGAATCCAAGTGATGCTAGAGCTTTAGGGATTGCCGTTATTTTTCAAGAATTTTCTCTAGTTCCTTATTTGAATATTGCACAGAATATTTTCTTAGGGAGAGAATATTCTGGCAAGATTCCTGGGACGATTGACCATGCTCGTATGCACGCGGAAGCTAGGCATTGGTTAGATGTGTTGTCCTTAAATATTGATACTCATACTCTAGTGCATACCCTTGGCGTGGCCCAACAGCAAATGGTAGAGATTGCAAAAGCCTTATCGCAAAACGCGAAGATACTAGTCATGGATGAACCAACCGCTGCCTTATCCGATCGGGAGACTAGCTTACTCTTTGAGATGATCCGTAAATTACAGTCGGAAGGAGTCGCGATTGTATATATCTCCCACCGTATGGCCGAGGTCTTTAGTATGGGTGATCGAATCACCGTGCTGAGAGATGGTAAGCAAGTGGGTAGTGCTGATCCGAAAACTACTACTCCAGATGAGCTTGTGCAGATGATGGTCGGGCGTCGGGTGGATATGGCCTATGCTAGAAAATTCACGAGTAAGCCTGGTCAGGTCGCTTTAAAGATTACTAATTTGTGTTCCGATAATGGCATTACTGATATTTCTATCGAAGTTCGGGAAGGTGAGATTGTTGGCTTGGCCGGACTGGTTGGAGCTGGACGAACGGAAGTAGCGCGTGCAGTCTTTGGTGTGGATAAAGTAACCTCTGGCACGGTAGAGATTTTTGGTAAAAATCGTACAGGTGAACCATTTAATTCTGTGAAGATGGGGCTCGCCTTGATTCCCGAAAGTAGAAAAATAGAAGGCCTCGCATTAATCCGATCGGTGGAAGAAAATATTATTCTTTCTGGCTTAAGCAAGATTTTTCCTAGTACATGGATACAGGTAAAAAAGGCCCAACAAATCAGCCAAGACTTAATTAGCCGCTTGCGTATTGCCACGCCCTCTGGCAAAAGAGCTGCGATGCTACTGAGTGGTGGAAACCAACAAAAAATTGTGATTGGTAAGTGGTTAACGACAGACTCTAAGATTTATATCTTTGATGAGCCTACGCGGGGAATTGATATCGGTGCTAAAGCTGAAATTTTTGCCCTAATTTACAAATTGGTAGAAGAGGGCGCTGCTGTCCTCATGATTAGTTCTGAGCTATCTGAGATTGTCAATGTGTGCGATAAAGCCTATGTGATGCGCGAAGGTAGAATTTCTGGCATTTTGGAAAAATCTGAACTTACTGAAGAGAATGTATTAACCCTAGGAATGACGAATGCGTGATTTAACTTTGCCACAAAATTCGACAGTAGCAAATCTAATGCAACGTATCCCTGGTGTGGCGATCATGTTGATTATTTGCATCCTGGGTTTTGCCCTTCTTAGCCCTGATTTTTTATCAATGCGCAATATTGCCAACGTGGGAGTGCAGTCAGCCATTCTGCTAATGATTTCTTTGCCAATGACACTCGTGATTATGACCGAAGGCATCGATATGTCGATTGGTGCGGTACTAACATTTTGTGGAGTAGTAGCAGCCTATGTTCTTGGTCAGACGCATAATTTACCGATAGCCATTGTAATTGCTGTTGGTGTAGGACTCGTCATTGGTCTCATGAATGGAGCCATTATTGTATATGCCAATATGCCACCTTTTGTTGTGACTTTAGGAACTTTAGGTATTTGTCAAAGCTTAGCCTTGATTCTCACCGATGGTCAAAGTCTTACTGATGTGGGAGATTCTATTGGACTGGCATATAACGGTCATTTACTCGGTATACCGTTACCTATTTATTTTGCTTTGATCAGTTATTTAGTGAGCTATGTACTCTTGTATCACACTCGTTTTGGAACTTATGTTTGCGCCATTGGTGGTAATCGTGACGCCCTAAAATTAGCAGGTGTCCGCGTTAACTTACATCATGTGGCCGTATATGCTTTTAGCGGAGTGATGGCAGGAGTTGCCTCGATACTCCTTACTGCTCGGATGAGCGCTGGCCATCCTACAGCTGCAATTGGGATGGAGTTTGATGCTATTGCCGCCGTGATTGTCGGAGGTACTTCTTTTGAAAAAGGAAATGGTTGGCTGTTTGGTACTTTTTTAGGAGTCCTAACGGTTGGTGTATTGCGCAATGGACTGAATCTCGTAGGAGTGCAATCTTCAGTTCAAGTCGCTAGTATCGGACTACTGGTATTAGTGGCACTTCTTTTAGACTCTTTGAAGAGTAAGGCGTAAATCATGAGCAACCTGATTGAAGAGTTAAAAAATTCTTCTCAACTGAAAAATTTATTTTTTCGTTTACTGGTTGTACTAATTATTTGTATCGCATTATCTTTTTTAACAGAAGCATTTTTTACCACGAATAATTTACTTAATGTACTCCGACAGGCAAGCTTATTATTTTTGTTGGCATCGGGTCTTACCCTCGTTGTATTGACTGCGGGAATTGATTTATCGGTAGGTGCGAATTTAGGTATGTCTGCTTGTTTGGCAGCGCTAGTGATGACCAATACCGGTTCAACTTTGCTTGGTTTTATGGCTGGGATTGGCTGTGGTACGTTGATTGGATTTGGTAATGGTTTATTAGTGACTGCTCTACGATTACCTTCCTTTATTGCCACCTATGGAATGCTTTGGATCTTACATGGCATTACTTATTATTTTATGGGTGGAACAACGCTGGGTGGTTTCGATAAGTCCTTTCGTTTTATTGGTACTGGTTATTTATATGGCATTCCAGTACCCATTTATATCATGACTATTTTCATCATTGCCGGTTCTATCTTCACAAAGTATTCGATCTATGGACAGCAGGTTTATGCGGTAGGTGCTAACCCCGTTTCTGCCCGTCTTTCTGGAGTACCTGTTAATCGTCGATTAATGCTTGTATATGTTCTGAGTGGACTCACTGCGGGCCTTGCAAGTTTAGTTTTTTTAGCTCGGCTGAATTCTGCTGAGGGCGATATTGGTGAGACCCTTACCTTACCAGCCATCGCCGCCGTATTGATTGGCGGAACCTCACTTTTTGGTGGGGTCGGTAGTATTTTAGGAACCTTGATTGGTGCCTTGATACTGACCCTTGTTCTGAATGGTATGAACATCCTGACGATTAACGGTAACTATCAAGCCTTAGTCACAGGCGTCATTATTATTTTGTCCGTGTTTTTAGATTTATTCTTTAGAAAGAAAAGTAATACCTAGAATCGTTTCATGATGTTGTTGTTAAACCTTAAAAATAAATATATTTAGGAGATTGTGTACAAATGAAAAATCATCACATTGTATTTGCAACTGCTTTTTCTTTAGCCTTAGCTTCGACGCAGGCGATCGCCGATGGTGAAAAAATTGCTATCTTTACTAAAAATCAGACGAATCCATACTTTCAGGCTTTTCGTCTAGGTTCAGATTCAGCTGCTAAACAAATGAATGCTTCAACGATTCATTATGTGCCAACTAAGCCAGATAGTATTCCTGAGCAATTAGGTGAGATTGATGATGTGGTGGTTAAAAAGCCAAACGGGATTGTTTTGATTCCGGTAGATTACAAAGCGATCGTTCCAGGTGTGAAGAAAATTAATGATGCAGGTATCCCCGTTGTAAACGCAACTGACCGGGCAGAGTCTGGTAATTTTGTGAACTGGGTTGGTGCCGATGACTACTCGACGGCCTTAGCCGCTGGTCAAGCATTAGTTAAAGCACTCGGTGGCAAAGGTAATGTGGTGATTATTGAAGGTGTGCGAGGCGTTATTGGTAATACTAATCGTATCAACGGCTTCAAAAAAGCGATTGAAGAAGCACCAGGCATCAAGCTACTCGCTTCTCAACCAGGTAACTATCAGCGCTTACAAGCTTTACAAGTGATGGAAAATCTCATCCAAACTTACCCAAAAATCGATGGTGTGATGGCTGCTAACGATGCGATGGCTGGAGGGGTAATAGAGGCCTTAGAAGGTTCAAATCGTAAGTCTTTAATTGTTGGTATTAATGGTAGTAAAGAAGCCGTCGAAGCAATTAAAGCAGGCAAAATGTTGGCTAGTGGTGATGCGGCGCCTTTTTTACAAGGGTGTTTTTCAACGATGTCAATTTTGAGATCAATCCGTAATATGCCTGTTCCGAAAGAAATTATTTTTCCACCGATGTTAGTCGAAAAATCAACTTTGGCGAATTACGATATTGCCCCAGAAAAGCAAACTTGCCCAGCTTGGAACACAATCGTTAAATAAATAGTAATGTTTCTAGAAAGCTTACGCAGAGTTTGCGTAGGCTTTTTTTCAATCAAAAAGGAAAAGCATGACACAACAACACTTTGATCCACAACAGATGTTTTCCATGGCCGGAAAGTCCGTTTTAATTTGTGGGGTTGGGACATTAGGCGCTGCAACAGCGTTTGGTTTAGCTAAAGGCGGCGCACGTTTAACTCTCGCCGATAATAATCCAGAAGCTTTGCAAAAGTTGGCTGATCAAATTATCGCGATGGGTGGGCAAGCTGTGATAGCCCCTTACTGGCCTGATACCGAAGAGCATGCTATGGCAATGGTTGCTAAAGCGGTAGAGAGTTATGGTGAGCTTAATGGAGTACTGATTACGAACGGTACAAATTACGTTGCTGATATTGTCGATATGCCCGTCGATGCATGGCAGAAAGTAATGGATGCAAACTTACGTGGACCTTGGCTAGCTTGTCAGGCGGTCGGTCGTCAGATGATTAAACAAGGTAAGGGTGGTAGTGTAGTTGTCTTGTCCTCGACCCGAGGTAAGTTAGGGCATCCTGCAGGATATACCGCTTATTGCACTTCTAAAGGTGCCATCGATTCTTTAGTGAAAACACTCGGTTGTGAATGGGGTAAGCACGGGATCACCATTAATGCTGTTGGTCCAACTGTATTCCGTTCGCCAGTATCCGCTTGGATGTATGCCGAAGAGGGTCCAGGTAAAGTCACGCGTGAAGGGATGCTGAGCCGGATTCCTTTGGGACGTTTGGGTGAGCCTGAGGACATTGTCGGTAGCATCTATTTCTTACTAAGTCCTGCCTCTCAATTTTGTACTGGGCAAACTTATTATGCTGATGGTGGCTATACCGCTGGGTAGTGATTCTGAGACAGAACCAATAACGAGTGAGGTATTTATGCGTGCAGCTGTGATTGGATTAGGTTGGTGGGGTAAACAGATTATTACCTATCTCAAACCGAGTGAAAAGATACAAGTGACCCATGGTGTTGATGTGCAAGTAGAGAGTCTTAGCGATTTTGCAAAGGCTAATGCTTTCATATTGGAGACCGATTTACAAGCGGTATTAAACAATCCTGACATTGATGCTGTTATTTTGGCAACCCCACACAGCATGCATGAACAACAAGCTTTGCAAATTATTGCGGCTGGTAAACAGCTCTTTTGTGAAAAACCGCTTGCCTTAACTAGCCAAGGCGCTAAACGCATTTTAGAGGCCGTGGCAAAGCAGAACTTTGTGCTGGGTATCGGCCATGAGCGACGGTTTGAGCCAGCACTCGAGGAAGTTTTACGTGCAGTGAAGGCGGGTGAGTTAGGTCAAATACTGCATGTAGAAGCGAATGTTAGTCATAATTTGTTTGCGAAGATGCAAGCAAGTAATTGGCGGGTACAAGATCAAGATGCACCTGCTGGGGCATTAACTGCTTTGGGCGTTCACTTAACGGATTTTTTTATTTCCTTAGTGGGATGTCCAACTCATGTAAGAGCAAAAACTGGACGAGTATTAAAAGATGCCGTTGGTAAAGATCAGGTGATGGTGCAGTTAGATTTTGAGCAGGGAATTACTGGTTCAGTGACATGCTTATCGACTACTCCATTTCATGG
>Ga0208108_1000073_pt1 | contig 19692 bp, 10 predicted proteins | sample CryBogCBE22May08_FD_184589 | JGI IMG/M metagenome (GOLD analysis project Ga0208108, IMG submission 184589) | Freshwater microbial communities from Crystal Bog, Wisconsin, USA - CBE22May08 (SPAdes) | ecosystem: Environmental > Aquatic > Freshwater > Lake | place: Crystal Bog, Wisconsin, USA...
AAGTAGAAGCAATAACAAATGGTGCATACGTGAAGATGTATCCAATTGTAAAATGTGCTAATCCAACTAAACGTGCTTGAACAATTGAAAGAGCAACTGGTTTATCTTTCCAACGAACTAAATTCGCTAATGGAGTACGTTCATGTGCCCATACAATAGTCTCAATAAGTTCTTGCCAATAACCACGCCATGAAATTAAGAACATAAATCCAGTAGCCCAAATTAAATGCCCAAATAAGAACATCCAAGCCCAAACTGCTAAATTATTCATCCCTAAAGGATTGTATCCATTAATTAAAGGAGAAGAGTTTAACCATAAGTAATCTCTTAGCCATCCCATAATATAATTAGAAGACTCATCAAATTGAGCTGGGTTTCCTAACCATAATGTAATATGTTTCCAATGCCAATAGAATGTAGTCCATCCAATTGTATTTAACATCCAGAACATTGAAAGATAGAAAGCGTCCCATGCTGAAATATCACAAGTACCACCACGACCTGGACCATCACAAGGGAAACTGTATCCAAAATCTTTTTTATCTGGCATTAATTTTGAACCACGTGCATCTAATGCTCCTTTTACAAGAATTAAAGTAGTTGTATGTAATCCAAGTGCAATCGCATGGTGTACTAAGAAGTCACCAGGGCCAATTGTTAAGAATAAAGAGTTTTTAGAATTGTTAATTGCTTCTAACCAATTTGGTAACCATAATTGTTGACTTGCAACTGAAGCGGAACTTACAGAAGAAGATAACAATGTATCAAATCCATAAATTGTTTTTCCAGAAGCTGCTTGAATCCATTGAGCAAAAACAGGTTCTACTAAAATTTGTTTTTCTGGTTGACCAAATGCTACAACAACATCATTGTGAACATATAAACCTAAAGTATGGAATCCTAAGAATAAAGATACCCAGCTTAAATGTGAAATGATTGCTTCCTTATGATCTAACATTCTTGCTAAAACATTTCCTTCGTTTACTTCTGGATCGTAATCACGAACAAAGAAGATAGCTCCATGAGCAAAGGCTCCTACCATTAAGAATCCAGCAATATATTGATGATGTGTATAAAGTGCTGCTTCAGTAGCGTAATCGCGAGAAAGAAAAGCGTATGGATTTAATGAATAAATATGTTGTGCTACCATAGAAGTAATAACTCCTAAAGAAGCTAACGCAAATCCTAACTGAATATGTAAAGAATTTGTGATTGTTTCATATAATCCAATATGTCCTTTTCCTAATCTTCCACTAGGTGGACGATGAGCTTCTAAAATTTCTTTCAAACTATGTCCAATTCCGAAATTTGTTCTGTACATATGTCCAGCAATCACAAAAAGAACACCAATTGCTAAATGATGATGAGCAATATCTGTTAACCAAAGAGATTGAGTTTGCGGATGGAAGCCTCCTTTAAATGTTAAAATAGCTGTTCCAGAACCTGTTAATGTATTGTAAATATGGCTTGCTGTATCTGGATTTTCAGCATACGCGCTCCAATTTCCAGTAAAGAAAGGTGTTAAACCAGCAGGATGTGGAAGAGTAGTTAAGAAGTTATCCCATCCAACATGAATTCCTCGAGATTCTGGAATTGCAACATGGACTAAATGACCTGTCCAACCGATTGAACTAAACCCAAATAAACCAGATAAATGGTGATTTAAACGAGATTCGTTATTTTTAAACCATGCTACGCTCGGTTTAAATTGTGGTTGAAGATGTAGCCACCCTGCTTGTAAAAATAAAAGGGCTACAACTAATAAAAAGACAGAAGCAGTGTATAAGTCTTGATTTGTTCTCATCCCAATTGTGTACCACCATTGATATACACCTGATAAGGCAATATTTACTGGATAAACTACACCACCACGAGTAAATGCATTTAGCGCTGTTTCTCCAAAATGTGGATCCCAGATACCATGAGCAATTGGCTTCACTTTTAAAGGGTTTAAGATCCATTGCTCAAAATTTCCTTGCCAAGCGACGTGGAAAAGATTTCCAGCTGTCCATAAGAAAATAATTGCAAGGTGACCAAAATGAGAAGCAAAAATACGTTGATATAACAGTTCTTCTGTAACATCATCATGACTTTCAAGATCATGAGCTGTAGCAATACTATACCATATGCGTCGAGTAGTCGGGTCTTCACTTAGTACCTGACTAAACTTAGGGAATCTTGTTGCCATGGATAACTCCTTTCCGTTTTTAGATTTATAAATACAGTTGATAATTTCAAAAAACAAAAAGAGAATGTTTTCTCTTTTTCTTTTCTTGTAGAATCGTAAAGAAATTCAAAAATGTTCTTTCAAGATTTCTAAACACGAAGAAAAACGAAAAACGTACTTTAAGAATATTCTTCTTCTTGAATCTACTTTAAAAGAGTGAAAATTTCTTTCAAAAAATTACAACTTTTTCTTTTTAAAAATTTTTTACAATATCCTCTATGTTTCATTCTTTCAAACAAATTGCAAAAAATAGAGGAAAATATTTAGCTTGAAATTTCTTTTCTGTTCAAAAATTAACTTACGGAAATAATACGAGCTAAGAAGAATGCCCATGTTGTACCGATTCCACCAATTAAATAGTGAGCTAAACCAACTGCACGACCTTGTGTAATACTTAAAGCACGAGGTTGAATAGATGGAGCTACTTTTAATTTATTGTGTGCCCATACAATTGATTCGATTAATTCTTGCCAGTAACCACGACCACTAAATAAGAACATTAAACTAAATGCCCAAATGAAATGTGCTCCTAAGAAAATAAGTCCATAAGCAGAAAGCGCAGAACCATAAGATTGGATAACTTGTGAAGCTTGTGACCATAAGAAATCACGTAACCAACCATTAATTGTTAATGCACCTTGAGCAAAGTTTCCACCAGTGATATGAGAAATAGCTCCTTGAGGTGTTACTGAACCCCAAATATCAGATTGCATTTTCCAGCTAAAATGGAAAATTACGATAGAGATTGAGTTGTACATCCAGAAAAGTCCTAAGAAAACGTGATCCCATCCTGAAACTTGACAAGTACCACCACGACCTGGACCGTCACAAGGGAAACGGAATCCTAAATTTGATTTATCTGGAATTAAACGAGAATTTCTTGCGTATAAAAGTCCTTTAAATAAAATTAATGTTGTTACATGGATTGTAAAAGCATGAATATGATGAACTAAGAAATCTGCAGTACCTAATTTCATAGGAACTAAAGCAATTTTTGATCCTAAAACTACAGGGTCTCCTCCAAAAATATAACTTGCTGTTGCTAATGCATTTGGCGAAGTTGTACCTGGCGCAGCAGTGTGTAGACCTTGAATCCATTGCGCAAAGATTGGTTGTAATGAAATTGCTTTATCAGAGAACATATCTTGTGGACGTCCTAAAGCTTGCATTGTATCATTATGAATATATAATCCAAAGCTATGGAATCCTAAGAAAATAGACACCCAATTTAAATGAGAAATAATCGCATCACGATGACGAATTACACGATCTAATAAATTGTTGTAATTTAAGCGAGCATCATAATCACGTACCATAAAGATTGAACCATGAGCAGCACCACCTACAATACAGAAAGCTCCAATCCACATATGATGTGTAAATAGAGATAATTGAGTTGGATAATCAATGGCAATATATGGGTATGGAGGCATCGCATACATATGATGTGCAATAACAATTGTTAAAGATCCTAACATTGCTAAATTGATTGCTAATTGTGCATGCCAAGAAGTAGTTAATACTTCATATAATCCTTTGTGACCGTTTCCAGTGAAAGGACCTTTATGAGCTTCTAAAATTTCTTTTAAGCTATGTCCAATTCCAAAGTTTGTTCTATATTGATGACCAGCAATAATAAATAACACTCCGATAGCTAAATGATGGTGAGCAACATCTGTTAACCAAAGACTAGCAGTTGTTGGATTTAATCCACCTTTAAATGTTAAAATATCTGAGTAAGCTGCCCAATTTCCACCAAAGAATGGAGCTAATCCTAATTTAAAGCTTGGATATAATGTACTAATGAATTCTCTATTTAGTAATAATTCATGTGGATCAGGTAAATCTTTTGGATCCATTCCTGAATCTAATAATTTATTAATTGGATTTCCAATATGAATTTCATGACCAGCCCAAGATAATGATCCTAAACCTAATAATCCCGAAAGATGATGGTTTAACATAGATTCTGCATTTTGGAACCACTCTAATTTTGGAGCAGCTTTATGGTAATGGAACCAACCTGCAAATAGCATTAATGCAGACATTGCAAGAGCACCTAAAGAAATACAATATAATTGTCCTTGAGTAGTTACACCTTCAGCACGCCAAATTTGGAAGAAACCAGATGTAATTTGAATCCCTTGAAAATTCCCACCTACATCAGCATTTAAAATTTCTTGACCAACAATTGGGTAAACTGATTGAGCACTCGGTTTAATTTGTAAAGGATTTACTAACCATGCAGTATAGTTAGAAAAATAAGCCCCATGAAAATGCATACCGCTTAACCAAAGGAAAATAATTGCTAATTGACCAAAGTGAGCACTAAAAATCTTTCTTGAAACATCTTCTAATGATTTTGCTTGTAAATCAAAATCATGTGCATCGGCATGTAAATTCCAGATCCATGTAGTCGTTTTTGGACCTTTCGCCAATGTTCTTGAAAAATGACCTGGTTTTGCCCATTTTTCAAAACTCGTTTCAACTACATCTAAATCAACAAGTACGACGGCTTTTTTAATTTTTTTAGCTTCTTGTTCTTGAGGAGTTGTAACCATATATTCAATTACTTTAATTTTACTAAATGAATTCTTTCACCGCACATTTGTTTCAAGTTTAATGTGAGGGACTTTCCAATTCTATTATAAGAAAAAAAGAAAAAGTTTTTGATTCTAACCCTTAAAATTGACACTTGCAATTTTTTCTATTCTCTATTATAATAAAGTCAACAGGTTGGATCGATGCCCGAGTGGTTAAAGGGGGCGGATTGTAAATCCGCTGATAATTGTCTACCAAGGTTCAAATCCTTGTCGGTCCATGAGAGACTTAGAAAGAGCTACATGCAAACTGGAAACAATCATCTTTCCAAACTGTTAAAATCTGCTAAGTTAAAATAAAAAAAAATGAAAGAAAAAATAAATTTTGAGAATTATCGACTGTTATTCCTACATTGCATCTCGTTAGGGTTTTGGGAAGAAAGTAATTTTAGGAAGAAAAGTGACAATGAGGAATATTTTGAAACTGAAATTATTCTTCTCGTTCGACCATTCAAAACTACTACTAAGAATATTCAAAAAGCAGGGAATTTAGAAAGACTAAATATCCTCGTTAGTTCTGCTAACACGAATCAGCTGGTTTTAGAGTATATGATATCATCCAACTTTATTACATGGATTGCCAAAAAATTATTAAGTAAAACGTTGTTGTTAGTATTACAGAAAAGCAGTGTAAGTGGGATAATGATTATGTCAGCTTCTGTAATTGCCATTCTGTTTGAAGTACAGTCCATGTCATTTAGTGATGCGGTTAGAAAACATCAATTCACATTTTTAATTGGAACTAGTATTTTAACTACACATTTTGTTTTATACGTATTGGCCGCTTATCTCAATCCCGGACTATTAAATTCCATTCGCTATCTATACATACCAAAAGTCTATACTCCTGCAAGCGAAAAAAGTGTCATGTTAGTAACTAAATTTTATAATTACGTCCAAAACTCTAAAATAGTCGAAAGCTTAATACTCTCTGAAGCAACAAAACAACCAAGATTCTTTATTGCTACGAAATTACCTCTTCTAATTGAAAATAGTTTACCAGGAGGAAAAAAAATCACAATGATTCAGTTGGCAATAGCCTCGTTAATGTTAGAAGAAGGTGCAAAAGGCTAGTTAGGTGGACTAAGGTGTGGTAGGTGTTGTTGTGATGACATGCTTACACATACCTTGCTTCCTCTAACATCCTATAGGAGAGAGTGAGATTCGAACTCACGGAACCATTAGTTCATTTGATTTCAAGTCAAACGCGATAGACCACTCTGCCATCTCTCCAAATCTTTTCTTTCCTAGCTCGCCTTCCCACTATGCATACCTTATGCTATGCTCACTTTTCTTTCACCTACCTATTCTATGCTTGGTACCTATCCTATGCTTGGATCCTACATACAAACAATTCCTTTTCCCTTTCCTTTCTAAGATTAGAAGTATATTCATTTCCATAACCACTGTCAAGAGGAATCTGATAAGAAACACAACTAGCAAGATAAAAAGTATCCTGGTCAACCATAAGGAAAAAGGAAATGAAGAAAGGTAACCAATATGAAGAAAAGGAAAAACTTCTTCTCCAAACTAACTCTTCTTCAAAGTTCTCTTCCCTGGTGCCTCTTTTTTATCTCTTGTTTCCTTTTTGTGAATCTTTGGTGAACCTTTTCAAGATCCAAATAGAACCTTCTTCCTTTTTAGAGAACCTTTTTCCTTTTTAGGGAACCATCTTCCTTTTTCTGAAACCAGTTTCCTCTAATCTCTTCCCAGTGAGAAAGAACATATTCTTTCTAGAACGGTCTTTCTTTTTCTGAAATGAAAACACTGAAGGGATTTCTTTTTCAAGTTTGAAACTGGTAAAATAAAAAAAAACTCTACAGAAACTTGAATTCAAAAGAAAAAGGAGTGAAGCAATTTGGAAAAAAAGAAATCTTTTCTTAGTTCTTAAAAACTGCTCACGAATTTGGGAAAGACAAAATGTCTAGAAATTGCTTCCAGAAATAGAAGGAGAAATTTTCTGTTTTGAAGGGAATGGAAGAGATGAAAGAAATTAGAAAAAGTTATTTGTCTTCTCTCAGTGGAATAAAAAGTGTGTAATTTCAAGTTTGTAAAAAAAGAATTGCTGTAATCTCTTTCATCTCTTCCCAGTGACTAATGGCTGATGAAAAGGAAGAAAAGAGAAAGGGTAGATAGAAGGAATGAAAGAAAGATAGCCAGAAATGGGTTGAGAAAATTATAATAACAATCATTTCAACAGAATCGTATAAAATTAAGAATTAAAATCATTATGATCGATGTAATTACTTTAGGTTGGGCATCTCTAATGTTAGCATTTTCTTTTTCTTTATCTCTAGTAGTTTGGGGAAGAAACGGATTCTAAAAAATCCATGGAAACAGAAGGAATTCTCTACAAAACTAAAAGAAAAAGGATAGATAGAAGGAATTCTGGAAAGTTCCATAAAAAAGAAAAATAGCATCATTTGAGCATAAAAAAGAAAAATAGAAAGAAACAGATAAAGAAAAAAGAAGAATATATTATGGGAGAAATTTTAACTACTGCTGCAATCTGCTTTGTAATCACTCTTTTTGGGTTAGCACTCGGATTTTTGTTCTTACAAGTTCAAGCCAAAACATAAAAAGGTCTACAGAGTTCTATATAGACCCTAAAAGTCTCTAGAGAGTAGCAAATCTCTAGAGATCTCTAGATATCTGTAGACATGGAAAGTGAAAAGAAGGTAAGAAAACGTAAAAAAGATTCAAAAACTGGGTGAAAAATGAAAAAGAAAATTGCAAAAATGTGGCTTAAAAATGAGAAAAAGTGTAGAAACAGAGTTCTTCAATTGTGTAAGACTCTAGACTGGAAAAAAATATAATGGAAAATTCTTTTTCGTATCTAATTTTAGGAAATAGTGTCTTGTTATTCATCTTTATTTTGAATCAAAATGAGAGTGGAAAAGATTCCAACAATACACAAATTAGCTCCTCAGTTCCCAATCCTCTAGAACAAGGAACATGGGTATGTTTCATGCTTCAGTTAATATTGCTTTTAGTTCAAGTAAAACTAACAGATGCTTAAAGTGACCAACAAAAAAACAATGTATGAAAAATCCTATTCAAATTTTCTTTCTTTGTCCTGTTCCAGAAGAACAAAAACCAATCAATGAATACATTGGGTTAAAAGAGAATCAAATCACAAATTGGACAACATTATCCCAATCCAATTATTTTGCAAAGTTAACTTCTTTTTTGACGTTTACATTTACACTTAGTTTTTTTTGGTGGAAAAAAGATCAGCTAGGAAGTCTAATTGGAACGCTTTTTGTAGCAGATTGGGAAACTTCAAAATCATTAATTCTTCAAATCTTTTTCAAAAATCTAGTAGAGTATCTACTCTCAACATTTTCGTTTCTGCTTTTTTGTTTCAGTGTACTTGTTTTTCGTTGGGAACAACTAAGAAATCGTTTGAACCAATCTAGATTTTTATATGAAGAAGCTTCCTGGTACGATGTTCAAATTTGGGAAAAACCTTTCGCTCTCATTAAAAATGAGAAATTAATGACTAGCCAGAAAATTGAACCTATTTTAAATCGTCTCTTCCAAACACTTTTTTTTCTTGGTTTCTCTTTTGTATTGGTTTTTCTTTTCTCAAGAACGAATTAAAACTATGGTTCATATAGAATACCTATTTCCAGAAATCTATGGAGATCTATGAAGAAGCATAAAAAGAAAAAGAAGGCGTATCTGACCTATGCTTGCCTACCTATGCTTGTGCTCGATGAAGAAAATATTTTTCTAAAAAACTCAATCTGGTAAGATGACAAATTTTTCCACGAAACAAAAGAACGAATCTATCCTACCTATGCTCGTGCTTGGCTTGTGCTCGATCTAAGGAGAGGTATTGGGAAGATCTAAGGATTAGAGCAATTCAGCGACGAAGAAAGAGAAAGAGTATTCCAGGCTATGTACTACTACTCCCTGAATACATATTCTTTTCTTTTTGAGTCCTGTTTTTGTTGTTTTTCAATCATTCCCCTCAATGGATTCAAAAAAATAGAAACACTTCAAAAATGACAATTTGTAATAAACTTAAAAAACGAAAATTTCTGTCCTACCTATCCTATGCTGGGCTTGTGCTCACTTTACACAAGGATAGAAGGATAGATAGGGAGATTCATTGAAAATCATGGTGGGAAAGAACTATATTCAGAAAAGAAAAATTTGGAGAAGTTGTTCGAAGAAAGAGATTGAAGAGATTGGAGCTTGAGAGAGGATATCTGTCACCTTTTAAGTTCATAGGTGTGGAATATTCATTCCTTCTTCTCTAGATTTTTCTATGAAGAAGCTTCCTGATATAGACAAAGAATATAGACGAAGAAAGAGAAAGAGGGTTAGTCTCATCCATACAGAGAATACCATCATCTTTTTATGAAAATCCCAGAGTACCTTTTCTGGTTTCTTTTTCTTCCTTCTTCAAGAATAATCTCTCTTACCTATGCTCGTGTTCATATTTGATTTGGAACACATATATTTCTAAACTCCTTCCTCTAAAACAAACTCCTTGCCATCTTTTCTTCTGTATGTATGATTATCTCCTCCTCAATCTTATTTCCTATCCGTGGCTTTTTTGACTTCACAGCACCCGCATGGCTATCCTTCAAGTGAAGGAATCAATAGATATACTTCCCTTCTTCACTAACATGAATTAAGGAGTGTGTCTTTTTCCAATTTTCGCAATGTCATTACAAACTTACATCTTCCCGTTTTCTTCCTATTATGAATCTGATACTTGTCACATCTCTTTTTTCTTTTTTATGCTGTAAATTTGTTAGACAGTTCTTCTATGGGAATCTGTATGTAGTAGTATTCCCATACCTAGTTACAATCATTGGTACTAACTTTGAACTCTTTCTCATAGCATAAGAATAGGCATGGAATAAAAATCGTCCAATTTATGGAAGAACATTTCTAAAATTGTTTTTTTCCATATTTTTTAGAAGAGTTGCAAAAAGAAAATGGAAGAATGGATGAAAGGAATAAGAATGGATGATTTGTCTATTTTGATTGGTAGTTTGTTTCTGGAAAAGGGGGTAAGAACTGGGCTAGCTAGGGCGAGCTAGGGATAGCTAGTAAATTTGAGGGTTGGGTACGCAAAAGCTCAGTAAAAGTGCTCGATCTAAGGAGATCTAAGGAGATCAAGTAGAAGACTTACTGGATGAAAAAAAACTGAAAAAGAAAAATAGAAGAATACACATCTTTTCACAAAAGAAGACTACAATTTTTTTATGCTGGGAGCAGGATATCAAATTTCTAGCTTAAAATTTGTTCCAACTTCCCAACTCGGGATTCTTTCTATCTATCTTCTACTTTAGTATCTTGGAAAGGAATATCCAACAGAAATGAAATACGTTTCTTCACAAAACAAGATCTTCTTGATGCATTAAAAACAAATACACTCATCATTTTAAATACTAAAATGGAAAAAATGAAAACGTATACTTTTTGTTTTTTATGCTGGGAAAAGATTAGAGCAAGAAAAATTATCATGTTTCAAAAATGATATTCCTATTCTTTTTGATAAAAATGGTTTTGAGTATTTAGGTACGTCTAAAAATTTCTAACAATGTATATTTCATGAAACAAATTTTCTTCGTCTGATAAATAAGAATATGAATAAAACTAGAAAGAAAACAAACTCTCATCAAGTTCTTTTAAAATTGCATACATTCTTCAAAAGATAAAAAAAAGAATTCCTAAGCCAGCATAAAAAAGAAAAAAGGAATGAAAAATTTAGATGAGATAAAAAAGTTCAAAGTATTTTCTTTGGAGAATATTTTTATGGAATATAGAATGAGAACGAATAAGACTGTAATATCATGAATATTGTTGGAAGATCAGGAATTCATACTGTTATTGTGTGACTTTTTCTTCAAAAAAGAATATCATAAAAAAGAAAAAGAAAGAAAAAAAATGCTAGAAGTTTATTCCTATACTTACAAAATCTAAAAACTCTTTAAAAGCTAGAAACAAAAAACAAACACATAGAATTCTTTTCTAATCAATGCAGAGAAAACAGAAAGATTGAAAATAGGCTACTTTGGCAACAAAAATATTCTTCTTCTTGGATGTATTTTTGTCAAATCCATAAGTCTTTCCAATAAATCCTTCTCTTCATTATTAATTATGCCGTACCATTCTCTTCACAGACTTCACCCACAACTCATATTACTTTTAAACTAGAAGAAAGGACTGAAAGCAGTATTTTGAAGCTCTTTTTCATGCATCTGTTTCTATTGTTATTCTCCTAAGTTTCCTCTAATAGAGTACTGTATAGTCGTCTGACTTATCCCATACCTTCTTTCCCATTATTCTTGCTTCCTCTTTTTCAGTCTCCCTATCTATCCTTCTATCCTTGTGTAAATTTATTAGATACTCATTGTATTGGAGTCTTCATGTAAGAATATTCCTGTTCTCCCAATGTTCTACTCATCCGTGCTCACTTTGAACTCTTTCTCTTTTTTCTTCGGAAGTTGGGCAATAGAAACTTCTTTTTTAGTTCTCTAAATTCCTCTTCCATGCAACGAAAAAAAGGACCCTAAAAATAAAAAAGAATAGATAACCAGTAAGACCTCATTTCATGGATACCTTACAGAAAGTTTCTTTTAAAAGTCATTCTAAAAGCGGATAATTCTATTGAATAGTCCTGATGAGTTTGTAATTGTTCCTTCTTTCTTTGCTTTGTTTGTGCTTTGTCTGTCTGTATGCTTTCTTTTTCTCTTTTCTTTTTCTTTTCTTTTTCTTCCTTTTCATCTTGGGTTTTATGACAAGGGATTCTTTTTTGATTCTTAAAAAAGATGAAACAAGAAGTTCATTTGTAATATAGATGAGAAGTGGAAAATCTTTGCCTTTGTTGTTGCTCTTGTAAGCCCATCTAAAGCTTTTCTTTGTATTTGTTATGGTCTTCTAGTCTTCTACCTAAGGCTATTCTTTCATCTTCTTTTCTTTACTGGTAATTGGTTCTTATATTCTTAGATTCTTCTCTTGTTTTCTTTTTTTAGTTTTTAGTAGACTAGAGTAGACTAGAAGATACTGTTTTAAGAAGTGTTTTTCATCCTTTTTTCATAGAAACGAGAAAAATACTGTAAAACGTACTCTTTTGAAAAAATAGGTACAAGAATGACCGAATTTGCTTGTTTTAGAAGCAGGTGCTTTAGAAGCATACCTTAGTCACCTTAGTCAAAATAGCTAGCAAAAGAAAGAAGAATCAGAGAGACAAAAAATGAGTCATTTCTTTTGTAAAAATTGTGGTTTGCATTTTTTACTGTCTTTTAAAATTTGAAAAGAAATACCACGCTCTTAAAGAATTCAATTTCTTTTTTCTTTTCCCTTGAGTCTTTTTAGATTTTCTTTATCCAAATGGAATCTATTTTCTGAAATCTAAGAAATCACGTATGAAAAAAGGAATTTTCAATGTATTAATTCCTAGGTTTGGTATGGAATAAAGAATAGATTTTCTTGTCTTTCTTAAATCCAAAAAAGAGTGGTTTGTTAGTTTGTTTTTTTTTCTTAGTTTAGGAGCTATTGATCCTTCAAAAAAAAGAAAGAATTTGCCAATTTTATGGAAGGAAATGAGTAGTTCACCATAGTCGCCCTAGTAATTTTAGATTCAGAAAATGAAAAGCGAGCACAAGCCAAGCACGAGCTATGGCGAGCCAAGCATAGGATAGGTAGGACAGAGTGGATGTTTCATTTGTATCCTAAAAACAAAAATTTGAAAAGTGAATAAAAGGGTAATGGAAAGAAGTTAGTAGATTTACAATTTTTACAAAAAGAAAGTTTTTAAGAACTGAGAAAAGAAATCTTTTGGAATTTACGTTTTTTCCGAATTCTTTTCTTTTTTATTCCTAAGAGTGAAGAATTTGATATTTTTTTTGGAAAGCGTAAAGCCATTTATGAGGAAATCTAAATTCTGCTTTCAAAATTTGCGTTTCTCTTTTTTTGTAAATCTTTAAAAGCTAAAAATTTTTCTTTCTTCATTTTTACCAATCAAGAAAACCAGAAGATTTGATTGGTAAAAATGAAGAAGAGAACCCAAAAAAGAACCTCAAAATTGGATTTTCTGCATGGATTCTTTTACAAACAGTCTTGGAGCATGTATATTCTTCATGAGCTAAATCTAGTCATTGATTCCTTCACTTAAAGGATAACCCTAAGAGTATAGGAAAAGAAAGAAAAGATGCTTCCAAAACATGGAAAGCGCCCCTTTTTAAGAAGAATTCCTTTTCCTCTTTTCACTCAAAATTTGGATTCTTTTTTCAACCATTTGTAGTGTTTTTTCAAATGCTTCTAAGTTTTCTTGTGGGTTCTCTTTTTGAAGTTGTTGCAAGTCTTTTTGGAGAATTAAAACTGTTTGTCGTGCTTCGTCAACTTGTAAAAAGATTTGCTTTTCTAATTCGTAACGGCGTGGCAATTCCCATTCCATTGTCTCAATACCACCATCTATGAGAATTTTCCAACTTTCATAATGATCATCTTCCAACTGGGATTCGATAGAATATGACTCAACAATGGATTCAAATTCTTTTAAAATTTTTTCATCCATTGTTGCATCTAGTTTGCAACCAACTTTTTCTCTTAAAATTCTCTGAATTTGAGGATGAAACTGCTTTTGTATTTTTTCCTCGATTCTTTTTTGTAACTCTTCTTCGGATATATTAGTCAATTTCATGAAAATGAACTGAATACTGTTTTTGATAGCTTTTCTCATTTTTTTTCCTCTAAAAAACTTAATTTTTTTTCTATTTCTACAATTTGTATCTCTAAACTTTCCAATTTTTTCAAAAGTTTAAATCCAAGAAGTTGATTTTGAATTTCTTTGAGATTTTTAGATAAAATGGTAATTTCTTTCAAAACATTCTGTAAGTCTACTTCAAGACGCGTTTCAAGTGCATTCAAGTGTGAAGATTGTGCTTCAATCACTTCTAATCTCTCTCCTAAATCGTTCAAATCTTCAAACAGACTGTATTCTTGCTCATCGTCAAGATACTTTTCATAATATGTATCCAAATAATCTTCTACTTTTTGACAAATATCAGTTGCACTCGATTTCTCCACAATTTTAAACATCCTGCTTTCGATCAAACGACTTGCCAATCCATCAAATTCATCATTTACTTTCTGTTCAATGACTTTTTTTACTAAGCTTTGTTCCAACGTACTCATTTGGACTAAAATATTCATCAAAAAAAGTTCCAAAACCATCCTAATTTTCTCCATACTTATACTTGGAATATTTACCATACTTTGATATATATAATTCTTTTGATAGGCATAAAAAAACTCAATTTTGAAATTTTTAGAATATTATAAGCAAACTTTTTATTAAAAAAGAATGCAACAGGAATGAAACGGAAATTTTAGCTAGTCAAAAGGAAATCGTTTAAACGTCACTTCAACTCAAATTGTACCCTAACCAAACTATGTACTTGCAGAATAAGTCTTAGGATCACCATCTTATTTCTACGTATAAATAGAAGTCGGTTCTTAGCTAGGTAAGCTAGGCTTTTCTTAGGTGAAAACAAGAACAGGTTCGAATTTCTACAAAGGAAAGAAGGAAAGAAACAAAGGATGATTGGTTGAATAAATCATAGAAACATTTGGATCTCCGGGATATTCTTTTCTTAAGCAGACACTAACTCCTGTAAGAGCAATTTTGTTGTGGCAGTAAGGTTTTCGATCTTTATGTTTTCTATAAGTGGCTTAGGTGTTATTTTTCGTACTCCTCGCGCCACATAGGAAGTTTTAAAAGCGCTAGATGATAAGTCCCCTTTCTCGACCTTTAGACCCAAGTCGTGTATAGTTTTTTTTAAATCATTATTCACCAAACGAATAAAGTTTGTTTCATTAAAAACTTCTGCAGAGGAACGTTTTGAATTTCCTAAATACTTAAACTCATGTTCCTCAAAAAGTACGAAAATCTCATTCTTTAAACTTTCTAACTTTTCTCGCCCTTCATCACAAAGAGTGTACCTTTGTATTTTTTTCTTTTTAGATTTTTCCGATTTTTCCGACTTTTCAGAATTTTCAGAATTTTCAGAATTTTCAGAATCGTCTGTAGAACTCTCAAGAACATTCTGAACTGTAATTGTACTTGTTTCTATTGCATCAAGAAGATCTTGTTTTTGAATATATCTTATCATATTCAGATTTACCCCAAGATAATAAAGAAGCGTATAGGTCAGGCGTAATTGGATAGTTCGAGCAATTTTCATATTAGAAGCTCCTTGTCCTGCGCCAATCATAAAAAGATGATAATCATTTTTTGTGATAAAACTCTTTAGCTTTTCATTAGGTTTCTTCTTGTCTTCTTCTTGCATCTGACTCATCTTCCCTTTCCCTACTGTCAAATGTTTAGTGAATCCTTCCAGTAATTTGTCTAAAATTTTATGTGTAATAGGGTTAGGTGCCAACTGAAGAATTTGTGCATAAACTTCTTTTATTTGGTTCTCCAGAGTGATTAACCCAGGAGTATTCAAAATGAGGGGATTGTTTACTATCTCCTCAGCATAAATATTGACTAAACGAGCGCAATATTCTCCAATAATATCATCAATTTCAGTTTGAGATAAGACATAATTTTCTTTGCTGAGAAGGATATCCGTTTCATTTTTTTTTTTTGTCATAAGATATTGAAAAGTTTTTATTTTATTATTTTATAAAGAAGTGCCACGAAATTGGCGTACTTTTCTTTTTCTTTGCTCCTAGGTCAATTTTACCTAGGCAGCTATAAAAAAACATTTTTACTGTCTTTTATAATCTCCCATAGTCGTTTTGACCAAAGGAATATACAGTTATATTATCAAATAAGATAGATTATGTCTAATTTTGAGTTGAGAAAGGAAAAAAAGGCTCTATTTTTGTTAATTAATATTTTATACTTTATATAGAATATATTATAATTATATATTAATTATTGTTTTTATATGTCTTTATAAATCTATTTTTATAGTTATTTTGTGTTATGCATTTTCTTTTTTCATTCATGTAGAAAAAAGAAAAAAAGAAGTAGAAAGATGTGAATTGTTTGAGTAGAGTCTGTTTTGCAAAGAAGAATGAGAAAATACAAAGGAAAGTAAAAATGGATGGTGAAAAAATAGGCTTTCTGCGTGAAAATGTTTCCTTGTGGTTGAAGGTGGTTGAAGTGTGAAAAAAAATCAATGTTCTTTAGAAACATTTTTTTTCAACACAAAAAAAACATTCCAAAGCAATTTACAACTCATATTTCACTCTTTTTTTTCAAATATCCTTTCCTTCCCCTTTTCACCTAATCCCTACACCAATTCTACCTGGGAGGCTCTAAAAATACGTTTTCAAAACCCTTTTTTCATTTCTTTTTTTTGAAAACAGAATTCTTTGCTTCCATTTTTCCATTTTTGAGAAAAAAAGGGAATTGGAAAAAAAAAGGGAAATTCTAAAACACTACACTACCTACAAATCCTACAGAAAAAGTTCTGCTAGTTTTCAATGAATAATGCCTAGCACAAATTCTTTTTTCTATTCCCCTTGTAAATGAAAAAAAGAGAAAGAAGTTAACTTCATCATTAACCTTCCATTTTTACAGACAGTTCGCCTTAGCTCAACAAAATGAGTTTCTTCTTCATAAATAAATCGTCTATTCTTTCTTAAGAATAAAAAATACACATAATTTTAGAGAAGGTTTATCCTTAAATGTATCGGATCAAATTAAGGAATTCCAACGGAACCAGAATTTTTTGGAGACGGATAAAAAGTATGAATACTCTTCATGATTCGCTTACTATTTATAAGTCCCCAAAAAATATATGAGAAGTGATAATCCGAATCGCAATATTCGCAAAATGTTAATGATCCTGGAGTTCCAATTTTTGTTCTTTTGGTCTCTCTTTGAAGAAGAAAATTGGCCATTCCATTCATCAAGGAATTAGAAAAAAACGATTCAATTTTTTCAGAGAAACAATCGAAACTAAAAAGATGAGATGTTTCTAAAAATATTTTGATCCGATACTGTGTAAATGGAGCATGAAAACGACCTAAGCAATGCCCAAATTGAGCTAATCGGACAGTCTCTAAACTGTTGAATATTTCTTCTTGAAAATCTTCTTGAGTCATCTTTTCGGCTCCCTCAATTGCCCTAAAAACGTATTCAATCTCTACGTGAACATTTGATTTTTTATTCACTCGTAGATAGCTCGTCTCCAACTTCCTTTTTTCCCATGCTTCTTTCTTCTTTTCTTCCCATGCTTCCCTATTCCACATTTTTTCATATTCTTCCCTATACGCCAAATCTTTTTCCCAGTTTGTCATATCTTCTTCCAGATATCCAAAAATACTTGAAATACATTTTCTTTTTTTGTTGCTAACTAGTGTTTTTATCATTCTATTCAATTCATTTCTCTTTTGGATTTTTTATGTTTCACTTTGTAGAGTTCTCTCCAACTAACAGAAAACAAAAGGAAATCATTAGTTCAGTGTGAACAGAATCAACTTTTCTTTTAGTTCTCTTAGAATTCTTTCCATTTTTGAGAAATTCATTTATTAGGAAGGATTCAAATCAAATATACTCTTTTTTCCACACGTTTGTTGGGTTACCCAAAATCAATTTAGAAAAGTTTCTATCTTTTTCATTGGTATTGGTATATTCATCGTTACTTCCATTTTAATAAATTAGACCCATAAAATTTCTATTTTGATTAAATTTTTATTTTTTAAAAACATATTATATCAATATAGATTACAACAAAAGTATTTCTTAGAGAATGAAAAAACTTTCTGTCTTAGTCGGTTTCATAAAAAAAGTATCTGTAAATGGTAAATTGATTTTTTCATTACTCTTGGAGTAAAAGCTTTCTGTTTTTTTGTGCTTCTATTCTTTTCTATTTGTGAAAAAAATACAGAACTCTTTTTTGAGTTCTGCTCAAAGAAATTCAGGGAATCAAAATATTTTCAGTAAACGCTTCCAAAGAAATTGTTTTTTCTTCTCTTTCAGAATTTTGAAGGATAAAAGAAGTGAGTACTAATCTTTTTTTTATTCGTATACCATGTATACATGTAATTATATGAAGCCTCCCTAAACTCTTGGAATGTGAGATAAAAAAACCTAGAATTTTTGATTATTATTCTCGTATCTTGAAGTGTGAAAATTTTTTCCTTTTGTAGTTCAAGAACACATTTTTTGCGAAAATCAAAATGGATACTTTCATGAAAACATACAAATTCGAATACTTCAGTTTCATTAAAAACAATACGTAAAGAATTTAATTGGTAGGGAAACTTATTTGAATTCCCTGAATAGTTTCCCTCTTTCTGTAAGTGAAAACTGTTTGCAATTTTAGATAAAGCATGTCTAAACTGTTCTTCAGCATTAGGAATATTATCTGTAGCTACAAACTCCAAGTCTTCCCAGACTATTACTTCTTTCGCTAAAGTACGGTTAAAATAATTGAGTTTAATTTTTTCAAAATAGTAATCAACCATATAATAAAATTTATCTTTTTAAAAAGTATTATGCCTATTATATACCTAATATACAACTAAAATGCATTTATTTTAGTCTAGGCTTTATTATAGTTAGATAAAAACTGGAAAATTCATTTTGATTTTCTTTCTCTACATTTTCCTTATAATTAGAGGATAAGTTTAAAAGAAAAGAAGATATGGGAACAACACTCAAAAATTTAACAAATTTTCCGTTTGCAGCTATCATTGGTCAAGATGAAATGAAATTAGCCCTGCAATTAAATGTTATTGATCCAAAAATTGGAGGGGTCATGATCATGGGTGATCGTGGTACAGGAAAATCAACTACTATTCGTGCTTTAGCAGATTTATTACCTGACATTACTATTATTAAAAATGACCCCTTTAATACTGATCCTAAAAATTTAAAAACGGAATACGAAACAGAGAATATTAAAATCCCTATGGTAGAACTTCCTTTAGGGGCAACGGAAGATCGTGTGTGTGGGACTATCAACTTAAAAGAAATTTTATCTGGTGGAAACAGTACCTTTGAGCCTGGTTTATTAGCTCGTGCGAATCGTGGAATTCTTTATGTTGATGAAATTAATTTATTAGATGACCATTTAGTAGATGTTCTTTTAGATTCTGCTGCTTCAGGTTGGAATACAGTTGAAAGAGAAGGAATTTCTATTAAACATCCAGCCAAATTTATCTTAGTTGGTTCTGGAAACCCAGAAGAAGGAGAACTCCGTCCTCAATTATTAGATCGTTTTGGGATGCATGCTGAAATTCGTACAATTCGTGAACCTAATTTACGTGTCAAAATTGTAGAAGAAAGAATCAGTTTTGACCAATCACCTAATGCATGGTTTGAAAAATATGAGACTCAACAATTGGCAATTCAAAGTAGAATTGTAACTGCTCAAAATCTTCTTCCCCAAGTCAATATTTCTAGTGATTTTCAATTAAAAATTTCCCAAATTTGTAGCGAATTAGAAATTGAAGGGTTACGTGGAGATATTGTTTCTACAAGAGCTGCCAAAGCTTTAGCCGCTTTTGAAGATCGTACTGAAGTTACTTTAAGTGATGTACAACGTACTATTCCATTATGTTTACGTCATCGTTTACGTCGTGATCCAATGGAATCTATTAATTCAGGGGATAAGATTGAATCTATTTTCCAAAGAATTTTCTCTACAAGTCAAATTTAATCTCTTCAATGAGCTTAGTAGGATTCGAACCTACATTAAGAACTTAGAAGGTTCCTGTCCTAATCCCTTAGACTATAAGCCCTGGTTATCCTCTTTTTCAGAGGTGTGGAAAGAAGAATGAATGGGCAGTACTGGATTTGAACCAGTGACATCCTGCTTGTAAGGCAGAAGCTCTACCGCTGAGCTAACTGCCCTTCTAACGTATAATACCCATTAT
>Ga0208108_1000090_pt1 | contig 17445 bp, 16 predicted proteins | sample CryBogCBE22May08_FD_184589 | JGI IMG/M metagenome (GOLD analysis project Ga0208108, IMG submission 184589) | Freshwater microbial communities from Crystal Bog, Wisconsin, USA - CBE22May08 (SPAdes) | ecosystem: Environmental > Aquatic > Freshwater > Lake | place: Crystal Bog, Wisconsin, USA...
AATTCTGATTACGTAGTTCATGGAACAATTCTTTTTAATTTTTCTATGCTGTCAATCTGAAAATTTGAAGTTAAAAGATTATCTAAATCATCAAACAAAAAAAGACTGAAACTTTTTCCAGCCTGTAGATTGAGGGAAAGCCTCAATCTGTTCGTTGCAGATGAATCGATGAGTGATACAGATATATTAATTGGGTTGACAGCTATTGATTTGGATGAACCTTGATTAATATCTTTGAAAATAGAAATTTTCCCCTCTGAAGTTTCAAGGTCAAATTTATCAATTAATTTTGTGAGATTATACGCACTCAGTTGGGATTTCATTTGGTTTATATTTGCAAGATCCTTAAACAGGACTTTTTTGGAATTTTCTGTATAGTTTATGAAAGCATAAGTAAAAAAATAGCCAGGCATTATGGTCAAGGAAGACTTAATATCTTTACTAGGATTACTTTGGTTTTTCAATTGAATGCGATGAATTCCTGATGAAACAACGAAATAATCTGTGACATTCCCTGCTTTCAAGACTTGATTTTTTTTGATGCCGTCAATAAGCACTTCGTAAGTATCATTTGAGCCGACTTGAATCAGTCTTAAAAAAGAGGAGTTTAATGGAGGTTCCGGATCATATAATTCTCTATTGTCTGCTGCAAAAGTAATGGGACTTAGTACAAAAAAAAACCAATAATGCTTAAGCTTATGGGAGATTTTAAAAATATTTTTTTTATTGAAAAACTCATAAATCTTTCCTATATGTTTTTTTTGGTGCATCATTTATCTATTGTAATTAAATCATTGAAAATTAATCACAATAATTTAAACTCAATTTAATATATTTGTGAAAATCACCTTTTAGTTGATTCTTGAATTTGATATTACTTTTGATAAATCATTATTTTATGATCATGAATAATAGTAATAAGTAAGATTTGGTGGCTCTAAAACACAACACATAAGCATTAATCAGTAAGTTGATATAAATATATTACTATCTATTTTTTTCGTGTTTTTAACAATGGTGAAATTTATTACGATGATCTTCAAATTTTTTCTCAGTATTCTGACTTTACTCTTATCATTTCAAGTTTATGCTGTAACAACTTCTACCGTGGGTAAGGAAGATTGGTTGTTTTACAAAAATGAGATTTTTGATAACTCTGCAAAACTAGATATTTCTCAAAACATAGACCTTGTTTCAAAAATTAATAAACTACTAAAAATGAATGAGATTGAATTGCTCGTTACTTTAGTTCCATTGAAGATGCGTATTTATTCTGAAAAATTAGAACCTAATCGAGATTTATTGAATCCTTTTATGGAGGATAACTATGAAAATGTGACACTTAAGTTTTCACAAGAGGGTGTATATTTCGCAAATCTTAATGAGGCCTTTTTAAAAAGTTCTGAAAAAAATAGTACTACACCTCTTTATTTTAAGTATGACACTCATTGGTCACCTTCAGGAGGTATGCTCGCAGCACAGACTCTGAAAAGTACGATTGAAAATACTCCAGCTTTAAAGGATGCTTTTGAAAAAACTGCAATTACTGAATATAATTTGTTCAAGGGAGGGATTATCAATTGGCCTAAAGGTGATTTGACTTCTGCTGAGTCATTGCCACCAGGTTATGTGTCAAACGGTATTGAGCGCGGGGAGAACTATTCAACTTTTAGACGAGATAATAAAAAGGTAGGGTTATTTGACGGCGAAGATATTGCTGATTTAATAGAGGTTGGCTCAAGTTACAGCAAGCCATGGACTCTCTTTCCAGAAGCTCTACAATTTACTTTGCAACGCAATCCTGCGTTTTATGCAATTACCGCAGATAAAGGATCTTGGTACGCAATGCTTTCTATGTTGCAAGATAGTCCTTTTCAGAAACAGCGGCCGAAATTGGTGATTTGGGAAATACTTGAGCGCGAATTAAAAGTATTACCAGACTATCCTTACAGAGAGGATCGCTATAAATTTAATAATCAAGAATGGCTTTATCGAGCATCTGCTTTAATCGAAAAAAAATGCCGTCCATCAAACTTTGAACTTAGTGTAGTTAACAAAATCAATGGTAGGCAAAGTAAAGAAACAGATTTTGTCGAAGTTGTTTTCCCAAAAGGATCAAATAAGATGAATTACTTATCATTTTATGAAAAAGGCACATCCTTGATAAAAGTTCAGCTTTTTACATCAGAAAAAAATGTAGCTACGATGACATTTGAGTTACCAGCTAGCAAAGAAAGTATCGTTAAGGTTCCTCTTTACTCCACAAAAGGTTTCGTTTCAAAAATACGTATTTTCCCCGGAGTAACTCCAAGTTTCAAAGCTGAAAACTTCCAAATATGTAACCAGCCTGAGGCTATTTTCTAAAGATATTTCATTTCACAAGAAGTTGATAGGTGGGCTTTTTGTACTTTTAATTTAGCCTCACATGTTTTATTTAGTAATCTTTATAAGGTCTTTCAAATTATGTTGCTTGTTTTCTTTCGAACCGTAGCTAAACCATTACTATCATTAACTATTTTAACTATGTTAGTCGCAGCAACTTGCAAAGCACAAACTCTCCTAAATCCTATCGAATCGAATCCTCGCTTATTAATCGTTGAAGACTCTCTAGTCAGTATTTTTGAAAATAGTACATTAACTATTCAATATGAATTTATTGGTGACATTAATGATGGAAATGGCTTTACAGCAGGGCGTGCTGGTTTTACATCAAGGACAGGTGATATGTTGGAAGTATTACTTGAGTATGAGCGCTTGTCCCCAGATAATGTTCTAAAGCCTTATATCAAGCCTCTGCGAGGAGTATACGGATCTTCAAATACCAATCCGATTAAAGGTCTCAAAGAAGATTGGTCTCGCGTAGCGAAAGCTGATCCATTATTTCGGAAAGCTCAAGATAACGTAAATGACCGACTTTATAGGAAGCCAGCTCATCAATTAGCTAGAGAACTAGGATTGGTCCTGCCAATTTCTTATGTTGCATTATATGAAGCAGGAATCCAACATGGCTTTGGTGATACCTATGACTCTCTACCGACAATTGTTGATCGAGCAAATAAAAAAGTAGGTGGAACCCCTAAAAAAGGGATTAATGAAATTGAATGGCTAAAAACCTTTATTGCTGCTAGAGAAGATGATTTAAGGAATCCAAAAAATCTGGAATATAAAGAGCTTTTTCAATTTGCTTTAGACCGTCCTAAAGCAATAAGGACAATCATTGATCAAGAAAATGAAAACTTAAACAAACAGATTAGTGTGAAAGTGTATGGAGATGTATTCACTTTCTGAGTTGGAATTCTACTAGTCCTCTACAAGAAAGCTCCCATGAGAGAAACTCGTGTATTTTAGTGCGAGATTTCTATTCGCTTCATTCTGAGTAACTTAAATATGTTAATCAAAAGTAACTTCATATTGATAATTTTCTGGACTCATTAAAGGGAAAAGAATTTTATACCGAAATGCATCTAATTTTTCTACTTTTGCCTTTGGAATTCCTACTTTTAAAGCATTTATACTTGGTGCTAAATCACGCTTAGGAACCATCATAATCACTGCAAAGTTATCAATTGCATCATTACCTGACACAGTTAAATTTAAAAGCATGTGTCTAGATTTAGCATTTGTGCTAATTGTCACACGAGATCGATCTAGCCACCACTGTGCAATTGCACCACTTGTTGCAATCCAAATTTGATCTTTCTTCTTGAATAAGGTATCTAAATAGGATTCGACTGCTCTCTCTAAGGGGGAGTTAGGGGTAAAGTTTTGACTATGAATATTTAAAACTCCGAGTCCACGATTGTTAATTACCATCTCTAAATCTTCTTTAAGCATGATTGTTAATTGTTCAGTTTGATCCTGATTATTATTTATCGACTCACTCAAAAGATTAAAATCATCACGTTGAGTTCGAGCGAGAACCACTAATCCACTGGATTTATCGAATATAGGTACTTGAGTTGTGGAGGGTAATCTAGATTTAGTGCTAGCTGGATCTACCAATTCATATAAAAAACCGCTTCTATAGAGTGCTTCTTCAGTAGATGAGTCATATTGCTCAAAAGGGGGACGAAAGCCTTTAACAACTTGATGTTTTTCTATAGTAATATCCAAATCTGAACGCATCACTTTAATTCGTTCAGATTGTTCTTTAAAGGTTTGTCCTTTAAAAGCAGTATGGATATCCCCATGAAAACCAAGCTCAAAATTACTATTTAAAACCTTTACAGTCTCTGGAAATTCTTTGGCCTGTGAAGTTAAGATAAAAAAAGTAGCAGGCATCTTTCGGTCTTGCAGAAGTTTAGCAAAGCCTAGAGATCCATTAAACTCTTGCTCTGTGTCCATGGAAAGTAGGTGAGCAGACTGCATTGCATTAGGCCATGCAGATCGTATAGTAATCGGGATTCTTTTTAACCAATTGAAGGTGTCGTCAAGAATTGGATAAAGAATTATTGGATTATGTTCCCAAACAGTTTCAGGGAAACCAAAACATACAACACGACCACTACCATTTTGTGGTTCATTGAAAACAACTACAGTGTCTCCAGGGCTTTTTCTATCTGCAATACGATCCCAATTTAAAAGCAATGCGGCTGAGGACTCAGAATTTTTAAACCGTAAAATTGGTTCATCACTTGAATGCAATTGAATACGAAATCCAGCAGGTAAGGAAGACGTAACGGGGGTTTCACCACGAGTTACAATGAACCCAGTTTTCTTTGAGGTACTTTCGCCAACATATTCTGCTCCCAAATCCCGCAGAAAGTCCCAACCAACCCATGATGCTTTCTCATCCAAGGTTGCAGTAGACCAACTAGTTAAAATTGATCCACCCGCTTTATGAAAGCGCATAATTTTGTCTCGGTCTGATTTGGTTAGCGATACTGCTGATGCTAAAACCAATACCGAGTTGGAGTTTACGTCTAGATTATTTAAGTTATCAGTTCTTTCATAAAGTAATTTGTTAACTACAAAATAATCTATCCATGGCTTAAGCAGTATTTCGTAATTGCCACCTGAATCACTAAAATATTTAATGGTTTCTTTGGGCGCATAAAGAATAATCTTTGGGGGGCCCACTCCAAATGATTTGGCTATTACATCCGATAAAAAACTCACTTTTTTTATCATTGGATAGGATGAGTAAATGCTAAAAATTAAGATAATACAACTCAAAAGTACCAATATATAAGACCTTGAATGGGACTTTTTAATACTATTGGAGTTGTTCATATTTTGATTTAAGTTCATTTGCTAAAAAGTTCTAAACCATCTTGTACTTCATCAGATTAAGTTTGTTGAATATTATTTTCTGTTTTGTTCAAACCCATTGGACTAGAGTTCAATGAATGCAGAGAAAGAATATTTTGCTGTTCAGGTACATAAGGTTTTAGAAACATAAGTTCATCTACTGGATTATCATAGCCATGAACAATCGGCTTTGGACCGCGAGCTGAACGCACTTTAAATGCTATATAAGCTGCAACTCCAATCATTAATGTACCAATTGAAATTAACAAAATGACTATTGCAAATATTGAAACAATATCCATTACATTTTCCCTATTCTGATAAGCTTACCCCAAGTCATACTCAGGCCAAGAAATTCCTCTATGATTCCGAAAACTTTACAAATATCAATTACTGTACAGTAAACCATCCGAAATAATGGAACATAAAAAATCAATCTTAGATCTTCATCCTCAACTAAAATGCAATATAAGGCCGCAATAACATCCAAAATAGTCAATTGCAGCCACCAAAAAAAAAGTAGATTGACTAAACCATGTTGAAGACCAATATAAATGAAAAATATGGTTCCAAAAATAGAAGAAAATGGCCAAATTAATGTTTCAAAAGCCATGTACCACAAAATAAAGAAGTTTGTTTTGGACTGCTTTGGATTAAAAAGGTGCTTGGAATGTTTAATTAAAGCTTGCAACATACCACGAGTCCAACGATAACGTTGCTGAAGCAAATCTAATAGTTTGGCGGGTGATTCTACGTATGCAATCGAAGTTGGCTCATAAACAATGCGCCAACCGCTGAATAAAATCTTTAAAGTTAAATCACAATCCTCTGCATACGTATCATAGTCATACCCACCAACTTGCGATAAGAGTGATTTTCGAAACATGCCGAATGGACCTGGTACGATATTTACCATATGCATAAAACCTTGCGCAGAGCGTACCATCGCCAAACCTTCAATGTATTCCAAAGCTTGCAAATTAGTTAATGTGTTTTCACGGTTTAATACTTTAATATTTCCCGCCACAGCTCCTACTTTAGGATCATCAAAGTGTTTTATTGCATTGAGTAATGAATCTTTGGATAGTTTAGTATCACCATCCATATTTAATATAAATTCTCCGCGCGCAGCCGATGCCCCATAATTTAATGCACTGGCTTTACCTCCATTAGGTTTTTTGATGACCCTGATACGCTGATTTGGATCTTCTGCAGCAATGGCTAATATTTTTTTATGAGTATCATCCTTTGACCCATCGTCAACAACAATGATTTCAAAGTTTTTGTAATTAATTGTAAGTAGTGAAACCAAGGCAGACTCTATCACTAGACCCTCGTTATAGGCGGGCACAATAATTGAAACCATTGGGAGAGTAGATTGATCTAATTGAGTAGTAACGAAATATTCTTTATGCGTTAGAATTCGGTTGAAATGCTCAGACAGAGAAAAAAACAATAAACCAACATAACGAAAAATCAAAACAAACAAAAAGATCACCAAATAACCACCTAGTACAGCTAATATTGTGTTATCCAAAAAAAGTTTAAGAGAGAAATCATTAGCGTTAAGAATTGCTCTATTGGCAATAAAAGCACCTGTCAAGATAATGCTCATTCCCAAAATCAACCAAAAAAACTTAAATCGAACGATGGCTACCATAATTGCTCAATAGTTCCCATAATTGAACTATAGGTGTATTCCGGCCCATATGCACCACCAGCGGAATATGTAGCTGTAATACTAGCCGCAAAGTCATCTGTAACTTTTGTTCGGGCCTTAGTGAATACGCTGTAGTTACGAGCCCCATCACCATATAACTTCATACCATACTGTGCAGATATGCTCAAAGTTGTGACATTATTTGTCCATTCTGTTCTCAAACCGCCAAAATAAACTCCGTAACCTTCCATTGGTGACCAATAAACTGGAGAATATTGAGCTTGGTCTCTTGTTTGAATACCAATGAAGGGCTTGATATTTTTACCAATTGAAAAGCTAGGTGAAGCTTGAAAATATGAAGATGTGACGTGATTACCATCACTTATTGCAAAATAATCTACCCGCCCACTAACTGAGCCAAGACGACCGACATAGGATGATTCTAGAGCGGCATGACCAGCAGATAAATTTGCCGCAGCGGCATTTGCATTGAATGATAAAACGCCCCAATTAATACGATTCAGTACTAATTTAGTGGATTTGTTAATTTGTAATTCAACACCACCAAAGGCATTTGAATTATCCTTCGTTTGCGCAGTAAGTTCAAAGGTAGGCGAAAGTGGCAAATTTATATTTTGATAACGAAAGGTCATACTTCGTTGATTTGCTATGGTCTCTTGAGAATTACCATTTGTATCTACAAGGCTGGGAGTTGTATCTCGAATACCTCTAATGGAGACTTCGAAAAACTCTCCTTTTTCGTTACGAAATTTATGAGATACCGAGGCTTCATTACGTTGCATAGTGTTAGAGTCACTTGAAGTCCCAAATGAATAGGTTGTCATGGCACGCATTGCCATAGTAGATAGTTTATAACCCTCATTAACATTTTCATCTTCAGGATTAGCTGCAATTAATTCCCGATAATATGGCATTGCCAAATCATCACGGCTTGTCCAACGATATGCATTTGCAAGGCCTAATTTTGACTCTTTTGCATATTCACTTGTTAGTAAAGTTTTATACAAAGCGATTGCTTCTTCGAAGCGGGGCGTACTCCACACCAGAGAGTTAGCTAATGCAAAACGCAAACGTGTTTCATTTGGGAAAACTTTGAGTAAAGGCACACCATCTTCAATTACCCCTGATGAATTTCCTTTTTCATACATTGTGTAAACATCATCTAATCTTTTTTTTAACAATACTTCATCGACGTCACTTATCTCAGTAGTTGTAATTAAACTAACAGAATCAGCTTTGATAAGCTTAGTATTCTCAGCAAACACTAATGGTGAATTTAAACAAGTGAATAAAATCAAAAATTGAAGAGAGGCTATCTCGAAATAACAAGAACCTTTACCTTTAAAACACATCCGAACTACTCCTTTTTAATTATTATGCGAAGAATATTTAACTTGACAGAAATTTTGATCGCAAAAGAAATTAATAGTTAATTATTATTAATTGGTGTACTAATTACTTGTTCTTGTGGCTGAATGGTTTGCTGGATTGATTCATTTTCAGTGGCTACAGCCGTTGGTAGTGGCTCAATAATATTATTTGTTAATGTTACATTCTCACAATAAGAGTGATCAAGACGTTCTGAGGGAAGGATTGCATCTATTTGATTAAAATTTGTTGGAATAAATTCAGCGCTTGTTATTTGAATTTTCTCTAATTCAGCAGTTATGTTTTCTGGTGAAGTCCAAAAGTTTGAGTTAATAAAAATTGAATCTAAAGAGACCGAACAAATACGATCAAAAATTTCTTTCAAATGATAAGAAGGACAGGATAATAAGAAAATATAGACAGATGAGCCGTCAAAGGCACAAAAATCACCCACTCGAGATAATCTAATCTCTTTCAAAACTTCTTGGGAGATTTGTGCAAGGTGGGTTGTCCCTTTAAAAAGAACAACAGGGATTTTATTTTCCTTAGTTATCTTGAGAATATTATCAACTTGATCAATAAACTCTTCAATGGTTAATAGTCCAGCTAGCTGAGTTGGTTCAACGCCAAGTATTAGTTTGTCAAAAGGTACATCTATGTCCCGATTAAATAAAGTATCTTCTAATGACTCTACTAAAAGGGGCAAACGCCAAACAGGTATTTCTTTGTGCATCACCACATTTGCACCGAGGGAAAGCAATAAGAGTTCACAACTATGTCTTAGGGACAAACTATCTTCGTGAACAATAATTTTTGCCCCTCGTCCGATTACTGTTCTTAAAGTATGTACTGTTTGTGCTAATTCTAAAATATCAGTTCCTAAACCAAAACGTAAGACGATAGTTGGCGAGGGGCTATCACGAAGGGTATGTATTAGTTTTAATGGCGAATCAAGAAAAATCCACTCGACTGTGGTTGATTCTAAACACTCAGCAACGCTTGGATCTAAATTGATATGTAAAGAGGGTTTTTCAAGGACGTTGGAACTTGTCGGCAAACTGGTGCGATAAAAACCAGAGTTGGACTCCTCAAGAGCATAATTCTTATGAGCAATATCTCCCTCATGAGAATGCCAATGTAAAAACTTTGCTTCTAAGCCTCTGTTACCTCCACCAATTCGACAAAGTCCAGACAAGTGCTCTGACAAAAGATAAATATCGTGGGATTCGTGGGTGTTAAGTTTAGCAAAAACAAATACCGCAGTAACTTGCTTCATTTTGAGCCAGTCCACAATAACTTGGACTTGTTTCGCAGCAAAATTAATATCTTGAATAGTGAACAGCTGCTCAGCGAAGTCAAACCATATAAAACTGCCACTTTCTAGGTTGAGGAATTCTAAATCCTGAATAAACCGCTTGATACCATATCGAAAAATATTAGACCTAAAATGTTCATCATGTATGAATATTTTTAATGAACCACTCTCTACACCAGATTTTAAGAAACCACCCCAAAGTGTTTTAGCTGAGTTATTTTCAACATCAGAAATAGAACTTAAGATTAAAACTGATGAAATATTACTTTCAAGTGAAGACCTGAGACTGCCAATCATTAAACTGGTTTTAACAGAGGCGTTATCTAATATCAAAAAATAAGAACCTCCAATTTCCATCTCGTTTGCTACTCGAGATAGCCCAGAAATATTTAATTTAGGAAAATTAATATTCACGAATTTTCTTATTATTAACTAACATTATCGAATTAATTTTTGTGTAGTAACTTTTGGTTGATATTAATTTTTATATTGTATTCAATATTAACATGAGTTCAAGAATTAATTAAATTAATTACAAGTGATCAAGTAATTAATCAACCAACAAAAAGGTTATGATTAATACCTCAACGCTGAAATTGTTCTTTCCTTAAAGTGGGTTGCAATCAAAGTCGAATCTATCTAATTAATTAAAAGTTTAAGTGGAAAATAAAGATAAAAAAATATTGGCAGTCGCCCCGATGATGGATTGGACTGATCGGCATTGCCGATCGTTTCATCGAATACTTTCTAAAAAAGCCATTCTTTACACGGAGATGATTAATACAGGTGCAATTATTTATGGTGATCGTCCTAAGCATTTAGATTTTGACAAAGATGAGCATCCTGTTGTGTTGCAATTAGGTGGAAGTGAGCCAGCAGACTTAGCGCAAGCAGCCAAAATTGCTCAAGAGTGGGGGTATGACCAGATTGATTTAAATTGCGGCTGTCCTTCAGAACGTGTTCAGAGGGGCTCCTTTGGCGCTTGTCTCATGGCTGAACCGGATTTAGTGGCGGACTGTGTTAAAGCCATGAAAGATGCGGTAGATATTCCGATCAGTGTCAAACATCGTTTGGGTTTAAACGAGATGGATCCCACACAAGAACAAGACTATCAATTTGTCCTTGATTTTATGCTGAAGGTCTGTGACGCTGGAGCTTCACAACTCACCATTCATGCTCGTAATGCCATCCTAAAAGGTTTGTCACCAAAAGAAAATAGAACGATTCCTCCTTTAAGATATGAAGTCGCAAAGCAGCTTCGGCTAGATGTGAAAAATCAGTTTGCCCATGTTAATGTTTTACTCAATGGGGGGCTAGAAACCAATCAGGATATTGCCAACCATTGGGATGATTTTGATGGTTTTATGATCGGGCGAGCGGCTTACCATACCCCAGCCCACTTATTAGCCTGGGATCAAATGATTGAGAGTTCAGGCAAAAATTATGGTTATTTTTTAAATGCCCAAACATGGAAGGTTATCGAAGAACAGTTAATTGATTACTCAATTCGTTGGTTTAGATACTGTCAACAAAGTCAGGGTAAATCTATTTTTAATATCGCGGCGATTACTCGTCATGTTTTAGGCTTTGCGCATGGTATTGGAGGCTCAAGATATTGGCGACAGATTCTCTCAAATCATCATCTTCTCAATGATGTTCAAAACGAATCTCAGATTCGAGACTTTTTTATTTCGGCTAGTCAGACTTTAAGAATCTTCTCTGATCTAGAAAAAGAGTTTTCTTTTCAGGACGATTAAATACTAAAAGTCTTTAAAAAGGATAAGGACTGTAATGCCTGAGTTCCCATGCATATCTAGGGTGATTCCTTTGGCAAGGGTTGGATGACTTCTTCGTAACTCTTCCAATCCTGATAAACCTGGTTTTAGGACCTCACCGTAATAAACCTCAGCTATTGCATTGGTCCACTTCCCATAATCCATTGCATCCCGAAAAGCCTTTTTAATTTTTCCAGTTTGTCCAGTTGATCCTTGACCATGAATGACCTTAATTAGTCGAATACCCGTATTTTGTAGGCGAGTCAGATAATGCTCAAACCTTAAAAATGCCTCATCGATTGTAGGAAGGCCAGACTCTAAGTTAATCGTAAACGCTTTAACTTGTGCATCCGCATCCGAGAGAAAATCAGTTTCTCCGCAATAGGGACATTCTTTGAGAGTAAATTGGCGGGGGTTCCCGCACATCGAGCAAATGATTTGATGACTGTTCATGGTTTTTTTTAGCTAGTCAAAAAAGCAATGACTATTAGAGCTCCATGTTACTCCTTCAATAGTAGAGTAGTGGTTTTTGTAAGGCCTATTAACTTTCAAACTTAAGATTTATTCTCGCCTTTTCTACGTTGCTCTCTAAAATCCCATGGTGCTGTAGGATTTTCTTGGATCCATAAACCTTTTTTGGTTTTTTTTGCATATTCTTGAGCCAGATCATAACGTTTTGCTTCTTCAGCGGGTTGATCTTTTGCGTAATGTTTGTAATGCCATGCAACACCCTCGTGAATAAGATATTCATTAATATCTTCATCACCTAATCGAACGATTCCCAAAGTCCGATCATAACGATCGATTCCTCTAATTTCTACCCTAACCACATTACCAAAGACTTTTTCACTGAGTAAGCGTTTTGCTCGATTACCAAAAGCCTGATTTTTTTCTGGACAATCAATCCCTGCTAGTCGAATTTTTAATTGAGTATTATCTTCATTGAGAAGGGTGATGGTGTCACCATCTGAAATACCAATCACCTTGGCAATAATGATTTGGTGTTTCTGATATTTAGGAGATTCTTTTGCGGAGTTTTCCGCTGGTAAAAATGTCAGCGAAACACTCAAAAATAAACCCAATAATGCATTGATGCGAAATTTTGATGTCATGACATTTCTCGTTTGTTAAATGATCTAATTAAATTAGTAACATTGCATTAATTACTTATTCTTAAATCGGTATTTTTATTTTATCTTAAATCTTTAACAAATTTATAAGTTACATCGATTCAAGAAGAATATTTTTGTAATCATCAAATGTGGCAATTCTTGGATTGGTAAAGTGGCAATGATCCTTTAAAGCCCCTTGAATAATCTTCTCAAAATGATGATCTTCAATCCCTAAGTCTTTTAAACCCGTTGGTAGTCCTAGTCTTTTGGAAAGATTCAACATAGCCTCGGGCACAATGCTTTCATCTGAGACACCAATTTTCGTAGCAATGGTTCGCATCTTTTTTTGCTCAATCACTGATTCTGCTTTAGCATTAAAGCGCAATACAGCTGGTAAGAACACCGCATTCAACGTGCCATGATGAAGATTTGGCAATAAACCGCCTAGACTATGGCTAAGACTATGGATGCAACCCAAGCCTTTTTGAAAGGCCATTGCACCATGCATCGATGCGGTCATCATTTGTAGTCTCGCTTCTTGATGTTGGCCATTTTGAGTCGCCAACTCGATATTCTGCCAAGCTCGTTCAAGGCCGTCTAAAGCAATAGCATCAGCAGTTGGGTTAAAGGGTACATTTAAAAAGGTCTCTATGCAATGTGCAATTGCATCCATTCCAGTAGCTGCAGTGAGGTAAAGGGGTAAGTTTAGGGTAAGGTCTGGATCACAAATAGCTGATTTAGGTAGGATATGCCATGAGTGAAATCCCACTTTACGTTGATCGTCCAAAATTAAGATGGCGCCTCTGGCTACTTCACTACCTGTGCCACTAGTCGTTGGCACTGCTATCAAGGGGGTAACTTGGGCAGTAATTTTGTTAGATCCACCTTCAATCGTTGCGTAGTTTTTTAGTGGTTCTTGGTGGGTGGTAAGGATTGAGATTACTTTTGCACAATCAATCGATGAGCCTCCTCCAAGCGCAATTAAGCCGTCACAGAAATTTTTTTCATAAAGTTCTTTACCTTTTTCAGCTGCATGCTGAGTCGGATTTGATGGGGTTTGATCGAACACCACAAAGTCCATCCCCTGCAAAACCACTTCAATTTTCGATAAAATTCCTGCAGATTTAATGCCTTGATCGGTAACAACCAAGGGTTTTTTGATATTTAGTCTGATACATTCTGATGGGAGTCGTTGAATGGCACCAGATTCGAGATAAATTTGAGTTAAATATTGAATATGTGACATTTAAATGGCCTCTTCAAAATAATGTATTTCCATTGATTTTCACATAAATCATAAAGCTAATATTTTTTTTAGATGAACTCAGGCAAATCTCCCACTTTTTTTTAAAAAGCGAAGTTAGGTCAAGCATGGGGATATTTCATCCCATAACGCCAAGTTGCTTTGCTAAGTGGTTTATTATTGTGTGCTTGAGACAAATTTTTTAAGGACGAATCATGAATTATGTGTTTAACCCAGAAGCCATTCCAAGTGTTCCTGTAAAAGGTACTGATGCTTCCTACGCAGTTTCTAGAATTTTTTGTGTTGGTCGTAATTATGCTGCGCATGCCAGAGAAATGGGCTTCGATCCAGATCGTGAACCACCTTTTTATTTTATGAAGCCTGCGAACGCTATTGTTTTGAGCCCAGCAACAACTCCTTATGCTCTGAGCACAAATAACTTACATTATGAAATGGAATTAGTAATTGCCATTGGTAAGCCTGCTTTTAGAGTGACAGTTGAGGATGCAGAAGATTGTGTTTATGGTTACGCTTGTGGCTTAGATATGACACGTCGTGACCTGCAAATTGCCAGCCGTGAAATGGGGCGTCCTTGGGATTTTGGTAAGGCTTTTGAAGACTCTGCAGTCATTACTGAAATTATTCCTAAATCGGTGACAGGGCCTCTGAATAACGGCAAAATTGAATTAACCGTAAATGGTCAAGTTAAGCAATCCTCTGATCTGAATGCCTTGATTTGGAGCGTTGCAGAAGTCATTTCTAACCTATCCCAGTTTTACCATCTTAAAGAGGGTGACTTAATTTATACAGGAACACCTGAAGGTGTTGGCAAAGTGGAGGTTGGTGATCATCTAGTTGGTACGATCGATCATTTACCAACCCTTGAACTTACTATTGGACCAAAACAATAAAAAATTTATATGATAAATAAAGTTTCAGTAGACATGGACCAGCTCTTTGCTGGTCTCAAAGATGGTGCGACCATTATGATTGGTGGTTTTGGTGGATCAGGTATCCCTCATGAATTGATTGAGGGTTTAGTTGGTCAAAATGCCAAAGACTTAGTCATTATTACCAATAATGCTGGTAGTGGTGAAACAGGTATCGCAGCTTTACTAAAGGCGCGTCGAGTCAGAAAAATTATCTGTTCTTATCCACGCATGGCAGATTCTTACGTATTTGATAATCTTTTTAAAGCTAAACAAATTGAGCTGGAATTAACCCCACAAGGTAATTTAGCAGAGCGAATCAGAGCGCAGGGTGCTGGTTTAGGTGGATTTTTTACCCAAACTGCTTACGGCACTTTACTCGCAGAGGGTAAAGAAACTAGAGTAATTAATGGTAAAAACTATGTCTTCGAAACGCCTTTAAGTGCTGATTTTGCCTTAATTAAAGGAAACAAAGGCGATCGTTGGGGCAACCTAGTCTATCGTAAAGCGTCTAGAAACTTTGGTCCTATTATGGCGATGGCTGCAAAAAATACGCTAGCTCAGGTGAATGAAGTGGTAGAGCTTGGCGAGCTTGATCCTGAAACTGTTGTAACACCCGGTATTTTTGTTAAATACGTTGTGCCAATGGGCAATCAAGGAGCGAAATAATGACTCAACCAACAGAACTTTCTTCATTAAAGCCAGTTTCGCGTAATGAAGTTGCTGCCAAAATTGCTTCCTACATACCAGAGGGTGCGTATGTGAACTTAGGTATTGGGATGCCAACGATTGTTGCAAACTATTTACCTTCGGATAAAGAAATATTCTTACATTCTGAGAATGGTATTTTGGGGATGGGGCCAGCACCGGCAAAGGGTGATGAAGATTGGGATTTAATTAATGCGGGTAAACAACCAGTAACCTTGCTTACTGGTGGGTCTTATTTTCATCAGGCAGATTCCTTTGCAATTATGCGTGGCGGTCATTTAGATATTTGTGTATTAGGTGCTTATCAAGTTTCTGAGTCAGGGGATTTAGCTAATTGGCATACCGGTGATGCAGATGCTATTCCTGCTGTTGGCGGTGCAATGGATTTAGCCGTTGGCGCCAATAAGACCTTTGTGATGATGGATCACTTAACTAAAGAAGGTAGTAGTAAATTAGTCCAAAAATGTACCTATCCGCTTACAGGTGTTGCTTGTGTGGCGATGATTTTTACGGACTTAGGTGTTTTTGAAGTAGTCCCAGGGGGATTACTCGTCAAAGAAATTTTTAATGAGATGTCCTTTGAGTTGTTGCAATCGGTGACTGATGCAAAACTATTAAAGAATTAAGGGGAATTAAATTGTCAAATGAATTGAAACCAAATGTGGCTTATATCTGTGATGCGATTAGAACACCAATCGGCCGTTATGCCGGAGCATTATCGAATGTGAGAACTGATGATTTAGGTGCTGTACCAATTAAGGCCCTAATGCAACGTAATCCTCAAGTAGATTGGACCCAAGTGGATGAGGTTGTTTACGGAAATGCTAATCAGGCTGGTGAGGATAATCGCAATGTCGCCAGAATGAGTTCTTTATTGGCTGGTTTACCAATTGATGTCCCAGGCTCAACAGTAAATCGCTTATGTGGCTCAGGCATGGATGCTATCGGAGTTGTATCTCGCGGGATTATTTCTGGTCAAATCCATTTAGGTATCGCGGGCGGTGTTGAGAGTATGAGTCGGGCCCCATTTGTCATGCCTAAAGCGGATACGGCATTTTCTAGAAGCAATCAAGTATTTGATACAACAATTGGTTGGCGCTTTATTAATCCACTAATGAAGCAATTACACGGCGTTGATTCAATGCCTGAAACAGCAGAAAACGTTGCTGGCGACTTTAGTATTTCAAGAGCAGATCAAGATGCTTTTGCCTTAAGATCTCAGGCAAAGGCTTCGGAAGCGCAACAAAATGGTCGCTTTGCACTAGAAATTACTCCAGTAACGATTCCCTCAAAAAAAGGGGATCCGGTTATTGTTAGTCAAGATGAACATCCAAGAGCCACCACGATTGAGGCCTTACAAAAATTAAAGCCAATTGTCAAACCGGATGGTACGGTTACTGCAGGTAACGCATCTGGTGTCAATGATGGAGCTTGTGCCTTATTGATTGCCTCTGCTGATGCAGTCTCGCAATTTCAGTTAAAACCTAGAGCAAAGATTCTTGGTCTCGCCACAGCTGGTGTGCCTCCCCGTATTATGGGTATCGGTCCAGCGCCTGCAAGTAAAAAAGTATTGAAGATGTTAGGCCTTGATATTTCACAGATGGATGTGATTGAACTGAACGAAGCATTTGCTTCACAAGGTCTTGCAACTTTGAGAGATTTAGGAGTTGCTGATGATGATGCTCGCGTCAATCCTAATGGCGGGGCAATTGCTTTAGGTCATCCTTTAGGTATGAGTGGAGCCAGGTTAGTGACTACAGCTTTATATGAACTTGAACTTAAGGGCGGTAGATACGCGCTTTGCACAATGTGTATTGGTGTTGGTCAAGGTATCGCTATTGTGATTGAACGCGTTTAAGTAAAATTTTTATGATGGATACAGCCCAAGTAACCAAAGTAGTTGATGAGGTAATGCAGTTACGGCGTTCGGTAAGGGGCTTTTTACCGACGCCAGTTCCGCGTCAAATGATTGAGGATATTTTAAGAGTATCCGCTAAAGCTCCTTCCGGCTCCAATATTCAACCGTGGAAGGTTTATGTCCTAACCGGTAATAAAAAACAACAA
>Ga0208108_1000091_pt1 | contig 17279 bp, 16 predicted proteins | sample CryBogCBE22May08_FD_184589 | JGI IMG/M metagenome (GOLD analysis project Ga0208108, IMG submission 184589) | Freshwater microbial communities from Crystal Bog, Wisconsin, USA - CBE22May08 (SPAdes) | ecosystem: Environmental > Aquatic > Freshwater > Lake | place: Crystal Bog, Wisconsin, USA...
TAGTGCAACTCCGGCTAAATGAGATCCAGAAGAGTGGCTTGAAATGAAAATTTTATTGGGATCACCATTAAAACTGGCCGCATTTTTATAAACCCAAGCTACCACACTGCGGACTTGTTCAGCCATGGGCATTAAGTCACCATTGGATTGAATGACATTAATGAAATCAGGCACAACATAATGCGCTCCAGCGTTCACAAAAATCTCAGCATTGTAAGCAAAGTCCTTTGCTAAACCTGATCGCCAAGCTCCACCGTGGATGAAAATATTAATTGGTGCTTTGGCCTGATTGCATTGAAAAACATCGAGCGTCTCGATGGGTGTTGGACCGTAGGAAAAGGTTTTTGGATTTCCTAAGCGTGAGCGAGTGAGTTCACTATTCATTGCATAGCGTTTGATGACTTGTTGGATATTTGGCGCGTAAACACTCTGGTCATATGCAGAGTCTAATTCTGCTTGATCCATATTCATCCAAATAAGTGGGCCTTTTTCTTTGGTTTGAGTCGGTCTCATTTCTTGTCCAAAAGCAGAAGATATAAAGCCAGAACCCATAGTTAAAAGAAGTTTTCGTTTAGTGTTCATCTTGCCCCCAAGTAATGGTTCATTATGAACTAAGTTATGTAAAAAATAAAGAAAGGAAAGAAGATAACCCCCCCTAAAATTAGTTGATAAAAAACAATTACGAAACAAAAAATGACAAGGGTTTTCCTTATTGGCGACTAGAAAAGAGTATGCAATACTGATAAAAAAGTAAAAAGGAGATATATGAGTCATCAAGATGATTTAAATGATCAACGCAGACAATTTCTAAATTGGCTTGCTGCTAGTCCTTTATTTGCCCTTGGCCTCGGACAAGAGTCGATTGCTCAAGAAAGTAAGGAATTAATAAGAAACTTTTCTAAGCGACCCGATCCGATGTTTTGGACGCCAACGACTCCCTTGGACTTAATTGCAAGTCCCAAGGATGCAATTAATGTTTTTGATTTTGAACCCGTGGCATTTACAAAAGTGCCTCCTGCGCATTTTGGATATATGGCAGCTGGAATTGATGATGAAATAACCTTAAGGGCAAATCGATCCGCATTTTTGAAGTATCAATTACGTCCACGACGCTTACGTGATGTTAGTAAAATTGATACTTCAGTCAATTTATTTGGTACCAAATGGAAAACCCCAATCATCATCGCACCGACTGGAGGTAATAAAGCATATGATCCGGAAGGTGAAATTGCTGTTGCTAGGGCTGCTAGAGCGGGTGGTTTTTTAAATGTACTCTCTAACGCGGGTGCTTCTTCGATTGAAGATGTGATTGCAGCAAGGCAGGGTGAAGTATGGTTCCAGCTTTACGCAACTTCAAGTGTTGAGGTAGCTAAACAAGTCATTCGTCGTGTAGAAAGAGCAGGTGCACCAGTTTTAGAAATTACTGTGGACAGAAATGGTGGTCGTAATCAAGAAACCTTTTTTAGACTTAAAAAGTTAGACCCTCGAAACTGTGCTGGTTGCCACGTTCACGGCATTGGAAGCGCGCAAGAGCGACCAAATTATGACGGTATTGATTTGTCCGGCGTTAAAAGTATGCAGTCGTCCAATATGACATGGGACTTTATTAAGCAAGTTCGTGACACCACTAAGATGAAAATTATCTTAAAGGGGATTCTGACTGAAGAGGACGCTACATTATGCTTAAAGTATGGTGTGGACGGTATTCACGTATCCAACCATGGTGGACGTAGTGAAGATGGTGGTCGCGGCTCAATTGAGTGTTTACCAGAAGTGGCAAAAGTTGCAAAAGGAAAAGTTCCCATTTTATTTGATAGTGGCGTAAGACGCGGCTCTGATATCTTTAAAGCACTAGCCTTAGGAGCCAGTGCAGTTTGTGTCGGTCGTCCATATTTGTGGGGCTTAGGTGCCTTCGGTCAGCCCGGCGTTGAAAAAGTGATGGATATACTGAAAACGGAATTTACAGGAGTTATGCAGCAAATGGGTGCCCCAAGTATTGCGGATATTCACCCATCGATGGTAATTAAAGAATCCTAAATGAGTCAGGACTGAACTCGCACAGTTCAGTCCTAGTCGACCTTCCCGATTTTTATCATAGTAGATTTGATGCGCTCAGCATCTTTAATTAAAAACTCACTAAAAGCTGGCGCGTCACGATAGTCTGTGGTTGCACCCAGTTTCTGCATATTCTGAATAAAGCCATTATCTTGAGTGATTGCTTTATTTAAATCATTACGGATCGTTTGTAAAACATCTGGTGGAGTTTTTACGGGGGCAAATAAGCCTATCCATAAATAAAATTCAGCATCTTTATAGCCCAACTCTATCGCCGTTGGTACTTCCGGCAGTGCTGCTAATCTTTTATTACCCGTCACAACTAGGGCTCTAAGTGCACCCGATTTAATTTGATTAACGACTGCAGCAGGAGAGCTGGCTGTGGTTGATATATGACCACCTAAAACTGCCAGAATCGCAGGTCCACCCCCAGCAAAAGGAATATGTCTTAATTTGACACCAGCGGCGTTTGCTAGCATTTCAATGGGAATATGAGAAGCACTGTAAGCCCCAGAAGAGCCATAAGTTACTTCACCGGGTTTTGCTTTTGCGTCAGCAATAAAGTCTTTATAAGTTTTCCATGGAGAATCAGCTTTCACAACAAGCACGATTGGATCGGCAACTAGTAACGCTAATGGCGAAAAATTGGTGATATCAAAGGTGGGTGGTCTACTGAACATTCGATCAGCTTCCGGCACGATAATCATGGACGGATTAGTTGCTAACAGGGTATATCCGTCTGCTGGCGCATTGGCAACAAAAGCAGTCCCAATCGCACCTCCGGCCCCGGGTTTAGTAAATACAACGGCCGGTTGTTGCCAGACATTAAATAAGGCTTGAGAAATTAATCGCGAGGGTTGATCGGCTGCACCTCCCGGAGGAAATGGCACAATCAGATTAACGGCTTTATTGGGGAAGTTGTTTTGCGCAAAACTAAATAGGCTCATAAAAAAGCAGAAGCAAAATAGAAGCTTTTTTAGTAATGAGGTTGGCTGGATTAGCATTTTTGTTCTCCTTAGTAATTTTCGTTATAAGATAAGATTACCATTAAATGTCCTCCTAATTCCAACAACTAAATCAGAATTTTTGCCATGAAGCAATTACCCGCATCCGATCTCAATCAAGTAGTACAGACCATCTTTGCAGCTGCAGGTGCTACTCCGATAGATGCAGAGCAGATTGCCGATATTTTGGTCGACAATCATTTGGCTGGTCACGATTCTCACGGTATTTTACGAATACCTGAATATTTACAAAGTATTCAAGATGGGGAAATTGATCCAACTGCACAACCAGAAATTCTGCAAGAAACCCCAACTAGTGCAGTCGTAAAAGGTAATTGGTCCTTTGGTCAAGTGGCGGGAAATTTTGCGACAGATATCGCCATTAAAAAAGCATTAGAAGTGGGTGTTTGCGCAGTTTCGGTTGTGCAAGCTGCGCACACTGGTCGGTTGGCTGTTTTTACGGAAAGAGCTGCTGCGCAAGGAGTAGTTATGTTCATGACGATTGGTACCGTTGATCGACCCATGACGGCCCCATATGGAGGCGCTGCGCCACTCTTAGGCACGAATCCAATAGCGATTTCCTTACCTAATCAAGGTGGGCCTCATGTTACTCTAGATTTTGCAACATCAGCAATTGCGGCTGGAAAAATTAAAGTAGCAAAAGCAAAGCACGAAGCTCTACCTCCCAATTGTTTAGTTGATAAAAACGGCAACCCTTCGACTGACCCCAATGATTTTTTTGATGGTGGTTTTATGTTGCCATTTGGTGGTCACAAAGGCTACGCTTTAGCCGTGATGGCAGAGCTCATGAGTGGACCATTGGTTGGTTCAGAATCTTTTCCAGGAGTGACTCAACGCAGTGGCATCTTTATTTTTGCACTAAAAGCTTCGCTCTTTCAGCCAATGGAACAATATAACCAAGCCTTACAAAAATCGATTAAAAAGTTTAAGGCTATTCCACCGGCAAAAGGTTTTGATGAGGTTTTATTACCGGGTGAACCAGAGGCGAGAACTCATAAAAAAAGAGCTCAAGAGGGGATTCAAATTCCCCAAGATACTTGGAATGCGGTAAAAAAAGCGGCGATGACAGTCGGAGTAGATATTGACGCTATAGCACGTAACTAATCTAGGCAACTGATTTTAGCCAGCAGCTTACACCACTAGCTAAGACCAGTTGTTTAGAGACTAAGATTTAAAAAGCAAAACGACTCGAACCACCATCAACAGGGATGACAGTGCCAGTAACGTAGCTCGATAATGGTGAGCTGAAAAATAATGCCACTGAGGCAATTTCTTCCGTAGTACCAAATCGACCAATTGGAATCTCTTGACGAGAATACTCTAGTTCACTTTCTAAGGTCGGATAACGCTTTTGAATTTGCTCAGTCCGAATACGGCCAGGCTGAAGGCAATTGACAGTAACACCCTGGGGAGCCACTTCACGCGAAAGTGCTTTAGCCCAAACATGAACTGCCGCTTTGGCCGTGAAAGCGGCATTTAGCATTCGCGGCTCAGAGGTGCCAGTAAAAGTGACAATCCTACCCCAATTCCTTTCTTGCATTTTGGGTACTAAAGCGTGGGTGAGTTCCCTAATACGGAAAAAATTTAGCGTCATGCCCTCCAACCATTGTTCATGTGTGGCATCAAATGGAATAGGCCGACTTCCACCAGCGGCATTAATCAAAATATCGACATGACCTAAAATATTTAGTGCTTCATTGGCAACTCTCTCCGAGTCCCCTGCAATTGAAAAATCGGCCACGAGCGGAATTATTTTGCCACCGCTTTGGCTATCGACTTCTTTTGATAAAGCTTCAACGAGTTCAAGGCGTCTAGCAACGCCAATGACAGTTACACCTTCCTGAGCAAGCATCTTAGCGGTTGTTCTACCAATTCCTTGGCTTGCGCCTGTTACTAAAGCTGTTTTTCCTTTTAGTCCCCAATCCATCGTCTTCCTTTAATTAGATCTATTAATGTATTTAACACTTAATGCTAACATCATCAAATAATAATTTAAGTTGGAGATCAAATTGTCTTTTTTAATTCATTGCCTTAAAAAAATTAGATTAGCTGTGTTGATATGTCTCCACACAGGTCTGATTGTCAATGTGGGTTACGCTCAAACAAAATACCCTAATAGAACCGTTACGATTGTGGTATCAAACCCACCTGGTGGTGGCACAGATGCTTTTGCTAGGTATATCGCACAGGGCCTAACAAGTAAATTGGGTCAAGCGGTAGTTGTTGAAAATAAAGCGGGTGGGAACGGTAGTATTGCTGCTGAATATGTGGCTAGAGCAGCTCCTGATGGTTATACAATCCTACTGGGTTACACCGCTACGCATGGCATTAGTCCAGCACTTTTAAAGCAAAAATATGATCCAATCAAAGACTTTGAGCCGATTGGTATGATTGCGTTTTCTCCAACATTACTGGTTGCTAACAGTGCCCTACCAATTAAAAACACCAAGGAGTTAATTGCATATATTCAATCTAAGCCAAATACAATTAGCTATGCCTCTGCTGGGAATGGCTCTGCCCCCCACTTTGCTGGTGAGTTATTTAAATTAGCAACTGGAACAGATATTCTGCATATTCCATATAAAGGCGCTTCACCAGGTGTGATGGATACAATATCTGGCACAACGCAATTAATGTTCCCAAGTTTATATACTGCCTATCCTCAGGTGGTCGCTGGTAAGTTAAAGGCATTAGGTATTGCTGGCCAGAAACGCTCAAAAGTAATGCCTCAGTTGCCGACCTTAACCGAGCAGGGTATCCCAGATGTGAATGTCGATCAATGGTACGCTTTGTTTGCTCCAGCAAAAACTCCACAAGCGGTCATAAAACTCTTAAATGAAGAAATGAATCTCATCCTAAAAGATCCCATCGTTGAAAAGAAAATTGAGGATCAAGGGGCTGAAGTTGAAACCGGGACGCCGGAACAATTAAAGCAATTTGTCGCTAAAGAAGCGGAGTACTGGAAAGGCGTCATTGCCAAAACGAAGATTACTGCCAACTAATCATTAAGAAAAGTCTGAGTGTTTAAGCGATAAATTACAGGATTTGTTCAATCCTGTAATGTAAGAACAACATTAATCTTTTAGGCAAACAAACGAATCAAGGTCTGAATATTCGCCATCTTGTCTAAACTCCAAATCGATTTAATCGCATTATTGGCTTTTTCTTTGCCCATTAATGAGACAGTGTTACCGAGGAATTTGGCTTCTAAATTTTGATCTGATATTGGATTAGCCACAGTTCCTGTTGCATGCTCAATACCTGCTTCAAAGACTTTGCCATTTTTTGTTCGAACAATCGCGGACGCTTGATCTAGACGGTAACTGGATGAGGCAGTCACTTTAACGAGTTTACGAAGGGCCTGTACTTTAGGTTGTTGCGCTTTTTCATTAGTGAATTGTGAAATTCCACCAGCCTGATCAATGTAAGAAACCGCCGCTGCATGATTCGCACTAAATTTTGACATGAGCCCAGATCCAGGTGCGTCCACACCAGTAATACGAATCACATCGGGATGAACTATTATTTCTAAAGATTCAATTTCTTCCGGCGAAATCTTAGAGTCTTTCGACGCTTTAATCGCAGCATCAATTAAAGGGTGTAAAACTACCCCACAGGCATAAGGTTTATAACCGTTACCATTAATCATGAGGGGATTGCCGAAATTAGAGGTAATCATTGGGAGGTCCTGCGTTTTACTATAGATTTTTGTAAAACCAAGATTACCTTCTAAGATTTCAGGGGAACTCGTAAAGCCATTTTTCGCTAGTAGAGAGGCTAAAACTCCGTGGTAAGCTGATTTACCAGCATGAAAAGATTTGCAATCACTACCTCGGTTTTGTTGCATCCCAGCTGCTTGAGTACAGCCAATTCCTAATGCATTGACAGTTTGGGCGGCATTTAAATTTCGCAGTCGTGCACTTGCTGCTGTTGCTGCTATCGTGCCTAAAGTCCCAGTTAAATGCCAGCCTCCTCGGTGGTGACCTGGCATACCCTGCCCTACTCTTATACCAGCCTCAAATGCTGCAACGACGGCAGTGATGATATCCTTGCCAGGAGACTTTTCAGCCTCACCAATGGCTAAGAGAGCTGGCATGGTTGCGGTACTTGTATGCAGAATCACTCCACCTAAATGAGTGTCATCAAAATCTAATACGTGCCCCATTTGCCCATTGGCAAGAGGAGCATCTAACATACTTAATTTAAGACCTTTTTGTCCTAAAACAGTAGCGGTAGGTAAAGAGCCAATTTCTTTTAAAGATTTAATTAAAATTTGTGGGGTTGGATGTTGGCTGCCTGCAATCGCACACCCCATCCAATCCAAAATTGCTCTTTTTGCTTCATGCGAAGATTGTGCGGGTAAATCATCATAATTTAAATTTGCAATATGCTTTGAGAGAGCTTGAGTAATACCAAGACCGGTATTGCCTGCACCATATGATTCAGTAGACTCTGTGGTCGACGGTGTGGACTGAGCAAGTGCGGGTTGACTTGCAAAATAACCAGCACCTAACAATAGCCCAGCACCCAAAACATCCCGTCGATTCATTTCCATTGCTTGTCTCCATATTGGTGTATTAATTTGTATTTATTCTAACGCACAGAATCATGCCTAAACGAAGTTACATTTAATTTTGCCAACATTAGAAATGTAGTGAGACCAAACAAGCTTTCCTAAGAAATGTTATAAATACAGTTCCTTCATTTCTTTTTGAGATCTGAAATACTTAATTCTCTTAAAATTTAGAAAAGTTATGAGTTATCAGCTTGTTTGGTTTAAAAGAGATTTAAGAAGCCAAGACCATATGGCTTTATCAGAGGCTGCGAGGCAAGGCTCGGTAAGATGTATTTATATTGTCGAACCAGAATTATGGCTACAACCCGATGTTGCTCTCCAACATTTTGAATTTATCAAAGAGTCTTTAGAAGATTTAAATACTGACCTTAGTCGATATGGCGGTTGTATCGAAATTCATTACGGTGAAGTCATTGAAGTATTATCAAAAATCATGCAGGAAGCTGCGTTTGCCAAGCTTCATTCGCATCAAGAAACCGGGAACGGATTTACCTATACAAGGGATCAAAAAGTAGCTATTTGGTGCAAACAGCATCAAGTTGTCTGGCAGGAATATCAGCAGTTTGGGGTAATTCGAGGTTTAAAAAATAGAAACCAATGGGACCTCGCCTGGGAAAAGTTCATGAGTGCACCCATTCAGACAATCTCGAAGATTGACTTCTGGCAAAAAGGTTTGAGAGCTCAATTAGTGATGCCAGCACCAGAACATCTTCAGCATAATCCACCACTGCGACAGCGGGGCGGCAGAGTCTTAGCCATTGCCACCTTAAATAGTTTTTTAAATGCCCGCAGCATTGGTTACCGTGGAGGTATTTCCTCACCATTGTTAGCGCCCGATGCTTGTTCCCGAATTTCCCCGTATCTTGCTTGGGGTTGCATTAGCATGCGAGAGGTTGTACAACAAACTCGCCTAGCCCTAACCAAAATCCCTCCCCAAGCCGTTCGACACCGAGCAGGATTAACGGCCTATATTAGTCGCTTACATTGGCATTGTCATTTCATACAAAAATTAGAAAGTGAACCAGAAATTGAGTGGCAAAATATGCACCGAGGTTACGATGGTCTTCGAGAAAACGACTTTAATGATCAGTTATTCGAAGATTTAAAAAATGCCAATACAGGTTGGCCAATGGTTGATGCCTGTGTAACGATGCTTAAAGAAACTGGCTGGATAAATTTTCGGATGCGAGCCATGCTCGTTTCGGTGGCGGCTTATCCACTTTGGTTACATTGGCGCCCTTTAGGTGAGTGGTTGGCGACCCAGTTCCTAGACTATGAACCAGGTATTCACTGGAGCCAATTACAAATGCAATCAGGTACCACCGGCATTAATACGACGAGAGTTTATAACCCCATTAAACAAGCTCAAGATCACGACCCTAAGGGCTATTTTGTGAGAAAGTGGCTACCACCAATGCGTAAAGTACCAGATTCCTGGTTACTAGAACCATGGCTGATGACTGAACAAGTGCAAATAAACTCAGGGGTGAAACTGGGAGTAGATATACCCGCTCCAAAGGTGGACTTGAAGTTGGCACTCATCGAGTCCAAGCAACGCTTGCATGCAAGACGACAAAAGCCATTAGTAAAAGCAGGAAAATCAGCAATAGTAATCAAACATGCATCACGTAAAAATCCAGAAAAAAACTCTAAAAAGAGTGCGAAGACAGTTAATAAGAATCAATTAGGCTTTGATTTTTAGAAGATTGCAGGTGAGTTCAATAAAGGATACAGTTGAACTCAATAATGAATATAACCACCCATAAAATCGAAATGAATTATTTCAAAAATAAAGTAATCTTCAAAGTTTTTCTAATCGCACTCCTCTCTACAGTTTTACCTGTGAAAGCAGCATTATTAGATCTTTTACAAGATGGTCAGCACGTCTTATTAATGAGACATGCTGATGCCCCTGGCTTTGGTGATCCAGCTGGTTATACTCTTAGCCAATGCTCTACTCAGCGGAACTTAGGCGCTGATGGGAAAAGACAAGCTCGTATTATTGGTGAGTGGTTAGACTCGCAAGGAATTAAGGCTCCTAAATTATTTAGTAGTCCTTGGTGCAGATGTTTAGATACCGCAACGCTCATGAACAAAGGGCCTCTAATGATTGAACCCTCTTTAGGTTCTTTTTTCGATGAGATGAGTTTAGAAAAGAAACAGACACGAGAATTAGAGATATTCATTCAGAATACCTTAGTAAAGAATCCGAAGACACCTCTGATTCTTGTAACGCACCATGTGAATATCCAAGCATTTACGGGAAAAGTAGTTAATGTGGGTGATATGGTTTTAGTAAAAGTGAATAAAAATGGGCAGCATATCTCCCATAGTGTGATCAAAAGTCCACCGTATTAATGACTCTTTTGAAGTTAATCCTTGAAGAGAACTTATTCTTTTACAAAATGGTTAAAATTAAATTTCACTTCAAGATAACTGATTGCGATTCTTGATTTCAACACAACTTTATGGATCAAAAATGAAGGCCAATCTTTTAAAAATAATTGCTCTTAGTGTTCTGAGCACTTTGATTATATCCAGTGCTTCGGCACAGAGTAATGACACCATCATCGATACAAAGCAAATGCAAAAAGCGATGGAGCGTGGTGCCATCATTTGGGATGTACGTGATGAAAAAAGTTATTTAGAGGGACATTTACCAGGAGCCATCAACTTTGGTGATGTCGGTGCTGTTTTAAAAGACCCGAATAAAGAAGACTTTATTGCGACCGAACAAATTAAAAAAATATTTGATGCTGCTGGGCTAGATGTTCGTCTGGAAATAATGGTTTATGGATTACGTGGAAGCCCAAATGCTTATTTTGGTTTGTATGCAGTAAATTATTTTGGTGGTCAGCAAGCAAAAGCTTATCACGACGGTATTGATGGTTGGAAAGCTGCTGGATTACCGCTAATAAAAGAGCGGACAAGCTTACCTCCAGTTTCCGTTGCGTTGAATGAGCAACCACAGTTGATGGTGACGAATGAAGAAATGCTCAAACTGTATAACGATAGCAATTTACAAATTGTGGATGCACGTACACCAGATGAGTATTCAGGTAAAGATGTTCGTGCTATCCGTGGAGGTCACATCCCTAATGCGATTAACATACCTTTTGAGGAAAATTGGCAAGACCCAGCTGCTGCTATTAAGCTGAGTAAAAAGCTCGTTTCAGATAACAGTGGGATGGCTCTTAAAAGTAAGCTTGATTTGAAAAAGCTTTACTCGAAGTTAGACCCAAATAAAGAAACCGTCGTTTATTGTCAAAGTGGTGTTCGTGCCTCAGAAACAACCACTGTTCTCAAAGATTTAGGGTTTAAGAATGTCAGAGTTTATGACTCATCTTGGCTGGGATGGGGCAATAATTTGAATGCTCCTGCGGCAGAAGAAACTTTTCTGAATGTTGGTGCACTCAATGCCAAAATCGCAGGCATGCTAGCAAAAATTAACCAATTAGAAGAAGCCTTGAAAGCGAAGAGTAATTAATTAGTTCCGAGTCACAAAACGCAATTGAATTGCTAATTAACTACAGTTCAATTGCGAAGATGGTAGCCAGTTTTAAATATTCTTAAAATGATTGCCAATGAACACAGCAAAAAGAAGATTGCCATACCCACACTTAGTTTCATGCTGACGTCACCCACATCATAAAAACTCCAGCGAAAACCACTGATTAAATAAACAATAGGATTGAATAGGGCAACCTTTTGCCAAAAATCGGGTAGTACTGATATAGAGTAAAAGCTTCCCCCCAAGAAAGTGAGCGGAGTAATGATCAATAGAGGCACCACTTGCAGCTTTTCAAAGCCATCAGCCCAGATACCAATAATAAAACCTACGAGGCTAAAAGTAATCGCGGTTAATACCAGAAAGAATAGCATCCATATAGGGTGATGAATTTGTAGTGGTACAAAAAAACCGGCTGTGAGCAAAATAATTAAACCCAAAATAATGGATTTCGTTGCAGCAGAACCAACGTACCCCAAAATGATTTCGAAGGGAGAAATCGGGGCTGAAAGTAACTCATAAATGGTACCCGTAAATTTAGGGAAAAAGATTCCAAATGAGGCATTTGAAATACTTTGCGTTAACAAAGCCAACATGATTAAGCCAGGGACTATAAATGCACCATAGGTAACACCGTCAATTTGTGGCATTTTTGAGCCAATTGCAGAGCCAAAAACAATAAAGTAGAGTGAAGTAGAAATGACAGGTGAAAGAACACTTTGCATTAAAGTACGCTTGGTTCGTGCCATTTCAAAGCGGTAAATTGCCAGAATTGCATGTAAGTTAATCATCAGACGCTTAACTCCTTTTCATTGACAAGACTTACGAAAATGTCTTCTAAGGAACTCTGACTTGTATGAAGGTCTTTGAAGTTAATATTTTCTGCAGCGACAATTTCTAAAATCTTAGCAATGCCAATATGTTTTCCGTGACTATCGTAGCTATATCTAATTGTCAACCCGTCTAGGGACAGACTGACTCCATCCATCGAAAGTGCTTGGGGTAATTTAGAAAGTGGTTCGTGGAGCTGAAGAGTTAATTCCTTTTTTCCTAATTGGTGCATTAGATCAACTTTGGGTTCAACAAGGATTAATTTGCCACTACGAATAACCCCAATCCGGTCGGCCATCTCCTCAGCTTCCTCAATATAGTGGGTCGTTAAAATGATGGTAACCCCAGTTTTTTGTAAACCACGGACTAATTCCCACATATCGCGGCGAAGACTCACATCAACGCCAGCTGTAGGTTCATCTAAAAAAAGAATCTTAGGTTCATGGGAGAGTGCTTTGGCAATCATGACACGCCGTTTCATACCACCAGATAGGGTCATGATTTTATTATTACGTTTATCCCAGAGTGACAATTGTTTGAGAATATTTTCAATATAAAGAGGATTTCTTGGTTTGCCAAATAATCCTCTACTGAAAGAAACGGTATTCCAGACGGTTTCAAAACTATCAGTAAAAAGCTCTTGAGGGACAAGACCAATCTCAGATCTAGCTAAACGATAATCGCTTACATTGTCACTTCCCAAAACAGTAACAACACCTTTACTTGCCTTAACAATCCCACAAATAATATTGATAAGCGTAGTTTTACCAGCACCATTTGGGCCTAAAAGTGCAAAAATCTCACCCGAATGAATATCCAAAGTAATGTCATGTAAGGCTACAAATCCAGACTGATAAGTTTTATTGATACCCGAAACTGATAGAACATTCTTCATGTCTTGAATGTACCACAGGAACTTGTATTTCACTGTGACAAATACGAACTACGGCTGAGTAAATGAAATTACTCTGAGAATTTAATCAGATGATTGATGAAAAAAAACCACAGAAAATTTTTGGATTTGAAAAATGGTTTTGGCTAAGCCTCAGTACAAACTGATTGAAGATATTTATAAATTTTATTGTCTTTTCAAAATCACTCCTAGTTGGCAAGCTTCTTTCATTTTTTAATTCAGAACGATACTAATTATTAGAAGTTCTTTTGAAAAATGATGAATCAAACCTTAAGGAAAAATACTTTGCATTAATTGTGATTGGTTTTTGATATGTTGAAACATACTGCATAAAAATCAAAAAAATAGTAAAATTTGGGGAATATGTCTTTATCAAAAAGTTTTAAACGCCTTGTTATTCCTTGGTTCGCTATTCTTTCAATAGCGCTAGGCTCTTTCGCACCTTTGATTTCGCAGGCGATTGCTCTAGATAAAACAAGCAACCTTCAGACGATGGAAATTTGTACCTCTTCTGGGATGCAAGCGGTTCATCTAAACCAAGATGATTCTTCGCCAACAAACAATATGCAATCGTCTTGTCCTTACTGTTTAGCACACACTTACTTTGTGCCATCGACGAATAGTTTATTAACCTTTGCTTTACCCCTTACAAATACTTTTTATCCTCCACTTTTTTATCAGTCAGCATCCCGACAGTTCGCTTGGGTAAAGCTACCCGCGCAGGCGCCACCGCTTCATTAAATAACTCAATTCTGGCAGTCAACACTTGTTTGACGCTTCACGTTATTTAATTAAGAAGGTTATTATGAAATCCCTACTCTCTATCTTGGGTATGCCCAAGTATGTATTAGTAACAATTGGTCTGTTTATTTCTGTAGCCCAGGCCCATGTTGTCCTTGAAACCCCCACAGTTTACGCAGGCGCTTATTACAAAGCTGTATTTAAGATCAGTCACGGCTGTGATGGGTCGCCAACGCAACAAGTCATTATTAATGTTCCTGAGGGTTTTAAAGGCGCAAAACCAATGGTGAAAGCCGCGTGGGATATCTCTGTTTTAAAAGAGAAGCTGCAAAAACCTTACACCAGTCATGGCAAAAAAATGATTGAGGATGTCACCAAAATAGAATGGAAAAATGGCAACCTACCATCCGAGTTCTATGATGAGTTTGTGATTGTTGGACAAGCACCGATGGAGGCAGGACCCCTCTATTGGCAGGTAACTCAAATTTGTGCATCTGGCAAATTAGAGTGGAATGAAGTTCCTGCCGAAGGTAAAACATTGAAAGATTATAAGAATCCAGCCGCCTTATTAAAAGTCATTGCTGACCCTGAAGATCATTCTCAACATCAGCATTAATCCGGCCATGAAAACGAAATATATAAATATGACGGTACTTTCCGTCATCATGGCTACGACCACTCATGTCAAAGCGGATCATCTTACCGAATTGGATGCAATTTCAATTTCTGGTGCCATTGATAAAAAAATTCTACCCGCGTTTAGTGCTTCGAGTATTACGCTTGAGGACGAGACCATTAACGACACGGTCAATATTGTCGACACACCTGATGCATTAAAGTACGCCCCGAGTCTGATGGTTCGTAAACGAGACTCTGCAGACTATGGTGGTGCGACCCTAGCTACCCGAATTTGGGGAGTCAGTTATAGCGCAAAAAGTATTGTGAATGTGGATGGCATGCCAATTAGTAATCAACTCTATAACGATAATAACTATGGTACGCCAAGATGGTTTATGGTTTCTCCAGAAGAAATTCGGCAGATTGAAGTGATGTACGGCCCTTACTCGGCAGCGTATTCAGGTAATTCGATGGGCGCTGTGGTCGACATCACTACGAAAACGCCAGATCAATTTATGGCTATCGTAAACACCACTGGAAGTCTGCAAACTTTTAGTAAATTCGGTACTAATGATAATTATTTATCTGGACAAATATCTACCTTAATTGGTGATCACCTTGGAAGCACCTCATGGCGCTTATCCGTGAACCATGCAGATGCAAATACCCAACCTAGAGCATTTGTAACGGGGACCTCTCCAGAAACACCCTATCCATACGTCAAAAAAGATGGCACAAACGGTGGCTATTATTTAGGAGCCTCCAACTTGCTACACGGTGTTTCAGATGATGCTAATTTCAAATTGAAATATGACATTAACCCAGGTTTATCCGTTAGTGTTCATACAGGAATCTGGTCAGGCAATACAGATAGTAAAGTTCAAAGTTATTTACCAGGAAGTCCGAACGGAAGTTATTGCACTACGAATGCACCGTGTACTACCTTTGCGTCTGGAGTTTACAACCTAAGTCAACAACACTATATGAATAGTATTGCACTCAGTGGAAAAAACTTTACCAACTTTGAATGGGAAGCTATCGTTTCAAATGTTTACTATGATAAAAATCTGCAAAGAACGGCTGGGTATTTAAATCAAGATGGCAGCATTGTAAATAATGTGAATGGTAAAAATGGCACATTATCAGACTATAACGGCACAGGATGGACTAATGCCGATTGGCGCGGAAATTACAAGATTGATAGTGATTTTGGTAAACACACCATTAGTTTTGGGGCGCATTATGATTACAACCGCTTAAACAATTCTCAATATTCTGTGGCGGATTGGATGAATGCCCAAACTGGGAATATATCAGCGGTGGGGAAAGGCGTTACCCAAACGTCAGCATTATGGGCTCAAGATACTTTTTATATTAATGAGGCTTTAAGGCTTACTACGGGTCTTCGTTATGAAGCTTGGCAAACCTTTGACGGTTATCTTTTGAATTCGTCTGCACCTGGTTCAATTGCGCAAGGCGTCAATCAAGCTAGCGTTCAATATCAACATTTTTCACCAAAGTTATCTTTAAGTTATGACGCACCAAATGATTGGATCAGTACCGTATCGATTGCCAATGCAATGCGCTTTCCAACTGCTGGTGAACTATATAACGTGGTTAGTTCAACGACTACAGCGACCGCTTCTGGCCAAGCAACAAAGTACTATGCTCCAGACCCCGCTAACATCCGTCCAGAAAACGTTTGGTCTGCTGAGTGGAGTGTTGAGAAGAAATTATTAAATGGCTATGTGAAGACAGCGTTATTTACGGAACAGGTTGATGATGCCTTGATTTCACAATACGGCTATCCAGACATTAACAATCCAACATACTTCTATTCCTATTGGCAAAATGTAAACAGGGTAAGAAGTTACGGTATTGAACTATCCGGCCAATTGAGAGACCTTTATTTCAAGGGGGTCGATTTTGGCGGAAGTGTTACTGCAGTTGATTCCACAATTGTGGATAGTAACGGTTTAGGATCATCTAAACAAAGTATCGTCGGCAACCCAACGCCTGGAGTATCGCCATTAAGAATTACAGGAGTTGCAACTTACCGTCCAGATGAGAAATGGGCATTTACTTTAGGCGGTCGATATCAACGACAATTTGCCTCATCCATTGATAACAACGATGTCAATGCAAACACCTACTTAGGCTTCTCTGGTTATTTTGTGATGGATGTTAAAGCAAGATATCAAATCGATAAAAATTGGCGAGCAAGTTTTGGTATTGATAACTTAACCAATCGGGACTATTTTATGTACCACCCCTTCCCACAAAGAACCTTTGTGGCGAATCTACGATACTCGTATAACTAATAAAAAATGAGTACTGCTCAAAAGTTGGCATTGATTTCCTACTTTTGAGTTTGCTTTAGCATTCCAGAAAAAAGCTCATTTCCAACCCTGTAGCCACTTTGCAGGGTCCTGAAGTTCTCGCCAAGAAAGCTGTAGCGTTTTCTTAGAGAAAACCGCTTCAATTTCAATTAAATCAATGGGAGCATTTTCTTCCTCAGGTTGAATCACCTTTGTCACAATAAAGTGTTTATTTTTTGCCACGGGTAGAGCTGCTGTCCATTTAGTTAATAACAGTTTTTTGGGGCTCAGTGGATTCTTCATCTTTTCAGGTATTTAAATGATTCTTCAGCTAAGATAACATGAAGGATAAGAAAATTTTTAGCTCAGTTATCCCTATTAACTATCGAACATACTTTTTATGCTGATTATTACTTCTATTTTTGCATCAATTTTAGCGATTCTATTTTTAAGACTATCTTTAGCCGTAATTGCTTTGCGGCGTAAGAATAAAATTGCATTAGGTTCTGGAGCTAATGCTGATTTGGAAAGAGCGATTCGGGCACAAGGAAACTTCGCTGAATATGTGCCAATTAACCTGTTATTAATGGCCTGTTAGAGTGGACCCGATAGGCTGGACAGTTTTTAACTGGGTTTAAGCTATACTTTTACTGCATTGCAACTGTGCAGCGTTGCCCCGTAATCCACTTCTTGT
>Ga0208108_1000096_pt1 | contig 16999 bp, 37 predicted proteins | sample CryBogCBE22May08_FD_184589 | JGI IMG/M metagenome (GOLD analysis project Ga0208108, IMG submission 184589) | Freshwater microbial communities from Crystal Bog, Wisconsin, USA - CBE22May08 (SPAdes) | ecosystem: Environmental > Aquatic > Freshwater > Lake | place: Crystal Bog, Wisconsin, USA...
ATTCAACACCTTACACGTGACATTTTTGCAACACATCCCGCGCGTTAATAGATGAGCACGATATTCACACCCTATTTTGTTAATTAGTTAACGTGCTTTTTGGCATAATTTTTGCATTTCAAAAAACATGCCAACAAAAACGCGCATGTAAAAATAAAGTTGTTGCATTCAAAATCATTGACGTTTAGAAAGAGGGTGCAACACAAAACTAGGGAGATTAAAACGATGGGTGATAAATGTATAGTATGTGAGGAACAATACAATAAAACAGAATTGCGATATAATATGTGCGAAGATTGTTTTGCAGATTATGAAACTTTAGATTTAGAGGACAAATTTTTTCATGTATATAATAGAGTTTAAACCCGAAACGCGTTAACACGCGTCGCAACGTAATGCGTTGCCTGATGATGGGTAAATATGTGTGCACACTATAATCTAAAGTTGTAGTATATATCACGTTGCCCCGTCATCAGTTCACACTATCATTTAAAACAAGGGAGTATTTCTAATGTCTACACAACTTAAAAAGATGACGCTAAAAACAATCGTAGGTTTGGCGCGTGGTGACGATGCGAAAGCATATTTTGCAAAACGCGCAAAAACGGGCGACCAGATTGCGGCAATCGGCGGCTTGGTAACAGGCTATGCATCGAAAGCTGGACAATATGGCGAGAATCACTATTTTATCGGCGACTTTGTTGCTAAAAATATGGAAACGGGCGAATTGTTTGAGTCGAGCAAAATCTTTTTGCCGAAAGATACGGCGGAAACCATTATCGCGCGCTTTGATTCGCGCGAGGATAAAAGCAGTGCGGTGGAATTTAAATTGACTGTAACGGTTATTGAGGACGCGGCAAGCGCCGTGGGTTATACGTATCTTGTATCACCGATACGTGATGCTGAGGAAGTAAACCGCCGCGCGCAACTTTTGAGCGGCATTGCATCAGTGCAAAAAGCATTGCCAGCACCTCAAAAGAAAAAGGCGTAATTTTATCGGGCGCGGGTATTATGCTCGCGCCCGTTATTTTCAACTTAGGGAGTAACAACCATGTATTTTTTAACCATTAGTCTAAAAAACAACGCGCAACAAAATTTGCAACATTGTTTAATTTTTAAAGATAAAAAATATGCACAAAATATGTTTTTAAATATTATGCAGGACGTAAAAGATGTGCGCGGCATTTTTTGCCACGATTCTTATGGGCACGAAGTCTATTTTCATTCTAACGATTTAATATCTGCTTACCTTGCCGATATTGCGCTGGATAAAAAAGCCACAACCGACCTTGATGCGTTTGGCGGGGTTGAGAATGTTTTGCACAATTGAACAACGGCGTGATAGCACTTACCGTTTGATGTTACACGATGGGCGCGGAGGTTCTATCATTTTAGCCTTTTTTTGCTCGGAAAGAGGATAGCGAATATATGCTAAAAAAAGGCGCTGATATTGTTAAATCAATTTCAAACACGGTGACGAGGTTCGTATGATTATATGGGATGGGTTTAAACTTTTAAAATATGCTGCGATTTTTATAATGGTAGCTACAATTTCGTGTTTATATTATGGGAGATGATTTATGCATATATTAGAAAAAGAATGTTGCAGTAATTGCCGTGCATGGGAGCGAATGCCTCAGGATTTAAAAATGGGCATTTGTCGCAGGAATCCGCCACAAATTGCTGTTATTAATAATCAGCCTATTTGCGCGCAACCTAATACGGCGGCAAACGAACATTGTTATTCACATTTATTCAAAATAGGGGCTAAAAATGCAAACGATAACGAACAGTGAGAAATTTGAAGCGCGCGAGCGTTTAATCTTGATGATGCAAGAAATCATCGAGCGCGAGATGTTTGATTACGTTAATGGAGAATTTGCGCGCGATAGATGTGAGGCTACGGCGCGCGCGTTGTATGCGTTGCTTGACCATGCGGCAGCGGCGTTTGTAGCACCAGGCAATTCTGTTGTTGCACTCCCTTCGCCAGAATAGTATGCTTGCGACTCGCCCTTAATTGTGGCGCATAAAACAAAGCCCGCCGCCGTTGTCACACGGCGGCGGGCGAATAACACACACGGTCGAGGTGGTGCTATTATGATGATTAATTATAGAAATATTAAAACAATAGTCAATAGGTATTCCTATGGCTGTTAAAAAATCGAGCGTGTATCAGCGCCGTTTAAATGTTGCTAAACAAAAAAAACGCGCTGCGGCTGGCAAGAAAGCTGCGCAGAAATTAAAAGGCCGCAAACAATCGCGCGGCGTTAGAAATAAATTAAAATTATATCGCGGGTTGGTAAATGATTATGTTAAAAAGCAAAAAGAAATAGGCGGCGATAATACTACATTTAAAAAGGCATCACAATCCGCCGAGATGAAACAAATAGTAAAAGATTTAAAAAGCCGCGACCCTTTTATAAAATTATCGGCGTTGAAAAAAACAACGCGGCGCGATGGGATACCTGACACAATCATGGTGGGCGAATCGCCAAGCATGGATAGCGCGGCATAATATGGGCAAGCGTGACGGCATGAAAGCCAAAACAGGTGCGCAGCGCAATGCAGAATATCGCGCGCGACAAAAACAAATTTCATCAAAACGCCTTGGAGGTAAATCGGGGCGTAGCAAAACAAAATTCGATGACGGCGAATTTATTGCGCTCGATGGTGAGGGCGAATCGACAGGCGAATTACAAACATTTACCGTAGGCGAGCATGGTAAAACGTATCAAGCGAAGGAACATATATATACGCTACTTGCGGCGAGTAGCGGCGAAACTTTATACAACGGCGGGAAGCGGTTGGCTACTGTGGATTGTCTTAATTTCTTATGCGATTTGGCAGATTCGCATAAACACGCTATATTTGTTATATTCGCTGGGAGTTACGATATAAATCACATGCTCATGTTTGGATTCGAGCGCGATATTTTGCAGCGGATTTCGCGGGGCGAAACCTATGAATTTTCTATGGGCGGCGATAAATTCTCTATTGAGTATCGCGCACGTAAATCGCTTACGATAAAGCGGGGCATGAGTTACAAAATTGACGCAAATATGGTATATAAAACGGTGTGGAAAACGCGCATTGTGATATGGGATGTTTTCGGTTTTTTTCAGGAAAGTTTTGTAGGCGTTGTTGAAAAATGGTTAGGGCGTGATTGGCCGGATTATCAGTTGATTAAAGATATGAAATTGCGGCGAGGCGATTTTGCCGATGTCGAGCAATCCGTCATTAATCATTATAACGCCGCCGAATTGCGCGCGCTTGTCGCTATTATGGATAAAGTGCGCGATGCGGTAGTGGGGCTAGATTTAAAATGCAGGCGGTGGGATGGTGCGGGAAGTATTGCGGCAGCGATTATGCGCAAGCATGATGTGAAGCAATATAAATGCCCGATGCCCGATGAAATTATGATAGCAGCGAGGACGGCATATGCAGGTGGCCGAATCGAAATTTGTAAAGTGGGTTGCCATAAATCCAGCGTGTATGATTATGACGTTAATTCCGCCTACCCTTCCGTTATGGCAGAATTACCTTGTTTGGCGCATGGTAAATGGCGACACGGTTTGGGGAGTATTCCGAATGCGATAGGCAAATTTACGTTAGTACATTGTAAATTCGATTTTGCCGACGATTTACCCTTTTATCCATTATTTTATCGCACTGACAAAATGCAAATTTCATTTCCGCAACAGGGCGAGGGATGGTATTGGTTGCCCGAATACGAGGCGGCATTGCAATGCCCTGGGGTTGTCGAGGTAGTAGAATTCTGGACGTTTGAGCAAAAATGCGCGCATAAACCTTTTTCGTGGATTCCCGAATATTATGAAACTCGCCAGCGATGGGTTAAACAGCCTACAGAGCGGTGGCATGGCGGCGGCGAAAAAATTATTAAGCTGGGTTTAAATTCTTTGTATGGAAAAACAGCGCAGCAACTTGGCGGCAGTAAAAAAATGGCGCCCACGTATCATCAGCTTGAGTGGGCGGGATATATTACAAGCGCGACGCGCGCGCGACTTTTTAATGCGGCGATGCATGACCCCGATTCTATTATAGGATTCGCAACGGATGGGATATTTACTACGCGCCCGTTGCCGATAGAATGCAGCACGACGAAAAAAATGGGTGCGTGGGAGTTAAAATTGCCAGAGCCGGATGGCATGACGATTGCGATGGCGGGCGTGTATTGGTGGCATCATGGCGACAAGTTTGCGCATTTTTCGCGGGGGTTTGATAAAGATTCGATGCGCACGCCGCACCCTGTATCAAAAGCATGGGCGCGCAGGCAAGAAACGCTCGATATACCTATGCACCGTTTGATAGGGATGGGCAGCGCATGTACGTCGGATACATTGTGGTTAATGCGGGGGCGTTTTACCGAATCTATGCGCACGTTACGACTTGATGGTAAAAGCCACAAACGGCAAGGCGCTAGCATCGCTAAAAAACCGCATGAAAAATTAATAGATTTACGTCCGAATATGAATGTGGAATATATGACGGGTTTGCAGGGTTGTAGTTTTCCTTACCCTGTGTTATGGTATGACGGCGAGGAAAACGAGTTCGGCGATGAATTAGAAACCATCCGCGAGAATCTTGATGCGGAAAACATATAGAGGGGCAAAATGACAAGCAATGCGGGATATATCACGCCGAATCGGCTAGCATCATTCGAGTGTTATAATGGCATGACACCGCGCAGCAATCCGCGTTTTTCACAATTCAATATTGACCTAAGTGTAGGCAATCCACAATCTATCGACTTTACGCCGTTAATTGAGCAGGACAAACTCGAATTTGTGCAATCGATATTTATCGACAACAGCCAAAACCCCAACGTATTTACGGCAGTCATTAGTGTAAGCAATCAGCGCATTGTCATACCGCCAAACGCGCAAGCCTATATCAGCGTTATTTCACCGAATACGCCTACTATTACGTTTTCGAGTTTAGGCGGATACACTGGTATTGTGCCCGTGGCGTTGCTTAACTTCCCTGTAGCCAATATTGTTTTGGGCGATGCATCAAATCTTGGCAGCGGCAACCCACTGATTACGGCACAAGCGACTATATCAGTCACGGGTACGCCAAAACAATTAACAGTCAATTCGTATATTGTGCAAACTGGCGGATACATTACGGCGGGAAGTGGTAACAATGCGGCGGGCGGTACGGTAGGCGGCTCGACGGTCACTAACGTGGTAAACGGTACAGGCAACGGCGCTATTTTATATGTAGGCCAGCAATTACGTGTGCCGCCTGGCACGATGCTTTCTAGCATTTATGTGAATGGTACGGCGGGCGATATATTCAGTTTCATTGGCGCATAAAACGCATTTGCATTACTGTTTAAATTCTGATACCGTATAGGTGAAATTTGTTTTAATCTTTTAAAAGGCGCATGCTATGAGCAATATTCTAAACCCAGGCAACTTCGCAAACCCACTTGTTCAAAGCTGGACACCTACCCTAACGGGGCAAACCGATAACCCCGTTGCTACTTACACCACGCAAATCGGGCGTTTCACTATTATCGGCGGTTTGATTTTTTTCCGCTTCCAGCTTGTTACTTCGACGATGACGAAAACTACGCTGACCGACAACTTGCAGGTTACGTTGCCATTTGCTGCAACCACGCTCACAAACGATATTCAGCGCCATGCAGCAACCGTATTTAACGCTACACCGATTTCGGTTGCCGCATCGCTGCAAATTGCTAGCGGCTCAAGCGTCGCAACATTCCAGACTTACGAGGCCCTTGCATCTAACCCACGCACTATCACCTGGGCGGCTACCGCGCCAGGCGTGGGCGTACTCACTAACGTCATTACTGTGATTGGTTCGGGTTTTTACGAATACGCATAATTTCGTTAACTCTGTGCTTGACTGGGGTGGGCATAACGCTCACCCCCTTTTAACCTTGGGGAGTTTTTATGGATAAAATTTTTTCTTATTTGCGTAGTTTGCTTAACAAGTTCGAGGGTGATGTTGAAACATTGCTCGCCCCTGGCATTTCGTACATTGAAGCCAATGGTGGTGCAGTCGCGTTAGGGCTGGCCGCCAATGTGCTTAACGCGTTTGCCGATGGCACGAGCTGGAGCGTTATTGAAGCGGCATTTGTAAAACAAGCCGAATCGCAAGGTATTACATTGCTCGAAGGTGGTGCAAGCGCGGTGCTGAATGCGGCAAAATTAACGCTGCTTGCGGCCAATGCAGGCGTTACTGTAGCAGCGGCGAAAGCTGCTGACGCTGGCGCACAAGCGATTGGTACTACGGAAGGCATTACGCCAGCGGGCGCGGCGGCGGCGGTTGCGGCGGTTGCTGCATCGCCAAGCGCTGTGACAGTAGACCCTACGCCAAACCCTGTCACGAATCCCGACCATCCCGATTATGTGCCGCCTTCGGATACATCTGCGAGTTAATCTATGAGTAGTACGCTTATTATAGCGGCGATGCGTGTTTTGGCAGGATTTCTTGCAGGCCACTTACACGCATGGTTGCTTGCACGTAAACAAACGGCACAACAACAGGCGGTAGCGAATGCGCCCGACGATGATAGCGAGTTGCGGGATACTCTTAATCAGCACAAGCTGTAGTTTTTTGAGTAGCGAAGCAACGCCCGTTACAGGTTGCCCGCCACTGCGCGAGTGGCCGTCCGCTACTCAGGAGCGCATCGCTCGCGACCTAGATACACTGCCCCCCGATTCGCCTATTCACGCCGCCGTTATTGACTACGCGCGTATGCGCGCGTTTTGTAAGGTACAATAATATGCCCATAGCCATTAACCCTTCGCTTATTTCAAAAGCCGCCACGTATCAAACAGCGCTTTTACAAGCATCGCCTACGCGTTTATGCAGCGCGCCGCCTAGCGGTTCAAAATTTGTACCGATGCAATTTGTGGCGTACCAAAACGGCTCGTTGCAATATCCTAATTTATGTTACTATGTGGATTTGTCGAGTGGAGCCGTGCCGGTACTTGACCAGGCATGCAGCATTTACGTGGATGCTACCACGAGTAAATCCGCCGTTACGGTGCTTTTTGCCGATAGCGGTTACGAAACTACGGTTGCGGCTGGTAACACGGCATTAATCCCGATATTGACAGGCACCGCGTTGCCCAAGTTTTACGTTATTTTTGGCAATAACGCGCTTTACGATTCTACAATTAACCCAACGGGCGGCCATCCAGGCGACACGGCAAACGTGTTTGTGACAAATTTTTTCATCCCAGAATTTAACAGCCAAAATTTTATTAACACGGTGGGCGCTGGCGGTTATGTAAATAGCTTCCCGCCAAACAATGGAAGATTTAGTACAAGTTTTGATTTTCAAACTGTAGCTAGCCAAGGGATTGGTAGCTACATAGGCATGTTTGGCGGACAAATTTTTAGCGGCGGCGCGAATGTCAATAGCCAAGCAATTATGACGCGGTTAAACATAGGCGGCTGGTTTTACACGCTCGACGGCAAAGTTTCTAATATGCTAGTGCAAGTGATTGCTATTGACAGTTTTGTTTTGCAACCTGTTATCCGCTCACAATATAACGCTGTTGTAAATGCTATTCCACAAAATATCGTTTTAGTTGACGAACAATTTTCAACCACGCTGAGCCAGATTGGACTAGCGCCTAATATCGCTATTAAGATTTATGTTGATGGCGTATGGGTAAAACAGGGCGGGTTTACGAATAACGTGGCAGGACAAATGCAAATTAATGCCGCTGGGGGGAATTACGCGTCATGAGTCAAGAATTGATACAGCCCCAAGGGTTTTATACGCCTTCGCAATATACATCGCAGAATTTTTACGGGAATCTAACGGGGTCGGCAACCCCTGGTATTACGGCGACGCAATGCGCATTAAATTCGATTAACGTACAAATTGGTTTTACGGTAAACGCTACAAATACGTTTGTTATTTTATTATGGCAGGATTCTACTTACACCGTGCCGATTTTTTCATGGTTGATTGCTGCTACATTAAATCAACCGTATTTAAATATTGTATTGACGGACAAAACAAATTTAAATATAATTAGCAACAGCAATGCGGGCACCACAAAATTTCCTGTATCATTAGTGCATGGCGCTGGCGCTGGGGTTATATTTGTAGCGCTTGCTGCTAATTACGGTTACACAGTTATTGCCTAGGGAATATTACAATGGAAAAAATGATTTTATCTTTATTAACAAGCATGGGGTTCGACCCTGAAACCATGAAAGCGCAATGTGCAAGTGCATATAAAGAGTTTCAGGATATGAAACACAAAATTGATGTGCTGTATGCCGCCACGCAACCGCTAGAACAACCAACAGGTGGCGAGCATGACGCGGGCAAATAATGCATACGACGGCGCTCCGCCTTCTGTATTAGAATTAATTGCAAACGGTATGCCCCTTACAGATATGCAACCGCAATTTGTATCGCCAGAATCCAACGATAATAAACCCGATGCTGGCTCAATTATGTTACAAATTCAGGAAGTAAAATATGAATTAAGCGCGCTTAAAATCGCGCTACAAAAAGCGGGAGTATTGGTATGAGTGAAGAAAAAATAGAATCGGCTATTAAAAGCGTTATAGCGGCTGAAGAAATGCAAGCCGAAGCGGCGGAATCAGTTGCCGAAGCGGTAGTACACACGGAAACCGCGCAAGCGGCTAGCGTATCGGTAGCAACGGCGGAAGCAGCGGCGGCGTTAGCGCATACGCAATCGGCGATGGCCGAACAACAGGCGGCGAAAGTAGTTTTTGAAACCCAGGGAGAAATGGAATGGCTAAGGCAGCAACAAAACTTGATAGCAGCGCAACAGGAAACGATGCAGAGGGAATTAACGGCGACGCAATCGACGTTGCAGGAATCGACGGCGGCGATACTGCAAGCATTACAATCGTTGACCCCGCCACGCTCAGCCCAAACACTGCCGGAGGAAGCGGCGATTCAGATAATCGACCCGATACAGGAAAGCGCGGGCGCGGAAGGCCAAAAGGAAGCGCAAAACCAAAACCCGAACGCCCGCAAACCAAAAATGCGAGTGTGGATTTAAAAAGCATTAATTCGCTTTTGTATTCTGTTCATCTCATGCTTTCAGTCGCGCTAAAAACGCCCGAAATTGCGTTGACCGAGCAAGAAAGCGAAATGCTGGGCGATGCCACTGCGCGCGTCGCGCGCCATTATAATATCGGCGCTTCTGAAAAAGTTATCGACTGGGGCAATTTTGCGATTGCCGCCGCTACAGTATACGGTAGCCGGATTTTTTTAGTAAAATCGCGTAAAACAATGGAACGCCAAGCCGCGCAACATACGGTGATGTAAATGGATGAATTTCGCTTTCCGTCATCATCTGAACGCGTGTCGATTGTAGGGCGCACGGGGAGCGGCAAAACGCAAGCGGGGGCTTGGCTATTGAGTCATGCAAACTATAACGCCCGCCCGTGGATAGTGATAGATTTTAAAGGTGACGAATTGTTAAACGGTATTGAAGGCGCAAAGCATGTCGATACCAGTGACAAGATGCCTAAACATGCGGGCATTTATATTTTACACGCTCACCCCGATGATGAGGACGGGATAAATAAAACCCTCATGCGTATGTGGGAGCGCGAGAATATCGGTTTGTTTGTGGACGAAGCTTACATGATACCAAAAAATTCGCCTGGATTCATGGGTATTCTAACACAAGGGCGCTCAAAAAAAATTCCCTCAATTATCTTGTCGCAACGCCCAGCGTGGATTTCAAAATTCGTGTTTACCGAAGCTGACCATTTTTGTGTTTTTCATTTAAATCATATTGGCGATAGAAAAAAAGTTGGCGAGTTTTTACCGCCCGAGCAAGCGATAAGCCGCAATGCGCCTGAGTTTCACAGCCATTGGTATGATGTAAAACGCAATGCACTTTTTTTGATGCGCCCCGTGGAAAAACGTGATACTATCCTCGAAAGATTCAACTCGCGGCTAAAACCGCGCCGTACTTTTTTTAGTTAAGAAGGGCTAACAATGGACACTTACATCTCGTGGAACATTACCAATTGGATTACGATTGTATTGATGGCGGCGCTGGGCTTTATGGTATTGACCCTTGCAGCGCAAGCATGGCACAATTACGGGGGTAGTGATAATGGATAAGTTGCCCATTAATTTTTCGCTTATGGCGAATCCGATGAATTGGCTTACGGTGTTGCTTATGGTAGCAATCGCCGCTTTTGCTTTTCACCTGCTTTTGCCCACGTATTACGACAAATTTATTACTAACCAAAAACAAGGATAATCACTATGGCTTCTCCTCAACCTACCGCCGCGCAAAATGCTCAAAATATGCGTAACGCTAACATGCAAGCGCGCGCGCTGCTGATTCAGAATTGCGTGGATTCTGTGCAAAACATTTATTCCAGCGCCGTGACCACGGGCGCGGGTACTGTACTAAACATCCCATTGCGCAACGTAGGCTTGATTAAACGCCTGTATGTGGAAGTAAACGCGCAGGTGCAAACCGCCGCGGGAACAACGCAAACCCTTACCAAGCTTGGCGCGAGCAATTTCTTTTCGCTGGTGGTTCTCACCGATTTATCTAACCAGTCGCGCATCAGCACTTCGGGCTGGCACCTCACCGCGATTGCAACGGCCAAAGCACGCCTGCCATACGGTAGCGCCATTACGGCTATTGACTCGCCGTTCGGTTACGGCAACAACATGCAAAAAACGCAAGCTGCGCCTGCTACAATCACCGTACCATCGACGGGTAACAACCTTTACGCCATGTTTGAAATTCCGCTGGCCTATAGCGATAGCGACCTGCGCGGTTCCATTTATGCGAACGTGGTAAACGCTACCATGAACTTGCAGCTAACCGTTAACCCCACTATGTTTGTGGCAAGCGGTGCTGATGCAACGCTGGCCGTATATCAGTCGAGCGGTGCTACACTCGCAACGCTCCCTTCGTTTGTGGTAACGGTGTATCAAAATTACCTTGACCAGATTCCGATTGGTAAGAATGGTCCAATTCTGCCATTGCTCGACCTTTCAACCGCGTATCTGATTAACAACACTGCGCTGAGCGGGATTGTTGCTAACCAAGACTATCCGATTCAATATGCCAACTTCCGCGACTTCTTAAGCACTACGGTGGTGTATGATAACGCGGGCGTGTTAAACCCTGGCACGGATATCAACTATTTTGCGCTGCAAAGTGCCAACTACACCAACGTGTTTAAATACGACCCGAACATCGCCAGCTTGTTTGCACGCCTTCGCATTCAAGATGACTTCCCAACTGGCATGTATTATTTCGACCATCGCAATAAACCGATTTCTACCGTGCAGTATGGTAACATGCAGCTTTTGATTAACCCACTCACTGTAACGAACAGCAGCGCCACTTTCCTTGTAGGCTGGGAAGCGCTGGCACTGATTAACCAAGTGACACAAGCGGGTTCTCTCTACGGTAACTAAGGGTTGACTCCCTAGGTCAAACGGGTGGCGGGCGTAAAAAACCCGCCACCTATTTACGAGGTACATATGAGTTTTTCTATGGAAAACGAAACGACGGGTGTAGGCACGGCAAGCGCCACGGTCATGTCATCTATTGCAGGGTGGGCATCGCACCCATTCAGCACACAGATGGATATTAAAGGCTGGGCGCTTTTTGTTGGCCTCATTATTGTTTTAACGGTACTATGGTTTTTTGTATTAAAAGATTTACGAGGAGAAGTTTAAAATGAAAAGTATCCATTTAGGCATGATTGTCATTATCTTGATTGCGTACCTTGCGGGCGCAAAATTCCCTATGCTGGCGCAAAAAATCGGTGTTGTGTAGTTTGATGTCATGCAACAGAGCAATGTCATTTTTGGCGCGCTATTAGTTGCGTTTATCGTGTTTATCACAACGCGGGGTGAATTGCCCGCGTATATATCCCTACTCCGAGGTGGTGACGCAAGCGGCGGTGGTGGCGGTAACGCTAACACCGCCGCAACCCCCGATGTAACAGCCGGATTGCAAGCGCTTGTGCCTTTGTCACCGCTTGCGCCGCTAGACACCAATTTTAATCACGCGTTATCTAGCACAAGCGATGCAGTGAATGCGGCGGGAGCCGCAAACGCTCAACGTATTTTAGGGGGGTTGTAATGCCCTTTGCACTGCTTACGATTGGCATGGTGCTTATTATCACCGGATTCCAAAACACCTATAAAGAGTTTGGCGCGCAAGTGGCGGGCGATTTTACTGGGCAAGGCAATTTTTTATATTGGTTTGTGGCGATTATGGTGGTGGGCGCGCTTGGCTATAACAAAACACTGCAACCGTTTAGCCGCGCATTTTTGTTGCTGATTATGGTGGGGATATTTTTGTCGAATAAAGGATTTTTCTCACAAATTAATGGCGCAATATCTAGCGGTTCAAGTACAAATGTATTGCCAGCAGGCGGTGTGCAAAGTGGTGGCGCGAGTAGCGCGCAAACGGGCGGCGTACCATCGCTGGATTTAGGCAATATCGGGCAAGATGTACAAATTGCATCCGATGTTGCAGCACTGTTTTAATTCTGATATAGTCAACTCACAGCATAAAGGAAAAATCTATGGAATCGCAACTATTCACCTCCATTGTCACCATCATGACCGCCATCGTAGGTGTGGCTATTATCGCTACGCTTGTTAGCAAAAATGCTAACACGGCTGGCGTTATCAGCGCGGGCGGTAGTGCATTCGCTCAAGATTTATCTGTTGCCGTGTCGCCCGTTACTGGCGGCGGCGTGGCATCGTTCGGTGGATTCAGTAATAACAACCTTTCGATTAACGGTTACTAATGTTTGATGAGTACAATCGCCCTGATGTAACTGGCCGGAATGCGTCGCCCGCTGGCATGCATAACGAAGGCGCGCGTTTAAACAAGGGGCGGTTCTCTGAAACATTCAGCGGGATTAATCATTGGGTACGCAAACGCTTGCCAACGCCTGGCGCGCAAAATTACGCGTACGAATCGCTTGGCCTTGCAGAGTTTAGCTATGCTGGGCGCGCTACCGCGAACAAACATAGCTACCGCGTGGTGCAAACGCCGCAACTGTATGTGGACGGGCAATCGCTGCTCACAAGCGGGCTTGGCGGCGTTGCAGCTGGGCAAATTATATCGCAACCACTTATTGACCCTTACAATCAAAACTATGCGGGGCAATAATGGAAAACTTGCGCGGTTGGATTAAAGAGCATCCTTATATTGCGGGCGCTTTCGCTGTAGGCGTTATCGTGCTTTTTGTAATTATTCGGCGCAACAGTGCGGCAAACGCGGCGAATGACGGTAGCACCGCCGTGTATTCAAGCAGTCCTAGCGCCGCCGAGGTGCAAGCCGCGTCACAGCTTCAAGTCGCGCAATTACAATCGCAGCAAGCGGCGAATCAAACTGCCGCCGCTGCAAATGTGCAATCGCAGCAAATTGCGGGCCAAGTCACGGTTGCTCAGTTACAGGCTCAAACGCAACAAACCAGTGACGCGCTTTCGGCGCAAGTGGCCGAACAAATCGCGGCGCTTCAAGCAACCACGTCGCAAACGGTATCGACACTTCAAGCGCAAGTCGCCGATGTGCAAAGCAATAACAGCGTGGCCATTAACGCGAGCAACAATGCCACGATTTTAGGTGTGGCGGCGTTGCCTTATACCAATATTACGTATGCAGATGCCCAAACTCTGCAAAATGAAATTTACGGCAACGATGCTGCGATTAATACGCAAGGCCAAAACATTGCTCAGCTTCAAACGCAAGCAAGTACGTTTGCCACAAAACAACAGGTGTTAAATACGGTAGGCGGATTCGATTTAGGCAACCGCGTAGGAAATCAAGCGCGCGCCGCGTATCTTGCCTCCGCTCCGCTTGGTGGTGGGCTAACCTAATAAAAGAGAATTAATTATGAGCGACGTTGAAAAAACATTATTAATCCTCGCTATCGGCGTAGGAGCATATATTTTGCTTGCGCCCGCGCCTAAAGCCATGGCGTCGCCAAACAACTATAGCAGTAACGTGCCTTTTTATATGAGCTACAACACGCCATCAGCGGCGGGTTATAGCCTTAGCACTTACACAAGCGGTGATGCGCTACCTGTCAATTTTATCGGTGAGGATGGTATCTCTGTTTCAGACCGTAACACGTGCACTATTTGTCAATTATTCAGCAATTCGTCGGGAGGTCAATTCTAATGGCAATTAACTGGCCGAATCTGTCACCCAAAACCAAGCCGTTCACTAATGGGGAAATTGCGCCAAAAACCAATTACAGCGCAATTCCGAATTTTACACAGCAAGCAGGCGTGCGCCCTGGGCAATCGCCCGTTGTAGGGCATACCGTCGCGCCACAAAAAATAAACATGCGCGCGGTACTTGATTCACTGCCCAGTATATTTAACATCACTAATTAGCCCCATGGCAACGACCGATGTTACCATAGGCGGGCAAACGGTTAGCGCGGCGTTGCCGCCAATTCCTAATTATGCGGGCATTGGCACCGCCGTGCCTGGTAGCAGCTATCTAAGCGCTAGCACGTTTAGCAGGGCATTAAGCGCAGGCGGCGGTATAGGGGGCGCATTAAACGCGCTCGATAGCGTGGCGCAAGGCATTATCAGCGGCAATCCCATTAGCGCAAACCAAGGGCTAAGTACTAGCGCAGGGCAAGCCGCATCAAGCGCTAGTAGTTCATTTATGGAATTTGTAAGTCAATATTTTTTGCGCGCCGTTGTTATCATACTAGGATTTATTTTTGTTACAGTTGGTTTGGGTATGTTTAAAAACGCGGGCACGCAAGAAATTATCGTTAACAATACAGCGCGCCACATTAAAAAAACAGTGACGGGAAAGCGGGGCTAATATGCGCGCGGATTACATTTTAAAGGGTTTTATGTTTGCTATTGGCGTTATGATTGCGCAGGAATACATTAAAAGCGTATTCGTTTCAGGTTATATAAGCGCCGAAAAAACCATGATAAAAAACAATTCAAAATTGTGCGGCAATGTGATAAAATTCCCTTTCCACAAACGTGAGAGCGAAACCGATGACCGACAAGAATCTGAACGACCTGCACCCGACGCTTCAACCCCTAGCGACACAATTTCTTGATGCCTGCGCCATGCACAGCATTAAAGCCATCATCGTGCAAACGTGGCGCACACCACAAGAGCAAGATGCTTTATATGCGCAAGGCCGCACCGCAGGAGGCACGTGTGTTACTAATGCCACCTCTGCACAATCAAAACATTGTTTTACCATTAACGGCGAGCCAGCAAGCAAAGCGTTCGATTTTATGTTACTTGACGAACAAAACCGCATCATTACGGACGGCGGCGACCATGCTTACGCGGCGGCTGGCAATATTGGTAAAAACCTTGGCCTTACTTGGGGCGGCGATTGGCATCACCCCGATTTCGACCATTTCGAGATTGCCTGATATGAATAACAAAGACCGCAACGATGATGTGATAAGCAATGCCCACATTATTCAAGGGATACTCGCTGGCGGCGGCGTAATTACGCTGGCGCTGCTTACTTGGATAGGCAGCAATGTGGCAAGCATTCCAGTAATCGAGGAACAACTCAAAACCGTTGTAACGCAAAACATAGACCACGAAACGAGAATACGAGCCTTAGAAAACAAAATCGGGCATTAAGATGGCATAATCTCAAACCATCGTCCCTTTGCATCCTGGGCGCGTAATTCCGCTTTAAAACCTAGTGGCGGTTTTACTAATTCGCCCCACGGCACAAACACATAGCCAAGGTCAATGTAAATTTTGGTATAATAGCCATCGTGTGAATCTTCGCTCATGAGCGCCTCCTTACAAATCCTTTTGATTCATCTAGTAATTTATTCATCTGTTGAGCAGTTAGTGTCAACGTGTTCCCATGACCCCTTTCGCTGTAAACGCGCCATTTCATACCGCTCAAAACAACTGAAAAACCTACTCCTGTAGCATTCGCGGATTCCGTAGACATCTTTCTCGCTTGCATCCCAAAAAATTTCAATTTCGCGCCTAAAAAATAATTCTTTAAATTTTTGTTTTAGATTAGTTTTCATAACGCATCCTTCTCGCTAGTGGTTGGGGGAAGTGGAAGGGGCATCCAATGGGTGAATCCGATTTTATTGCACATGTGATTACCGCGATTCGACGGAAACCAAAAATCTCCATCGGAATAATAGCCAATATGACAGGCACCATCCGGCCATCCAACCAACACTTTATCTCTATTCGCTGGCGGCGATGAAATCGGCAACCATTCATTTACCACAGGTTTTGCAGTGGATTGCAGAGCGGCTTCAATAGCCTTTTGATTGCGAGTGATGGTAATAATGGCGCTATTCCATCCGTTCATAAACTCGGTGCGCTCGGTGTAATTCTCAGATTCTATTTTGCTGCCACTAACAGCTTGCGGATAAATACCCATTGCGCATAACGCCATATGCAAAGGAGAATCAGTTATCTCACAGCTATTTTCCTCGCAGAATATAGCCATATCCCACGGCCTTTCCTCCCCCATTCCCTGCGGTGTGGGGATGGCGCGCGTGTTCCACTGTTCGGAGGTTCTAAAATCTACGCTATAAATGCTGCATTCCAAGTTAGAGCAGTGCCACTCCCAATACGCATTCTGTTTTGGATGAGAACCACAAAACGGACACGGCAATAAAGCCTCTCTCTGAGCGTTAGTTGTCATGATGCAAACCCCACTGCATACATATACGCTACAGTTAAAAATGCGAGTAATGCTAAAAATTCTGTTATGATTTTTAAATGTATCATTTCAAACTCCCTAAGTTTTCGTTTGCACCCTCTTTTAAACGATGATGATTTTGGATGCAACAACTTTATTTTTGCATGCGCGTTTTTGTTGGCATGCTTTTTGAAATGCAAAAATTATGCCAAAAGTAGCGTTAACTAATTAACAAAATAGGGTGTGAATATCGTGCTCATCTATTAACGCGCGGGATGTGTTGCAAAAATGTCACGTGTAAGGTGTTGAATTATAT
>Ga0208108_1000097_pt1 | contig 16757 bp, 17 predicted proteins | sample CryBogCBE22May08_FD_184589 | JGI IMG/M metagenome (GOLD analysis project Ga0208108, IMG submission 184589) | Freshwater microbial communities from Crystal Bog, Wisconsin, USA - CBE22May08 (SPAdes) | ecosystem: Environmental > Aquatic > Freshwater > Lake | place: Crystal Bog, Wisconsin, USA...
ACACCTACAAAAAGTCGCCCATCTTCAAGAAAGAATCAAATGCGCCTAACTCAATAAATCTTAACTTTAGCATTCAGTACTATCTTAATTTCATTAGTAGCTTGTTCAGCAACTAAGACCCAAGAAAGTACTGGCCAATATGTTGACGATAGTGTTTTAACTGTAAAAGCTAAATCTGCAATTTTTAACGAGCCAACCTTAAAGTCTGCTGAAATTAATGTTGAAACATTTAAAGGTGAAGTCCAACTTAGTGGATTTGTAAGTAGCATTGAACAAACCAAAAAAGCTGTAGAAGTCATTAAAGGTATTACAGGTGTTAAAGCCGTTAAAAATGATATGCGGGTTAAAGGGAGTAATAATCCCCTTTACAAATAAGCAATAAATAATACGCACTAAATCAGAAGTTTAATATCAAGGAGCTCAAGATGAATAAAGATCAAATAAAAGGACAAGTTAAAGAAGTTGTAGTGTCGGTAAAAGAAGCCACCGGAAAGATTCTAGGAGACAAGTCGCTAGAGGCTAAAGGTATAGCAGAAAAGATCGTAGGAAAAGTTCAGACAGAAGTAGGAAATATTAAATCAGATTTAAAAGACATACTCAAATTATTTTCAAACTCGCCCTGATGTTAATAGTTAATTCAGGGCGATAATGTTGAGGTAGAAACTTCTAATTATTCTTTTTGCTTAATACTAGAGAAATCAGGTACAAAGATAGTTACTACTAATCATCTCTGAAATTACTTGCAACTTCCTTAAAGGCCTCCTGCTCAGCAATAAAGGCATCGACTACCGCAGGATCAAAGTGATTGCCACGTTTAGAAATAATTTCTGCCATTGCCTTTTCGTGAGTCCATGCTTTCTTATAAGGACGTTCAGTAACCAAGGCATCATACATATCTGCAAGGGCCATGATTCGTGCTTCTAGAGGAATAACTTGACCACTTAAGCCACGAGGATATCCAGATCCATCCCATTTTTCATGGTGTCCGCCAGCAATCTTAATTGCGATTTCTACCACCTTTGACCCAGCACCAATATCCATCTTAGCGCTATCCATCACCGATTCGCCAATAAAAGCATGGGTTTTCATGATGGACCACTCTTCATCCGTTAATGGGCCCTTCTTAAGCAAAATACTATCCGGTATACCTATCTTACCGATGTCATGAAGCGGTGCAGAACTAAAAAGTGCCTCAATATATTCATTAGAAATTTGCTCTAAGTAAGTTCCTGAGGATTGAAGACGTTGTGCTAATAATTTTACGTAATGTTGGGTTCGAATAATGTGGTTTCCAGTTTCCCCATCCCTAGCTTTTGCTAAAGAATTTAATGTCTCTAAAAACTGCTTTTCAGTTTTAATAGTGTTTTGATTCGCAAGCTGAATCTTCATTAAATAATTTTCTGTAATGAGGTCTTCCTTTTTACCCCACTCCAATGAAGTTACTAAAGCAACGAAAAACATAAACCTTGTAATACCAAAAACCATTAAAGCTATAAAGGTTAAGATATTGATTACACCGCCGTCATAAGCAAAACCAACATCTAAAATACTTATCGAAATAAAACGAATAAACCAAATAAATGCTGTAATGAAGAAGCTGATACTGAGCGCTAAAGAGAATGGAACTTGGCGCAGCTTATAAAATTTATAAATAGCTATACCAGTAATCAGATTAAAGCCTGTGGCTAAAATGGCGACGATTAGAGGTTGCAAATTGATATTCGAAGTATTTGCTAGGAAATTCAATAAACCAAACATAGCTATTGCAGCAAGGAGCGCTTCAATTCCAATTCTTCTAAAAGATATTTTTGTACCTAATAAATATTGGCTAGAGTAATAAGTGTAAACATAACTTGCGATACTTAAGGTATTGCCTAGATCGTAGTATAGAAATCGCGGAATAATGCCTTTAAGGGAGACTAAAAAAGTAGCTAATCCCAATAAAACTAAACCGATGATCCATGAAGTAACATAGCTTTGCTTATCATTTTTAAACTGCGTAAAAAGCACTACTGCCCCACCGATGCAGAACAATCCAAAAAATAGAAATATGGTGTAAATGAAGGTGGTTGTATTCAATTTTTAATATGCGTAACTTGCTGTTATTTCAAACAGTATAAATTGAACTCATGTTCAAAATTACATTTTTTGAACAACCATTTAATCTTTTTTAGAAAAATAGCTCTCTTTTTGTCCGGTAATTGCTTGAATTGAATCAATTGCGCCTTTTAGTGCTTACTCTTATGCCCAATTTAATTACTAATGATCACTATAAACCCTATTGGTGTTTTTTGCATACGCATGCAATTGCGATATACTTTAAAAAAATTAAATCAATTACTAACAGGAGCAATTATCATGATTAGATATCTAAAGCGCGGTAAAGATGCGCAAGTGCGTTTGGATGACGATGCTAAAGTTCGTCAAACCGTAGAGGGAATTATTAAAGACGTTGAAGCGAATGGTGATTCTGCTGTTCGTGAATATAGTAAAAAGTTCGACAATTGGGATCCAGCCGAATTTCGCTTAAGTCAGGCAGATATTGAAAAAGCACGTAACTCTCTCTCTCCAAGAGAAATTGCTGATATCACTTTTGCCCAAAAACAAGTTCGTAATTTTGCTCAAATCCAAAGAGATTCGATGAAAGACGTCGAAGTTGAAACGTATCCTGGCGTGATTCTTGGTCACAAACATATTCCAGTCAATGCCGTAGGTTGCTATATTCCTGGTGGCAAGTACCCCTTACTAGCATCAGCTCATATGAGTGTATTAACTGCTAAAGTGGCCGGCGTTAAACGTGTCATTTCAACTGCTCCTCCATTTGAAGGAGCGCCTCACCCAGCAATTGTGACGGCCATGTCCATGGCTGGATCTGATGAAATTTATGTTTTAGGTGGCGTGCAGGCGGTAGTTGCAATGGCAGTTGGTACGCAAAGTATTGCACCTGTAGATATGCTAGTTGGTCCAGGCAACATGTACGTTGCTGAAGCCAAACGCCAACTTTATGGTCGCGTAGGAATTGATTTATTTGCTGGTCCAACGGAAACACTTGTGATTGCAGATGATTCATTAGATGGTGAACTATGTGCAGTTGATCTATTAGGTCAAGCTGAACACGGTCCAACATCACCTGCTATTTTGTTAACCAATAGCGAAAAGCTGGCTAAAGAAACGATGGAAGAAGTCGAGCGTCAATTAGCCATTTTGCCAACAGCAAAAATTGCTAAGCAAGCTTGGGCTGATTATGGTGAAGTTATTGTTTGCGACACTTATGAAGAAATGCTCCAAAAAGCAGATGAATTAGCGTTCGAACACGTTCAAGTCATGACCAAAGATCCTGATTATTTCTTGAATAACATGACGAATTTTGGTGCCCTCTTTTTAGGTCCTAGAACGAATGTCAGTTATGGTGACAAAGTAATTGGAACGAACCATACTTTACCAACCAACCGTAATGCACGTTACACCGGTGGTTTATGGGTTGGTAAGTTTATTAAAACCTGTACCTATCAAAAAGTTTTAACGGATGAGGCAAGTACCATCATGGGTGAATACTGTTCACGCTTGTGCCATATGGAAAATTTTGCCGGTCACGGTGAGCAAGCCAATATTCGTGTGCGTCGATATGGCAATCGTCCTGACTTGCCTTGGTATCAACCTGTAGCATCTAAAGAAGATTGATTGTTATGCATACGCCCAATTTTAGAGTAGATGGACAGCGAGCATTAGTAACTGGTGGGAGTAGAGGTATTGGATATTTTGCTGCAATTGCCCTGGCGCAAGCCGGGGCAAAAGTTACTATCGCCGCACGGTCAAGAGATACCTTAGATTCTGCAGCAAAGGAGTTCAACAAAGCAGGCTTTGAGTGTGAAATCCTTCAGCTTGATGTTACTGATCCTCACGCCGTAGACGAATCATTAGGTGCACGCGAACCGTTTCAAATTCTGGTCAATAATGCTGGAATGAATCGACCAAAGCACCTAGTAGACGTTAAAAATGAGGATATTGATGCGGTATTTGATCTCAATATCAAAGCAGCTTTTTATGTCACGCGCAAGGTTACACAACAACTTCTGGCAGCAAAACTACCGGGTTCAATTATTAATATTTCTTCCCAAATGGGTTTAGTGGGCAGCCCACGCCGCACCCTTTATTGCGCAAGTAAGCACGCACTTGAAGGAATGACCAAAGCTCTTGCTTGGGAACTGGGAGCAGCCAATATTCGGGTGAATACAATCTGCCCGACCTTTATCGAGACTGATATGACAGCCCCGATGTTTGAAGATAAAACATTCCGTTCATGGGTAATTGATAAAATTGCGCTTGGTAGACTAGGTCAACCAGATGAAATTATGGGCTCGATTGTTTTTCTAGCGAGCCCTGCCTCAAGTTTAATTACTGGAAGTGCATTGGTACTTGATGGAGGTTGGACTGCTGCATGAAATCGGGGCCAACAGCACTGGATGTTGCAGTGCTTGCAAATGTTTCACAATCTGCTGTTAGTCGTACCTTCACACCTGGAGCCTCGGTTTCTGAAAAAACGAAGTCGAAAGTACTTCTTGCTGCCAACAAGTTGGGTTACCGCCCCAATGCGATAGCAAGAAGTCTTTCTACGAACCAAAGTCGAATCATCGCATTGGTAATGAGTTATTTAGAAAATCAATTTTATCCTCTCGTGATTGAGCATCTTAGTCAAGAACTTCAAAAACAGGGATATCACGTCTTATTATTTATTGGACAAACCAATAATTTTGATGCAGATTCGATATTGCTGGACATTTTGCAATATCAAGTGGACGGCATCGTCATGGCGTCCGCAACACTATCACCTAATTTAGCTAAAAATTGTGCCGCGGCTGGAGTACCCGTTGTACTCTTCAACCGAATTTCGTCTATTAGCCAATCGAATCTTACCAGTACAAGTTCTGTGACCACCGATAACTATAAAGGTGGCAAGATGGTTGCGAAAACACTCGTAGAGCGAGGATATCAAAAAATTGCATTTATTAGTGGTCTTGAAAACTCCTCTACTAGTATTCAGCGGGAGAATGGTTTAAGGGATGGATTAGCTGAATTTAATCTTGCCATTTCCTTCAGATCAGTAGGTAACTACGACTTTAATCAAGCTAAAGAAGCAACCCGAGAACTTTTCAGGTCAAAAAATCGTCCAGATGCCATCTTTGTGGCGAATGATCATATGGCGATTGCAACTATGGACGTGATTCGAGAAGAACTACAACTTCGGATTCCAGAAGATATTGGCATTATTGGTTTTGATAATATTCCACAAGCCAATTGGCAAAGCTATCAGTTGACAACAATGAGCCAAGATGTCAATCAAATGGTGCTTGCCACGGTTGGGGTATTATTGAATCAAATTCAACATGAAATCCAACCCGAACATCTTGTGATTCCTTGTGAGATTATTGAGCGAAACACACTTCGAAAACAGCTCAACACTTCACTCCAAGAATAAGCGGCATCCTACTCAAAGGACTCCACTTGTTCAATTAGTCTGCTTTGATATTCAGTTGTCGAATTAACTTATCCCATTTCACAAGATCAAGTTCAACAATATCTGTAAACTGCGCTCTGGACATTGGCTTAATCTCTAATCCCTGAGCTAAAAGCTTAGTTTGGTTTTCAGGATCCTTGATCGCTTCATTAATTGCTTTATGTATTTGATCTAAAGTTTTTGGCGGTGTTTTGGCTGGAGCAAATGCACCGTACCAAGGCTCAAAACTAAAGCCTTTTAAACCACTCTCATCAAGTGTTGGTATATTCGGTAGTGACGGAGTCCGCACCATTCCCGAGGTTGCAATAGCTCTAACTTGACCAGAATCAATATAAGGTTTGATTGCTGCGATCGTCATGAACATCGCTTGGATTTGACCGCTAATTAAATCAACAATTGCGGGTCCTGACCCCTTATAGGGAACATGAGTAGCTCGAAAATGTGCTCTATCTTTGAGCATTTCCATCGCAAGGTGTCCTGCACTTCCCACCCCACCTGATCCGTAATTGACTTTATCAGGATTTTTATTTACGTATGCTAAAAACTCAGAAACTGTTTTCACCGGTAGAGAATTAGTAACCACTAAAACATTTGGAGTAACGCCCACGCTAGCTACAGGAATAATGTCTCGGCGGGTATCATAAGGAAGTTTATCGTATAAGGCTGGATTAAATACAAAACCCATATGATGAAACATCAGTGTCTTACCATCAGGATTTGCAGTTGCTAACTTGGTAGTTCCAATCGTACCGCCACCACCACCTCTATTTTCAATCACGACTGAGTCGCCTAGTAACTTACTTAAGTCTGGCGCTAATTGTCTGGCAACAATATCAACCGTTCCACTCGATGCAAATGGGACAACGATGGTCGTAGTTCTACTTCCTTGAGCAAAAGCAAGACTACCAAACAACACACAAAAAATGAAGCAAAGATTTTTAATACTCATTTGGTGTAACTTTACTTTTGAAAGGATTATTGAGTTCATTTAAAAAAACTGTATTTCTGTATTTTTTCATCATCTAAGACAACTCCTAACCCAGGACCATTGGGGAGTGCTAAGGATCCACTTGAAATATCTAACTTGTTATGCACAATATCATCTACCGTTTTTAGCGGTCCAACGCATTCAAGGCCAGGTAAGACATCCTCACTAGTCGCTGCAAACATGATTTCTGCAACCGTATTAACGCCAAGCCCGAAGCCATGTCCAATCACCACTTTCAGTCCGGCAGCACTCGCCGTTTCCAGCATTCTTCTTGCAATTAAAAATCCACCTTGCTTCATCACTTTTAATTTAACGATATCAGCAGCGTCTTTTTTAATGACTGCAATCAAACTAGCGTGGTCAATAATCGACTCATCGGCCATGACTGGAATACCAATTGCTTGACGTACTTTTGCCATACCGTCCAAATCATCAGCATGTACTGGTTGCTCAAACAGTTGTAAATTAAAAGGCTCAAGTAACTTACCAAGGGCAATTGATTCTTCAACGGTATAACCTGCATTGGCGTCAACTCTGAGCTTCATATCAGGGCCAACTGCTTCACGAATTGCCGCAATTCGGTCTCTATCGGCATAGATATCTGCACCTACTTTGACTTTGGCAGACTGAAATCCTTTATCAAACCATTTCTTCGCTTCAGCAGCTGCCTCATCGGGAGGCAAGATACCAATCCAAGCATTAAAGAGGACATTATCAGTAACATTACCCCCTAGGAAAGTGTAAACGGGAATATTGAGCTTCCTACAAATCAAGTCTGTACAAGCCATTTCCATCGCGGCTTTGGCGTCATAAAATTGATCAACGGACTGATTCATCCTTTTGAGTAGATGATGCACATTGAAGGTATCAAAGCCCACAATTAAAGGAGCCAAGATTTCTTTTAAAACCTTTAGAGAATCTTCAATCGATTCAGCAGAATATCCTGGTGAAGGATCGATATTGCCTAAACCAACGTTACCACTATCATCCGTGATACGAATAACTGCACTTTTTTGAACAGTCTTGGTGACATAAGCGTTTTTAAATCCGCCGCCAACTAAGGGAACAGCAACACCGAAAACTTCTACTTTAGTAATGATTGATTTCATAATATTTAATTGAATGGAATGACGGTACTACCTTTTATTTGGGTACGATGCATCAAACGTCTTGCATTGGGATCAAAGCTATCCCGACGGTGTAATGTGCAACGATTATCCCAAAGGATCAAATCATGTAATTGCCATACTTGCGTGAAAGTAAACTCTGGTTTTGCAGCATGATCCCATAATTCATCTAATAGCTGATTGCTTGCCTCTAAATCCATGCCGAGAATATAACTATTTCTGCGTCGACCTAAAAATAAAGTAGGGCGGCCCGATTCAGGATGAACCGTCACCAAAGGATGATGCGCTCCGGGTGCTTCTCTAGGATCCGTTACATCTTTCATCCCCTTACGAATCATGCCAGCGCTATTGTAAGTCGAGTCATGAATCGCCTTCAGGCCTTTGATCTCTTTTTTTAATGAATCTGATAATGTTTCATAGGCTAGATACATATTGGACCAAGAGGTATTACCACCCTCTTCAGGAATCTCTAAAGCATGGAGAAATGATCCTTTAGGCGGTTTCTCAATATAGGTCATATCAGCATGCCATGAGGCTTCCCCATCTCCTAAACCACCAATCGCCTGATCTCCAACCTTGATGTTGGAAATCACATTCATTTCAGGAAAGTCTGCTAAAAAAGGCTTACCGTAAGAGTTAGGGCCAGGCGGATCTATCTCACCAAAGTTACGCGTAACATCCAGTAACTGAGGGTCACTTAATTCTCTACCTCTAAACCGGAGTACCAAATGATTCTTCCATGCTTCCAAAATTTGAGCCATATCGTCAGGCGCAATCGGCTTGGAAAGATCGACACCAGAAATCTCAGCACCTAGGGCATCTGCTAATTTTTGAACTTTGATTGTTGTCATGTTTTTGTCTCGTTAAAAAATGTCATTGCTAGTAATATAAGGCTATTGGTCACTCAATGATTACTAATTAAACAACACCATCAAATAATAAATGAGAAACCTCATTGATAGCCAACATCATTAAATTGTTTCTTTATACTGAATTTGATATATAAAGTTATTTTAACTACATATTTTTGATTCGAACCTAACTTTCCAAATCATTGCTTAGATCAGTAAAATAAACTTATCGAAACCTTCTCACCCTGAGTGAATCAAGTTATGGCCCAAAACTTTTTGCAATCTAAATTTCCGGAGATGGAAACTACTATATTTAGCGTCATGTCCGCTTTAGCGAAGGAACATCAGGCAATTAATTTGGGTCAAGGCTTTCCAGACTTTGCCTGCGATCCAAAGTTACTAGACGGCGTGGAATCCTCGATGAGAAACGGGGAAAATCAATATCCTCCTATGGCCGGTATCCCCGAACTAAGAAATAAGATTTCTGAAAAAATTCAAGATCTGTATGGTAAATACTACTCACCCGATGATGAAATTACCGTCACAGCGGGTGCAACGCAAGCAATCTTAACCGTGGTTTTAGCAACAGTTCGACCCGGTGAAGAGGTGGTGGTGATTGAACCTGTCTACGACTCTTATCTGCCAGCAATCAACTTGGCCGGCGGCAAAGCCATCTCAGTAAAAATGATACCTCAAAGAAATGAAATGGGAGTAGTAGAAAAATATGTACTTCCATGGAACGACTTAGCAAGCGCAATTAATCCTAAAACAAGACTTGTTATGATCAACTCGCCACATAATCCAACTGGTATGGTTTGGCAAAGTGAGGACCTAGAGAAACTCGCAGAATTAGTGAAGCCAACGAACGCACTGATTTGTAGTGATGAAGTATACGAACATATGGTTTACGACAACCAACTCCATCAAAGTATTTCTCGTCATGCTGAGTTATGTGAAAGAACTTTTGTAGTCTCAAGTTTTGGCAAAACTTTTCATGTTACAGGTTGGAAAGTTGGGTATGTCGCAGCCCCCAAAGAGTTAATGGCAGAATTTCGTAAAGTGCATCAATTTAATGTGTTTACAGTTAATACCCCAATGCAGTACGGCTTAGCTAGTTATCTAAACTATCCAAAAGCCTATCAAGAGTTACCTACTTTTTATCAACAAAAACGGGATTTTTTTAGAGCTGGTTTAAGTAATACCCACTTTTCATTACTTCCCTCAGATGGCACCTACTTTCAATGTGTTGATTACTCACAATTAAAAATCTCTGAGGCTAAATTAAATGAGGTTGATTTTTGTAAATGGTTAACAACCGAGGTAAAAGTAGCGGCGATTCCAGTGTCAGCATTTTACAGTTCAGCAGTAAATTCAAACGTCATTCGATTTTGTTACGCTAAAAAGGACGCTACTTTAATTGCGGCGCTAGATCAATTAATGAAAATAGCGAGCTAAATTATCTAGATAACGACGAATAAACCTTCGATTCTTTTTCCTAGAGGTAATTACTCAAATGAATGAAGGCCAATCGCATTACCTTCAGTATCCCCAATAATCGCCAGAAAACCATTAGGTCCAATACTCCATTTTGGTTTAAATAGTTGTCCGCCGTTTTGTAAAGCAATGGAAGATTGAATAGCACAATCATCACTATTGAAATAAATTAAGGTTCCATCTAACGATGGTTTACGCATAGGATGTTTTACTAATGCCCCCATCGCGCCATTACTAAAAACCGCGTCAGGAAACTGAAATAATTCAAAGCTACCGTCAGTCGGTTGTGGCATCAAAACACAATTGAAGACTTTCTCATAGAAATTTTTAGCTCTGGCCATGTTATCAACATAGATTTCAAACCAAGCCAGATAAATTTTAGTTTCCAAGTTTTTGTAGCTCCGATAATTCACCTTCAGGGCTTACTTCAAACTCTCCCTTTACATGATTTTCTACAGTTCCCTGCTCTAACCAATTAACGGTAGATTTATAAAGAAAATGTCTAGCAGATTCAAATTGCATAAAATGCGACGAATGTCTAACCTTGATAAACATTTTTTGTGGACTTTCTAGTGCATTCCAGGCTTCGATACGTTTTTCATAATCATCAAACTCTCCTAGCAACATTAAAGTAGGCGCTTTGATTTTTTTCAAATTTGTTTTCCAGCCGTAATTCATTCGATTCGGTGCACGCATAATCCCACGGCCATCTCTTCCCCATGATGCACCAATAGGGTCCGCCGCCATTAACTCATTCCATACAGCATTGCATACTTCCGGATCTTCAAGTTGATGTTCGCCATGTACATGATCCCGCCAACGATTGTTTAAGAGAAAATCTCTAGTTTGTAAGATCGTTGGTGCGCCATCTTCAGGAAATTGAGTTGGGGGATCTTCAATATCAAAAAACGGCGCAATGCCAAACATGACTAATTTATCCACCCGCTCAGGATGCAGAGCCGCATATCCACCAGCTCTAGGCGTGCCGGTAGACCATCCCACGAAAGAGATCTTATCCACTTTTCGTAAGTCGCAAATAAAGTTCACTACAGTCTCTAATTCATCCCATTCAGTCCCACTTGAGACCAACTTGTGAGGATATCTTGGATTTGAATAGTCACTCAGAATATGGGGAATCAATTCACTCTGATGTTCTTTTGCCACATTATTAGGATCATCCATCATCGGACGCGGTGAAGGTGGATAACCAGTATGAGAGAGCACAAATACATCAAAACCCTGTAATGCTAATGCATTCATAAAACTATAATCTTTGTATGCCAAGTCATAGGCAACTAAACTCGGAGCAAAGCCACCATGAACCATTAATACAACTTTCGGTTGAGCCTTATTTTGGTGACTTGCTAAAACTTTCTCTCTAACAAATAATCCGACTGGATGACCCAAGTTGGCTGGCACAGTGGAAAGATGAGTTACGAACCGATCGGTGGTTAGAATTAAATCTGTTGGGGTGTTTTGTCTCATTTGATTTCTATGATATAAAGTACGAATAATATTAATTATTCTAATACTTGGAGACAATAATGGGGTTATCTCGGGATATTTCACGACGCCATTTTCTTTTAGGGAGTCTTGGCCTGATCGCAAGTCCTCTTATCAAAGCTGATACCTACCCAAATAAACCCATCAAAATGATTGTTCCTGTCCCCCCAGGTGGCGGAGCCGACGCGGTGGCTCGAGGCTATGCCCAACAAATGTCAAAATTTTTGGGTAAACAGATTGTGATTGAAAATCGCGCTGGAGCTGCAGGCATTATTGCCATGGAAGCTTTATCAAAAGCACCTCCAGACGGATATACTCTCATTCAAACCAATATTTCAACTATTTCAATCAATCCTTTTATCTACAATAAGCTTCCCTACGATGCTTTTAATGACTTTTCAGCGATATCACTTACTTCTTCCGATCCTCTAATTTTGGTCGTTAACTCTAATCTACAAGTGAGTAATTTAAAAGAGTTACTGAGTTATGCCAAGAGTAAAAATTCAGGGCTAACTTATGGGTCACTTGGAAATGGCAGCATTCAACATTTATGTGGTCATGTCTTTGGGATTGAATCTTCCATGAATTTTTTACATGTGGCTTATAAAGGCGCAGCGCCTGTAACAGTTGACCTCATAGGTGGACAAATTGATATGGCTTTCAGTGGTCCTGGTACGGTTGCCGGTCACATTAAATCAGGTAAGTTAGTGCCGATTGCTATTACGGGTAACGAACGCAATCCTTTCTTTCCAGAGCTCCCAACCTTAAAAGAATTAGGCTACAAAAGAATGGGCTTTACCCTGTGGAATGGTTTACTTGCACCTAGTGGTACCCCACAAAGTATTATTCAGACTCTGAGTAATGCTACTCAAAAAGCAGCTCAAACGACTGAACTAGTGCAATCGATGTCGCAACAAAATATTCAAGCGATTGCAAATTCGCCCGAAGATTTTAGTACTCTGATAAAGCAAGAGCAAACAAGATATTCCCAAATCGTAAAGGAATCGAATATTCAAGCAAGCTAATTTTTAATGATCTTTTATAAAATTTACCAACCTCAGATCCAAAATATGAAACTACGGAACTTTCTATTATTAATAGGTGTAGTAATCAGTTCATCTGTATTTGCAATAGAGCCAATAGACTCTTATCCAAGTAGGCCAATAAAAATAGTAGTCCCTTATGGACCTGGCGGTGCGGCCGATCAATTAACTAGAATCATTAGTGAAAAATTAAGTAACGAACTAAGGCAAGCAATCGTCATTGAAAATATTGCAGGTGGTGGCACCATCATCGGCACAGATAAAGTAGCTAAAGCATTACCGGATGGATATACTCTAGTTCTTTGTAGTTCAACTAGTTTTGTGAATAATCCGATTTTTAAAACGAATTTACCTTATAAAGTGGATTCTGATTTTGTCGGTGTAGGACTTGTTTCAGCTTCGCCAATGGTATTGGTATCAGCTCCCCAAGCTAAGTTTAATTCTGTTATCGATTTTGTTCGCTATGCCAAAGAAAACCCCGGAAAAGTTTCTTATGCTTCTGCTGGTAATGGATCCTCTTTACAGTTAGCTGCCGAATTATTCCAAGCTCAAACAGGTATCAAAATGTTACATATTCCATACAAAAGTAACATTGAGGCAACACAGGCGGTGCTCTCGAATCAAGTTGATATAACCTTTGATATTGCACTTAGCTCAGTCAGCTTAATTAACGCAAGTAAATTAAAGGCTTTAGGTATAACTAATTTGAGGCGCCTTGCCATTTTAGAAAACATTCCAACCATTGCAGAGTCTGGTGTGCCTGGCTTTGAAATAAACGCCTGGTACGGCTTAGCTGCGCCTTCAGGTACTGCACCGGAGATCATTAAAAAATTAAATATTGCTTTGCAAAAGGTGACAAAAGATAAAGATCTTAAAATAAAATTTGACCAACTTGGTATGGAACTACTCAGTGGTAGCTCCGATACAGTCATGGCTTTGACAACAAAAGAGCGCCTTAGTTTAATGAGCTTAATCAAAACAAGAAATATTCAAATTGACCAATAAAGAAAATTCATGAAAAAAATTGTATTCATTCTTAGTGCTTTTATTTTGGCAATACCACTTTCTTTTGCGCAGGAATATCCTACTAAACCAATCAAAATCGTCATCCCTTTTCCACCAGGAGGTGGTGCAGATGTATTAATGCGCCCATTAAGTAAGCGTTTATCTGAGTTGCTAGGTCAAACCATTGTTTTGGATAACAAGCCTGGTGCTAACGGGAATATTGGAGCTGATTACGTTGCAAAAGCAGCACCCGATGGCTATATATTACTACTGGGTAATAGCTCACTACCCATCAGTTCAGCTCTCTATAGTCAACTCCCGTTTGACCCGGTAAAAGATTTAACGCCCATTGCGTTAATGGTCAATACGCCGAGCGTTTTAGTAGCCAATCCCAAATTTAAAGCCAAGAATATTTCTGAATTAATCGAACTGGCTAAATTAGAGCCCGGGAAAATAAATTATTCCTCGGCTGGAATCGGCAGTACGCCTCATTTAGGAATGGAGTTGCTAGGAAATTTAACAGGCACCAAATTTACCCATATTCCATACAAAGGAGGTGGGCCAGCAGTTTCTGCTGTACTAGCTAATGAAGTAGATGTTTTAATTACCAACACCTCTACGGTTCTTGCACAAGTTCAAGCTAATAAGTTAACTCCTTTGGGAACGACTACCTTAAAGCGAACCCCTATTCTTGCTTCCGTTGCCACAATCTCTGAAACAGTGCCAGGATTTGAATTAAATACTTGGTATGGCATCTTTGGGCCTACAGGTGTTCCTAAAAATATTGTTCAGCGTGTAAATCAAGCTTTTATTCAATGCCTCAATACGCCTGAGATTAAGCAACAGTTAATTGCACTTGCTTATGATCCAGATCCTGGATCAGCTGAAATATTGGGTGCACTCTTGAAAAAAGATATTGCAAACTGGGCGAATATAGTCAAATTAACTGGCATTAAAGCCGAATGAATTAGACACAAAAAGTAAAGAGCTCAATTAGAAATATTTAGGTTGCTAAAAGTACCATTGCCACAATTGAACAAACCAAACCTAGAACTTTCCTTAAAGAAATTTTTTCTTTAAAAATAAAGGTACCTAAAATCGCAGTCACAACAAAACCCATCTGTGAGATGGTCACAACAGTGGTTGCAGGACCAGATTTTAAGGCCTCAAGTAAAAAATAGAGAGCTAAAAATAAAAAGAATGCAGCAGCAAATCCTAAGTAAAGATATTTCCATAAAAAGATGATTCTTTTGTCCTTGTAGTAACTAGCAGAAAAAGCCAATGTAAAAAAGACTGTCGCTTGCCCAGTAACGATAGAAATCGAATTACCTCCAGCAATAGCGCCTAATTTATAAATAAAGCCCGAAATTCCGAGGAGAACTGTAGCGATAATGAGGCTTTTAAAATAACTTTTATCTGTTTTTATTTCAGAGGCCTGATTAGAACGAAATGAAAGATTACTCAATAATAAAAATGCTGCCAAGACTAATAATGCAAAAGCAAATATCTTATTCAAAGTTAAGGATTCATTTAAAAATAGCAGTGCAAGAATCCCCGATAAAACAAAACTACTTCTAAAAACAGGAGCAACTACGCTAACGTCTCCGGTATTCAAACTAATAGAAAAATAGAGTAACGCAAAATACAGGGTTACCCCAGCACACATGCCGAACATAAACGGCATGCCAAAATGAAGAGAGTCAGTAATCCACCCTAAGAAAAGGGCGCTAGGCAGAAAGAATACGGTTTGTAAAATCAAGAACCTGTGAGATGGAAGCCCTTTACGAGCAGCAAATTTAAATACCAAGTCCCCTAATCCATAACAACACATTGAAATTAAGGCAAGAAGAAGGTAGGAATTTTGCATAGATTTAAGTTTTTATTTGGTGATTCAAAAATTTATTGTAAAGCTCTGATAAGGCAACATTACCACTATCTCACATAGGATGATTTTTTCAAAAAAGTAGTTGGCAAGTTAATTGGTGGTTTTTCTTTTTAATTGATAAGCAACAAAAACGAATCCCCAAATCACGATTGATAGATAAGCAAAGACCCAAGCACTTGGTTGCTGCTGCCCACCAGAGATATCTAAAACAAAGCCAAAAATGGATGGTCCTAAGAGTCCGCCACCAAATCCCATCATGGAATGTAATCCCATTGCGGCACCCTTTAGTTGATCCGAAGTACTCGTAACCAACCCAGCTGTTAAGGTAGCAGAATCTGCCATAATAAAAAGACTATGTAGGATTGCAAAAATCATCACTAACCACCATGCTTGACCAATCGATAGCGATAACAGGATACCGAAAATAGTGCTTAAAACCATCGCTATATAAATCCATTTTTTTCGACCAATTCGAATTGCTATCTCATTACCAAGAATCGAAGCAGGGACTCCAAAAAAATTAATGAGGCTAGCTGATTCAGTTCCACTCAGAAGAGGAGGATAGTCAGTACTAGATGCGCAAATTAAAAAGAAGGCGACTAACCAACTTCTTGAGGCAAATAACTCTAGGGAGTGAACAACGTAACCCCAAATATACGTAGATGCATCTTTGTTTTTTAACACGAGTTTCCATCGATCAATCGGGAAAATATCTTTCCAATGCAAATTGAGGTTACTTTGCCATTTTTTATCAGTGAGTGGCTCAATCAAAAAATATACAATCAACCAGGCTAATAATGGACCAATAGCAATCATTCCGTACACATAATGCCAATTAAAAGTAGCTAAAATGATGCCTGATAATAAGTAGGAAAGACCTACTCCAACTCCAAAAAAAGCTGTATAAAAAGAAATATATCTTGTTAACTCTCCCGTCTTGACCCGATCGGTAATAATTTTCAAGCCAGGCATGTAGGCTCCAGCAACACCAGCGCCGTTGAGAAACATAAAAAATAAGGCGCTGTAAAAACCAGTCGTCAAAGTAGCTAAGCCGATCAGTCCAATGAATTCAATACCAACACCGATTAAATAAATTTTTCTCGCATCTAAACGATCTGTGAGAACAGTCGCGCAAGAAACAAAGCCAATATAACCAAAGAAAAATATACTGGCGATAAAGCCAGATTGAAAATTAGATAAACTCCATTCTTGTTGGAGTGTATTTAAGGTCACGGCATAACTTGCAAAGCCAAGCAAAGTTAGGACTTGTGAGCAAAGCATGCAAATAATGATATTTTTTGTCTTCATGTTTTTATTATTAATGCTCTGTTAGCTAAAACATTTCT
>Ga0208108_1000104_pt1 | contig 15862 bp, 20 predicted proteins | sample CryBogCBE22May08_FD_184589 | JGI IMG/M metagenome (GOLD analysis project Ga0208108, IMG submission 184589) | Freshwater microbial communities from Crystal Bog, Wisconsin, USA - CBE22May08 (SPAdes) | ecosystem: Environmental > Aquatic > Freshwater > Lake | place: Crystal Bog, Wisconsin, USA...
ACCAGAGAGAGTGTTCCACCCTTTTGGGACCGAACAAACGAGTTGAAACCACCGATCGTGTCATTCTTGATAGACTCCATAGACCCTGAACGGTCAAGCAGAAAGATTCTCTCCATTATTCATTCAGAGAGTTTCGTCTTTAAAAGAATAATCTCAAGAACAAGTACCGTATGGTGGGGTCCTACTATGTGCTTGATCTGGATTTTCTCGATCGGGCCATGGTAGAATGGAAAAGCATATTTCCAACAATAAAGCCGTATTACGCTGTAAAGTGTAATCCTCATCCTCTCATTATCGAACGGCTTGCCAAGCTCGGAGCTGGGTTTGATTGTGCAAGTCTCACAGAGATTGAACTTGTAGGTGACAAAGGTTCGATTATATATGCAAACCCTTGCAAACACCCAGACGAGCTCAAGAAAGCTCATGAGCTTGGAATATCAATGACTACATTTGATTCAATATCTGAACTTCACAAGTTGTCCAAGTATCCAATGAAGGTGTTAATGAGAATTAGAGCAGACGACAAGACCGCCAAGTGCCAGCTCGGCAACAAGTACGGTGCTGAAGAGACTGAGTGGCCCGAGTTGCTCACGAGAGTAAAGGCGTACGGTCTAGATCTCGTTGGCATCTCATTTCACGTTGGTTCAGGTGCCCAGAGTGAAGATGCTTATGTAGATGCAATCAAGAAAGCACACAAGGCGATTCAGCTCGCCAAGAGCTACGGGCTGAATCCAACAATCATAGATATTGGTGGCGGATTTACCCACGGCAAGATTCCAACCAAGGACATTTCTGCATATACTCAAGGCTTTGAGGTGATTGCAGAGCCTGGTCGCTTTTTTGCTGAAAAGGTGGCTACGTTGTTCACGCCAGTCATTGGGTACAAGGATAATTCAGTCACAATAGATGAGTCACTCTATGGTGCATTCAACTGCAGGATATTTGATCATGCAAAACCAGAGCCGTCATTTGGTCTGTACTCAGGGACTCAGACGCTCTTTGGATGTACATGTGATGGAATAGATGTTATATATGATAACATATCTCTTCCAGATCTGAACATTGGTGACATTATCGAGTGGCCAAATATGGGTGCATACACAATGGCTGCAACAACTTCATTCAACGGAATGCCATTCCAACGACGACAAGTACTAATAAAACAATAATCACAAGTTTATAGTCTCTGGGTTTCTTTCCGTCGCACTTGTCTTGCCAGTACTGACGCGCTGTTTCATAGTCAAAGGTGGGTTTCCCCAGTTGTGAGTTTACCAGGTTATGTAGGTCCACAGACCATCTGAAGGGATCCTCCTTGTTGAACGGGAGCATCTTCAGATTCTCCTTGAGATGATCTGAACAATCTATACATGGAAGAATAGCAGGAAGAGTATCAATAAACTTGGCAATGTCATCAGGCTTGTTCCCTGAATTGAAGCATGTCAGATGTATCACTGTCCAGTAGTGAGGCCCAAATATCAAAGGGTCCAAGCACATGCTCATTACTTTTTCTACGATTTTTTAGCCTTAAAAAAAACGAAAGCATTACTAACATGTCACTCTATGAAACTCTAGATGTTTCAAAGGATGCAACACCTGAAGAGTTAAAGAAAGCCTATCGGAAGTTGGCTATGAAACATCACCCCGATAAAGGCGGCGATCCGGATACGTTCAAAAAGATTTCACATGCATATGATGTTCTATCTGATGAAGGGAAGCGCCGAAACTATGACTTGACAGGCTCTGAGGCTGGTGCAGGACCCCCAGGTTTTGACATGGGAAGTCTGTTCAAGATGTTCAATCCCCAACAGCAAAGACAAACTGAGCGCGAACACCACATCAGAATCACACTTGATGACATATACCAAGAGAAACGCAAGAAACTCAGGGTTGATTGGATGAAGGATTGTCCGATTTGCACTACAGTTTGCAGACAGTGCAAGGGGTCTGGTATGCATCTGCTGCAGCTTGGACCGATGGCTATACAGCAGCCGTGTCAGGAGTGTCAGGGCAAGGGAAAGTGTCCCAAGGGGTGCAAGGATTGCGATCACAAGAAACAAATCAAAGAGGTGAGAGATATCACACTTGATATTGGGGCTGATACGCAGAATGGTGAGCGCGTTCCGGTACAGGATATTGGAGTAACCTTTGTATTCTTAGTCATTGATCATCCGCACTTTACTCGGGTCGGTCAGGATCTCTTTTACAAACCTGAAATCTCCTTTGTAGACTCTGTCAATGGGACTATTATTACGGTTCCGCACTTTTCAGGTCCTTTCCATTTGTCGACGCAAGACTTGGGTATCTTGGACCCGCGTCTAGAGTACAGAATTGACGGAAAAGGCATGAAGGGTGGTGATCTTTACATTCAGTTTGATGTCAAATACCCAAAAAAATCCATGAGAATAGTAAATGATCCGGAGGAAAGCGTACAGCTATAGACGCCGCGACGGTAAACTGGTCCACGTCCCATCCAAACTCATCCCAGGGCGCAGACCCCATGGGACCTACAAAGGGAAGGGTATCGGTAGGCTTCAGAAGGGTCTGCTTGGCCGGTACGGATACTCGGACGTGAAGAATCTCACAGTGGCTCAGCGCCATGCCGCGTTACGCAGAGCAGTCAAAGGCCTTGGTCTGAGACATGTCGAGCGCTCTCTGATTGCAGCCTCAACATACAGCAAACACACACATCCAAGAACCTCGCGTATTATGCGTGCTAACGAGCGTTACATTCGACGGTAAGGTGATGGTAGTACTGGTCCCGTTGAATATTTAACTTTTGATGGAGTTATTGGTGTCATTTTGCTATTTTGAATGAAACTTTGAGGTTCCGTTACTGGCTGTGGAACTGGCTGTGGAACTGGCTGTGGGACTGGCCGTGGAACTGGCTGTGGGACTGGCTGTGGGACTGGTCGAGGCTGAGCGGTGTACATATATTTTTTACGTCTACTTGAAGTTTTTCTTTTGTAAGAAGATTTGTCTTTATTGAATCTCCACCAGTGATAGGTACAATCACTAAACTTGCAGCGACCAAAATCAATCAGCCATATAACTAATAGAAGCATCAAAAGACTTAATAATATTTTGACTGCTAGATTCATTAGTATAACTTAAGAAAATAGTATACTTGATGAACATTATGATTGACCTGATAAAGCAAGTCTGGGATGAGCTCGGCCCTGGGTACTCTGAAGCAATCTATCATAATGCTCTTGAAGTTGTTTTGCGACTGAATAATATACAATATGAGACTGAGCGCATCATCCCTGTAAAGTTCAAAGGCCATGTGATTGGAAACCTAAGAGCCGACATTATACTGAATGATTGTGTCATAGAGCTCAAGAGTGTCCGAAGCCTCACTGAGCCAAATAGAGATCAGATTCGAAATTACATGAAGATACTTGGGCACACCAAGGGGTATCTGGTCAACTTTGGGCCAGAGTTTCAGATGGAGGAGATTACGCTGTCGGTATAAACTCCCATTTCAGATCATCACATATCAACTTCCATATCTGATCATGTTTATAAATCTTTGACTTGTCTTTCAAGAGAGGGAAGCACTTGAGATATTGATCCTCTGAGAGCAACTCACAAAACTTGTACAAGACGTATGAATAACTCAAAAAGTTTTTGCGATCTGAAGGACAGTGTCTTTTGAATGGTTCCTGAATTTGTCCAAACATCAGCCTAAGTTTATCCTCCAGCGGCTGTGACATTGATGGTGGATTGATTCCATTCAGAATAGTTGAAATGTACGGAACATGTTCATAGTACTTGGTGAGTTTGAGTTTCTTGAGCAGACTTCGAACTTTACCATGTGTCACTTCAGTCAGATCACGAATCTTTTGTTTCTTGAATTCAGTTCTCAACTGTTCTATAAGATCTCTTGGAACAGTTGTCGACTCTTTCGCCTGAAACTGAGCAATCCATTCGTTAAAGTGATTCTTACGATCGTAACTGTACTGGATATTCTTATCCATCTCTTGTTCCTCTTTGAACCCAGCCTCTTCACACTGAATATACTCCGTCCTTCCACACTCTGTACATATGTCATCAGATGTTGCTCTATCATGAATAAACTTTGTTGAGCCACAACGACATTTGAACTGGACCCTTGTGCTCTTGTGGATTATAGTCCCCTTGCCTTCAACTCTGTCAAGATATCTGTCATATATATCCTTTCTTTGGATCCCCTTTTCAGTTTTGGTTGTGTATTCTTCTATAAATGGGACACATTGTGCTATGTAGTCGTAGAGCTCCTGACCATCCAGCTGCTTCACAACCTCATTAAAGCGTGCCTCCATTAAAGATATATTCTCCTATTCTTTTAATGAACAAACTCATACTTGGACTCATTCAGCTTGTTCAATTCTTCAGGAGAAAGAATTGGACAATTGTAAAGGTTCAGACACTTGTGAGTCATATCAAAACAAAAGTATTTCACTACAGTTACAATGGTAAGATTTACAAATACATAGGGGATAAATTGCCTAGTCAGGTTGGGAGAGGATTCTTTGCACCTATAAAGACTGCTCTATGGAATGGCCAAGACGTTACAGATTACATAAAGCCGTACTCTGGTCCAAGGAATGACTTTTATGGCTCCGAGCCTCAGCTTCCGTTTATATTCTTTCAGCTCAAGTCGATTGACTGGATTCCTCGCTTCATGTTCAATGCAAACGGCGGCATAGGAATATTTATCCGGTATGAAAGAGAGCTGGTCATTGAGCCAGAAGAGGGTCTCCTCGAGGTGACAAACGTTCTTGGTCAGACTTCCGTCTTTGGCGCCAAGAAAAACTTCATCTCGCCCAAGTTGGCGACATAGTACCTGAGTATGATGGGCATATCGGTACTCTTGGTTGACTGCAGAATCTGGACGCTCGAGCACATCCCAGTCGCCTTGGTAAACATGTTTATATATCTGAGACTGAAGATGTTGCCTATGGGTTTCTCAATCGTCTCAGGACATACTATAGAAGTCTCTTGGTTTGCAAAGTCTCCGTTGCACGAGAATGTTATGAGGTTTCCAGATCTATAAATGTTAATTTCATTTGACAAGTTCCCCATGTCTCTGCATATTCTTTGAAGATCAACAGATGGCAGTGTTGTCATGACATCCATAGGAACATCTGGAATCTCTAGAATCTCTTCATCGATATCCAACAACTTCAGACTAAATTTGGAGTTGGATTTCTTTGACTCGTTATATATTACAATATCCATAAAGTCTGGACACTCGATGGAGAGGCTGAGAGTATCGTTTGATGTAATCGACTTGAGAAGTTTGTACGTATTGCTAATGTTCAAACCTGCTATAATTTCAGAGGGACACGAGTACTCTTCGAAATTTTCAGCCGCCAGGAACAAGTTGACGAGCGACACTCTTGCAATATCAAGAGTGCTGATACGTATACCGGTCGAATCAAAGTAGATGTTGATATCATTTATAATATCCTTCAGAACCTCAAATATATTTTTAAAGGCTGTTGCTTGGACAGTCCTGAGAAACATCCTAAATGTCTATCTTCCCAAGTCCTTAAGTCCCTCGTCAATCGAACGATTAATCTTTCGCTCGAGTTCTGGTGTCATCATTGGTTTATTCATATTAGATTTATGAAGACTGAAGCCTATGGCAGGCTTTCCCCCAAGGACAACCCCAGAAACCTTGTTTGGTATTATGCTCTGAAGAAACCCCATGACTTGCTTTCCTGAATAGAGTTTTCCATTGTCTGTTATGATTGAAGGAACCTTTGTAACTCCTTGAGGAACTCCCTGTGCGATATCATGATATTTGATTACATTCAAGAGGGCTGGATTCGTCTTGATGAATGCGACAACATTGAAACAGTGTTTGCATCTGTCACTGTAAATGAGCGTTGCCATTAACACAGGCTCGTATTTTGTTGAAAAATATTTGACGCGACACTTGTATGATTACAGCCCAGGAGATTCAGCAGATTGAGGCCCGGCGTCGAAACCTGAAAAAAGAGACGTACAAACATATCCTCGGTCTCTTTGACAAAAAGATTCGTAGTGCAGTTGCGCTCGGTTTTCCTCAGGCGTCTATGGATATTCCCGCGTTTGTATGGGGTTTTCCTGTGTATAACATAGATGCTGCGACAGAGTACATAAAGCGCCAACTGAAGAAACTTGGCTACACGGTTCAGCAAGACGGCTATGCGCTCCGAGTCACGTGGGGGAGGGCTCAGCTGGCTGAAGGACCTGTGAATGAAGATGATGAAGAGGGTCTTCCATCACTTGTCAATTTGCGCAAAGCAGCGAGTAAAATAATCAGGCAGGATAGAAATGCAGGCAATCGTAGAAGCGCGTCGTGAGTATATGAATATGCTTGAGGAGTGTATGGTCCCTGAAATGTCAAACACATTCATCAATATGTATGATGATACGCAGGAGCTGCTCCGTGGTGACAGAGGTCGCGTGACCAAGTTCAAGGAGATTTCAGGGGAGATTTCATCCTGGAGTGACAATGTGGTTGATGTTCACGTGGATCGCATCAAGCAGGAGTGTCCATGGTTCGACAAGCTCATCGAGGCGACAATTGTCAGCTTCGTACAGATTATGAATTCAGTAAAGATTAATCGCATGACGAACAAGCTCTCTCTGACCATTCCAAGCGCATCTGAGTTTGTGCGCAAGTGCTACAAGGCTGCTCAGTCGTACATTGTCAAGTCTGCAGACTTTATGGCTCATGAGGATGAGCGCGAGACTGTCCTTGGGAAGCGCATCGCAAAAGCGATCGATACAGTTGTCCGGGGGTATGTTCCTCTCCAGAATATCATCTCAATGAACATATCAACTCCAGGTGATGAGTACTCATTTGGTGGCGAAGAGGAACCAGAGGAACCAGAGGAACCAGAGACAAAGACGATCGAGGAGGATGATGTTCTGATGCCAGATGCCACTGAATAAAAGGTTGACTGATAACAAATGGATTTCCTCAGAAACCCAATATTTGCATCTATATTTGGAGCCCTGATGACAATTGCATATTTGTATTTCAAAAACTACATCAATGGCGAAGAGCCCCAAACGTCCCACTATATGAAACCAGCAACACTTGTCGCCATACTGATCTATGGAATTGTTCACTACGGGAATGTAAATAAACCTCGAGGTCTCGAGCCATACTAAAGATTTCGCGCTCTTCATGTTTAGCAATGACTACAATTACGGCATTCAATGATATGATGGAGCAGTTTCTTGAGGAGCTTGTCCAGACGTTTCCAGAGGAGCCAGCGATGAAAAAGTACCAAATCTCTTTTGAGATGTTGCGCAAGGCGAATGCACGCGCATGTATGGAGAATTACATGAATAGCGTCTCTCAGTATTCGCAGCAGATTATGGCCAAAGATGACTCGTTCTTTCTGAATAACCCAGAAGTCTTCAAGGATTTCAAGCTCAAGAATATCTGGACAGATGATCTCTCTACAAATACCAAGAATGCCATCTGGCAATACCTTCAGACGCTGTACATTCTTGGAAACACAATCTCGGCGCTTCCAGGGGAGACTCTGTCTATGATTGAGCAGATGGCGAAGCAGTGTGCCAAGGATATGAATACTGGTTCGCTGGATACGTCAGCCCTCATGATGGGTATGTCGTCTATGTTTGCCCAAAAGAAATAGTATGTATTAATAATGAGCAGAGATCTCTTTTCCACAAGACAGCTGATGGATTTCTGGCCTTCAGAAGAACGGTCCTATATTGATAATATCAATGCCACTATACGGTTTATAATGTATAGTTCAGTGCTTATCTTTATACTTTCGGGCGATCCCCGTGTTGTTTATCTAGGAATTATAGTCACTTCATTTCTTCTTTATTCAGCTGACAGGAAGGGTGCATTTGAAGATTATGAAGAGGAGCCTGTAGTTGTTCCGTCTTTTGCAGATGTTCAGACTCCTCAGCCATATCCAGAAGCACCAGTAAATCCTCCAACCGCTCCTAACCCGTGTATCCCAGGCGATCGTCGTTGTCTCGCAGCAAGCTTATCGACGAGTGTCCAAAACAACTTCCAGGACCGCCAGTTTACACCACAAGTAAGGGGAACGTGGGATCCATCTGCACAATTAGCCCAGTTAGGTACAGGTTTCCGAGGCACAAATCAACCAACCACAATCATCAGAGGCCAAGGATTGCCATTCGAGTATCCTGGTACTCAAAATACAATTCTTGGTTAATAAAAATGGCAAAAGCTCCAGGTCAAGTCTTTACCTATCCCTCAATGGTCACAGGTTTCGGTGACGTCATTTACAATGTAAACACTGAGAGTATGGTTAAAATTCCGTTGAATACGACACAGCCACGCAAAGAATACAGCAGTTTCCCGTCAACATCAAAGGCTTTTGTAAATTCCAACGGCCGCACAGGGTTCACTTCAGGTCCACCGCTCAACTCTGTTCCTGGGACGACAGGTAACGGATTTCAGTGGCAGTCTGATGTCCCATTGCAACTTGATACGCGATCAAAGAGTACTATTTCTGATCTTAGAAATTTCAGAGGAAATTTGAATGCTCCAGGTTTCGCTGGAGCCCCGAGATAAAAATGTAAGCTCTTTATATATGGATCCAATAGCTCTTATAGCTTTGGCCGGTGTTGCTTTTGTAGCAAAAAAGTTTAACAAAAGAGAGACGTATGCATCAGGGGCTCTGGCTGACAGAGCTGATTACAGCGACTCTGTAAATCACGTCACTAAATTGAAAACGCTCACTGGTGAAACGAGAGTGCCACGTGGCCAGTTAACCATCTCGCCGCCTGATTTTCCTCAAAAACAAGGAATTCCTGGATTTATGAAAAAGGCGAATCTTGGTTTCAATCCTGGAGGGAACCAGGGTGGCGCAATTCAATATATTGGCCCTGATTCGACTCCTAAACCTCTTGGGCTAACATCCGATGATTATCGTCAGATTGGTCAACGTTATGTCGGTCTTCAGAAGGTTGTTGCCAACAATCAGAATCCAAATGGACTCGCAAGGCAGGTTGGGCGCAGTTTGAAGGGTGATCCGAATGTACCTGCATCCGATGGGTTCCACTCCGGTATGCAGAGAATACTGGAGCCCAACCCCAATGACCAGAGACTGAATGGTTCTCTCAATATCCCATTGCCAGAGGGGGCTGGCAAACGTCTGGTCCCAACTGGTGCTCTGGTTTCAAATAACGGTATAACATCACCCCCAGACCTCACTCGATGGGCCAGAAAGGAGACGAATACTTCATATACTGGTACGGTTGGTGGTGGCCAGTTTTACGCAGCCACACCAGATTCCCTCTATATCAAGGGGAATATGCCGACACTCAAGGATCAGACGTTGGTTCCGCAGATGAAGAATATGAACATGGCCTCGCCAGCAAAGGCGCCCCAAGCTGGTGTCAACCCGGTCGGCAGCGAAAACTACCAAACTGGGAATCCAAACGTCAACACAAACTATACTCGCTGGATGTCAAACAGAGGAACTGGCCGGGCTGAAATGTCACCTGGCCTGAGTGCAACCTATACACCATATATCGGTGAACTAACAACAGTCATATATGATAATGTTGGAATACATCAAGGTAATCCGCAATACGCAGGGAATCAGTACGTGAATACACCTACAATCACTAAATACGCCAAGCTCAAAGGATCTTCAAATCCTCGTGGTCCAGATAATAGCTTTCAAATGGCTGCCAAGAATAATCCGTACGTCATTCCCTCGTTTAGTCAGCTGCAATAAAAACCTTTGTTTACATTAAATGTCTGGAGGAGTCACTCAACTGCTTGCAGTCGGAGCTCAGGATGTCTATCTCACACAGAATCCTGAAGTGTCATTCTTCAGAAGTAACTATAAACGTCACACACACTTTGCAACCAGTGTCGAGCGCCAGCCATTTAGCGGAAACCCCAACCCTGGAACGATGACTACCGTTATCCCACGTGTTTCTGGTGACTTGCTCGGTTACATGTACATTACAGCCAGTAATACTGCATCCAATACACTCATAACCAATATCAATTGGGCCAACACCATCAACTATATCCAGCTATACATTGGCGGCAATCTTATTGATACTCAGGATGTAACTTTCAGTACCCTTATTGACCCGGTGTGCCTTACGGATTCATATTCACAGCGTTACGGAGGCCAGACATCGAACACAACCTCATCCCAGAATACATTTTATCCACTCCGGTTTTTCTTCAACAAGGATTGGCAGAATGCTTTGCCACTTGGAGGAATTCAGTTCCAGCAGGTCCAACTCAACATCTACTGGAGTACAAATATGAATCCAGCTTACCAGTACAACATGTGGGCAAACTACATTTACCTCGATGGCCCAGAGCGTGTCTACTTCACCAACAATGGTACTGACGCAAATGGTAAGCCGGCTGTTATCGATATGCTCATCCACCAGGTTCAGACAGCCCCAGTGCCTCCGAACAATGATCTTCTGCTCGCATTTACTCAGCCGGTAAAGTTTTTGGCTGCACCAGTGAATGCTTACACCAATGGTAATCAGACCCTCAACTACAACATCAACGGAGGGTCGAATATCAACCAGGAGTTTCGTGGTCTGCCTCACTTTCAGGAGATTACTCAGTACTACCATACGCCTCAGGGTCTCCACAACCCAGGTTCTGCCGCAGGCAATCTTGCACCGGCACCCATCATCATCATCCCCTTCTGCCTCGACACCGCCAAGCTCCAGCCAACAGGCTCAATCAACTTTTCCCGTATTGACTCGTTCGATCTTCTGACTGACCCCGGCACAGGTATCAATCTGACCCCCAACATCTTCCCAGCAGGTTCAAGCATCTACGCCGTCAACTACAACATCCTCAGAGTGCAGTCCGGCTATGCAGCTCTTTTGTATGCCAATTAGAAAGATGAACTTTACAGTCTTGTGGTGTCTTTTAATGTTTGTGTTTGTGCTGACTTATGAACCCAAAAAATATGTCAGACACAAGTAGGGATGGAAAAGCATAAAGCAATAGCTATTCCCGTGAGCTTTATAAATGAAAAGCCGTATTTCTTACTTGTGCATGACAGGAGATATTCCGAGTGGACTTTTGTGACTGGTGGATGCCGAAAGAGGGAGATTATAAATCCCCTCAGGTGTGCACTAAGAGAACTTGAGGAGGAAACGAGAGGTCTCTTGAACTTGAAACACGGCCGATGCTCCTATTTCAAGTTTCAGACGATGCAACATGACTTTTGCGAGTCGTTCATGGCAATCTATCATGTCTACATCATAGACTATGAAGTCTCCATGGATCAGCAAAAGTACATTGTTCAGAGATTTAACGAGGAGAAAAACAAGATGGATATGAGACAGTTGTGTTTCAGAAAACAATATGACGAGAATGATCGTCTAGACTTTGATACGCTCGAGGGTCTCAGGTCAAGAACTGTCTGGCCCATGATTACTCAGCATGTACTAGACAACCCTGAATTCTATACAAAATTGAAAGAGGAACGAAAAGAATTCTCTCTTAAGTATTAGGTGATGAGTTACATCATATATATAATTGTATTTATTCTCATCGTGCTCATTTTAGTTGCTTTTGGTCTTTCACTTTCGAGACCATTGACATGTACCAAAGATTCAGATTGCAAATCGAACCAATATTGTAAGAGTGGTACGTGCTATACGGCTGAATGTCTGACCGACGCAGACTGTAATGACGCTTATAGAAAATGTGATACGGATACGAAAATGTGCTTTGATATAACTTGTTCGGCAGATTCTGATTGTAGTGCCGACGGAACAAAAAAGTGCGATGTGTCGACTGGTAACTGCTACAGAACAAATTGTACCAAGGATTCGGATTGTGACACGAAACAAATTTGCAATCTAGAAGATGGAAATTGTCAAGATGTCGACTGTTTCAAAGATTCTGATTGTGATAGACCTGAGAACCCTGGTCACGGAAAGTGCTACAAGACTCGTGGATTGTGTTATCAGGCTGACTGTATAAACAACGAAGAGTGCCAAAACCCAGAACATCCATATGGTATGTGCGACTTGATATCTAATAAATGTTACGAGGCAGAGTGCCAAAGAGACTCGCAATGTGAACAATACATGCCTGAAGGTTTAGAGGATTACGCAAGGTGCGATCCTGATGATGGTATGTGCTATATAGCAGAATGTACTTCAAACTCTGATTGTCAAGCTACAGATGCGGATGATCACAAGCTATGTGACATGGATACAGAAGAATGTTTCGTTGCGCGTTGTATTGCAGATTCCGAATGCGACGCAGGCAAACCTGGATCAGGCAGATGTATAGAAAATGATTGCACCCAAGTGGAATGCGTTACCAACGCAGACTGCGCGCCTAAATATGGAATCTATGGATTGTGCGATTCGAATAGTTGTTGGGAGGCTGAATGCACTGATGCAACATACACGTCTGATTGTATTCATGGATCCACGGGATGCTATGATGGCGAATGCGGAGATTCAGAATTGACTTGTGATTCGTTCCATCCATGCACAGATCCTGTATATTCTGTATGCAACACAACAGTTGGATTTTGCGTAGAACCAGATTGCGTAATGGATTCAGACTGTGATCCCGGGGAAATTTGCAACTCTAATAAACACTGTGTGACAGGATGTCGCAATGATTCCGATTGCGGAGCAAAACATAGATGCTTTTCAAATACTTGTATTTCTGTTGATTGCGACACAGACTCTGACTGCAATACCCCATACATGAGGCATTGTGAGACCACCAGGGGCCGCTGCGAGGTTACCGATTGCGAGGCTAACTCTGACTGCATATTTCATAAAGATTTTGACATTTGTGGTGCCGAACACATGTGCGAAAAATCTCAGTGTAGTACGGATGCTGACTGTTCCAAGAATGGGGAAAGTCACAGATCATGCATAGATAACAAGTGCGAAACATCAGCCTGCAATGTAAATGCTGAATGCGCAAATAAAACTCCATACACCTTTTGCGAAATTACTATTCACGAATGTGTCAAGCCTGAATGTACAGCTGATGCAGACTGTATCGCAAAGGAACTAAAAGGTGGGAAATACAAAATGTGTAATACTGCCCAAGGAGTCTGTGAAGATGTCAATTGCAGAGATAATACTCACTGCGCAAACAAGCAAGTTTGTAGAACAGGACACTGCGAGGATGTTCGGTGCACTTCCGATTCAGACTGCCCTCAGCCAGAAAAGAAATGCATAAATTATGAGTGTGAAGATAGACAAAGACAATTTGATAAATGGGATATTTACTATACTGAAAAAAAAGACAGACAACCTAGAAACATCCCTAATGTCTACAGACAATTCAATAATGGAAATAAAACCTATAAAAAATACAGCGATTGGTTTGGTCATTGTACCAAAGAATGTGAAGATGATGGAAGATGTGTTGGTGGTATCGCATTGCATAGGACTGGCATTTTGGGAGACAGTTTCCATGAATGTTGGTTACAAGAAAAAACAGCTTCACCTCAGCAGTATACAGATACGTGTTCAAAACCAGATTGTTATTTTCAGAACTTTAAAAAAGTCTGGAAGTATACCTAAATTATTTTCAAAGTAATTATATGGCAGACCATTCAAAGAAAAGACTGTTGATAATAGTAATAGTACTTCTCATACTGGCATTCTTTCTACTAAGGCCTATACGTCACAAAGTCTGTCGCAGGGATTCAGATTGTCAATCAGGACTAAAGTGTACAGATGACGGCTGTGTTGAGTGTGAGAGCAACTCTGACTGTATGCTTGGACAGAATTGTGTAGAAGGTTCTTGTGTCGCCTTTTTACCACCTGTTGAGTGTGAGAGCAACTCTGACTGTATGCTTGGACAGAATTGTGTAGAAGGTTCTTGTGTCGCCTTTTTACCAACTTTTGATAATTGTACAGAAGATTCAGACTGCGAGGATGGAACGTGTCATGACGGTAACTGTTATGATAATTGTACTGGTGATGATGACTGTGCACAAGGAACTCTTTGTATACTAGGAATATGTATTCCATCATCTGATATTCTTCCAAATAGTGGGTATACCCCATGTGATAATGTTACTCCTTGCGCAACAAACACTCTTTGTATAGATGGAGCTTGTGTACCATCAGAAGGTTGCACAAGTGATTGTCGAAATGACACGTATTGTTCAGATGATATGTTGTGCAATGATACAGGGGCATGTTTCACATGCTCAGATGTAAACAGTTGCGAAGTTAACTCAGACTGCCCAACAGGTCAGTTCTGTGATACTGATGTCTGTATGGGTTGTATAGATACATATGATGTTCAGACGCCAGCTAACGCTTTTGGTGTAACAACTAATATGAGTGTTTGTTCCAGAAGTGAAATTGTTAATGATATAATATTCAAAGGATCATTTACAAATACCATATCAATAACGAGTACTAGTCCATTTCTCGTGATCCAGCAAGATGGACCTATAACATATCAACAAGGAAGTTTGTTTGTTCCGGCTCAAATGGATGGTGCAGATATAACATTAAATGTCACTTTGGCGAATCCTTATAGCATATTTATTGCAAGTTCAACCCCAATTCCAGCAAATTCAACAGTCACATTTGTTTAAAAAATAAAGACACTCAATAGGTATGGACAAATGGAAGACGCGCGAAGCCCCTGTTTCTCATTACTTGATGAATGGGGGTGTACTTCACGTAGATGATCATGAAAAGTTTCTGTCTGATTATCTCCATGAACTGTTATGTCACAACAAACTCTACATTGTAGAAAAGAGAACTGAGTTGTTCAAGTTTTTTGTGGATCTCGACTTCAAGTCTGATGCTGAACTCTCATCTCAGAGAATCATCAGTCTCGCTCAAGGCCTCAGCCAGATTACTGGTCACACATGCTACATAGCCAGGACAGACATCAGAAGGATAGGCGATCAGACAAAGACTGGCGTTCACATGCACTGGCCAGAACTCACTCTAGACAAACAAGAGGCGCTGAAGCTCAGAAACAGAATGATTCTCAAGTTTCCAGAATATGCAGACTCGATAGATGAATCTGTGTATACAGGATCTGGTCTGAGACTCGTCTGGTCGCACAAGATTCCTGAAAGTAACCCGTACGTCCCGTGGAAGTCTGTGACACCGACTGGCATCGTAGAGTTCTTGTCACCAGACCCGCACCTCGAGACTCTGAGACTCTTTTCGATTCGAGTCCCTGGTTCAGAGGCGAGGACTCAGACTGAAGACCGTCAGAGCAGCGATCTGGAGGCGCACATCAACAAGTACCTTCCGGGACAAGAAAGAGCTCGTATTCTAAAGCTTTTCGTGACCAAGGATGGTGAGTCGCTCTGTGCCCAGACTGACTCAAAGTACTGTTCAAACATAAAACGAGAACATCAAAGAAATCACATCTGGTTCTGGATTAAGAACGGGACTGTCCGGCAGATGTGCCACGATTGTAAGGAGTTTGAAGGCGCAGAGTACCGCGTTCCACCGTCAATACTTAAACAGTTGTCAGTAAGTAGATGATTACTCGTTCAGGACGAGTTTCCAAGCCCCCAGTTCGCTACGAGCCTATTGAAAAGGTGGAGGATGACTTTGATGAGGAGGATTACGACTCGGACGAGTCTGGGACTGATGTAGATACAGAGTCTGACGATGGGTCTGATGACGGCTCAGACTTGGAGTCATTCATTGACTCGGATGAAGATGAGGAAGAGGCCTGAGCACGACGCTCAGCAATGATATCAAGAACCTTGAGATCTGCGAGCCGAACAAGGTCACGAATCTCCTTGTCTGGGAACTCGAGCTTGAGACCCTCAAGAATCTCTGCTGGGTGAGGAATGGGTGCAACATCAGGCTTGGTGTAAAACTTGGAGTTTTCATCAGAAGGGTC
>Ga0208108_1000106_pt1 | contig 15586 bp, 14 predicted proteins | sample CryBogCBE22May08_FD_184589 | JGI IMG/M metagenome (GOLD analysis project Ga0208108, IMG submission 184589) | Freshwater microbial communities from Crystal Bog, Wisconsin, USA - CBE22May08 (SPAdes) | ecosystem: Environmental > Aquatic > Freshwater > Lake | place: Crystal Bog, Wisconsin, USA...
GGCACTGAGAGGCCTAACCAAACCTCGGTCCCGATAGCAATGGATGGTAAACAATACTGATTTTGTTCATTTTTCACATAATCATTGTGTACTTTTACTCGCAAAAGTTGACTAGAAATACCAACCCTAATGTTTTTCCAAATGATGTGACTCAAATAAGAAAGCTCAGCATCAAAAGACTCTTGTAAGTCCTCCACACGCTGCCCATACCATGCATTTCCTTGCCCAGCATTGGCCATCGCCGTCATCAATGTTTCATTAAAGCCTTCGCCAATACCAACTGTTGTAGTGGTCACACCTGCTATTGCTAAATCCTTTACTTGAGAAGCAATTTGATCCACATCTGTCAAACCTGCATTCGCCTGCCCATCTGACAATAAGATTACTCGACAGACAGATTCCTTACCTGCCAAAGGAGCTAATGTCTCAGCGCCCTTTAACCACCCTCCATGTAAATTGGTACAACCATTTGAAACCACATTATTCAGTCGCATCGGCAATAATGACTTTGCAATGCCGACATTCATTAACTCTAATAATGTCGTAACATAATCATCGTAAATGACTACGGAAATCTTATCTGAATCATGTAATCGGTTGAGTAAGTCAAGTGCGCATTTTTTTGCCTCTTCTAATCGTCGACCAGACATTGAACCGGAGCGATCGATGACTAAAGAGATGGCTAATGGAGTTCTTTTTTCTAGCCCGGTTTCATTTGCACGAATACGTAGCAATATATCCAACGGGTCACGTGAATTGGTTATTACTTCTTTACGAGTGTTGACGATAACGTCAAGAATATTTTGGTTTGCCATTTTTTTAAATTCCTTACTGAGTTTTAAACAGCTTGATGAATGAAATGAAATATCAACTACTTTTTTTAGGTAAAACAATCCCACTTGACCATTTCTAGTCAATTTTTTTATTTCACAATTATTGGTATTACTGGTACTTGTTAATCTGTAAAACGTTTATTTACTTCAAGTTACACAAGGGTTATGGGGATAACGCCTTTACCTACAGCTCATTTTCGCTAGTGTTCTTCATCTGAGATTGTTCATTTTTCATCTCCTGCACTGCGTTGAGTATTCTTTTGCAAAGAATTCTGTTCTATTAATTTGATTCTCTCATCTAAGAGGCTTAATTCTTGAGCCTGCCTCTTTTCCTTTTTTGCCAATTCATTTAACAACTTGATTGAGCCTTCTTGCGAAATCGCTAAGCTTTTATTGATAAAGTTCGAGAATTCCTCAATAGCACTCTGTAATTGTCTGATTGCAAACTGAACATCCATTTGTTGATGCTTCATTTGATCTTTGATTTGCATCAACTTATGATTTATTTCTTGAATCGAGCTTTCAATCGAAGTTAAATGACTAGAACTGATGTCATCTTTTACTTTGTGGCCTTGATTTTCCATTTTCGAAATAATTGCTTTATTTTTTGGCAGGAAGAATGGATCCTCATTCTCATCATCTTCTAAAAAATCTTTTAAAGAGCGCTTAGGACGAATGACGCTTTTTTCGATAGAGTGTGCTGCTGACCGAGATTTTGTGGAAGGGTTTTGATATCCAGCAACCAACAATTCAGCCAAACTCGGTTTATGCTTATTCATTAGCATATGCTCTAGTTGATCATTACTCAAAGCTTGAATATAAGGAGCTACTTTAGCCAGAGGATAACCTTGCTCAACCAAAAATCGACTACCTAAAAACTGTAACAGTTGAAGATAGCCATACTCAGCGTCTCGACCAATCCTAGTGGGACGTGTCACTAATCCCTCAGTAACGTAGTACCTAACTAGTCTTTCGTTAATTTTGTCGTGGTCACCGGGCAAAAATAGGCCGTTTGCTGCAATCATGGCAGTACGAGCCAATTCTTCCGAATTACCTATAAACCCTTGATTTGATTTGATAAAATAGCCCATAATTTTTTTAAAATGATTTTTTTGATTAAAGAAATGCAATAAATACAGCGATTAGTGTTATATTGACAGTTAATATTGTCAGTGTCAAGGTTTTTATAGAATATTTTTAAATTATTTTTGTTTTGGCAAATTAGTCCTAACTGGAGAAGAAATGAACCACTCAGTCAATCATCAAGAATTGGAATTGAATCATTTCCTGGAAGCTCAGGATGAGGTATGGTCAGAAGTTCTACTTGAATTAAAGAATGGCAGAAAAGAAACACATTGGATGTGGTTTATCTTTCCGCAACTACTGGGGCTCGGAAAGAGTCCAATGTCTATTAAATATGCAATTAAAAATAATGAGCATGCCAAAGCGTATTGGAATCAACCCATTTTAGGTGCGCGTCTGCGGGAATGCTTTGATTTAGTAGAACAAAGTGGCAAGAAGCCAATTGAGATTTTTGGAGATATTGACACCAAGAAATATAACAGTTGTAAAAAACTATTCAAGCAATTCACTAACAACTAAAACTTTCCATAAAAAAAGGCCTATTGAAAAATAGGCCTTTTAAAATTTACTAATTTAGATTAATAAGTTTTGTAGGATAAATATTTACCAGATAACACCACTTGTACGCGATCACCTTTTGGATCGGGTTCACGTTGAATATCCATTGAAAAATCAATCGCGCTCATAATGCCATCACCAAACTCTTCATGGATGAGCTCTTTAATCGTTGTACCGTAAACACTCACAATTTCATACCAGCGGTAAATGAGCGGATCAGTTGGTACGGCAGTTGGTAAAGAGCCCTTATACGGCACGATTTGTAACCAAGCCATTTCTTCATCTGTCAGTTCAAATAACTTCCCTGCTTCTTCAGCTTGCGCTTTAGTAAAAGTCATTTGACCAAGGCAAGCCGCAGTGACCCACTCCTTAGACTCACCGATTGAAGTAGCGATCTCACTCCACTTCATACCCTTACGAACTTTCGCTTCAATAATTTTTTGTGTAACGACTGCGCGGTCCATGTTTTTCTCCTAAAAAATAAAAATGATTAAGCTGTTACGGTATCAACCCCTGGACGAACCAGTACGGGTTGATAACCATCTAATTCGCCAGTTGCACCTTTGGCCTGTAAATCTTTTGAACGGTTTATTAAAAAATCAACTAAATGATTTCTCATGGGGTAATACATGGGGTCGAGATGTAAATTAGCCCTTTTACGATTTTTTGGTAAGGTATTAATCACAATTTCAGCAATGCGTGCATTGGGACCATTACTCATCAACATAATTTTGTCTGATAACAAAATTGCCTCATCAACATCATGCGTGATCATAAATACTGTTTGAGCTGTCTCACTACAAATTTTGAGCAATTCATCTTGAATCACACCTCGTGTTAGTGCATCTAAGGCACCAAAAGGCTCATCCAATAACAACATTTTTGGCTCAATCGCAAATGCTCGGGCAATACCGACCCTTTGTTTCATACCACCAGATAATTCAGACGGTTTTTTATTTTCAGCATTTACCAGACCAACCATTTCTAAGTATTTTTTTGAATGCTTAGCAATTTTTTCTTTATTCCAATCAGGGTATTTAGATTTCACAGCAAAACAAACATTTTGTAATACTGTCATCCAAGGCATTAAGGCATGACCTTGGAAGACAACGCCGCGTTCTAAGCTAGGACCTTTGATTTCACGGCCAAGCATATAAGAGTAACCACTGGTGGCGTCCTCTAAGCCTGCGAGTACATTCAAAATCGTTGTTTTACCACAGCCTGAGTGGCCAATAATACAAACAAACTCACCACGTTCGATCTCAAAATTAATCCCCTCAAAAACTGGTGGTCCTTCTAATTTATAAGACTTACTGAGGTTCTCAACTGTTAAAAATGATTTTTCAGTCTGCATAAGACACCGCCTTTTGTAATTCTGCGAAGATAACATCAAGAATCATTCCTACGAATCCAATCATGAGAATCGCAAAAATAACACTTGAAAGAGCTAGGTTATTCCATTCATTCCATAAAAAATAACCAATACCAGTTCCACCAACTAACATTTCTGCAGCAACAATAACAAGCCAGGCAATCCCCATAGAAATCCGCATACCCGTCAAGATTGTTGGAGCAGCGGCTGGCAGTATCACTAGAAATGCTTTGCGCAGTGGTGATACTTCTAAAGTCTTCGTTACATTAATGAGTTCCTTACGGACATTCGCTACCCCAAACGCTGTGTTGAGCAACATCGGCCAAATCGAACAAATAAAAATAACAAAAATCCCTGAGATTGAAGAATCCTTGATTGTGTATAAAGCAATCGGCATCCAGGCTAGAGGTGAAATAGGTTTGAAGATTTGAATAAATGGATTAAAGGCCTGATAAATTAACGGCGACATGCCAATGACAAATCCAAAGGGTAGTGCAATTAATACAGCAAGGAAAAAACCTAAACCAACTCTACCTAAAGAATACGCTAACTGAATACCTACACCCTTATCATTGGGGCCGTTATCGTAAAAAGGATGCGAAAGTTGTTTCGCAAATGTTTGACCCATTTGAGTCAGAGTTGGGAACCCTGATTTTGGTACTGAGTCCATACTATTTGCCCCACTACTATTTCCCATTAAAGCCTCGTATTCACTTGTCGATGCAGAGACAGTTGGAGCCGACACTTTTTTTGGCGTTGTAGCTAGATGCCAAACAAAGAGCATGAATAATAAAATCAATACAGAAAGTATCGTTCCCTTTATTTTTATAGAAAGCTTTTTCATTTTTAAATCCTAACCTTAAGCTTTAATGTGTGGAAAAGAATTCAAATAGGCGGCAGGCTGGCTAGGGTCAAATTCCTTACCCATAATCTTCACCTTTTTATAACCTGTTTTTGCCTCTACAGGAATTGCAAGACCCATGTCATTCATGTACTTCTTCGCATCCGTCATCAAAAATACTTTTTCAGAGATATCTTTGTAATTGACATCACCTTTAACATATCCCCAGCGCTGCATTTGGGTTAACATCCAGGTCGCCATGGAGTACCAAGGAATTGGGTTAAAGTCGATTCGATCAGGAACGTTTTGAACATTACCAAGTCCATCAGCAAACTTACCAGTCAATACTTGCATCACAACGGTTTCCGGCTGATTGAGATAATTTGCAGGTGAAATTACTTTAGCAATCAACGGACGATTAGCTGGGTCGCGCGCCATGGTTGAAGCATTCAGTACCGCACGATAAAGAGCTGCAAAGGTATTTGGATTTTTCTTAATAAACTCTTCCGAGGTACCAAAGGCACAGCACGGATGACCGTCCCAAATTTCTTTAGTCAAAATATGAATAAAGCCAATTTCATCATAAACTGCTCTTTGATTAAATGGATCAGGTCCTAAAAAGCCATCAATATTTCCCGCTCTTAAGTTGGCAACCATCTCTGGTGGTGGAGTTACGCGAATTTGAATATCACGATCTGGATCAAGACCCGCTTGTGCAACGTAATAGCGCAACAAGAAGTTATGCATCGAATATTCAAAAGGCACCGCAAATTTCAAACCCTTCCACATTTTTGGGTCACGCTTATCTTTATGCTTATTCGCTAAAGTAATAGCCTGGCCATTCACATTTTGGATGGTTGCAACGCGCATTGGATTAGGGTCAGAGCCTACACCCATGGACATGGAAAGTGGCATTGGTGACAAAAAATGGGAAGCATCATGCTCCTTGTTAATCATCTTGTCACGGATTAAAGCCCATCCAGCGGTTTTATTTAGAGTGACATTCAAACCCTGTTTTTTATAAAAACCTAAGGGATCAGCCATGATTAAAGGCGTTGCACAAGTAATAGCAATGAAGCCAATTTTTAAATCCGTTTTTTCGAGAGGCGATTTTTCTTGCGCCATCGCTTGTAAACTTTCAATCGGTAAAAAGCCAGATAAGGCACTCATGGCACCACCTGTACCAACCGCTTTTAAGAATGCCCGACGACGACTTTCTTGCGGGAATAAGGCTTTTACTAAGCTTGCTTCAACAAAGTCTGCACTCATTTTTTCTTCATCAATAGCTGCAGAAAGCTCACGATTGTGCTCAGCATCGGATGCATGTCTTCCGCAACTACAGTGGTTGCTAAACAATGGGCGCTCTGAGTCGTATGGGCGATAAGTATTCATCAAAACTCCTAAAAGATAGTAAAAATACATTTGTAAAAAGCATCAATATGGTGATTATTCGCTATGAAAAGGCAGTTAAGACGGGATTTTTGCACCAATAACCCACATTGCAATCTGTTTGCACCAAAAAAATTTATCTCGCACCAATTTGGAAAACCGAGGGCATCGAACTGGCTTAAACTCCAAATCACGAATTATTGTTTTTTTAATGATTATTGAATTAAATCAATGACTTTCTGATTGAAAGCTTATCTTTACCATACAAATTATTTCAAAAGCTGATCAACATATTTTTGCCATTAATTAAAATCACCTAAAATTTAGACATAAGAAAAAATAAGGAGACTGAATTGAATACCAAGTACGACTATGTGATTGTTGGCGCTGGGGTAGCAGGATGTGTGTTGGCAGCGAGACTTACTGAAAACCCAAATACTAGAGTACTTTTAATTGAGGCTGGAAAGGATACTCCCCCGGGTGCAGAACCAGGAGATATTTTGGATAACTACCCTACTTCTTATTACAACAAGTCTTACATTTGGCCAAACTTCAAAGTTTCTTGGCGTAAATCCGAAAATGGCCTCACTAATTTTCCGCAGGGCAAAATTATGGGGGGTGGTGGCTCCTTAATGGGCATGGTCTCTTTGCGAGGCACCCCAGCAGATTACTCAGAGTGGGTCGATCAGGGAGCTAAAAATTGGGGCTGGGAAGATGTCCTGCCTTTTTTTAATAAGTTAGAAACTGATATTGATTTTCAAAATGAAATGCATGGCGCAAATGGGCCGATTCCAATTCGCCGCCTACCAAAAGATCAATGGCCACCTCTAACTAAAGCAATTGCAAACTACTCTTTAAAAAATAACTTCCCCCTAATCAGTGATCCGAACGCTGACTTCAGAGATGGTTATGGATCAACGCCCGTTTGTAATACCCCGCATCAACGCGCGTCTACAGCTCTGAGATATATCACACCAACCGTTCGACAACGTGCCAATTTAACGATGCTGCATGAAACCCAAGTGGAGAAAGTCCTCTTTGAAGGTAAAAAAGCGATTGGCGTACTTGCCAATGATGCGAGTGGACAAGTTAGCTATTTCGGTCAAGAAATTTTGGTATCAGGCGGGGGCATCTTCTCACCCGCACTATTAATGCGTTCAGGAATCGGCGATGCAAGCACATTACAACAATTGCAAATTCCTGTTATAGCTCACCGACCTGGTGTTGGTCAAAATTTACAAAACCATCCCATCTTATTTATTGGGTTTCACCTAAAAAAAGATGCTCGCCAAAATCCCTCTTTACGAACTCACCCAAGTGCTAGCTTACGCTTTTCTTCGCAACTTCCAGACTGTCCTCCCGGCGACCTTTATGTCAATGTTCAAAGTAAAACCTCTTGGAATGCCATGGGACTTCAAATCGGTAACTTGGCGCCCTGCGTTTTAAGACCTAAATCGACTGGGCACGTTACGATTCGCAGTCCGTTCGTAAAAGATCATCCATTGACAGAGTTTAATTTCTTAAGCGATCCAACCGATGTAACACGGATGATGATGTCTTTCACCAAAGCTGTAGAAATTTTGGCAGATCAAGAAATCAAAAAGTTGATGGGTACACCGTTTCCGGTTCGGTTTTCTGACCGCTTAAGACAACTGAATGAATATACCCCTCAAAATTCTAAGAAGGCTAATCGTTTAGCTACCTTATTAAACCTCTTTCCGGGAATCAGTGATTTTGTTTTGAGTCGATTAACAGGCGACGCAATTGATTTAGACGCGCTCATCAAAAATCCACAGGATCTTGCGCAACATGTACAAAAAAATATAGCTGGTATGTTTCATCCCGTTGGTTCTTGTCGCATGGGTAATGAGGACGATCTGATGGCAGTGGTCAACTCAGAAGGACAAGTTTACGGCGTGGAAAATCTTCGGGTGATTGATGCTTCAGTCATGCCTAATTTAATTGCAGGTAATACGAATATTCCAACCATTATGGTGGCTGAGAAAATGGCAGACCATATTATCCGAGGCCAACCATAGTAAAACTGTCGATAAAAAAACATGGCGTATTCTTTTTTAAGATTACGCCATGTTTTTATTCATTCTAAATTAACCAACTAAATACTTTTGCGTATTAATTACTTTCTTTCAGCAGTCCTGCCTTACCCATAATGCCTCTGACCACCTCACGACGTTTGTCTAAAAAGGGGACTATATTTTCAGGTGGCATATAGTTCCAACTGGCGTATTGATCTTGCACGAATTTAATAAATTCTGGATCTTTAGCCGCCTGTTCTACTGCTTTCGATAGTTTATTAGCAATATCCTTAGGTAATCCACTTGGAGCGATAATAATATTGAGAGACTCCCACGTCACTGGATACCCCAATTCTTTCATCGTTGGCATTTTTTCATAAGGTGGCGGTGGTGCTGTTTCAGCGAGAGAAGCTAAGAACCGAACTTGACCACCTTCGAGTAATGCACGAGCTGAGCCGAGTCCTGCAACACCTAACTCTGCGTGACCACCACCCACTAATAAGGCAACCGCTGCACCTGCACCAGTGACTGGAATACTAGCCATCTCTAAATTAGCACCCGTTAAAAGAGTTTGAGCACCTACCCACCAACTTTGACCAACTCCAGCAGTAGCTAAATTTATTTTTCCTGGATTAGCTCTTACATAAGTAATGGCCTCTTGAGCAGTTTTGAATTGCACCTGACTTTTATTAGAAGCAATTAAGATAGGGAAAAAGGTGGCATAAGCACCTAAATGAGTGAAACTACGATAATCAAGTGGAGACATTCCTTGCAATTTATTCGTAACAATCGTTGCCGATGCCCAACCAATGGTGTAGCCGTCTGGCTTAGCTTGGTTAATCTCTTTATACCCAATAGCACTTCCGGCTCCAGGTCGATTCACAATCGTAATAGGCTGACCCAAAATTCGTCCAACCCGATCCATTAAAGGTCGTGCTAATACGTCACCATCAGAACCAGCTTCAACTGCCAGAATAAAAGTAATGGGGCGATTGGGATAGTTTTCTTGGGCAAATAGTTGCGAAGACAATCCCAAACATAGGATACCTATTGCTACTTTCAAATTACATAAAACATTTTTCATTGTCTTTCATCTCCTTAAAATTTTTAATAATTATTTTTTCCTACGAACTACTCTCTAAAATCTCTCAACACCTTCATGCTTGAATTACGAAGCAAGTAACTCAAACTCTATTTTCTTCCCTGCATTAATTAATACTTCCATACAAAGATTTTTTAATGTTTCATTAAAACGCACTTCCGGCACCACAATACTGATTGCGCCGAGGGGATAATGATTTTCACCAAGAATCGGTACTGCTAACGCAATCACTCCAACTGAATTCTCACCATAAGAAAATGTCACCCCATTTTCTGTATCTGCTTCGAGACGAGCTTCTAATTCTTTTTTGGTTTTTGCAGTTTTATCCGTATTGGGTTTGATCTTTAGGTTCTTAAGGTAATCATCTCTCTCCAACTCCGGTAAGGCGTGCAATACTGCTTTTCCTGCTGCAGCAGAATATAAGGAAAACTTCACATGAGGAGTCATTCGATAACTGAGGGGATAATTTGCTTCAGCCCCCAAAATTCTCTCAATATGATCTCCTTTAAAAACATAAAATGCTGATGCCTCGAGGGTTTTTTCTGTCATCCAATTTAATTGCGCCTGCGCAATTTGAGGCATTTTTTTGACATTCTCACCCTTTTTAATCAAATCATAAAAAGCGGGTCCTAGTAAATAGGTGTTTTCAGTATGATTTTTTTCTAAGTAGTTTCTATTAATCAAATTCTTAAGTAGCCCCGTTAAGCTACTTTTGGGAATATCTAAGCTGTAGGCAATATCAGTATGGGAGGCGCTATTGCCTCGGCGGCATAGTAACTCGAGCACATCCAACACCCTATCTGCGGATTTAATGGACGAGTTTGATTTTTGGTCTGAGTTAGAAAGCATCGTAACAATGTAAAAAAAATTATTGACTAAAAATATTGACACAAGCTGAATTCTAGTGCTAGAATATAAACAAGTTCACATATAAGAACTAATTATAAAATAATTTATAAATATAAACAAGACAAAATTCAATAATCTGATTGCAAAATCTAAGTTTGAAGGTTGTGGAGGAGACAAATAATGAGACTGAAAAAGTCCTTTTTAATTTTGGGGTTATGTTTGCAGGCGCTACCCGCGTTTGCTGCATACCCTGAAATGCCTATCAATATGGTCGTATCATTTGCCCCTGGAGGTGCGACTGATATCACCGCTAGAATCGTGGCCTTAGCCATGAGTAAAAATCAAAACGGCCCACAAATCATTGTTGAAAACCGTCCAGGCGGAGGTGGCACAGTAGCTACTGGTTACGTCAAAAATGCGAAACCTAACGGTTATACGATTATGTTGACTTCAAGTGTCTACGTTGTCACGCCAAGTCTAAAAAAACCATCGCCCTACGATCCCGTAAAAGACTTTGTTCCTATTTGTGAAATCGGTGATGCACCCAACGTTGCCGTTGTCAAAGCGAATTCTAAGATCAGAAACTTGGCAGATTTAATTGCCATGGCTAAATCAGATCCGGCTTTAGTCAGTTTTGGCAGTCCTGGCGCGGGTACAACTCCTCATCTTGCAGGTGAAGTGTTAAAGATTCGCGCCAAAATTAATATGACCCATATTCCTTATAAAGGAGCAGGTCCTGCCATGACGGACTTAATGGGCGGTCAAACTCAAGTTCTTTTTGGTAGTTTAGCCTCCGTCATTTCTAATATTCAAGCTGGTCAAGTACGAGCAATTGTGCAAACAGGCGATAAACCATGGCCTGATTTACCAAATGTGCCTTTAATGGCAGATGCGGGTATCGAAAATGCTGTGTCTGATACGTTCCAAACTATCTTCGCTCCTGCAGGTACCCCTCCAGAAGCGATCAGTTATTTATCGCAACAATGTTTAACAGCTCTAAAAAGGCCTGAAGTCATTGAGAGTCTTAAGCAGGCTGGTTTAGCAACGACCGCTTTAGATTCAGAAAAAACCCTGGCACGTATCAAACGAGAAGTTCCGTATTGGCGCGAGGTCATTGAAAAAGGTAATATTACTAGCGAATAATTATTTGCTGTATTTACAAGTAATCGTAATCTTAAAGCATACATTTAATTAATCACTCTTCATTCTTCATTAGGAACAATCATGAAAATATGGTGGCAAAGTAGTACCGCGATTCATCGTTTAGATGACTATAGAAATACCTTAACAAAAAATTTAAATGATTTAAAACGTCCAGATGTTGAAGTGCATGTGAACGGTGTGGATGACGGTTCAATGGATCTACATTACAACGCTGTTGTTGCTATTAATAGTTATGGCGTTGGCGGTGTATTGAACAAAATGATGCAAGCCCAAGAGCAAGGTTATGACGCGGTAGCAATCGGCTGTTTTTTAGACCCAGCGATGCAAGAAGCAAGAGAGATTCTACAAATCCCAGTATTAGGCTTAGGTGAAGCAAGTATGCTGATGGCCTGCATGTACGGACATAAGTTTTCTGGGATTGCCTTTCATAAAAAGCAATCACAATACTATGATCGCAAAGCCTTTGAGTATGGCTTAAGCTCCAGACATATTCCGTTTGGTGATTTGGGGATTGACTTTACAGAAGTACAAAAAGCATTCACAAGCCCAGGTCAAATGACAGATAATTTCTTAAAAGAATCTCGTCGTTTAGCAAGCCAAGGTGCTGAAGTAATTTTAGCTGCTTGCGCCACCGTTAACGCAATCATCCGTCGCGAAAATATCACTGAAGTGGACGGCGCGCTGATTATGGACTGTAATGCTGTCCTATTAAAAACGACTGAAGCGATGGCCGATTTAAGCAAGATGGTAGGTTTAAACGCTAGTCGTAAACTACTATATCAATCACCGATCAATGCAGATATTGATCGCTGGAAACAAATCTATGGCTTCCGTTCACAAGCCCAATTAAAACCTTAAATTTATGAGAATCATTAGAACAGCCCTTTTTGCACCGGGCATTAATACCAAAGTCATGGGTAAAGCTGTGGCAAGTCCAGTTGATGCCGTCCTGTTCGATTTAGAGGACTCTGTCGCTCTGGACTCCAAAGCACAAGCCAGACAATTAGTGCGTGAAGCCATTACAGAGTTACACCTCTCTACTAGAGAAGATAAGCCTTATGTCATGGTGAGAACCAATGCGATGGATACAGGCATGCTAGAGGAAGATATCGCACAGATTGCGGTACCAGGCTTAGACATGGTATTCATTCCTAAAGCAGAACAACCTGAGCACATGAAGCAAATAGAACAACAACTTCTGTCCTTAGAAAAAGAACGTGGTATTAATCCGATTGCTATCGGACTTCAGATTGAATCAGCGATTGGGGTTTATAACTGCTACAACATCATCAAAGCTTCTGCAAGAGTTCAACTCACCAGCTTAGGCACTGCCCAGGATGGTGATTTACAAAATGACCTAGGTTGTGGGTGGTCGGTAGATGGCCCAGAAATGCTGTACGCACGCTCTAAAGTTTTACTGGACTCCAAAGCGGCTGGCAATGTAATTAGTATTGACGGCGTCTTTGCTGATTTAAATGATGAAGAAGGCCTCATGACTGAATCTAAAATGTCAGCTAGCCTCGGCTATGTGGGTAGAACCATCATTCATCCGAAACAAATTAGTATCGTTGAGCAAGCTTACGGCATTTCACAGGCAACCCTCGAATATTACCAATTAATCGTTAAAGAATTTGAAATTGCAGAACAAAAAGGTATCGCTGCGATTACGATTAATAATAAATTAGTGGACTATGCAATGTACCGTCAAGCAAAGCGATTAACAGCTAATTCTAAATAAAAAAATAACTATTCCTCTATGAACTTCGCTCTCAGCACCGACCAAGAAAATATCCAGCGTCACCTAACCGATTTATTGACTGATATTTGTACTCCACAGTATGTACAAAATTGCGATGAGCAACAAAAGCCACCCAGAGAAGCATTTGACGCGCTCGCAAAAAATGGCTGGCTAGGCTTGATTGCTCCTGAGTCACTCGGTGGAGCTGGTGGCTCTGCGACTGATTTAGCTGTCATGTTAGATGTTTTAGGCTATCACTTTGAAGAGTTGGGACTGTGGGTATTTAGAAATCTGACCTACGGTTGCTACGCTGTCATGAAACATGGCACTCAGGAACAAATTGACTATCTAGTGCCGAAGGTTATTACAGGCGAGATGTCGTTTTGTTTTGGCTTAACTGAACCCGACTCTGGTTCTGATGCTAGTGCCCTCACTACAAAAGCAACCAAACATGACGATGAGTACATCCTCAATGGTCGCAAAGTGTATACCTCCGGCATGGATATTAGCGACTACTGTTTATTAGTCGCTAGAACTAGTACTTTAGAAAGAAAGCAACAAGGAATCACCACTTTTTTAGTGGATACTAAATTACCTGGCATTGAAGTAAAAAAATTACAAACTTTGGGTCAGCGTTCTATCGGTACCACTGAAGTGCTTTATAGTGACGTACATATTCCGGCTTCATCGATTCTTGGCAAACTAGATCATGGTTGGACTGGTGCAGATGATTACTTATGTTACGAGCGCTTGTGTTTATCAGCGGCTAGAACTGGTGCGGCCCGCTCCGCTTTTGAAATTGCCTTAGATTATGCAAAAAATCGCGTCCAGTTTGGTAAACCGATTGGCAAATTTCAGGCTGTATCTCATAAGCTTGCCGAAATGAAGTCGATGCTAGATATTGCCCAGACCATGGTATATCGATACGCTTGGTTAATGGAGCAAGGCAAAAATACACGCCAAGATGCTGCGATTTTGAAGCTATACACGAGTGAATCGTATAAATCGATTAGTGATATGTGCCTACAAATTCTTGGTGGTTACGGCTATTGCATGGAATACCCAATGCAACGTTTCTTTAGAGATTCTCGCTTAGCAACCATTGGTGGCGGAACCTCTGAAATTCAAAAAAACATTATCGCAAGTTCACTAGGCCTATAGGAGTAGTCCGTGTCTCAATCTTTGAAGGGTATTCGGATCATCGAGCTAGGCCAGATTATTGCTGGTACTTACGGTGGTCAAATTTTATCGGACCTAGGTGCTGAAGTCATTAAGGTAGAGTCACCAATTGGTGATCTAGGTCGTAATCCATCCGTTGCTCCCTACAAGGGACACAGCGGACTTTTTCTGACTTTTAATCGAAATAAAAAAAGTATCGTCATTGACATGAAAAACCCTGAAGGTCGAGCCACTTTTCTGGATTTGGTAAAGCATGCTGATGTGGTGGTCGACAACTTTAGAGCCGGTGTCATGCAGCGCTTAGGAATTGATTACAGCGTTTTAGCAGCAGTCAATCCGCGTATTATTCATTGCTCCATTACTGGCTTTGGCTCTGAGGGTGATTACAAAGATTATCCAGCTCTCGATATTATTATTCAGGCCATCAGTGGTCATATGGCAATTACGGGAGAACCCAATCGTCCACCTGTTAGGCTTGGTATTCCTTTAGCTGATTTAAGCGGTGGTATTTTTTCAAGCCAAGGTATCCTTGCTGCGCTGTATGAGCGAGAAAAGACGGGGAAAGGTCAACATTTAGAACTGGCCATGTTCGACGCCATGTTAAGTCTTTTAACTTATATGGGAACCATGTGGCTCAATAATGGCGAGTTGCCTAAACCACCGGGCTCAGGTCATGAATACTCGGTGCCATGGCAAGCTTTTAAAACAAGTGACTCATACGTTGTGATTGCTGCTCGAGAAGAGCGTCACTGGAAAAACTTATGTAAGTCTCTCAATATTGATGATATAGCGCAAGATCCTCGTTTTCTGACCAATTTCACACGCGTCAAACATCGTGATGAACTCATGGCTCTGATGATACCTATCCTACAAACAGATAGTACTGAAAATTGGATGAAGAAATTCCGTGCTGACGATGTTCCAGCAAGTCCAGTGAATCATTTTGATCAAGCCTTTAATGAACCACCCGCGATTCAAAATGAAGCGGTAATTGAATGTGATCATCCAGCAGTTGGTAAATTTAGGATGCCTGCTTATCCAGTAAAAATGGGGAATAGCAGTACTGTGATCGCAGAGCCAGCGCCCGATCTTGGTCAACATACATCAAGCGTTCTAAAAGAAATTTTATCAATGAGTGATGAGCAGATTACCAATTTAAAAAATTCAGGTGCAATTTATTAATATTTAGTTATAAAGGGGATTCAAGTGGTTGGACTTTATTGGGAAGAATGGGAAGTTGGGAAGTCATTTACAACAGCGGCAAGAACAATTACCGAAACGGATGTCGTCAATTTTGCGGGCATATCCGGTGACTATAATCCCCTTCACATTAACGAAGAGTACTGTAAAAATACGCAATTTGGTACACGTATTGCGCATGGCCCATTGATTTATGCAGTAGCTGCAGGTCTTTTATTTCAGCTGCATTTATATGACGATAC
>Ga0208108_1000110_pt1 | contig 15096 bp, 15 predicted proteins | sample CryBogCBE22May08_FD_184589 | JGI IMG/M metagenome (GOLD analysis project Ga0208108, IMG submission 184589) | Freshwater microbial communities from Crystal Bog, Wisconsin, USA - CBE22May08 (SPAdes) | ecosystem: Environmental > Aquatic > Freshwater > Lake | place: Crystal Bog, Wisconsin, USA...
GATCTACTGTAAATAATAAAGGATCAACGGTAACACAAAAATCTCGTTTCTTTTTTAAAGTAGCAAAATAAGTAGCTTTTTCTCTTAAAATTTCTTCAATATCTGAAAAACTTTGAAGAGTGTACTTTGAAACTAAAAGAAAAAAAAACGTTGACGTATCACTTACTTTCATTTTTTGAGTATTCATAGTTTCTGATGATAATAAAATTAAATTATGAAGAAGGAATACTTTTTTTAATTAAAAAGAAAATATTATAGATTGCCCAAGAGGCTGCTAATATAATTGGCGTAAAAGTAAATAAAATTCTCATAACTGTTCAAATTTGATATAGAAAGATTAACAGCGACTATTATATACAAATGCATTTGCATGATTTCATAAATTAGACTTTTTGTCATTTCTTGGAAGCTCGAAAGCAGAAGCTTAAAATGTATTTCCAGATATATTTATATATACCTTTTTATGCTCTTTATCAACTTTATCAACTTTGTATTTGTAGCTTGAAAAGCACCATCATGAATCAAGTTGATGACTTAAGTAATCCATTGTCATTGGATACTAGTTTGTTGTCGACATAGGGTAATCCTTCCTTTTTCAAGTTTTTTCGAGAAGGAATACTCGTTGAATAGCTCAGATAAAATGTCAAGCATAATTCACAAAAATTCTTATTCCGTTTCAAAAACAAAAAAAAATTTGTATTTTTTTTACTTTTCGTTTATCATAAGATGTGTTTCTAAAGAGTGTATTTAATGATGAATAAGTTCAAAAATTTGTAATTTTTATGTTAAAAATTGTATTGGATGCACCTATGAAATATTTATGGGGAAATTTAACTTATTTTGCCCAGCTACCATTAGGAGTATTCTGTTTTTCTGACGGAGGAGCTTCGGCCATAGATGCAGTAAGCTGTGTTAATCCATTAGCTAAGCCACTTTTCGTAACCGGAGCAGTAGCAAATCTGGGGAGCGGAACATGTATGTTAGCCTCTTTCGGACTGGGTTACATCTGTCTTACAGCAGCATTGGCGGTTGGTGGATTAGGGACGGGTCTACGCCGGGTTGGTAGATACGCAGTTAGTTCAGCTAATTTACTCGAACCAAAACCAACGTTGACTAAAACGACAGCTCTCGCTGGAAAGATAGTCGATGCTTTAGATGATCCATTGAGTTTGATCATCTAATCAATATATAATCTTAAGTATGACCCTTTAAGTTTGATTCTATAATCAAACTTAAAGGTACTTTTGCGGATGGAGAGACTTGAACTCTCACGAAGTTTTTCACTAGATTCTAAGTCTAGCGCGTCTACCAATTACGCCACATCCGCCCCTCTGCTTGCATCGATTGTGAACTGTGAACCCTTCACTACAAGGAACGAATTGATCTTTGATGGAGAGGTTCCAATTTCTGTTTCAAAAAAGCTGTAGTTGAACAGGTAACAGCTATAATAATTGAAAATCTATTTTTTGTCAACAGTCTTTCATTTGATGCCACTTTTTCTGTTAAGGTTAAACATGTAATGAACTCCACCTGCTCCAGTTTCTCTATTTTGGCAAAAAAAACTAGAGCGGTTAGAGTTCAAACTCAAACAGAAGTTAATTGTAACAGCTTTTTAATTGTAATAGCTTTTAGCTCCAATAACTTCAAGCTTTGATATAAGCTGCAGTATATAGAATCAAATTTTGTAACATGAAGTTATTTTTTTTTTTTTCCGACGCGTGACTCTTTTCGTGTATATGATTTTTGGCCGGAAGTGATAGATAATTTCCAGCGCCCCCTTCGTCTACGATTTTGTAAGATTGTTCGACCACTTTGTGTAGCTAATCTTGCTCGAAATCCAGATGTTTTAATCACCTTTCTTCGAGTCCCATTTAAAGTATGTTTTGACATGGTGTTATTCGCTAATAATAAGTGGATTTTCTAAGAACCAGTATAGCATAGATTTTTGAATTTGGTAGAAAAGTCGCTGAAATGATTGAAAAGCTTCGAAACTGTATTCAACTAGAGGATTTTGTTGTCCATAAGATCTCCACTGAATGGTTTCTCGAATAGCACTCATTCGTTCAATGTGTTCTGTCCAATAAAAATCCACAATTTCCAAGAGAGTTCCTATCTGCGTATTTTGTAAAAATCCTTTTTCATATTGATTAAACTTAGCAAAACGTAAATCAGAAGAAATCCAAATTTGCTTGTATTCTTTCACCGCTTGATCCTGGGTAATACCAACCATTGGAATGTTTTCAGTACGAGGTTGAAACGGATGAACTGAAACTGGAGTTGCGCTAGTTGCGCTAGTTGCGCTAGTCGGTATGAAGCTCTTAGAACTACCAACCGTTGTGTACATTTGGAGTTTCTTTGAAACTTCAAGAGACTCTGATGGAATTTCTTTGCAACTCTGACGAGGGTTTAAAAAAGAATAAGGCTCAAAAGATTTTTCGAAGCGAGCTTTCTTAAATGGGGCATAAGCTTTGTAACGAAGCTCCAGCTCATGGCTCCAGCGATCAAAAGAAGATTCGGCTGAATGGAGAAGCAATGGAAGAAAAAGAACTTGATTGTCACAAAGAATTTCTTTTCTAGCACAAAAAAGTTGTTTCCGCTGATTATTTAAAACATTGTCATATTGAAAAACATTTTTTCGAATATCATAGTTATAAAGTTCTATTTTTTGCTGAGCTTGTTCTAAACTTCCAGTTACAAAACTGGATTCTATGGGAACATCTTTCTCTTTCAGTAAAGATTCAATTGCCCTTTGAATTTTCTCTCCCCCAAAAACTTTGATTAATTCATCTTCTAATGAAACAAAAAATTGGGAAATTCCTGGATCCCCTTGTCGTCCAGACCTTCCTCTTAATTGATTGTCAATTCTTCTTGTTTCATGTCGTTCTGTGCCTAAAACAAATAATCCGCCAAGATTTTTGACAATTGAATTTTCTATTTTCCAAGTAGTATCAATTTCGTCATAAAAAACTTGATATAAAACTTTCAAAGATGGCAAAGCGAATTCTAACGAATAAGGAAGATTTTGAATATGGGATGCTAATGTTTGTTCTTGTCCGCTATATTCTTTGATTACTGCGTCAATAAGCATTTTTGAAGGGAAGCTCCCATTTTGTCTAGGTTCATGAGCCATCAACTGGAGCTTCCCTACAAGGAATTGATCCTGTGGTTTCCCATGAACTGACGCTTCGGTAGGTGTAACTTGATTTGTAACTTGATAAGGCACGTTTTTCTTTAGTTTGGGAAAAAAAAGGTCAGAAAGCACCTCTTTCACTTGAAAAATTCGATTTCCACCTAAAATAATATCCGTTCCTCTTCCTGCCATATTGGTAGCAATAGTGACAGCTGACCTTTTTCCAGCTTGAGCAACAATTTCGCTTTCTCTGGCTACGTTTTCAGGTTTTGCATTTAGAATTTGATGAGGAAGATTTGCACTTTGAAAAAGTTCAGATAAAAATTCTGATTTTTCGACATTAGCAGTTCCTATTAAAATGGGTTGTCCTTTTTCAAAACATTCTTTGGATTGATTTAAAATAGCTTGCCATTTTGTCCATTCATTTTGATACACTAAATCAGGCAAATCTTTTCGGAGCATTGGTTTGGCGGTTGGTAAAACAACCACTTCCAAATTGTAAATATCTTGAAACTCTTTTTCTGCTGTTTTTGCAGTTCCAGTCATCCCAGCTAATTTCGGATAAAGAGTAAAAAAATTTTGATATGTAATGGAATTTTTCGTTTCAGTTGCTTTTCCTATAGTTACTTTTTCTTTAATTTCAATAGCTTCATGAATTCCAAGACTCCATCTTCTATCTCCCATTACCCGACCAGTAAACTCATCTACGATCAAAACTTTGTTATTTAAGACAATGTAATCTTTATTTAATTTAAAGATATACTTTGCTTTTAAAGCATTTAGTAATTCTAAAATCCAAGGGTCCTCAATTTCGTATAACGTGTTTTTTCCTAACTTTTCTTTTGCTTCAGTGTATCCTTTTTCGGTAAAAGAAATTTCTTTTCGCTTTTCATCCACTTGAAAATGAACATCTTTTTGAAACCTATCAGCAAGCGCTTTTGCTATATAAAGTTTTTTCAGATTCGTACTTCCTTCGAAACTCGACAGAATCAAAGGAGTTCTTGCTTCATCTATTAAAATAGAATCAATTTCATCCAGAATACAATAATTCAAAGGACGCTGAAGAATTTCATGAAAAGTAGAAGCCGAACTATCACGCAAATAATCAAAAACAAGTTCCGAATTAGTAATATAGGTAATATCCGATTGGTAACTTTTTTGTTTTTTGAAAAAGGAAGTTTGACTTTTGACTAAACCAACAGTCAAACCTAACCCTTTATACACTTTTCCCATCCAATTTTGATCTCTTTCAGCAAGATAGTCATTCACAGTAACTACATGAACTCCTTTTTGACTTAAAGCATTCAGAGCAACAGGAAGAGTGGATGCAAGGGTTTTTCCTTCACCGGTTTTCATTTCAACAATTTTGCCTTGGTGAAGTAAAAATCCTGCTGCTAATTGAGTATCAAAATGTCTCAACCCTAACGTTCTAGACGAAATTTCTTGGGTCAAAGCAAACCAATCTACCAAAATTGTTTCTAAAGGTTCTCTGCCACCTTGAGTCCGTTTTTTTACTTCGTCAATTTTCACACTTAATTCTTCATCACTTTTTTGAATCAATCGACTTGATTCTATTTTTATGTCATTAATGAATGTTTTCATTTGCAATTTTTATTTAACAAGGTTAATTCTTTCTAGAATTTCGTGGAAATTCCATGAACTAGATCAGATGCTACAGGAGATCATTTGTCACACAATACTTCGCGGTAACGAATTACCCACTGGACTTATTCGAAAAATAAGGATTAATATTATTATAGCCCTCCTTTGATATAAAATAGAATTTAATCTTATAATTGATATAAAATAAAACTTAATCTTATAATTCCAAGCATTCAATTTCAATAATCAAATTATTCATATGGAAAAAATCGATTTAATTTGGCGAATAAAAAAAGCTTTGAAACAAAGTTTAAAAGCGAGTCTCAAATTTCTGATTAGAATGCTAGACAAAATTTTTTCAGAGTTGCTTTATTTCAAATGGGTTTGCTCAAACGTGGTAGAGCAGATAGTTAGCTTAATATCCAGTTGGGGTACCTTATTTCCAAGTCTGTCAGAAAAAATACAATTAACTGGAATTTATTTATTTGCTTTTGCAGATGTAAGTACTGTATGTCTTACTGAAATTGCGGGCTTTAGTGATGATAGTACACAGTTATCATTTTTGGCTCCATTAGTAAAATCACTTGGTCCTTTGCATCACCTATTTGTCAATCAAAGTTATATTTTTTTACTCTTATGGGTAATAATGGAATATTTTGTTATTAAGCCTCGTGTTAAATGTTCAGTATTGGTAAAGTTTCATCTTCTTCTTGTTTTTATCCTACTTCTAGTACAAGGAGGAGTGATGCTTTTTTGGGACGTTATTTTTGAAAAAGTCACTTCACCTGAAGCTGAAAAATATGTTTACGGCAGCGAGAGTCTTTATGATGAAAACCATATATTAGCCATTCTTTGTTATTTTATCACTTTTATGTCTTTTACCCCTCTTTATTTATATTTGTATAAATCATCGTTACAAAAAAACTTTGTTATGCTTCCCTTCGCGCCTTGGTTAACTGATTCTGTTTTTTATTGGTTACAAATAATATCACCTTCAATGAAAAAACGATTTAAATTAAAATAAGACGAGAAAGCAAATATCATGAAACTAAACGGCGGGCCCATAAACTGAATAAAATGAGAGCTTTTACGCTGCATTTCTGTCATGCTGGGCCTGCTGGGCCTGGGCCGCTGGACATCATTTGCATTTTGCTCGAAACAAGGAATTTCTGTCATTTAGCAAGGTCATTTTGTTTTAGAAATGACTGCTTTTGAACTTTTGATATACTTTAAATAGAATTTAGCAAAAAAAAACTGATCTTAGAGCTGGACTACAAAAAAAATACAACCGAACTGAAACAGACACAATTTATGAATTATGCAATTGCTCAAACATCAGGAAAACAATTTTTATTCGAACTAGGGAGATGGTATGATATTGATTTTGTTAAAAAAACAAATCAAGGGGATTTTCTTACCTTTGAAAAAATTCTATTCATCCGAAAAAGAAAAAAACTTCAACTTGGAAAACCTTTTTTAAACGTTGAAATTCCAGCAGAAGTTCTTCAAGCAACTGTCAAAGGAAAAAAAATAACTGTTTTAAAAACGAAACCAAAAAAAAAATATACTCGTACACGTGGCCATCGTGTATCTTATACAAGGGTCAAAATATTAGTTCCACAATAGTAGAGCATCCTAAAAGACTGCAATGAGCACTCTATTTCTTGATTAATGGAAATGGATGAATTGGAGCTCCCCTAGAAAAATCTTTTTTCAAACGTTTGGAACTTTGGAACAAGATTTATGAATTTAACTAAAACTGAGCAAAAAGAGAAAATATGGCACATAAAATGGGAGCTGGAAGTACAAAAAATAATAGAGAATCTCAATCAAAACGATTGGGTGTCAAGTGTTTTGGTTCACAAAAAATTCAAAATGGTTCCATTATTGTCAGACAACGCGGAACAAAATTTAAACCAGGAAAATTAGTTGGATGTGGGAAAGATCATACTCTTTATGCTTTATCTAATGGAACGGTAGAGTTTACATCGTTAGGATACGTAAATATAATTCCTCTAATAGCTAACTAATAAGCTCTATCAATCATTTATTTTTAGTGCATAAACGAAACTTCAACCATTGACCATTTGTTCTTTAGATTAAAGCTTCAAGTAGCTTTAAAATGGACCAAAATGCCAAAAGAAACTCGTTTGGTTAATACTAAATAAGCTACACGAGGTCAGTGGTTGGCGTGAAGAGTCAATTTTTTCATTTTTAGCATATCGAAACTCTATTTTTAGAAATAAATTTTTGAATATATTAGTATATAGATGTTATTTAGCGCCATATAGGAAACCCGCTTACGTGAACACGTGAACGTTTTGCAAAGTTCAAAGAAGTGTGCATAGAATAGAATTATTTTGTATTCCTTTTCCCGTAATCGAAGAAAATGGTTAAAAGCTAGAATACCAGTTTACAACGTAAAACAGTTATGCTAATTTGAATCTAAAAGTGGAACAACCTTAATAATTCTTCAATGATTTGGAATTTGAAAAGTATAAACACTGTCTTTTTTGCCTACTAGATTTCAACTTAAATTTGCTTTCTTTTAAAGCAAAACGATATCATAGCTAATGTATATATTTTATTATTTTAAAAACCCTATAGCAATGCACCCTATAATATTGACAATAGTCACAAGAGTATACGCGAGAGCCGGTAGTTTGAGTATTTTGACGAAATTTGGTGCTAGAATATCTATCTTCTTTGTGTCTTTTACTTCACGTAAGAGTGCTGCGATTTGTGCGATGGATACGTTATTAGCTATTTTTGCTGGAATTGCAGTAATTACATTAGTTGGAGTAGGATGGAGCTGTCAGGGCGTTCTTTTCACAGAAGAACTGATTTATGTTTGGTATTGCTTCTCGGCAACTTTCAGTACGAGTTCAGATTGTCTGAAAGGAACTCAAAAGTTTCCAGAATCAATTATATTCTAAATCTATTATTAGTTTTTTTTTTACTGCATAAACTGGAGCTTATCGCTACATGATGTAAGAACGACCATATTACTATATTGTAGCTGAAAGCTCAAGAATGCCTATTTCTCCCAAGGTTGGATTTGAACCAACGACCAATCGGTTAACAGCCGATTGCTCTACCACTGAGCTACTCGGGATTTCAGGATCTAAACAAATATATTACATCAATTTTACGTAGGCTACAAAATTTTTTTTAATTTATTCAATTTTCTTAAAAATAAAGTTGCAAGCATTTTCATATCTGTTCCTGTTCCATTTAACTCAATTCTAAGTCTCTTATGAAACAACTAACTTCACTGCTAAATGAGTTTCCATTTCCTTCTCGTCAATTGGAGCAATTTAAAGCATATTATCAAGAACTAGATAGCTTAGATAGCTTGGAGATTAACTCCAAGCTCCAGTTGATGATTCCAGAAATTAATAAGCCAACCCCATACTACGAGTAGTTTCTCCTCCTAAATAAACACGCACACTCAAAAAATCAGTAGGACAAGCACTTTCACATCGTTTGCATCCTACACAATCTTCCGTTCTAGGTGCAGAAGCAATTTGGCCAGCACGGCAATCTTCCCAAATAACCATTTCAAGAACATCTGTTGGGCAAGCTCTTACACACTGTGTACATCCAATACAAGTATCATAAATTTTGACTGTGTGACTCATAAACGATCTCCTATTTTTTATTTTAAATATATTCCTATATTATAAGAACTCTTTCATGCTAATTGTTGTACGCAATTTTGAAAAAACTCTAACACAAAGCTATAATTTCTAATTTGCACTTTGTAGCTTTAGCTCCACAGTCAATACTATAGTTCCTTCCTATACTAAAATTATTAAAGCAAAAAACTTTTTCCAAAAAGATAATCTTTCAACCCAAAACATAAACTAGAGCTAAAGCTAAATTGATTGACACAACTCATTTTTATACACTTTATAAACCAAAATCCACTATGATACTGTCTTTTTTTACCTTTCAATTATCGGATTACCAACTTCCTGGAGTTGCTTGTATATTTCTTTTTTTTGCCATGCTTGCTTATTGGATAAGCGTTGCTTTTCCTCAGAATAATACAAGCTTCGAGATCGGAAAATTTCTTGTCATTGTAAGTAATTTTTTATTCACTACTACTTTAGGTACTCGTTGGATTGAAGAAAAATATTTTCCTTTAAGTAATCTCTATGAATCTCTAATTTTTTTAAGCTGGGGTGTTTCATTGATTTTATTAATTCTTCAAGAAAAAACAAAAAGTCGCTTAATGGGCTCTTTAGCAACTCCCTTGCTTTTTTTCTTAGCTGGTTTTTCAAGCTTTGCTTTACCTATTGAAATGCAAAAAGCTATGCCTCTAGTCCCTTCCTTACAGTCAAATTGGTTAATGATGCATGTAAGTATGATGATGGTCAGTTATGCTACTTTAATTGTAGGATCTTTACTTTCAATTTTGTATTTATTTTTTCTGTTTACCATACGTAATTTCAATAACTTGCAACTTTTAAAAAGCTCTGAAGTTCATTTTTCTACTAGCAGATCGTCTAGTAATAAATTAGAATCAACTGATACTGAGACTTCGCCACCTGAACTAGGTCTCCGTCCAGCGAATTTTCCATTTATGCAAAATCTACCAGAACAAACTGCATCGGTGAATTTTCCTTTTGTGCAACGCTTACCAAAAGAAGCTACAGCAGATGGTAGAGTGGGTATGGATTCATTATCGTCTTCTCAGCTTTCTCTTTTACAAACGGTTGACATTTGGAGTTATCGAATTATAGGATTAGGATTTCCTTTTTTAACCATTGGAATTATTTCAGGGGCTGTATGGGCAAATGAAGCTTGGGGTTCTTACTGGAGTTGGGATCCAAAAGAAACCTGGGCATTAATTACTTGGCTCGTTTTTGCTATTTATTTACATTCTCGTTTAATAAAAGGATGGGAAGCAGCAAAAGCAGCTACTCTTGGGTCTTGCGGTTTTTTTGTTATTTGGATTTGTTATTTAGGAGTTAATTTTTTAGGAAAAGGACTTCATAGTTACGGTTGGGTTTTATAATTTGTAGTTAAGAAAATGCGTAACAACAATAACATAAAAATTTCCTTAATAACTAATTAATGGTTGGTTCATAGTTACCATTGGAATAGGCTATAAAGTTTACCAAGTATTATTTCTCTTTGCCCAAGATTGACCAAAGGTCTTTAGAACTTCTTAGAAACTGCAATCACCCTCACTCATTTTCGTTATCGACTGTGGCAACGCCTAATTCGTGATGAAATAAAAAAGTTGATTGCAGATTTTAAGTTAAGAATTTTAAGTTAAGAATTTTAAGCTAATAACCACCAACTCAAGTCTTGTTCCTTGCTGAAGCAAGCTGTAGAAGCACCATTCAAATCCAGCAGTCTCGATTTTACTTCGTTTAATATGCTTCAACTATCAACCGTTTGATAACTGAAAACCTCTATTTGGTTAGTAAGCCCTTAATCGACAGCTTAAGAAGTTTCAAAAAAATTACAAGGAAGCTTTGTTTCAATCAAATTAATTCTAACTGTTTTTTTTAGCCCAAAGAACTTTTTTATGGAATCCTATGGACTAATAGGATTTAGAAAGCAATATACGAATATCAATTTTTTTACTAGAATAGATAGAGAAAAACAATGTATCTTCCATACAAGAAGAAGCCCTAAGGAATAGAAAGTAGACGCTTTTAGACCTAAAGGAAGACCCCCAAATATATTGTCAAATTTTGAAGCTGCTAAACTAGAGAAAAACGACCTTTATTCTGTTGTTTTGTGTACTTAATTTGGGTACCGAATCTCAAAAATCTCTCTCAAGAATCTCGAATGGAGTAATTTATTCATTCAAGTATTTTTTTATTATAGTGAGTCTATCTGATTTCAAAAAAACAGAGATTTTAAGTTATGAATAAGAAGCTCTGCTTTCTTTTTTTTTTATTTTATTCTAGTTATTCTATTTTATTGTAGTTATTATTTTTCTATTTTTTTATCTGAATTAAGCTACAATTACTGGGGCGTTAACTGCAAGATCTAGAGGGAAATTATGAGCATTACGTTCATGCATTACTTCCATACCTAAGTTAGCACGGTTTACGATATCAGCCCATGTGTTAATTACGCGACCTTGACTGTCAACAATAGATTGGTTAAAGTTAAATCCGTTTAAGTTGAAAGCCATAGTACTGATTCCTAAAGCAGTTAACCAAATACCGATAACTGGCCATGCAGCTAAGAAGAAATGTAAAGAACGAGAGTTGTTAAAACTTGCATATTGGAAGATTAAACGTCCAAAGTAACCATGAGCAGCTACGATGTTGTAAGTTTCTTCTTCTTGACCAAATTTGTAACCGTAGTTTGTAGATTCACCTTCAGCTGTTTCACGGATTAAAGAAGAAGTTACTAAAGATCCATGCATAGCAGAGAATAAAGAACCACCAAAAACACCAGCAACACCAGCCATGTGGAAAGGATGCATTAAGATGTTATGTTCAGCTTGGAAAACTAACATGAAGTTAAATGTTCCAGAAATTCCTAAAGGCATACCATCAGAGAAGCTTCCTTGTCCAATTGGATAAATTAAGAAAACGGCAGTTGCAGCTGCTACAGGAGCAGAGAATGCAACAAAAATCCAAGGACGCATACCAAGACGGAAACTTAATTCCCATTCTCTTCCAAGATAACAAGAAACACCGATTAAGAAATGACAAACAATTAATTGGTATGGACCACCATTGTATAACCATTCATCAACAGAAGCAGCTTCCCAAATAGGATAGAAATGAACCCCGATAGCATTTGAACTTGGAATAATAGCACCAGTAATGATGTTATTACCATACATTAAAGAACCAGCTACTGGTTCACGAATTCCATCAATATCAACCGGTGGAGCAGCAATGAAAGCAATTAAAAAACAAGTTGTCGCAGTTAAAAGTGTAGGGATCATAACTACACCAAACCATCCAATATAAAGACGGTTTTCTAAGCTTGTAATCCAAGAACAAAAACGTTCCCATGTGTTTTGGCTTTCGTATCTTTCTAAAGTTGCTGCCATGATCTCTTTTCCTCTTCCATCTATAATAAGTAATGGAAGAAAAAGAGATCCACTCCCACCTGGAATTAACGAAATAGTTAACTCCAAGTTTTAGTAGCCAAATTAATACATGTATCAACACCCTTAGCTGTTAAACCAGCTGCTGGATCCATGCAATCCCCCAAGGCGTTGCATGCCTGTGCTCCAATTGAAACGCCATACGCCAAAGAGCCACTAAGTATTGGAATGGGCGCACAACAAGAAAATCCTGAAGCGAGACATACGCTACTTGAAGCACAAGCAACGCCGCTTAATGCTGAAGAACTAAAATACAACGCTTTGCACCAAGGGAATGGGCTGGCAACCCCTTTAAAAAATGATCGCCCGCAATTGGCACCTGTAAAAGCAACCCCTAAGCCGGAAGTTGAGACATTAAATAAACTGTTGTTAAATAGATAGCCAAGTTTATCTCCACAAGTTTTCACTGTGGTTTGAATGTTAATTGTATTAAACCATCCCATAATATATTTATTTTGTTTAAATGTAAAAATTTTAATTTATATTAAAACACAAAAGATACTCTTTCCTTATAATCAAAGAACAGAAACGTTCTCACGAATTTTAGTTATACTCGAGGAACAAAAACGTTCCTCTGGGTTTTGGTTTTCGTATTTTTCTAAAGTTGCTGCCATGATCTCTTTTCCTCTTCCATTTATAATAAGTAATGTTGAAAAAATAATTAAGTCCCAACTTCAATTAAATTGAAGTGAGAGAAATAATTATGTGGATAATTTATTTTTTAAATAAAGAAATTGCCATTCCGCAGCTAGGATTAAGTGATAAAACAGCATTTATCATGTTTGAGGCTGTTCCTCCAATCAATAATTGTTTGCCATTTACAAATTTGAGTAAAGTAACTGAAACAGTTGGAAATTCTTGAATACTAACTAGTGACAATGGATTTTGAATACTATATGTGTTCCTAACATTTGCAATCGTTTGAATTTGATTCACGACAAAATCTAAATAATAGTTATTCAAACTGACTTGCTTGAAAAGAAATTTTTGATTATATCCTAACACTTGATTTGCCATGAATAAGGGCACTTGAAAACGTATACTCGCACTAATCCAATTGTTGTGTACAATAGTAATCAACTCATTAGCCAATTGACTAACAAGTTTAATTTTAATGTGAGCTGAATTTGCCTCCAAAGAAAGTGCATCTGCATACGTGCCTAACGAAGTTGCTGTTCCAGCCAAGATTAAAAGCCGACTTATTTCACCAATCGATTTTTCGCCTGGCAAAGAACCAACGAGGGGTAAATACGAATATAAGGAATATAAATGAAAGCTGAGTGAAAAAACACTTAAAATCCTTTTCCAAGCTAGAATAACTGGAGTTGCTAATAGAGATGAGTTTGGGATTACCAGCTCAAAAAATGTGCTTAAGCTCGAAGAAAAAAACCCTGTTGATAAATAGATTCCAACTATGGGCCCACAGGTTATTAGGAATTTTGAAAATAACAGTGTATTTTTAGATTGAAAGAACAAAATTTTTTGAAAACACTCATGGAGAACGATATTAAGTAAGTCACGTTCGTCTAAATAGTGAAAAGCTCTTTTCAAAAAACCAAAATCGAGAGGTTTTTGGTAATCATTACCTACTATAGTTCCCTTCATATCCTCTATTGGAGGCAAATAATCTGATAGAGGGATAAAATCACAATCATCTGGGATGACGTGAAGAGCTGTAGCTCTATTTTTTCCCTTGAAAGTTTTCTTACAAACTTTACTAGAAATTTGAGAAACCGATTTTTTTTCAGAAAAAGAAAACTCAATAGAAATTTGCAAAGTCGAAACCGTTTGAGCATAAACCAGATAGGTTTTGGTTGAAAAAAAAAAAGTTCTTGATGCCTTAACTTTTTTTGCCAAGTTCGAAAAAATAGTCATTCTAAAAGTTATGAGATTGAATTGATTGATGCACTGTTTATTATAAACCAAACGAATTTGAAACACCTTTTTTTTTATTCTAGAATTTTTTTGAAGTGAAAAAATAGTTCCCTATTTGAATCCAGTTTCCTTGTTTGAATAAGTAGTTAATAAGTAAGGGAGAAAAGAGAGGTCAATTGCCAACTTTAGATAAAAGGTTTCATTTCAAAAACGTATTTGTTCTTATTACGCCTAGGCGTAATAAAAACAAATAAACTTTATGGAATATATTTTGTTACTGAAGCAATCATCGAACCCGCTCGATCGCCTATTAAGAAAATATTGGTTATAACTTGAGCACTAGTCCCAGCTAGTAGTAAATGCTTTCCGTTCGATAGCTGCAAGACAGTTACTAGGACGGTCTTATAATCTCTAATATCCACAATAGCAAATGGATTTTTGAATGCATAAGCATTTCTAACAGATTCAAAGATTCTAATTCTATTAACAATTTCAAATAAATAGCGCTTCTCAAGTGGTTTCAAAACAAACCTTCTATTATACTTGAATAAAAAATTTGCAAATCTTATTGGTATAAGAAAAGACTCACGTTTAATCACCCAATTTTCATAAACTATGTTTATCGAATCACTTAGCATTTTGATTTTGAAATAGTTAAAATCTCCTTCCAAAGCCAAATTTATGGCTGTGCTATAATTTCCCAACCAACACAAGCTACTTCCACCTACTACTAGCGACATAATTGATGCTTTTTGAGTTGGATCGCATATGGCGGGCAAATAAAATTGAGTCAGAGCTAAAAAATGAAGACTAAGCGAACTCAAGCTTAATAATCTTCTAACAAAGAGAACTTTAGGATTTGCTGTCAATGAACAAGTGGATTCAAACAATCGGTACCAAATAGAGAGATCGGAAAAAATGAAACTTATTGACAAAATGAATCCTAATTCAGGAGCCACCCAACCCATGAGTTGTGAAAGTGGGTCAAAAAAACGAATGAGTTGACGCGTTTTTTTCATTCCGTTGCTCCAATACATATGAAAAATATTATACCAAATTATTTTTGTATAGATTTCGTTGAAAAAAAGTAAAAAATAATTCGGAAGACCAAAGCGGAAACGATTCGTAGAAATAGAGACTGTTTTTTCGGGAAGAGATAAATTTTCGGGCAAACAGAACAAAGGTTTAAATCTTTTTTTATCTTTATATTTGAAAGATGGAAAAGCTGTCAATCCATTATTTTGATAATGATAGACAAAATCATTTTTTTCCGAGAAATAAAGATCGATTTGGAGAGAAAAAATTTCGATTTTGCGAGCATGAACATTGTATTCTTTACTGCAAAAGAAAAATGATCTAGAATTTTGAATTTTATTTTTGAAATCAAGGAAATAAT
>Ga0208108_1000117_pt1 | contig 14906 bp, 18 predicted proteins | sample CryBogCBE22May08_FD_184589 | JGI IMG/M metagenome (GOLD analysis project Ga0208108, IMG submission 184589) | Freshwater microbial communities from Crystal Bog, Wisconsin, USA - CBE22May08 (SPAdes) | ecosystem: Environmental > Aquatic > Freshwater > Lake | place: Crystal Bog, Wisconsin, USA...
GTATTAGTCCAGTCGGCTTGCATCAAATGGCCTACAGAACCTGGGGTAACCCGCAAAATCCGAAGGTGCTGTTGTGTGTCCACGGTCTGACGCGAAGAGGTACGGATTTCTTCGCCTTAGCGCAAGCGATGTCGGATGAATACTTTGTAGTCTGTCCTGACATCGTTGGGCGAGGAGACTCTGATTTTTTAACGAACCCAATGTATTACGGAGTGCCGCAATATGTGAGTGATATCGTGACCTTAATTGCGCGCCTTGCTCCAAAACAATTGGATTTTTTTGGTACTTCCATGGGTGGACTCATCGGGATGGTACTCGCAGGGATGGAGCATCAACCTGTGAGGCGCTTACTTTTAAATGATGTGGGGCCACGGATCGAGTTTGCCTTTTTAACGCGGCTGATGACTTATCTAGGTAAGCCTGTGACCTTTAAAAGTGAGGCGGAGGGATTGCTTTATGTTAATTCCATCACAGAAACTTTTGGACGTCATACCCAAGAGCAACTACGTCATTTGAACTTGCCACAATTAATCCAAAAAGATCAAGAGTGGATAATGCATTATGACCCTAAGATTTCTGTGCCATTGATGGCGCAAAATCCGATGACGGCTGCTGCTGGAGAACTGGCATTATGGAAGTCTTTTGATAGTATTCAGATTAAAACGCTGGTCGCACGCGGTGTGGAATCAGACCTCTTGTCCCCTGATACGGTTGAAGAGATGTGCCGTCGTAATCCCTATGTTTCTGCTATCGAAATAGCCCAAGCAGGCCACGCCCCAGCTTTTATTTTGCCAGAACAAATTGCCATCGCCAGAAAGTTTTTTTTAAGCTAGGGGTTTTTTTTGAACTTCTTTTGGTTTTGGTTTAAATTGGTTATATGACCGATTTAAATCTTTCTGCTGTAAAGCAAAATATGCTAACCCAAACCATTGAAGACAAGGCTTGGTTTGATGAACCGATTGCACAGCATCTCGCCGGCATGCTGCTGATTGCGAGAATGTTAGAACTTGACAGTTCTACACTGATTGCGATTGAACATCTTACGAGTAAAGAAACACTGGCCAAACTGACCGAGCGCTTGGGGGAAGAGCCAGCCCGCTTGATTAAAGGTTTTCAGGCACTCGACTCGACGAGAACGAAAGCGGCGAGTGGTCAAGCCGAGAGCCTGCGAAAAATGCTGTTGGCTTTCTCACAAGATCTGCGAGTGGTGTTTATCTATTTAGTTGCCCGATTACAAACTCTGCGATGGGTGACGAAAGAAAAACTACCGGTCGAGGAAAGTTGGGCGCAGGAGTTATTGGAGATCGATGCGACCCTGGCGAATCGTTTAGGAGTTTGGCAGATTAAATGGGAAATGGAAGATTTAGCGTTTCGGATTGTGAACCCAGTCGCCTATAAAGAAATTGCTAGCTTACTCGATAGTAAGCGGGTGGTGCGGCAGCGTTTTGTGGAAGATATTGTTGGGAAAATTCAGAACGAACTGTTTGTGAATCGGATCTCGGCAGAGGTCTATGGTCGGCCTAAACATATCTATAGTATTTTTCGGAAAATGCAGGGTAAGCATATCGACTTTTCGCATTTGTATGACGTAAGTGCCGTGCGGGTAATTGTGGATGATGTGAAAGATTGTTATACGTCGCTGGGTATTTTTCATCATTTATGGCAACCGCTAAGTAAAGAGTTTGATGATTACATTGCGAGGCCTAAACCGAACGGTTATCAATCACTGCATACGGTAGTAAAAGATGTGGATGAGGTGCCGTTTGAGATTCAGATTCGCACACAAGCGATGCATCATCAGGCTGAGTATGGGGTAGCTGCGCACTGGAAATATAAAGAAGGTAATTCTAATCAAAATCATGGCCCAACTTCCTCACACAGCTCAAAAGGTACCATTAGTGCGGCCGAGGAATATGAGCGTAAAGTCGCCTGGGCGCGGCAATTAATTGCTTGGAAAGAAGATGCTTGGGATCAGTTAAAAGGTCAGGCAATTGATGAGCAAGTCTATGCCTTAACACCACTCGGCAGAGTGATTGCGATTGATCCTCATTCCACGCCACTGGATTTTGCTTATGCAGTGCATACCAATATTGGGCATCGTTGTCGGGGTGCCAAAGTGGACGGCGTGATGGTGACGCTCGATACGGTCTTGCACAGTGGTCAGACTGTCGAAATTATTACCGTGAAAGAGGGTGGGCCTTCTCGCGATTGGTTGTCACCAGATAAGGGGTATTTAGCCTCGCACCGCGCTCGCTCAAAAGTAAAAGCTTGGTTTAACGCCATTGACGCGCAAGCGGAACGTGATCCGAAAGTGCATGCTAAGGAAGCTAAAGAGGAGAAAGAGCCAGTCATTGAGCCAACGCCAATTGTGGATTTAATGATTAAGCCGAGTCGTAAGAAAAAGGATTCTGGTGATGTCTTAGTAGTGGGGGTTGACTCTTTACTGACGCAATTATCCAAGTGTTGCCGACCAGTGCCACCGGATGAGATTAATGGCTTTATTACGCGAGGTCGGGGTATTTCGATCCACCGAAGTGACTGTCAAACCCTTAAGCAATTAATGCTGCGCGCACCAGAGCGGATTATTAAGTCAGCCTGGTCAGAAAGTACGTCATCGAACTCGATTTTTTCGGCAGAAATCGCGTTGATGGCAGTGGATCGTCACGGCTTGCTTAGGGATATTTCAGAAGTGTTTTCAAAGCTGAGAATCAATGTAGTAGGGGTGAATACGCTAAGTAGTAAAGGTATGGCTAGTATGCAGTTTTCGATCGAAATTCATAGTCTAGATGAGATCACACAAGCCATGAAACAACTCAATAGTGTAAAAGGCGTGACATCGGCTCAGCGAAAGTGATATAATTTCGTCTTTAGGCTCGTAGCTCAGTTGGTTAGAGCACTACCTTGACATGGTAGGGGTCGCTGATTCGAATTCAGTCGAGCCTACCAATTATTTAAGCAATACATCTGATGCGGGAACTTTAAACAGTTCTCGCATTTTTTATTATTTCTAGTCTTCAATGTAAAACGTAGTGACGGATATCTGAGAAAACCAGCGCAACATCTTCATAGATACTTTCCGGCGCAACTTGAATGGGACGTTGGTATCTATACGAAAAATCATAGAGTTATATCTCACGTCAAACTATTGTTACGTTCAATCAAAACATCTTCATTGTCATAAAGTGGCGAATTACGCATAAAATCAACTAGCGATTGATTAGCCCCCATCAAACGATCGTAATCTGATCGAGAAAGAATAACTGCAACTGAGCGACCTTGATTGATAATTTCTTGTGGCCCCTTAAGCTGCGCATCACGCAATACTGTGGAGAGCTTTGCTTTTGCTTCTTGAATTTGCCAATTGCGCACAATAAATCCCTTTTATGACTTTAATTTAGATTTCAACATAAGTTTCAAATTGCTGTGCTGAATTTAATTTGGGGTTGCTAACGATAGCTTACTTCAAAATATAAGTGGTATGCACTTAGGCTTATTGCCTATTAATGATGAGGTGATTTTTCACGAGTTATAAATTAGGCTATTTTAGGTTCGAGATATTCTTCATCCAGTAGTATGTAAACGTATGATTTGTGATCGTTTTTGTGCAAAAACTATCTTTTATTAATGTTTTTTAGCAAATATTATCGTTTTTGTGCATAATAAGTGGATGGGAAACGAAAATTCAATAGGTGGGGTATGGTTAGCTACCAATTACGGTATCGATCCAGTCATGCCATTCCAAACCCTTAGTCGCATTGGCAGTCGTCGTGCAACACAAGTATTAGATGATACTACTACAGAGATCTACGTTGAAAGTATGCGACCTAGTGCTACTTTGCGTGGGCACTTGACTTTTCATCTCAAGCATGAAGTCCCTCACCTTGAGTTACTGTCTCAGTTATTTAGAAAAATTCATCCACAAGAGCTATCAGACTGGGTCGCTGATGAGCCATCCGGTCAGTACGCTAAGCGAGCTGGTTTTCTTTATGAATTCTTGACTAATAAAACACTTGAGATTCATGCAGAAGTGGCTGGTGGTTATATAGATGTCCTGGATGCTGCCAAACTAGTGGTGGCCTCACCAGATCAGGCTATTCCAAATCGACGCTGGCGTGTGCGCGATAACCTACCCGGAACAACCTATTTTTGCCCTATTATCCGGAAAACGGCAGACTCCGTTAAAGCGATGAGTTTAGATGTATCAAAGCTAATTAGCGATTTAGCACTTGAATTTGGTGAGGAATTATTAATGCGCTCGGCAGTTTGGATGACGCTGCGGGAAAGTAAATCAAGTTTTGCCATCGAGGGTGAAGCTGATCAATCTGATCGTATTCAGCGATTTGCTGATGTGTTATCGCGCCGAACTGGTAAAGGGACCTGGCCGTTAGATCAGGCAACTCTATCCGAATTGCAAGCTGAAATCCTTGGTAAGCGTACGACTTTAGAACAGTTTGGTGTGCGTGAGTCTCCAGTGTTCGTTGGGGAAGTTGCTCGGTATCAAGATATCGTCCACTACATTGCTCCACCTGCAGAAGACATCAAATTAATGCTTGAGGGACTCGTTACCTTTTTGGAGCGTACCAAAGGACAGTCTCCTATAATGCGTAGCGCAGTGGTAGCTTTTGGATTTGTTTACATTCATCCATTAGCAGATGGTAATGGCCGTGTGCATCGGTTCTTGATCAACGATATTTTGCGACGTGATCAAGTCGTGAAAGCACCGATGATCCTACCGATATCATCTTTAATAACAAGCGATCACACTGAGCGCCATTCTTATGATCGAGTTCTTGATGTCATTTCTAGCCCATTGATGCGCTCATTGGAGGGTCTTTATGAGTTTGCAAAAACTCATACGACCTATTCGGACGGTATTCGTTCAAATTTCGTATTTCATGGAGATGATAAGGCAAGACATACCTGGCGATATCTGGATTTAACGAAGCATGTTATCTATTTAGCGCATGTGTTGGAACGCACAATCTGTGAGGATATGCGAGAAGAGTCCCGTTACTTGCGTAACCATTCACAAGCAAGAATAGCAATCAAAGATATTGTCGAAATGCCTGATATACAAATTGACAGAGTCATTCGATCCGTAGAGTCTAATCACGGAAAACTTTCAAATATGTTGGGTAAAGAAATTCCAATCCTTCAAGAGCCTGGTATTTGGGACGACATTGTGAAAGCCATTGAAAATGCTTTTCAAGATGTGCCTGAAATAAATGTTGTGAGTAAGTACTCCATTGGAAATCAAAAGTAACATTTCAATTCTATTTGATCGAACAAGATGTTCCATTAATTCCTATGCTGCAATCTCTAAAGCCACCTTATTACCTGCTCGGGTAGCCAGCATGACGAGCATATCTAAGCTGAATTTGTCCCTCTTTCCACGAATTAAGTCTGATACTCTAGATTGACTGATTTGTAACACTGCAGCAGCCTCTGATTGTGTCCAACCATTTTTCGCGATCGAGTCTCTCACTTTCGCCATCAAATCAGCGCGCATCTTTAATACCGCTGACTCTTCTTTTGAGAAACCAAGATCATCGAAAACGTTACCACTTGATTTAATTATTTTTTCTTTCATTTTTTCTCCTGTATCCGCTTGTAACGGCTTTTTGCTTTTTCAATATCTGCTAACGCTGTTCTTGCAGTTTTCTTCTGAAAGACGTGCAAAACATAAACTCCACTAGAAAACTTTGCCACATAAATGACACGCCACTCACCAAGTACATGAATCCGAATCTCATAAGCTCCTGCACCTATATTGAGCATTGGTTTAAAGTCTGACGGCATGTAACCACATTGAACTAAGTCCAGCTCATAACCTGCTTCCCGCCTTGCTTCTATGGGTAAATCCCTTAAATCGTCTAAAGCGGTACCAATAAAATACAGTTCTTTCCTCATTGATTTATTATATAAGTATTTATATAAATTTGCTAGTGTCAGCCAAAATAGACGTAACAAATTTGTGTAATAAAGCTCTATAAATTTGTTAGGCTATCTGAATGAATTCAAGGGAACTAGGATTAACAATAGCATTACGTCGTACTCATTTAGGCTTATCTCAAGAGCGATTGGCGAAGTTTTGTGGATTGAGTAGATTAACTATCTATCGTTTAGAAAGAGGCATATCAACTAATGTTGGTAGGGATGAATTTATTAGTCTATTGACCTTGCTGGGATTAAATAATATTCCCTTGAAGTCTAAACTTAATTTTAATTCTTTGGAAATGGTCTGCGTATCAGTAAGCGTTAGTTATAAATCATCTCTACACAGTACGGATTTATCTCTTGCTCTTGTAACAGGTGTTCTGCCTGAGAAAATCTATCCGCATATTGCAACTTTCCTAGATGAGACTCCTCTTTCATTAATTATTTCTGTTGTAGAAGCGGTTGCACAACTTAACCAAATCCCACCAAAATTAATTTGGAAAAATCTTATCGATTGGGCCCATGAAATGAACTCTCCAAGAATTGCTTGGCTTTAAATGATTGCGTAAGATGATAGGTACTTTTTAATTTTAAACAACCTAACCCTACTATTAGTAGGTGAAATTGCTTGAACGCTTTTTATGAAGTAAATTAATTGATATGGTTGGCCGTTTCTAATTTAAAAGATACGACTTCAATTATTGCCAAGGAGCCAATATGGAGTTAAAAATTAATAAAAATAGTTGAAAAGGAAAAATGCTTAAAGTAATTATTCGCACCGAAAGCCTTGAAGACTTTTTTTATCTGGCTAGAAAGACTGCTCAGAAAGCAGATCGTGGTGAGTTCCTAAAAGAGGAAGTCACTTTTTCATTTGAAGATTCGAAGGAAATGTTTAAGGTTTTATCAGAAGTTCATAGACGAAGGGTGTTGAAATGAGCTTACAAAAAATGAATAAAACACCTATTTGGTAAACATTAATAGTGTTCTTATGGATACAGCTAAAATTTTCATGGATGGAAAAAATCAAGCCGTTAGGATTCCTAAGAAGTATCGTTTTAATGGAACTGAAGTGACTATTCAACATTTCGCAGGTGGAGTTTTATTGTCGCCAAAGAAAAGCCTATTCGAGGGTATTACAGCGGCATTGGATATTCTGGAACCAGGCTTTGAAATTGAACGTCAACAAACACATAAAAAAATCCGGAGCAAGATTAAGGCCTAACTGTTCTAAATGTAAGTAGTAAATAATTTAACCTTTAACTCATCCAAAGTACTACCAATAAAATACTTTTTATAATTAAATATTTATATCAGTTAATAAGAACTTGGATAGTACATTGGAAGTTTAAGATCATCTTCTTGATGTTTGGTAAGAAGGTCTCAGTTACTATGGATTTAAGTAATGTCAATGATTTTGCAAGAATCGTCTTTCTTCCAGAGTACTCATGGAATTACTCTCCCTAATCTTTTATTGCAACATGTTCATTTAAGGAACCTCAAGTGATGCTCCTTAAAATTATCTGCTGTGATAAAAGATAATGATTTACTTTACTGGATCGGGAGTTGCATAAGGACCATTGGGTAATTGATTTGGCCCAATTTGAAATACTTGCTGATTCGCCGCTTGTGCTAATGGCATGTAATTTGGGGCCGCTCTTGCAATTGCGGCGGTGATGATTGCACCGAGGATACCGCCACCTGAGTTCTGTGGTTGATAAACCATTTTTTTATTTTCACGCCAAATTTCAACTCCAGTTGAACTGACTATCCGATAATCAAAATCAACAGTAATTGTCGTTGAGAGTACTATGTATTGTGCATCCCAACGATTAATCGTTACATAGAGAACAGCGTCAGCACCGAACATTCCTGCTAATTGAGGTGTTGGTATTAAATGTATTCTTTCGCCTTCATAGAGTCCTTCTTGTTCTAAGATGAACTTCGTCGTGTTCACTGGAAAAACATAATACCCCTTGTTGGCAATTGGTATGGGTAGCGTTGTCGATAGATAAAGGGGAGCATCAACATCTAAAGTTTTATTTACGACAGGAACAACTAGAATGGATCGAGGTGCGGCATTAGTAAATGCGGATAAATCCTTCTTTTGAACGTTAGCACAACCAAATAAACCGATGGTAACGATGATAATTAAAAGATACTTCATGGGTTACTCTTTTCTATAAGCTTTGGTCTACTATCAAGATTTTTGATGATCAAATCCATTAAAGTTTTACTCTCAGGCCAAGTATCCCGCTCCTTTGAGTAATACATTTTTGCTTTATCAGGTAATCCCTCTTGTAAATATAAAGTGCCTAATTCCGCATACATGCCAGGAGCTACGATCTGTTTATTTTGTTCGTTCAAATCTACAGTAGCTTGAAGTTTGATTTGTAATGACTTTATTTGACTAGGGTCTTTATAAGCGTCATATAACCCCTTGTCATATCCATTCCAGTTATATTTACCTTTTACTGCGCAACCACCCAATAAAGAGATCATGACAATAAAACAAATTGAAAATATACGCATATTTAGACTTACCTAGTGGATTAAGATTGTTTGATTAACGCCGTCACTTGCGTAAATTTTTTCTTCATAGATTTTTTGACCATTTAAATAAATAGCCAAAACATGAGGTCCCGGCAAGATTCGCATCATTGCATAACCTTCTTGATATTCACGTGCTTGGCCCATATCGAGGTTATCTAACATTACCCGCCCCTCTAAAAATTCGATATTTTGAGCCTTAAAAGAAAGGCTAGGTCTCATATCTGAAATACTCTGTTTTTCAGTAGGCAGTTGAGTACATCCTGAAACATAGACATTGATGAGGAACATCATAAAAAACAACTTAAGGATATTTTTCATTTTGAAACTCCGTCATATCGGATTTGTAAATCGCTGATTTTTTGGTTCGCAATTGAGCCATTTAAAATAGTGCCAACTGATCCTTCGTTGAGTTCACCTTCTCCAAACAGAGCAGTTATTTTCATGGATGCGATGGTTTGCCCAGGTAAGGTGATTTCTGCTCCTGTCTGAGGAGATTTGATTTTTTCGCCCGAAGTCTCAATATTAAAAACCATTCCTTCTTTAATTCCTTGGCTCTTACCACCACCAATAAATATCTTGCTTCCATCAACCTTCAAAATGTAGGTGGCCCATGCTTGTTTATTGACTACAGCGCTGATTTTGGCAATGGCATCCGTAACTGCTTGGCGGATAGCGGTATCGCCGAGAGTCCCATCATAGGAGGCTTGTGAACCAAATCCAAAGGTAGATGCGGTTTCATTTGAAGCTTCTCCAGCTCCAGAAGTAGCAAAGTAGACTTGCCCAGTTTTAGTGTCAACTAATCGAAAGTCGACTTTGGCAAAAGCTACTTGGCGTTTCATTTGAGAAGCAAAGCCTGATTCACCGATTGTCTTACGACCATACTCTGTTAAGGAGCCAATAATTAAGGTATCGACCCCAATGACATTTAACTTATTACCCGTCATTGCTGCCTCGTTGTAGACACGACCAATATCCGGTCGTTCGAACACCAGATAAGCGCCAGACTCAGTTAAGACTTTACTTGTCATGTCAGTAACTTGCTTCCCTAGAGGGTCATTCATTTGATCTCTAAGTAATGAACGCCCATAGACCGTTTCATTCGTGATACGACCAAGTGCTATCTTACGTTTTAGGGTCGGCGTGGAGGGTGCTTGGTCTTTAATCAGCTGTTGGGCATCTTTTTGAGCTTTGATTGATTGAGGGCCTTCTTTTTGATCAACTTGTGGTGCCTGCATCGCACAACCAGATAAAAGGGCAATAAGAATTAGCAAATATTTAGACATTACTCGATACCATTCATCGTGTTATTTACTATTCCTACCTAACTCTTTTAATGGAGTTAAATAAGAATAATAAAGAGAGCTAAGCCGGGTAACTTGAAGTTTTTATGGCTTAGTATTTAGAGTTAAATCAAAATTTATAGCCGGCATTGAGACTAGGTCCTGTAATGCTTATGCCTTCGCGGTTGTAATAAGACATATAGTCTAGAGTTACATAAACATCATTATTGATATTTGCTTGAATACCGACCCCATAAGATGGGCTTGTACCACTTGTCCAAGCGCTACCGTAGTAGCTAGAGGCGGAAACTGTTCCATTTGTTGCGCCGACTTTAGCATAAAGGGACACAGTGTCGTTAATTTCTAAAGTTCCCTTAGCATATATCCCATATGCATTTTGGACCTGTGCAGTAATGTTTGTTGAACGATAGTAAAAATTCGCAGAATTAACATTTCCACCAATCATTCCCTCTAAAGCTAAATTCTTATTAAAGTTATAACCTGCCTTTAAAGCCGCCAAGCCATTATTAATGCTCACTGAATCATCTTTATAGTAAGCTTGCATAAAGCCAACTTCCACATACGGGCCAGTCTCTTTTTTCTGTGAAGACTGTGCCATGGTGCTTGAGATTGCACAAGATAGTAGGGCTGCTACGATAATCTTTTTTTTCATTTTGAAACTCTTTCAGGGTTGACGGATTGTTGTGAAGATTTACTGATTGTTAATGAATTAAGTTCTTGACGCTATTGCAATCGACTATGAACTTAGTGGTGAAGTATTGGTTGGATGTAAGTCAAATGGACTACTATCAAGTAATATGCTGGTAAAAGCAGTTTCTAAGTCTCCAGTAATTACACTAAATGCTTGAAGTAATTTTTCTGATGGAGTGATCAACTTCAAGCGAAAGTCAGCTGGGTTGTCATGAAGGTGAATCCATTTATTTTCTAGGAGTTTTCTGTAGTGATAACGATTACCCATTTCACTAAAAGATCCGCTGTTGAAGAGTTGTTTCACGGATAGTTTTTCATTCCTCATATGGTGATACATCACAACCAAAAGAATCTGATAAGGAATAATGGAATGAGTAATAGGGAGGTGTTCGTTGGTAACTTCTCTTACTTTTATCAGTAGATTAGTCACTTCATTGATTTTTTGTATATTCATATTTTCTTGAATGCTATTAAATCCCATAAGTAAGCCCTTCACAATAATTACTAACTACGAATATTAGGTACGAAATTCAAGGGTATTACAGCATCAGGTAAACCCCTCTTGAGAACTCATAGTGGTGGCGAGCTCGCTCAAATAATGATCTACTGTATGAAGGAACAGTTCTCTATTGACTATGAACTTCGTACCGATATTTGATTTTTTAATGAAGGCTTTTTTGTCTTATTATTTATTTCGAATTAAATATTTTTTTAATATTTCTTGAAGGTGGCTCATCTTTTGAGCCTACTATTCTTTAACTTAATACATAATGATTTGAATAAGGTAATTCATAAATGGTCATCGTAGAAGGTAGTTGTATTGTGGTGCGTAAGGAAGCCATCCTAGAAAACTATCAAGGTGGAATGGCACAGTTTTTATTCGATATTCCTGACAGCAATACTTTGAGCCAAGATGATTATTTAATGAGCTTTAGCTTCAAAGATTATCACCAGGCTAAATCGCATTATTTTTTTATTGCAAAGAAGGGACTGAAAATCACTGATTTCATGCCAGAGATTTCCTATGCAGATGCAATTTTGTTTGACCAAAACTTTGGGCCAAGTCATCACGCCTCATGGATCAATTTTTCTTATGAAAAGATTGATGCAACCAATCGAGTTGGTATCGCTCATTCAGTTCATGAAGAGGATGACTATTTCGATACAGAGAGTATGAGAATGGCGAAGATTGCAGTACCTAAGAATTGGGAGTATGAGAACTCTGTTACACAGATGCTTTCTTATGAAAGGATGAATAAGTTTAAAAGTTGTTTAAATCATTAATGTAGGAGGGGCGGAGTTATTCCGAATTGCTAAGCCTGACATATTGTCGAATTAGCTAAATAGGAGAAAGAAAATGGAAACATTGCGTTGTCGTATCGGCGATTTGGCAGTTTTAGTAGGTTGTCATTTGCCAGAAAATACCGGAAATATTGTGAGAATCATTGGTGTTGTAGGATATCAAAGTTGGTACGGTATTAACGGTCAAACTTTTGTTTGGACTGTTGAGGTATCTCATAATAGACCTTTAGTATATGAAAACTGTAATAGAGGCTTATATACAAAAATGGTAGGTCCTGTCCCGGATCGGTTATTAATACCGATTGATTCAGATTCTGATTCTGATTCAGATTCTGATTCAATTCAACTTGGTAAAGATATCGCCGTTGGAGTGCGTGAGTATTGTGAAAGATTGGAAGCACTCGAGCGTAGTCAAAAACTTAAAAGTACTTCGCTTACTTCGTCTAGTGAATATGAGCCCTATAATCCCATGAAAAATTGCATCATGCAGCATCCAGGATTGACTGAAGAGCAGTTTATTGCTATGGCGGAGGCATTTGGGTTTTAATCTTTTCTAGGAGGCTCACGTAATGAGCCTCACATTCTCCAAAATAACACCTTATCATCCTAGACACATCCCCATGAACTTTGCTGTTTTTTTTATAAGTTTTATTCTGCCACTGCAAGTACAAAGCATTGCCAATGAAAGCCAATTGGCGCCTCCCTATTGGGCTGTCAATACAATCATTGATGCTTCGATTATTTTAGGCTTGAAAAGTATGCGCAGTAAATTCCCTAGGTTTAATAACAACCCTGAGTTATCCCTTCGCGATGCCGATCAATATGATTGGCCAAAGAGTCGTCGTCGACAGTTGATTGAGAACTATGTGCATAATCATTTCAACTATTCAGCGAAGTAGTACGCTTTATCAAGCTTTATCTCATATTTTTATTGCCACAAATCGATTACGTTCTGTAATTGTTTCGCGGCTATTTTGGCTATTCATTCGAAGCAAATTTAGCAAAGTGATGTCATGAAAGTATTTTTTCAGTTTACGGCGAGTCTGATTGTTGCGACTACGCTCTTCCTTGGTGGCTTGGTAGCAGTCTTGCCAGGAGTGCAAGCAAAAAGTGAGCCAAACTCGCCGGTAAGCATTGAGCGATATATTATTAAAACGCATGTCTATGCAGATGGTAGTGATGTAGAAACCCGAGAAATCACCAAACTCATTCGATCTCAGATTGCAATCGATACCGCTGCCCAAGCGGATATTTCTTTTAATAGCACCTTACAAAAGGTGGAGGTACTCGAAGCCTATACAACTTCAAGTTCGGGTCAGAAAATACCTGTAGCAAGCAATGCGATTCGAGAAGTGGATGACGATATTTCTGGGGGAGCTCAACAATTTTCAGATCAAAAGCATCGCATCATCATTTTCCCGAATGTTACCCCTGGGGCTAGAGTTACTTACAAAGTAAAAATCACTTCTCACACGCCTTTATTTGCTAAAAACTATCAGAAAGGAGTGTATTTTTCTCCGAGTTTAGAGATCCAACAGTTTGAATGGCATTTCTCTCATGATCCCCGTTTGATGATTAAAGTCGACGCTAAAAAAATACCGGGCGGACGACAAGCAGATGGTCCCAATGGGGAAAAGCAATATAAGTTTCATTATCAACATTTAAGAACGATCCCTAAAATCAATGGTGAGGTGGATTATGCCGATCATAGTCCTCATCTCATTTTTTCTAGCTTTAAATCGCCGCTTGAGATTGGTAAATATTACGAGAACTCGATTCAATCTAAGCTAGTAGTTACCAAAAAGGTAACAGAGCTTGCCCAAAAAATCACTAAAGGGATTGATGATCCCCAGTCTCAAGCAATCGCACTTTATCAATGGGTATCTTTAAATATTCGGTACGTAGCGATCTTTTTAGGCGACGGTGGGATTGTGCCAAATGATGCCGATACAATCATTGATCGTCGGTATGGCGATTGTAAAGACCATGATTTGCTCTTGCGAGCATTGCTACTTGCTAAAGGTATTCCCTCAAGTTCCGCCTTAATTAATTCTGAATCTTCCTATCGGGTTGGTAAACTTGGCACGATTTACCCGTTTAATCATGTGATAACGTATCTGCCAAAGTGGGAGCAGTTTGTTGACTCCACTCTGGAAATTGCACCTTACGGCGTATTAGATTTTGCTGAGATGGATAAACCGGTAGTTTTAACTGCAATAGGCAAGATGGGGAGAACCCCAAAGCCCTCTGATCAAAATAATGGATTCGTCTCAAAGGCTTACTTTCAAGTTGATGAACGGGGAGGAATTTATGGTAAATCCTTGATCAACTATAGGGGCTCTGAAGAGCTTGAAGCAAGATCGCATTTTTATTCTTTTAGAAGAACTCAAGACAACCTAGAAGAAAAGAAATACCTTTCCTCTTATCGACAAACAGGTAATGGTTCCTTTAGTCCTTCAAATAGCCGTGATCTCAATACTCCTTTTAGTTTAGAGTCTAAATTTTATCTAGATCCGATTGTTAACATGCCAGGACCTGGCGCTATGACTGTACCGATTGGTTTGTCATCGGGATACTTAGCGGATATTCCTTTTAACCAAATTACTGATGCTTACCATTTTCCTTACCGATGTTTTTCTGGCACCTTCTTAGAGATAAGTGAGATTCATTTTCCGAAAAAAGTAAAAGTGATTAAGTTACCCACTGGAGCCGATTACGCTGAATATGGGGCATTATATGTATCCACCTATACCTTGGAAGACAATGTGGTGACGGTTAGCCGAATTCTGAAACTCAACCAAAAAAGTGCAGTTTGCCCCGCAGGTCCTAACAAGCGTGCAAAAAGAATCCGTCAGGTCGTTCGTCGGGATATGCTGGCGCAAATCATGTATGAGTAAACTTCGAATCAACAGTCTTCATCACTAAAATAAGCAATAAAAAAATCAATAAAAAAATCAATATTGCAAATTGAAATTCTTGAAGATTTTTCTTAAATTGTCTTATCACCTAAACCAAGGGTATCGTAAGTACGTGGATTCAAGTACGAAGTGCAACACGTTTTAATGATTGCATAAATACTTCGTTGGGTGTTTTAAATCCTAATCTTTTTCTTGGTCGATTGTTTAG
>Ga0208108_1000123_pt1 | contig 14450 bp, 11 predicted proteins | sample CryBogCBE22May08_FD_184589 | JGI IMG/M metagenome (GOLD analysis project Ga0208108, IMG submission 184589) | Freshwater microbial communities from Crystal Bog, Wisconsin, USA - CBE22May08 (SPAdes) | ecosystem: Environmental > Aquatic > Freshwater > Lake | place: Crystal Bog, Wisconsin, USA...
TTCTGCCCTAATGACATTGATTTCGTCATCCCGCTTCTTCTTTAAGGCACGTTTTTGTTGATGATATTGTTCACGCAATAGCTTTGATTCTGATTGAACTGATTCATCAAATCGCACTAAATCTTGTTTAGCTTTGTTTAACGTTTGCTCTGCATTGACTAACAGCTCATTTGCCAGAGTAAGAACCTGATCTTTACTGTTCTTAACTTGTCTTTTAGCCTCGTCTACTTCGGCCTGTGCAGACTGTACTTGAGCATTCGCTTTTTGGATGGATATCTCATGCTTTTTACGATTATTCTCTATTGCTTCACGGCTTTCAGATATTTTTTGAAGTAGCAAGCGAGCTTTTTCTAACTCTGCTTGAGCTTGTTTGAAACGTGTTTCTGCCACAACGACTTCTTGTTCTGCCTCACTAATATTGGCAGCGGGGAGGGCATCAAGTCTTTCTAGATCAAGCGATAAGCCAAACAGAGTATTGTTGGATTCTGTCATTCCCGGTTCTAGGTCAGACCGCTCTAATACATCAGCCCGAATTACCTTGGCGATATCAGACGCCCAATGGGGATTCTCTAACCTGAGAAAATGTAATAAGCTTCCCTCTAGAGTGGTGAGCTGATTTCTTTTTTCAGCAAGTTCTCTTTCCGCATCGACCACTTGTCGATTACACAAGGACACGATACCTTCTTGTTTTTGAAAATCCTGTAATGCTTTTTGATAAGCATCTTCATACTCTCGTCGTTGATTTTCTACCCGTACCTTTTCTGCTCTCTTGGATTCAAGAGCACTTTGCTTGTGTTCAAGAAGCTCCAGTGATTTGACATCGGGCTGAGGATGCTCCACAGCATGCAGACAACGGCCATACTCACGAATCGCAGTTTGAACAAGCTCATCCAGTTCTTTACGCTTGATTACTACTTCATCCTTAAGTCGTAAATCATTATTTTCAAAAGCCTCTTCAAGTTGATGTAGTTCTAGTTCGAAAGCCTCTACGTGATGTTGACGGTTTGTAAATTGCTGATCTTTGAATTGATTGAAGCTATCTTTAAGCGTTTGTTTCAGGCTCTCAAAACGAGCCGCAATTTCTGACTGAGCTCCTAGTAATGTGTCTTTCCGTATTTGAGTTTGGGATAATTCGTCTTGTAAACTTTGAGCATTGCGAACTCTTGTTGCAAGTGCTTGAATATTCTTCTTTTCGTAGGCGTCAAAAGCTCGTTTTAATTCTTGTGCTTTACCCTCAGCATATTCTGTATTCTGCTGAGACTTTAATTGCTCGCCACTAATTGCATCAGATTTAATCTGAAACTGCTTTTTCTCTTCTTCAGCCAATGTTTCTAGTTGGGCTTTTTCACTGGTTTGCTGATGAATTTGCAGATCTAGATGGTTGATTAAACTTCGAAATTTAGCGCAGATTTCACCGAGTGCATATTCGGTCGCATTCAACTGAGTCTCAGCCTCTTCCGCCGTTAGCATCTTTGGAGCAAGCGCCATGACTGACATGTAAGCTTTATAACCTTTGGGCCAGTCCTCAATTTTACGGCGGTCGCCAGAAATAGCATGTGATGCTAGATCATCCGATACGCAGTCGATAACCATGCTTTGCAGATCATCAAAGTTAGTTTTACGTCGAAACATACCACTGACAATTTTTTCGATTTGTCGTAACGGTTGTTTGGAGGTCGTGATCGAATACTCTTGCGTCAGCTCCCGTAAATACTTGAGATGGTTCCTATCGGTTGAATTGCTTGGAATCCCCTGGATGATGTTTCGATATTCCGTCTGCGTCTCTATTTGACGCTCAGAGCATTGGAATTGAAGATTTTTAAGATGTCTATAAAAGTCAGAAACTTTTACGAATTCTCCATTCTCTTGCAGGAATTGGTTGATGTCATAGCCATGTCGAATGAATCGGTACAAGACTCGCTCACCATGCTTATCAGGGTAAGCAACGACCATGCGTTTATGACCACCTTGGCGTTGATATTCAAAGCCAAGGTAGGAAGTGGTGCGAGGTAAGTAATAGCCAACAAAGCTTTCACGTCCTGCCTCAGCGATGACGATCTTGTTAGGGCTTTCTCCATAAAACAGCAGTAATAGTTGCAAAAGGGAAGTTTTACCTCGGCCATTACGACCTGTCAGAACAGTACCACCATCAAGTGGTAATTCAATGATTCTGCCAGGACTCAGTGAATCGATTAGAACTAGTCGAAGTAATTTGAAACCTTCTTGCTCTAGACTTTTCTGTTCATTAATATTCAGCAAAAAGACTCCCTGTTAATAGAGTTGATAGTTCTTAAGACTCTGCTTGGGATTTCTAATGAAATTCTATTTTTTAATAATTTCATGTTGTTTTATGCAAATAAAGTATTGGTTGATTTTATTCTATTCAGACAAAGTAACTATAAATAAATGGATATTAGTAATGAAACGTTATATCCATTAATGATTTCATGTCAGAAGCCTCAATTTTTAATAAGAAGTAAAAAGTAACTTTAAATCAGTAGCTTATTAATCTTCTGCGAGGTTCAATATGTGAGGTTATGTAAATTAGCAACTGATTGCGTCTGTCTTGTGGTAAGATTAATCTCACTTACTTCACTACATACTTCACAAAAATAAAGTTCTTTTCTGATATGTCAGCCACCCTTCCACATACTGAAATGAGTCCTCTTCACGGGCCTATTCCCGCCCAGGTTCCGTTGAGCAAGGCTCCGCTGGTTCGGGTAATCGCTCAAATTAAGTTCTCTGAAGTTCTTGGAGTTGAGAGCCCGGAGTTAGTTGCAGATTTTCAAGACGCCATTAGTCATTCATACGCATCATTGATAAGGGAAAGCGGATTTAATTCTCAGATGCCTGGAATTGGGATGCATCTGTCGCCTCCTATGACGCACTGGCGATTTTCTGATCATCCAGTAGATTGGCAGTGGAGGGTCACACTGACTTCTCAGTTTATTACGTTGGAGTCAACTCAATATACAAGCCGTGATGACTTCATTGAACGGTTACAAGTAATTCTTGAGGCCGTTGAGGAGCACATCAAACCAGCAATGATGATTAGGCTTGGTATTCGATATATAAATCGAATACTCGGAAAAGAACTGCAAGATCTGTCATTACTTGTGCGACCTGAGATAGCGGGTGTAGTTGGAACATCTATGGCTAATTCGATATATCTCTCATTATCGGAAACAGTATTTGATCTTGAAGGAAAGAAAATGACTGCCCGTTGGGGAATGGTTCCTTCTGGCGTAACAGTTGATCCATCAACGACACTACCAATTGATGAGCCAAGTTTTTTGATTGATCTTGATGTTTTCGAAGAGATCCCAAGCGGATTTCAATCTGGTGAGATCACAATAAAGGCGAAGTTATTTGCGGAAAGAAGCTACGCATTTTTCAGATGGGCTGTAACTGATGAATTCCTCCTTCGATTTGGTGCCTAGAATGAACATGGTCGAGAATTTCCATAGCCCTTCGGTAAGGTCAAGCAATACAGCATATCCAACTTCATTGAGCAGACAACCAGTCGTGGGTTTTATTTTTGTCTCATTAATAAGTGCTGCTGTATCCCCTGGTTCTTCTGCGGGGATTATTGTTGATCCTGCGGCTTTTCGATTTGCGGAGTCAAAAACAGACGCAGGACTTGCAGAAAGTCGTAATACTAAAAAGCATCTTCATTCCTTGGCTGTATTACGTCAGTTAACTGGACTGACTTGGGATCAAATAGGAAAACTTTTTGGAGTGTCTCGTCGCGCGGTACATTTTTGGGCAAACGGTAAAACAATGACCGCACCTCATCACGAACATTTAGAGCGATCACTTTCTTCCATGAAAGCTGCTGATAAGGGAAACGCGCCTGCTAATCGGCAATCATTGTTTGTGACAGATAAGAATGGAGTTGCGCCCTTTGATCTTCTGGTGCAAAAGCACTATGTTGAGTTCGTGACTGCGATGGGAACATGTAAGCCTCAAAAATCAACGCCCATTCGACTAGCCACTATTGTATCTAAAGAGCGTCTCCCAATCGAACCCACTATCTTGGTAGATGCTATCGAAGAACCAGTGCAAAGCATTGATGCTACTGCAAGAAGAGTCCGCGTTCATAGGATTTAATCTTGTCAATAATTACTTGTTCAGAGGATACGATCAAACGTATCGACACAACTCTTGCAAACTGTAAGCAAGGAGATTGTTACTTGGGTGATCGAGAATTCATCACCCTAGCACGTGTAATGATTGATGATGTTGAGGAAGATGATTGGGTTGCTTCTAAAGTAGCGGGCTTTGTAATATTAACGCAGACTTGTGACCTTGTGCGAACCTGTGCCCTGCGTCCCTTCGTTGAACTGGCACCGCTAATTCAAGTAAAACAAGAAATCTTGGAAGATGTTATTGGGTGGCGAAGGCCTGGTTATGCTTTTATACCTGGGGTCGCCGATAAAAAACTCGTTGCTGATCTTGATAGAGTAATGACTGTGCAGAAGGTAGTTATCGCAGACTGGGATCGAATCAGAGGATTACAGTCTGATGACGAAGTCAGAGCTTTTCAAAGAGTACTGGCTCGGAAAAGACAACGTTTTGCGTTTCCAGATGAATTTACTGAATTTGTAAAGCCACTTCAAAAAAGGATTAAAGAAAAGCATGGCAAGGAATCGTCCGAGGGGGAAGCACTAAGAGCTTTAGCGGAAATCAGGGTAGCAGCAGCACCATCTTGGAATTCTGATCATGTGGATCTAACTTTCTATTTTGTTCGGCAGGAAGGTTCGCCTGAAAAATTTATCGGGCATACTTGGGCGAAGTGGTGCGATGATTGGATGAAAAGACTACCCATCTGTAAGCATTTTACAAATCCCGAGGGGCTGATTGTTGACTATCACTCAATGAGCGCAGCTGAATATTTACAAAGTGACGCCCTCGATTTAGAGCGCCTTTCATCTAGTGAGTAAAAGTAGCCATTTTGTTCAGAAACTATTATGATTTTATTACTAATGCATTAGTAATATGCAACTTGCTTTAGTACTATCGCGCCTTGTCTCAGTAGAAAAAGGTAGAGCCTTAGTGAGTCGAGAGCTAAAACCATACTTCCCTGTATCTAACGTTCATCTCCTGATGTAGTGCCCCCAATTAAGTAGACAATCCTTTAGGAGAAAATTCTATTTGACGTCATGCATCAGTAACTTGTTCTTAATTAAAACGGGATTTTTTCATCGCAATTTTCTCCATAATTAGGGGAGTCAAAAGCAACATTACTCTAGTTTTGAAACATAGTACTTTTTTGGGAGGGGGTCATTGATCCAATGATAAGATATAAATACTCTCTTTGAACGTGGTACTAAATTGAAATCATTTCATTCAAGAGTCCTGATTAACGATGGTCATAGAATAATTAAATACAAAAGGAGCACACATGAATAACCCAACCTCTGTACCTGTCATTACCTCCCAAGGATGTAGTATTCCTCAAATTGGCTTTGGAACTTCTCAATTAGGAGACTGTGCCGAACTCGTTTGCCATGCCTTAAAATTAGGTTATCGGCATATTGATACTGCCTGGAAATACGGCTCAGAAAAAGGCGTCGGCGAAGGGATCCGTGCATCGGGTGTGCCACGTAGCGAAATCTTCTTAGTCACAAAAGTCTCCCACGAATACCTCTCTAAAGATGCTTTTGCCAAATCAGTCGATGAGAGTTTAAAAAATCTTCAAGTCGATTATGTTGATATGCTACACGTCCACTGGCCAACTGTTGACAATATTCCAATGGCTGAAACCATGACTGCCTTAGCCCTAGCCAAGCAACAAGGCTTAACGCGTCATATTGGTGTAGCCAACTTTAATATTGCCCTCCTAGAGCAGGCGATGTCGCTTTGCCCTGAACCGATTGTCTCTTTACAAGCCGAGTATCATCCCTACCTCGATCAGAGTAAATTATTAGCGTATTGTCAAAGCAAAGGCTTAAGTTTTACGGCGTATTGCCCACTCGCGCGTGGTCGTTTATTTGATGATCCAGTCCTGACAGAGATGGCAAAAAACAAAGATAAATCCATCGCCCAAATTGTGCTGCGGTGGCTCACTCAACAAGGCAATATTATTCCTATTCCAAGATCATCGAATCTTGAGCGGATTGCGCAAAACTTAGATATCTTTAATTTCACGCTAACTCCAACAGAGATGGCACAAATCCACGCACTCGCCAAACCCGATGGAAGAATAGCAAACCCAGCTGGCAGAGCACCGCTTTGGGACTAACTCACGCTTTGGAACTAACTCATATCCAATCAGATAACTGTTAAACGTAGCAGTTATCTGATCAGACTTTTACCTACTCAGATTTAATGCCTGCTGCTTTAATCACGACTGCATTCGCAGTGAGTTCATCTTTAATTAATTGATCAAATTGCTCAGGAGTCATGGGTAATGCTTCAGCTCCGAGACTCACTAAGCGCTCTTTGACTTCGTTGTCTTGTAGCGCTTTTAAAGTGGATTGATTTAATTTATTCACAATATCGCGTGGAGTTTTTGAAGACACCAACATGCCGATCCAAAATAAATATTCTGATTTAGCAACACCCGCTTCAGCTAGGGTAGGGACATCCGGTAATTGGGACGAACGCTTCGGTGTGCTCACTGCTAATGGAATTAATTTACCCGCTTTAATCATTGGTAAGGCTGAGACTAAGGGCGCAAAAAAGTAATCGATCCGTCCCGTCATCGTCTCCGTAATGGCCTCAGGAGAACCCTTGTAGGGCACATGCACCGCGTCAATGCCAGTGGCTAATTTAAATTTTTCTGCGCTCATATGCGTAGCACTACCTAAGCCAGCCGATGCATAATTGAGTTGTCCTGGCATATTTTTAGCCGCTGCTACGACATCCTTGACCGATTTATAGCCTTTATTGGGTGATACAACCATCACGTTGGGGACGACGGCAAGAGGTACCACAGCAGAAAAATCTTTGACTGGGTCGTAACTCACCTTATTGAGCAGAGGCAACACAGTATGCGCTCCCGTATACACAAAGACAGAGTGCCCATCTGCCGGAGAATTTAAGATGGTCTGAATCGCCAGCGTCCCAGCAGCTCCGGGCTTGTTCTCGACGATCACAGAAACGCCAAATTCATTTTGCAATTTTTCTGCAATAGACCGAGCAATAATATCTGAGGCACTACCGGCAGTTGCCCCCGAAATTAGTTTGATGGGTTTACTCGGGAAGGCTTGGGCAAAACCATTTAAATGGGTGAGTCCAAGACCAATACTAAACAGCAAAACAGTAGTTAAATGGATTGCTTTATTTCTCATCAATTGCCATTGAGTCATATTTTTTCCTATTGAAAGATGATTAAATGCGTGGCAAACCTAATTGCTCGGCCATCCAATCTGCTGTGCGATGTCGATAGCGGTAAGGGCGGTTATTGGCAATATGGTTACCATCTTCCACAATTAATAATTCGGTGGGACCAGAAGCCTCATCTGCCATACGCTTGGTATCCTGCCAAGGAATTAAGCGATCTAACTTACCCGTCACTAAAAATAAGGGGCAAGTAATTTGTTGAGCAATACCATTTTTCATGGTCAGCGTGCGGCTATATTCTTTCGCTTGCGCCTCGGTCGCCAAATGACTTCTCACCCGAAATGCCTCTTTAGTAACGGGTGGTAATTGGTCCCAAGTATCAAAAAAATCATAAGGCCCAGCAAGACCAATACAGGCTTTTAAGCGTTTTTCAAAAGCAGCTGCGCGAGGAGCGTAGTAACCACCTAAGCTCACACCCCATAAACCAATCCGGGTATGATCAATATCATTTCTCTGAATCAACCAGTCTACGATTGCTTTTACTGGCACCTCATAATCCCCACGAATTGGGAAATCATATTCCGCTTCACCTTGGCCTGGACCATCCACCAGTAAAGTGGCCATGCCGCGTGCCAAAAAGGGCAGCTCATACGCTTCTAGCTCTTCTTTGGCTGAGTCTAGGCCTGGGACCATAATCAGTACGGGTGGTTTTTGATTAGTACCTGCGGCACCGTGAGCCACATGAGGCAAGCGTAAGAAACCAGCCAAGGTTTTCCCCATATAAGGAATTTCAACGCGTATCGCTGGAGGGCGCATATAGGGCAAAGCTAATTGTTTGCATTCAACCGCCTTCATGTGCGCTACGCGCATCACATCGATATCATTTACAGATACGAATTTGGCAAAATGATAGTACACCGCCGCGCGGGATAAATGCTCACTAGCACTCAAGAAATATTGTTGATCTAGGGCTTCTTTGCCGAGATTTTCGTGGACGAGCGCTCTTTGACTCCAAGCACTAGTCCAATCCTCCCAGCGATCAATGCCCTGCGTCACTTCTTGAAAATCGGTTAGTAAAATACCATTCGACACAAAGCGTGGCCCCCAATGGGCAATAGCTGACTCAACACGTGGATCTTTACTCATTTAACTTCTGTCTCCTTAGTTATTCATATTCTTATATATATTCTTATACATATTCTTATGCACTTTCATGCAATCCTCGCAAAGTGCTCGCGAGAAATTGATGCTGGTATTTTTATATTTATAGTATCTATCATATCCAAAAAACACGGCTAAGTAATCATTTTTTGATATCCCCCCGACCTTTGGGTGAAGAGGATGTCAAATAGGTCGTAGTAGAGAACCTTCAGATTCCTTTGGAACCCTTTATAACTTGTAGAACCTCTAGAACCTGTAAAGCCTAAGTCCTAAGATTTAGCGTCTCGTTTCAAGCACAGACCATAACTACTCAGGTATAAAGTGAGTCCATTTAATAAATGCCATAACCAGTGTGAACCGTGTGAAACACTAGTGAGATCGCATAAGGGCGTATCAACTTGACGACTTAGAAGAGAGAATGGAAAAACGATGACCGCTAGCCATAAAAACCGAGCTGCCGGTCTATTTGAATATTGGGTAACCACTGCATACACAATCAGGGCTAACCAAGCACCGAGATACATGCCTGGTGGTAACCATGGGGCAGAAGGCTTTAATAGATTCATCAGCAGTTGAGCCAAAACAACCATGATGATGAACAGTAGAGTTGATCCCAATTGAATGAGGATTGATTTTCTGAACCACTGCTTGGGAATCAGAAAGACAAAAGTGACCAAATAGATCGCGATGACTAAAACATCAATCAGGCCTGTTAAGCGATTCGCGAAGGTATGAAAGCTAAAACTTCCTAAGCCGATGAGGATGACCAGAGTCGCAATCAGCTTAGAACGAGGAGATCTTAAGCGCCATAGTAAAAACCCTGCCACGATGAAGGATAGATTACTGATGGCATTCAGAGGCTCAGCCCAAAAACTCGGATCTAAGCGCTCACAATACATATCGACTGAATCGAACCAATTAGTCATAATTTATTTCGGTTTTCATTCTAAAAACTTAGAGTTATTTTAGGGTGAGCTTATTGTGAGTTTAGTGCGATTTTAGGGCAATCTTAGGGTAAATGGGGATCTCTTATTTTTTCTTTAGTTTTATAGTATGAGTTAGAAACATTAAAGCTATCAACAATAAATCTAAGACTTTTTTGAGGGACATCATGTTCAAGATCAATCGGTTTAAAGAGGTATCGATTTTTGCACTCGGTTTTGTTTTCAGTTTATTGCATCAAAGTAGTTTTGCACAGGATAAATTTCCATCCAAACCAATCAATCTGATTGTGCCATTTGCGCCAGGTGGTAGTAATGATTTGGTGGCTCGAATGTTATCCGGCCCTCTTTCTCTTGAATTAAATCAACCGGTTGTTGTGATTAATAAGACAGGTGCTGGTGGTGCAATTGGTACGGCAGAGGTTGCCAACGGCAATCCAGATGGTTATAACTTAGTACTTTTAAATAGTGCGAATATTACTTACCCAGAAGCGGAGAGACTAGCTGCTAGAAAACCGCTTTATGAGTTAAATCAAATTGAGCCCCTAGCACTTTTATCGAATGATCCTATTTTCATCATCATTAGGTCCGATTTGCCTTATAAAAATATGGGCGAGTTTTTTAAAGCGGCTCAACTAAAACCTGGTTTTTTTGATTACTCCTCTTCAGGTAATTTAGGCCCTATTCATATTCAATATGAATTACTTGGCAGTGCTTTGAAAACCTCCTTTACGCAGATTCAGTACAAAGGAGTAGGTCCCAGCGTCTTAGCACTACTAAGTGGCGAAGTACATACGACGGCTGTCAATCCCGCAACCCTATCAGCTCAACTCAGTAGTGGCAAAATTCGCGTGTTGGGGGTAACCGGCGATCAAAGACATCCCTTAGTGCCTGATGCGCCCACCTTTAAAGAATTAGGCATTTTAGATTCTAGTTACCGCTTATGGACGGGCATTTATACGACTGCTGGCACCCCTCCCGAAGTATTAAAAAAGTTAAACCTCGCAATCGCAAACGCTGTGAAAACGCCTCGGTTTGTCAATGGTATGAAGCAGGCAAATCTGATACTAGACTTTAAAGAATCGACGGAGTTTAAGAATTTTGTAGACGAAGATGCCAAAAAGGTCATCAAGGTTTTTGGTAAGTTAATCGTACCAGAGACGAATAAAAATTAAAGCTTGATAAAGCATATTGATCAAAAATATGACTTTATGAATCATCCAAAAAATAGATAAAAGGAGATTGTTTTATGGACACAAATACAAATGACAAATTAGAAGCCAGAACACCAGGCGCTAAAAGGGCTAATCCAGGAGAGTTTTTCTTTGATTTCAATCAAGTGAATCAAATTATGGGCGGACCAGACTATTCACCGGTGTTTGGTGGTTGTGTTGAAGGAGACCGAATGATAGTTGCGGTCATGAGGGCCCCGGCTGGCAAATCTGCTGACTTACATAGCCATCCGAATGAGCAGTGGATCTACATTTTAGAAGGCCATCTAGAGTTCGTCATTGAGGATCAGAAAAAGCAGGTTGGACCTGGAGAGTTAGTTTATATACCAGCCGAGAAACTGCATAAAGCAGGTGCTACACCTGAGGCAGATTGTGTATTTTTTACCTGCAAAGATTCTTCTAGCGGTTTGCATGGTAAGAAGTTTATCGCCTAACAAAATAATAAAAAGTTCAAATAGTTGGTTTTAAAGCATCAAAATGACTTTTCGTTTTGATGCTGGCATGATTAAAAATATTAAAAAAAATAAATAGATAGGAGACGAAACAATGAGTCATTATTTTCATGGCATGAATAAAAGTGCCAAAGCTTTGGGTGGGTTGATCTTTTGTGGTTGCTGCATCAAGTCAATTGTTCCAGAGGGCGGGGGTAGTACTAAGCCTTACAGAAGACCTCCCGTGGTGATTAATGGTCGGGTAGCGAAGACTGTTGATGTGCACACGCATTGTTTGTTTCAAGAATCGATCGATTTAATGGGCGAAAACGGTAAAGGAATTATTCCCCCAACAAAAGGTGCGCAGGAGCATTTTATTGAAATAGCTGACCGCCTCAAAGATATGGATGCGATGGGCATTGATATGGAAATCTTAAGTATCAATCCCTTTTGGTATAAATCAGATAGAGAGTTGGCACAAAAGATTTGTGAAGTAAATAATCAGAAATTAGCAGAATTATGTGCCATGGCACCTACTCGATTTGGTGCTTTTGCTTCCCTAGCCATGCAGTTCCCTGATTTAGCGGTAGTGCAGTTAGAAGAAGCCATGACAAAGTATGGATTACAAGGTGCAGCCATTGGTGGCAGCGTTTTAGGAGATGACTTTTGTCATCCTAAATATCATCCCGTATTAGCGAAGGCTGAAGAACTAGGTGCGACTTTATTTATTCATCCGCAAAGTACTCCCCAACTTGAATCACGTTTTAAAGGCAATGGTTGGTTAGCGAACACGATTGGCAATCCTCTCGATACGACGATAGCACTAGAAAAACTCATTTATGAGGGAATCTTTGATCAGTTTCCTAAACTGAAAGTTCTAGCTGCACATGGTGGGGGATTCTTAGGTTCCTATGCGCCTAGAATGAATCGTAGTTGTTATATTTCTCCTTCCAACTGTAATCCTGAGATTCAGTTGAAGAAATTGCCAACCGAATATTTAAAACAAATTTACTTTGATACTCTGGTATTTACGGGAGAGGCGCTAAGACATCTAGCGGCTGAGGTAGGGCCTAGTCAGTTAATGATTGGTACTGATTGGCCAATTCCTTGGGAGGAAGATCCAGTTGGGCACATCATGAACACACCAGAGCTCAGCGATGATGATCGATACAATATGTTGGGAGCTAACGCGATCAAGTTATTGAATTTAAAAATTTAAACAGTGAAAAATATTTAACTTTCAAAAATATTTAACTTTCTATTTGCGCATCTTTTGTCACATCTCACCAGCCTAAACTGGCAAAGTGATTGAAGATTTTGCTTCATGAAGGTGAGATTACTTTTAGTTATTCAATTTAGTTATTCAGTTTAGTTACGCAATATTGATAAAGGTTTACTGTGTTTAAATTATTTTCAACTTTAGTCATCTTGCTGGCTTCGCAAATGGTTACGCAAATGACCTTTGCCGCCTATCCAGAGCGATCGATTCGCTTGGTCGTGCCCTTTGCTACTGGTGGAACCTCAGAAATTATTGCGAGGTCTGTGGCGAATAGTCTGACCACCAGTCTTGGGCAATCGTTTATGTCGAAAACAAACCAGGTGGAGCAGGTAATATCGCCATGGAAGAGGTTAAGCGTGCCAAACCAGATGGTTACACCCTGATGCTGGGTCACGTTGGCACATTGGCGGTTAATCCTGCCTTATTTGGGAGTAAATTACCCTATGATCCCAATGCAGACTTTGCCCCCGTTACTTTGATAGCAAAAGTACCCAACATCATTGCTATCAGTGAAAAAAGCCAATACAAGACCCTTGCTGATTTAGTGGCTGATGCGAAAAAGAATCCTGGCAAGATTAATTACGGCTCAGCTGGCAACGGTAGTGCAGGGCACTTGGCCATGGAGTACTTCTCCTCCGAAGCTGGGATTGATTTAGTGCATGTGCCCTATAAAGGTTCTGGCCCCATGTTGACGGATCTGATTGGCGACCAAATTCAAGCAACCTTTAATGGCCTACCATCACTGATTGGACAATTCAAAGGCAAGGCGCTGCGCCCCTTAGCAACTGGTTCTGCTGAAAGGTCAAAAGTGCTGAGTAATGTTCCGACAATATCGGAGTTAGGTTACAAGGGCTTTGAAACTTCGCAGTGGTACGGAATCATTGTTCCTGCGGGAACGCCACCAGCGATTATTGAGCGGCTACAGAAAGATATTGCCAAAGGCTTGAACTCTAAAGAAGAATCGAAGAGGATGTTGGAAGACGGTGCTGTTTTAATTGGTGATACACCGACCCAATTTAGCGCCTTTATTAAATCTGAGCAAGCTCGCTGGGCTAAGGTTGTAGAAAAAGCAAAGATTTCTCTTGATTAGATGAATTGCCTTTGATATGGAATAGAATTTAGGTACAGATATCTTTATGGATACAAGCGTCTGACTCTGTATCGAAGGTTGGTTGTATCCATACCCGCTATGGTTTGGAAGTGATTACATTGGGTTGATCATCGGTGACAATCTACTAGTGCTTAATGGTGCAGTAATCACGAATCCTGGCGCAAGAGCGAAGACTTATAAATCAATCAGTGGTTTTAAGAAACCTTTAAGTTAAGGCAGACCAAGGATAGAATCTGGATGAGACATATGTATTACCTTAATTAAAAACGTTTCTCCAAAAAACTAGCTTAATAAATACTGTGTACCCAGTTTATGATGAAGTGCCAACTAAACCCAATAGGGTACATATTCTGCAAACTTATTCCCCCCAGTTTCATTTTTTCCCTGTCTGATTTCTAATGTGATTGTAAGTAACTGATTTATAGGTAAAATATCATAATTTCTTTTTTCTGGTGTGATAAGATTTATTAAATAAATCTGTTCAAAAAAAGATTATTGTTTCTGAAGTGCCTTAGAGTGGCATGATTCTATAGTACTGTTTTTTTGATTTTTATTCGTTAATTTCACGGGTTAAAATTAAGGGTATTTACTATCTAATTTAAAAGACTGAGTTTATTTGTAGTTGGCTTACAGTTGTGCCTTTAAATCCGATCATCGTGCCGCTTCTGCTTCCCAAATAAATTCTCTCGGAGATTTTAGTTTTAATCCTTTACAAGCATTAACCATACTAGAAAAAATAAGATATTTGCTTTATAAGTAAAACTAATGAATATACAAATTTGAAAATCTTTACTAAAAATATTAAATTCAATTTTTAATGTTTTCCTCTTATTTGTAAAAAGCAATGACGTATTTTGAAGAAGTTTTTTAATCGAGCAGTCTCAATAATATATAAGGCTGATTTCATTCAACTCAACATTTGCGAAGGATACTCATGGTTAGGTTCTGTTTATTTTTAGTAATAATGATTTTTCATTACCACTTTGCTGATGCTCAAGCGCAAGTGAA
>Ga0208108_1000124_pt1 | contig 14383 bp, 15 predicted proteins | sample CryBogCBE22May08_FD_184589 | JGI IMG/M metagenome (GOLD analysis project Ga0208108, IMG submission 184589) | Freshwater microbial communities from Crystal Bog, Wisconsin, USA - CBE22May08 (SPAdes) | ecosystem: Environmental > Aquatic > Freshwater > Lake | place: Crystal Bog, Wisconsin, USA...
ATCCTCAAAATTTTGAGCGTAGGAAATAATCATTCGAAGTTTCCCGTCTGCGTCTTCTGGCGTAAATGGTCGACTACATCGGGCATTCCCAAAGTGTCAAATAACAAAATATCTAAAGCTGATTCCTTTGAAGACCTTGGAGCAGTGTTCAAAACATCCTGTTTGACATAGTGCGCGTTGGCCCAATAAATTTGTCCCCCATACACAGTGTGTTTGACCACCTGAAGATCATCATAACAAATATGGTTTTCACCTAGAGGTCTGTTTGGATTCCCCTCGGGAGAGTAATGCACCTGATTACTGAGTTTCCAAAGCATAAAACCTTGATTTCTGAGAAAAATATCTACCTCTGAAAAAATCGGTTGACCGAAATAAATTGGGTTGAATTCAACCTCTACTTCTAGGCATCGCACAGTTTTAAGCATATCTACCGCGCCCTTGAGAATCTCTAATTCAGAGCCCTGTGTATCGAGCTTGAGGTAATCAACGATTGCCACTTGGTTTTTTTCCGCCCAAATATCTAGGGTTGTCGTTTCAACTTCCGTGGTCGACATTTGGCGCGCACAGGCTAAGGCTGGGTAGTTTTCTGTGAGGTTCGGGTCAGGTTGTAACAAAGAACTGCAAGCAGGATCCTGAGTAATGAAAAGGGTCCGTGTTCCTGCAGTTTGGGCCAATGCCAATGGGTTTAAAAGGATTGAAGCATCTTCATAATATTTGTTCAGGCGCTCACATTCTTCTGGGTCTGGATCAAAACCAAAGATTTGGAATAGATCCTTAGCCGCTATGAATTTCTGCGCAAACCCCCATCGACAACCTACATCGATTACCACCAGTTTGCGGCTTAGGGGCGCATACTGTTTGGTGATTGCCAATGAGTTATCAAGCTCTTGGCCTGCTAATATGGGATATGATTTTTTGATGTTGAATGTCAGTTCGTTCCAGCTGCAACCGACAAAATCGTACTTATCTTTGTTGACCACCTCGAACACCAAGGCCCCATCCACCCATTGGTAATTTTTTTCAATATGGGAGTTGTTACGAACCAATGACGTGTGAATCGAATAGCTTCCAACTCCAAGGTTTGCGGCAAACTCAACTTCATAAGTATAGTAGGCGCCAAATTCAGGATGCTGCAGGACTTGACTAGTGTAGTAGGTGTTCGTGCCAAACATCATTTGTCCCAGACGATCCTTGATGCCAAATCCCAGCACTAGACTGTCTATAGTTGCGTTCACCTTGACGAGAATCCTGGCACGAACAGCTTGTCCAACAAAGACGATGTCGAGGGGTTGGCCTGCCAAATCACAGAGTTCAATTTCTTCAATACTTGCTTCGCCTGTGCCTGAGACGGTCTTGACTTGGCCATTATTGGGTGTGCTTTGGCGCAGGGACTGCTCATGGTGCTCCGACAGCATCCCATTGTAATAATCCATCACGGCCGCGGGTGCTCCTTCCATGACTATACGACCAGCCTTTAATAGCAGAGCCCGGTCACAGATGGATTGGATGGCCTGCTTGTCGTGGCTGACTATCAACAGCGTGGTACCCTGCTTTTGAAATTCACGAATACGCTCAAAACTTTTGTGTTGAAAGTACGCGTCGCCAACCGATAAGGCCTCGTCCACAATGAGCACATCAGGGCGTCGCGCTGTCGCCAAGCTGAAAGCTAGGCGCATTTGCATGCCACTACTATAGGTTCGAACTGGCTGATCCAAATACTCGCTAATTTCTGCAAAAGCCTGAATCTGAGGCATCAGTTCGGAAAGATCCTGCATGCTGTAACCGAGCAATTGGCCAGCCATCATGACATTTTGGCGACCTGTGAAGTCAGGGTGAAAACCGAGTCCTAATTCCAGCAAAGCAGCTACGCGTCCAGTGATATGAACATGCCCAGCCGTAGGTCTTGTGGTGCCGGTGATGATTTTCAGTAGCGTACTTTTACCCGCACCATTAAGACCAACAATCCCCAATGCTTCTCCCGGATTCACGTTAAAAGTTATGTCTTGTAATATCCATTTCAATTGATGTCTTGGGGATCTCGACGGCAGCAACCAATCAGCAAGACGAGCAAGGCGGCTAGGGTATTGTTTGTAAGCTTTAGCAACCTGAGAAACTGAAATCATTCCCATTACAGTTCATCCACCAAGTCGGATGCGTGTCGGCGAAATAATCGCATGCCTTGCACACACAGCAACAATGCCAGAATAGTAGGATAAATTAATGTTATCCACTGGGGCCATTGCCCAAGCACTAAGATGTCTTGAAAGCCTGCCATGAGGGGTGCTAGTGGATTCAGCATCACGATCTTTCCGATCAGGGCTGGTAACACGTTTACAGGGTAAACAATCGGAGTGAGCCAAAACCAGAATTGTAAGAAGATTGCAAAAAATTGACCTACGTCGCGAAAAAAAACATTCAGAACGCCCAAGGTCACACCTAGACCAATCGCGAAGAAAATCAAGATGGCTAATAAAGGCACTAGAGCTAAAAAAGGCCAACCAGGAAAGTGACCACTCAGAATTAAAAAAGCAGTAAATAGAGTAAAAATGATGGAAAAATTTACTACGGCATTGAGGACCACGATGGTAGGTAGACAAAACCTTGGGAAATTGATTTTTTTTAAAAGGTTGGCATTTTCCACAAAGCTGTTTTGACCGCGGGTGACGATTTCATTAAACAGACCCCAGGTCAAAATTCCTGCGCAAAGGTAGATACTATAAGCAAAGGTCGTGTCGACACCAGGCAACTTGGCGCGCATCACTTGCGAGAAAATAAGGGTATAGACTAGAATCATCGCTAAAGGGTTGAGCACAGCCCACGATGGACCGAGTAAAGTGCTTTGGTATTTGTGCTGAAATTCGCGCTTGACGCTACTTAAAATAAAGCCCCGGTAGGACCACAGTGATGCTAGTCTTGTCATAGTTTAGTGAGTAAGGGAATAGGACAGGAGTTGATACCGCGACTGGAAAACCAGTAGCAAGATTCGGCGACAAGGTCTAACTCCCAGTTGTCAAATGAGGAGGTCGTTGCTGGCAACGTGTACACCAATTTTAGGACAAGTTCGTCTCCCGGAATAAGAGATGAAGTTAATAAATGACGTTCTCTACATTCCAAAAACTTAGGATTGCTAGGGGTTCCATGTCTTAATGCCAAGGTGATGTGACCAATTTCTTGCGTTCGATGACTGAGTAGTGTTTCACCACTATTCTTGAGGCGAATTTGGAGAATTGCTATCTTCTGTTCAGCGTCAATGCCCCCTGAAAGCAACTGCAACTGCACATCGGTTTTGCGATTCAGAGCGGTGCAGGGTGGATATCTCACTTCTCCTTGGCCCGGCTTACGGGCAGTCACATTATTGGAACCATTCAAGGGTTGTAAAACAAAGTTTTGCAGAGGCTGGGTAAGCTGACTTTGAGAGAAAAATCCGTTGACTGAGGTGTATCTTTGTACTTCAGTGAATCCAGTTTGAGTCAGGAGTAGATCGAGGTATTCGGTGGAAAATGGATTTTCTACGGTACCAAACCGAGCCATTTCATCGAGGCACATCTGCTCCAAAGCCTTAAAATCAGGATGCCAGGCGCCTTCCACAATCCCTACGCAACCATCTTGCTTTAAAAAACGAAAGCACTTCTCGAGGGCAAGCTTTTCATCCACGACGTGGTGAAGTACATCAAAAAACAAGATGGCATCGAAGCTCTCTTGGTCGAAATCAATATCTTCAATGGTGGTCTGATGGAATCTCACGCTGGAATGGGCGGTGTGTCGATAGTGGGTGGCAAGTGCCGTACAGCGCTCTTTGGCGATGTCAATCAAATCGCTAGATGGTTCCAAGGAGTCGACCGAGAAACCCAGCATGAGCAGGATTTCAGTAACCCAACCTGGACCGCTACCGACCTCAAGAATTCGACCTCGAGGAGTAATTTGCATGGCCTGCAACATATTCATTAGATCAAACATCAGCCGGAAGTACTGCGGATTGCCTGGAGTAGGGTCAAAGGGTTTGTAGTGGAGCCAGCTAACGTCACCCGCTTCTAATTGAGAAACATAGGCTTGTGCAGCTGCAATCGCTTGCTGATAGGCAACAGGCTTATCCGACAAAAAGCGCCGGTGAGGGGACCCAGTCATCGTGGGGACTTTCGAGCGAATTGCAGACAATCGTGACTTCGCTAATTTGAGCAAGCTTTTGAGCAGGTTCAATGTCATCGACAATCTCCATATTCAGGGTTTATAAGCCTATAGTCGAGCCTGTAACAATTGCTCCCAATTTTACACGTAGAGTGTCGAAGATCTTGCTCAATTAATGGTTCAGACTGAAGAGGCATTGGACTCAGCTTTTAATTGTGCACGCACCATTTCTTTCACCACATCATCCACTTCCAGCGTGTGGTGCCAACCAAGCACCTGATGAGCTCGTTTTGGATTAGCGTAGCTCTGGCGGATATCTGAGGGACGAAAGTGTTGCGGGTTACTGTTTACATACATTCGCCAGTCTAGGTCTAATTCCGTGAATACCTGTTCAATAAAATAGCTGAGGGATACGGTCCGTCCCGTTGCCACCACGTAGTCTCCACCATGATCTTGCTGGGTCATTGCCCACATGGCTTCTACGTAATTAGGTGCCCAGCCCCAGTCTCGGCAAATGTTAATGTCACCAAGAGTCAGCATCTCGTTCGAACCACGGGCGATTCGACAAGCAGTTGCGACAATTTTTTGGGTAACAAATCTCTCGGGTCGCATTGGCGACTCATGGTTGAACAGGATGCCATTACTAGCGTGTAGTTTGTAGGCTTCCCGATAATTCGCTACCTCCCAAAAGGCAGTAGCTTTGGCAACTGCGTAGGGGCTTCGGGGCTTAAAGGCGGTATTTTCATCGGCGAGTTGATTACCAGTATCGCCAAAGCATTCGCTTGAACCTGCGCTATAGAAGCGGATTGATGGCTTTAAAAAACGGATGGCTTCAAGTAAATTCAAGGTGCCAATAGCAATGCTTTCCATGGTTTCAACAGGTTGATCAAAGGACAGACCAACCGAGCTTTGACCGGCTAGGTTATAGACCTCGTCAGGGTTTACTTCTGCCAGCACTGTGAGAACACTACGAAAGTCGTTGATTGCCATCGAGCGTAATATCACTTGGTCGGCAATGTTCAGCAGATGTAAGCCACGGTTTGACATCAGATGGATGTCCCGGGATGTGCCATACACCTCATAGCCTTTTCCGAGCAAAAACTTTGCGAGGTAACCACCATCTTGTCCACCAATTCCGCAAATCAATGCTCTCATGGAAATACTTCCTGATAGACACTATTATTTACCAAGGTCGATAGTGATAGTAATTGGACTGCGGTTATAAAATTTCCAGTTGCGCAATCCAATACATACTTTTCGGTACAAGACGGTAGTATTTGAGTGTGTGATCTCAAGTAATCATCATCTTCCTTGGTCTTAAAAACTTCGACTTCGATTGCGCTAGTGGACATGGATGGTGCCAAGTAGTAATAGAAAATTGAATTTTAAATCTGAAAAATTTCAAATATATAAGAGAAGATTGTACATTTTTCGTATGAATAGGCCTCATTTGGTTAGCCAAGGGTCAGCCAAGGGTCAGCCAAGAATTACAATCTGACTAAAGATATTCCTTTGCTTGGAAGGACTAGTTCTTATAGTTCTAGGTAAAAATGTTCCAGGTGTATCTTATGTTTGTTCAAGACATTTACAGTCTTACTCAAAGTCAGGTATTACTGAACGCTTCCACTGTGAACCGTATTTTTTAAAAGAAACTGTTGAAAAAGCTAGGCAAGTTCTGACTGAGCTAGATCTATTATTGGGGGGATTTGATGGGGGGTGGAAGCTGTATAAATAATCATTGCTTTATATACCTATTTAGGCTAAAGTGTTATCATGAAATTAAGCGCTTGGGCAAAATCTAAAGGTATTTCTTATCGCAGTGCATGGAAAATGTATAAGATCGATAAGCTGCCTGTTCGCTCAGAGCAGCTGCCAAATGGCACAATTCTCGTCTTTCCAGACGATGAGCAAGCTCAGACAGCGGCCATTTATGCCAGAGTCAGTTCTGGTGATCAAAAAAAGGATTTAGATAGACAACTCTTAAGATTGGTTGACTATGCCATAGAACACAAAATCCTCATTGCCGAGAAAGTACAAGAGGTCGGCTCGGGGATGAATGGACAGCGAAAAGGCTTACTACGATTACTCGCAAATAAAAATATCAACACCATTATTGTTGAGCATCGAGATAGCTTAACTCGCTTTGGGTTTAGTTATCTCGAGGCGAGCTTAAAAGCAAACGGGCGCAAAATAATAGTAGTCGACAATACAGAAGTACAAGACGATATTGTCCGTGATTTGCATGAAGTGATTGTGTCAATGTACTCGAGACATTACGGAAAGCGATCAGCAAAAAACAAAGCCGACAAAGCAATCGGCGCTATTAAAGCCGATCTTAGTGATGATTGAGACATCTGTTTTTACTTATCAAACTCGCTTGGTTCTAAACCAAGATCAAACATTTGCACTCGATGCGCTTTGTGATCTTCACTATCGACTTGAACGCAAGCTCTATGCGATGCAAAAAGCCGGAAAGTTCAATCGTAATGAGTTAAAGCGTTACTTTATTCAGCATTTTGGCATTTCAGCTCGGATGTTCAATAGCATCGCCATATCCCTTGATGGCAAAAAACAATCTATTCAAGAGTTGTTGCCAAAATATATAGCCGAGACAAAGCTTCGCATTAGCAAAATGAAGCTCAAAATTGCCAGCATTAAGAAGAGAATATCACTATCGCAAAAGCAATTATTTAGCCTTCATCAATATCAACGCAGGTTAGCAATACTCATTGGCAAGCCGATTGGCGAGCAAGCCGTGCCAATCAATGCTTTTTTATAGGATCCAAAGACGAGAGCGCAGGCAACCTGCTTTGCCAATTAAAGGAAATGAATGGCAACCTCTCTTTGCAATTGCGCTTGCCAGATAGCTTAAATCGTGGAAAGTATCTTCATCTTGCCAATTTAGATTTTGCTTATGGCAAAGATAATATGATGGCGGCGCTGAATTCTTGTATGCGCATCGAGCGCCAAGAGGGTGATCAGCGCAAAGGCAAGCAACGTATTGGGAGCGCTTTAACGTACTGTTTTATGCGTGATGAAAAGGGTTATCGCCTTTATGTTTCCACTAATGTTGTTGCACCAAAGATCGTTAGCAATCGAAATTGTGGGGCAATTGGCGTCGATCTGAATAGCGACCATTTGGCAGTATCGCAGATTGATCATCGCGGTAATTGGACTTCGAGCAGTAAATTACCGTTGCATTTACACGGCAAAACTAGTTATCAGGTAGATGCCATTATTTGCGACCAAGTCAAGTTACTCGTAGAGCTTGCCAAAAGCACCGGCAAACCAATTGTGATGGAACAATTGGATTTTGCTAAAAAGAAAGCGGAGCTGAGCAAGACTAATCCCCATTACGCTCGGATGCTTTCAAGTTTGGCTTACAACAAAATCATGAAAACCATCAAGGCTGCCTGCTTTAGAGTTGGCATCGAGGTAATTGAAGTGAATCCCGCCTATACAAGCAACATCGGCGCAGTCAATTATGCACAAGCACAAGGTTTATCAATTCATCAAGCTGCTGCAATTGCAATTGCACGGCGAGGTTTGGGCTTTTCTGAACGCCCGACTAAGCGAGTTGTCTTTAGTCCAACTCGCAATGGCTCACATGTCACTTTCTCGCTACATGTAAGGAATCGCAAGAAACATGTATGGAGTCACTGGTCGGATATTCGGAAAAGTCTTATAGCTGCGCAAAAAGCGCATACACGGTTAGGCTTATTGCCTGCGCCCTTAGGCTCGATTACGACCTTAAGTAGCGCCACCTGTGTATCGGGCATGCAAATGTCCCGGGCGAGTCAGGATTTACTGTTGCCTGACGTTGACCAAATTATTCCTTTCTAGGAATAAAAGTCAATAGTTTTATTAACGGCAGAAATGTCCCATGCCTGATTGCTCAAATGAGAAATCCAATCTGCTTGGTTTGCTATTTTTGCAAGTTGACTTGCTAAACTTCCTGCAAATAAGCCACTCACCATTATGATTTCTCTTACTAAAGTGCAATATTGAATAAGAATTTAGGGTTATTTCAGACTATTGGCAACATTAAAATAATCATATAGAATGGTTTTTAACAATATTTTGTTGAAATTGATTAAATACGATAAAAAATGCTATATTCATTCAAAGTTAGAAACTTTCAGTCCTTCCTAGGTGAAGCGCATATTTCTATGGAAATGAATCAGCATGTGCCCAACGACTATCGTTCATTTAATACTGCTACTGGGAAAAAATTATCTAAAATGATGGCAATCATCGGACCAAATGCTAGCGGTAAAACTGCCGTGATTAAGTCAATGACATTTTTAGACTGGTTCATAAAGCATTCATTCCAAAATAGTGTCGATGCTCCTATCCCGTTGGTTCCTCACTTTTCAGCAAAAGATAAGCCAAGTCATTTCGAGTTCGAGTTTGAAATGGATCAGCAAGAGTGGCGATACTTTTTGATTGCTGATGAGAGACGTGTTTACTCAGAATCTTTGTACAGCAAACAGAGTCGTACATTCTCCTATGTTTTTACAAGAGACTGGGATGAAGGTAATCAAAAATATATCATTAAACAGAAGCAGTTTGGACTATTACAAAGAGAGGCTGAGAAAGTGCGAGAGAATGCATCTCTGATTGCTACAGCAGCTCAGTATCAAGTTCCACTTGCTCAGAAGATGGTGTCGAGTTGTATTTTAAGTAACGTTAATATATTTGGCCGTCAACATATTGATGATGTTCAAATTATCAGCGCATCTGCGCTGTATGCTGGTAATGAACTAATTCGAAATCAAATGAATCAACTCTTATGTAGTTGGGACTTGGGACTATCTGGTGTGAAGGTCGAAGAACAAATTCATATCCAAGACTCGGGTAAAGAACAGCATGTATTTGTGCCATTTGGTTTGCACAAGGTTGGACATGAATCTCATTCGCTCATGTTCAAGCATGAATCAAGTGGAACTCAAGGAGCTTATCTACTCCTCTCTAGAATTTTACCGGCCCTTAATAGAGGTGGTTTAGCAATCATTGACGAGTTAGAAGCAGATTTGCATCCCCATATGCTGAACCCAATTTTAGATTTATTCTTTTCACCAAAAACCAATCCAAAGAATGCACAAATTATTTTTACCTGCCATTCAGTTGAAGTTCTAAATCTATTGCATAAGTCTCAAGTAACTTTAGTCGAAAAAAATGAAGACTGCATGAGCGAAGCTTGGCGTATAGATAGTATTAAGGGACTTCGGGCCGATGATAATTTATATGCAAAGTACATGTCAGGTGCTTACGGGGCCATTCCACAGGTTTGAGTTAGCGATTGTCAATTACTAGATCACGTCCTCAAAGAAAAACTCTGCTTGTTATGGGAGAAGGTGATTGTGAATATGCATTCTTACAGCATTTGCGAAGTTTGTATTGTGCCGAAAGCTTGAGTGTAAAAGTGACCATTCGTAATGCACAAGGTGGCTGCCCAAAAAGTATCGTGAATCAGGTTATCAGACATATCAGACTTGCTCATTATGATAGCCAAATTGCCCTCTTGGATACTGATCTTGTTTGGTCTGAAAGTCTAAAAAAAACTGCCAAGAAAAACAAGATAGAGATGATAGGATCTAAACCTTGTCTTGAAGGCCTACTTCTAAGAGTCCTAGGTAAAACTGTTCCCAATTTATCTACGGAATGTAAAAAAAAATTACAGTCTTATACAAAGTCTGATTTGACTGAACGCTTCCATTACGAACCTTATTTTTCAAAAGTGGTATTTGAAAAGGCAAGAGAAGTGATGACTGAACTTGACCAATTGTTGAGTTACTTTGAAGGTAAATTTTGATGATGAACTCCAATCGAAATGAGCACTTCATAAGGAAATTCACTATTTGTTGATAATATACAAAATGATATTTAGAAATTTGTCTTATTTATCAGAATGGATAGTAATTTACTTTGGGTAATTTATGCAGTTAGATTCACTTATTATTTGCGAAGAATGTGATTTAATTCAACAAAAATCCCCACTTGATTCTGGCGATGAGGAACTTTGTATTCGTTGTGGGTATAGCCTTTACAAATTGAACCCGAACGGTCTCCAATATAGCTTGGTCTTTGCTTTAACTGCTATGGCCTTATTCATACTGTCAAACATATATCCGATTGTGACCATTAGTTCCCAAGGTTTAAATAATTCAACCACCTTATTGGGCGTGGTACAAATTCTTCATAAAGATGATATGTCATTGGTAGCGTTACTAGTTCTGATTACTACTTTTCTGACGCCATTAATAGAAATCAGCGCACTCATATATTTACTCTTACCATTAAAGTTTGGGATGGTATTACCCGGTATGAAATCGGTGTATCGGTGGATGCGGAAAACTAGGCCTTGGGTAATGGTCGAGGTCTTCATGTTGGGACTTTTGATTACCATCAGCAAGTTGAGTGGGTTAGCGTTTGTAGTACCAGAGATTGCTTTAATTTCTTTTGTTTTATTGATGTTTGCCATTATTATTGCCTCCATTAATTTCGATGAGCGGATGTTTTGGCACCAAGTGGAAACCTTAAACACAACCCAGAGGTCCAATTGAACTCAGCAGCCGCTAATGGAATTCTGAGCTGCCATTCCTGTGGCCTGGTGTCGCGTGCATCAAAAAATCAACACGACATGATTTGTAGTCGTTGTGAAACATCTCTGCACTTTAGAAAAAATAATAGTATCAGTCGTGCTTGGGCATTTTTGATTGCAGCCTATGTTTTCATCATTCCGGCCAATTTACTACCAGTAATGGAGACAGGATCTTTATTTGGTTCTGAAAAAGATACCATCATTAGCGGTGTGGTTTTTTTGTGGAATTCAGGTTCTCAACCCCTAGCATTTATTTTGTTTTTTGCGAGTGTATTTATCCCAATGGCAAAATTGATTTCCTTAACTTATCTGTTAATTTCAGTTCAAAAGCAATCTACATATAAACCTAAGCGAAGAACACAACTTTATCGAGTTCTAGAATTCGTTGGACGTTGGTCGATGATTGATGTTTATGTGGCAGCGATGTTAACGGCCTTGGTGCAATTTGGTAGTGTCATGTCGATTCGGGTTGGAAATGGTGCCATCGCATTTGGTGCGGTAGTGGTTTTAACGATTCTGGCAGCAGAAAGTTTTGATCCAAGATTGATCTGGGATTCAATCGAGAAAACTAAGAATAATGAAAATTTTTCAAAGGAAAAACATGTCTAATACAAGTTTCGAAAACGAAACAATGGATTTGCCCTTGACAAACGTCAAACAGCATAAAAAAAATAAATATCCCCAGTTCATTTGGCTGATCCCCATCCTAGCGGTATTGATTGGTTTAAGTCTTGTCGTCAAAGGCATCATTGATAAAGGACCCACCATCACGATTGCTTTCAAATCGGGTGAAGGATTAGAGGCAGGCAAAACTCACATTAAATTTAAAGACATGGATATTGGTGTGGTGAAATCAGTTCGTTTAGATGATGATCGTCAAAAAGTGATTGCCACAATTCAACTAGAAAAAGATACCGATGATTTTTTAAAGGCAGATACAAGATTTTGGATTGTTAAACCGCGTATTACAGCGAATGGGGTGTCTGGATTAAATACCTTATTAAGCGGTTCTTATATACTGGTAGATCGGGGACATGCAAATGAAGAGCGCAAGCATTTTGTGGCTCTGGATGTACCTCCGATACAAACTCAGGACACCGCGGGTCGAGAGTTCGTCTTGCGCGCATCAGCTCTAGACTCTCACGAAGTGGGTACTCCGGTATTTTTTCGTCGATTAACCGTAGGACAAGTGGTCGGTTACGCATTAGATAAAGATGGTAAGGGTATCTCTATCAGGGTTTTTATTAATGCTCCCTATGACCAATATGTAACCAATGATTCTCGGTTTTGGAATGTGAGTGGCGTAGATGTATCCCTCGATGCGACGGGCTTTAAAGTCAAAACAGAATCTTTAGTTTCGATCATTGCTGGCGGTATTACTTTTGAAACACCAGATACAACGTCTAATAATGAGCCTTCAATGAAGAGTGATGCCGATTCGTTAAAACCTAATGCGAATGACACGAAGAGCACTTCATCAGATCGCGCAGTAGCTGATACAGTATTCCCATTATTTAAGTCTCGCGAAATGGCCATGAAAAAACAAGATGCTTATGTAGAGCACTTTGTACTCAATTTCAAGCAATCAGTGAGGGGGCTTGCGGTGGGGGCTCCAGTTGACTTTAGAGGAGTCAATATTGGAGAAGTGATTAGTATTAGCACCGCAATTGACCCTCAAACTTTTGAGGTCACTCAACAGGTAGAAATTCTTTTATACGCAGCAAGGCTTCAGGCAAAGTCTAAGCTGGACGGTTCAATCTTGCCATTTCCCAAAACACGAGCTGAGGAGCTAAATCGGATTAATATATTTTTAAAGAAAGGTCTGAGAGCTCAATTACAAAGCGGCAATTTTATAACTGGACAAAAATATCTTGCTATTGATTTTTTCCCCAATGCGCCAAGCTATGCGCTTGATGTTAAGAAATATCCTCTTGAGTTACCCGTAATTCCGGGTGCTTTAGACGATATAGAAAGCTCAATTGGAAGAGTTGTAAAAAATACTGATAAGCTTTTAAATGAAATTCAAGCGAATACCCTGCCTGAGTTAAATAAGACTTTAGTTGAAGTACAAAATTCACTCAATCAAGCAAATTTGATGATGGAAAATGATTCACCACTCCAAACAGACGCAAGGTTGGCCTTACGTGAACTCACTAAAACTTCAGACTCATTAAAAAAATTAACTGATACGCTTGATAAACAACCACAATCCCTTATTTTTGGTAAGCCAGCAGAGGATAAAAAACCATGAAATTATTGATATCATTTTTATTAACTATTGGGATTCTTAGCGGTTGCAGTACGAGTCCAAAGATATCTTATTATCATTTAAGTGCACCTGCGCTCACCACCATTCCAACTGCCAATAAAGAGATACGAGTAATGGTGGGGCCTGTATCGCTTCCCGCACTGATTGATCAGCCCGAGCTGGTTGTACGAGATGGAGCCAATACTGTAAAACTATTTTCAAATCATCGTTGGGCAGGTTCTCTTAAAAATGATGTGGAGCGAGTAGTTGCCTCAAATTTGACCCAGGAATTATCTACCCCTCATGTTTGGAGTTATTCGCAGAGTTTACAAACCCAATTTAACTATCAAGTCTTTCTGGATGTGCAAAGTTTAGAAAGTCAACGTGGCCAGGGTGTCGTGCTGGATGTGGTTTGGACCATTAAGCCATTGATTAAAAAAGAAGAGATTGCATCTAAAAAGATCTTGACTAAACCAGCGGTAATCAATGGTCGAACAAGAGTGACTGAGCAAGTCGCAAACGAAGGCTTTGAAGCCCTTGTCGAAGCACAAAGTAAGGCATTTTACAAAGTGAGTATAGATATTGCTAAGGCAATGCAGTAGTCCCCTAGCCACACTCTATTAATAAATTTTGCTAAAGTTAGCTTAAAAAATCATTAATTAAGAGAATGGGTGAATGGTTACTCCGCAGTAATTTTAGCTTTTTCTACAACACGACCATACACGATTGATTCTTTTTTGAGAAACTCACTAAACTGCTGAGTCGTCATTGGGGCTGGTTGGCCACCTTGCTCTCGTAATTTTTTGACTAATACGGGATCACGTAACGCTTTAGTCACCTCACTATTAATTTTTTGCAAAATAGGCTCAGGCGTATTAGCCGGTGCAAAAAGTCCAAACCAGTTCTCCAGCTCATAGGATTGAAGCGGCTTGTATTCATTAATAGTTGGCACATTCGGGGAAAAGTCTTGACGTTTTGCTGATGTAAACGCAATTGCTCGAACTCTGCCTGATTCAATGAAGTTCTTTGCTCCTGAGTAACTCACAAAGGTCATATCAACGTTACCACTTGTCACATCAATGATTTGTCCTGCAGCTCCCTTGTAGGGTACATGAATCATTTCCGTCCCTGCTAATTCATCTAGAAGTTCACCATTTAAATGCTGTGGGTTGCCCACACCACTAGAGGAGTAAGACAGTTTGCCTGGATTATTCTTGGCAAAAGTGACGATATCACCAATGCTTTTAAAAGGGGAATTGGCGTTCACAATTAACACATTCGGAATTTTAGTAATTAAGCTAATTGGTGCCAAATCTTTCGATGGACTGTATTGCATTTTCGTTTTATAAACAAATGGATTAATCGCGGTTTCGCCAGCAGATCCCAATAGTAATGTGTATCCATCG
>Ga0208108_1000127_pt1 | contig 13821 bp, 1 predicted proteins | sample CryBogCBE22May08_FD_184589 | JGI IMG/M metagenome (GOLD analysis project Ga0208108, IMG submission 184589) | Freshwater microbial communities from Crystal Bog, Wisconsin, USA - CBE22May08 (SPAdes) | ecosystem: Environmental > Aquatic > Freshwater > Lake | place: Crystal Bog, Wisconsin, USA...
GAATACGACAGTCCAGACTTAGAAGCCGTGGATTTTCCTGCTCCAGTGCCTGCTCGTAGACATGCTCCAGCTCCCCTGCCCGCTTCAGCATCAGCTCGCAGACATGCTCCCGCGCCGGCTCCAGCACCAGCTCGCAGACATGATCCAGCCCCAATGCCTGCCCCAGCTCGAGCATCTTCAAGCTCCCGTTCAAGAGCGTCATCTTCGTCTTCGTCGTCTCAGGCAATGCAAGTGCAAGCGTCGTCGAGACAGTCAGACATAGCCACCACACTAGACGTAGATCTTACTCGTAATGTAAATACTAATAGAGATACAACTCGGTACGAAGAACAGTCTTATAGCACAAGAGATGAGGATGAAAATTTAGTCGATACCGATAGTGAGAGTGAAGGGTTTCATTTAAATGTGAGTGCGCATCTAGCCTCACTTCTCAAGCAAATACCGCATTGTGGTACTCAGCTGCCGCGGTTCTGGTTAAGCCCAGGTGCACTACGCCCTCCGTTGCAGCGTCGCAGCATACCGGCTATGGCACCCGCTGACCTCTTCTGTGTTTCGGACGATGACAGCATCGAGGAGGCACGTCGTATAGCCAGGCGTGCGATCAATGCGATTTTTGACCCCCACGATCGATCGGGATTTAATAACATGGGTTCAATTCTGGCTTTAGGTACAGCTGCGCGGAAATCGGGATACACGGCGCCTGTTACTTCATTGCCTCAGTTACTCCTACTTGTGTCGTACATTGCGCGCGCAAAGGGTTTATTAACGGTCGTGTCCAGCACAGTCGCTGTTCGAAAGAATACGCGAATACGGCTCTCTGCGTGGGCAAACACACAGGTCGGCACAGAATCGCACACAATTTTCCATGATTTGTGCAATCTTTGTGAGATTCATCAGCAGATAGCTTATGCATTTCACACACTGGATCCAGACGGATTTGAGCACTTAATAATGATCCGACACAGACAAGAACACACCAATGTTGCGGATGGATTGAGCTTCCCAGCCAAATTCACGGAATTTCTCCTGAGCCGCACGCATGCAACATCACTTAAGGCCTACATGGCGTACAAATACAACGATCGAATCGATCGAATGGCCGAGGCAGTCAGAATGTGGCAGAGTGCATTCAAGAAGGATTTGGAGAACCGTATGCTACATCTGGAAGCAGTCATTCTACAGACCACGCTGCTTATGCTCGGTGGCGCAAGTGCATCGCTTCCACAACCTACACCACAAGCACTCGTTATTGTCAGCGACATCATTGCGTGGCTAGTCATTGACAGCAGGAACATTATCACCAACATCAACAGGGATTGTGGATTACTCAGTCATTGCAGTTCGATCCTAGACCAGCATCTCTGGGAGTGGAGTGATGTTCACGAAGCGGTGGACACGGAGGAGACTCTACTATACATGTTGCAGATACAGAAAATTATGCAATGGTGGCGGCATGTAACAAATAAGGAAGCTATAAGATTCAACATGCGAACGGAAAACACAGACCAATTACACACCGCAATATCGGATGCAATCATAGCTATTTGTGAGTACGGTGACCCCATTCGGCAACTTACCCACACTCTAAACGAAGATATAAAGCCCCCGGGAGACTTTGACAGGATTGTGCAGCGAGATCCCCCAGTAGTCATTGAAACTTATGCGGTCCCCTTCATCACTCCACTACTCGGTTTCATGAAACTCGGCAATGACCAATGGCCAGCAGTAGATAATGCAGCTGGTGTCCCAGATGCCCTCTTCTTCATGGCGTATAAATCGGTCTGGCTGAGGTCACAACACTACTTCTTTGACATCGGAAATGCAGAGGAGCGAAATGGTGTAAGGTATGACTTCGCAACTAATCTTGATTTAGTAGCAGAGCTCAAGACACACTTCTTCCAACTCGCGCCCGAGTTCCTTCACAGAGTGAGTAGTGGCGACGTAGCAGCGACTACACAGTTTCTGCAAAATCTGCCCAGGCAGCATCTAACGTACTGTCGTCGAGAATGGTTTCGATTAGCCTTCACCACAGACCCTCGGCGAACGCCATATTGTCTTCTCATTGATAGATGGGGTAATTTTGAGAGCTTTTTCACTTTCTGCCGCGACCATGCACGGACATATATGGGTAACATAATAGATCGGGATCTACTGTGGAGAAGCGACCCCTATTCAGAACACGTAAATTTCCTCAAGGCTAGCTACGACAGCATCATCGATAGGCGGAATAATTGGTTGCGTAATGAGATAATATTCTGCGATTGTGCATTGATAGCTCTGCAGCACATGGCAGCATGTCTCTGGTTAGAAGAAGGATCACGACCACCGGAACTGCTCTCAGGCGAAGTCCCTGCCACATGTGACTCGAAGTGCCGCCTACGGCAGATGGGCTTATCCTGTCCAACTGTCAGCCCGATTGATTATAGGTTGCCCCCACCACACACGAATGGACGCAGACGAATAGCTTGCAGTTGCTGTCATTGGAATTTTACTGGGATGCGCTTCCCACCTGTTCCTCATTTCTCCTCACGCGGCTCACACGACGAAAACATGGTTGCAGGTATGAGAAAGCTATATCCGCATGGTAAACTACTCACTGAAGTATTAGATGGATGGATTGACCGACCGCGCGAAGGACGCCATCTCATCGCACCTGAATATGCTCCGCCGGTCTATCACTGCGGGAATAACTTGGAAGTTTTATTTGCTGATTTAGTCAGTGTAACAAAGAGTCGCAACGGGAGGGACAACATAATAAGAAAATTGAGCGACGACAAATTTCACAGAGTGCACCCGCTGCTCAACTCGCCGCAGAGATCGCGAAACACACCATCTGAAGTACAGCATGAGCCCGACGGTAACGGTTACTGCCTGTCATCTGCGGGAATCCCATTCCTAGGCGAGATCACAGCTCGGGAGGAGAATATTTTAAAGTACGTACCAAATGCACTGCGGACCACCAGAGGCCAGCTGCCACAGAGGCAGTTTACCACCATGTCTAACTCCCACTTACAAATCAGTAATGAGTGGTACATGCACATGCGGGGCCGAGGCGAAGCGAACGGGAATTTGTTACAATCCCTTCACATGCCGACTCGACGAGAACTGGAGACCACCCCATACAACGCCGTTATTATTCCAGTCCAGGCAGCAGATATGTCGACAATGTTGGCCGTTTTCGGTCTTCCCGGGATCGTGATAACAGACAAAGTGAGGGCTGATCCCCGTTTAGTTTTACAGAGTGGGGGTACTGCCGCGGAAGAACTACTGGACGAGCAGCAGCGTGGTGAGTTATTCAAATCCTATTTAGGTGACGCAGCCACAAATCTCTGGTATTGCATGGGGCCTGGACAGCCCAGCACGATACCTCCCCGCGTTAGCACGTCACGCACAACAGTACGAGGACCAACACGAGATGCAAGTGAGGATGGCCCTGCTCCAAGTCGTGGCGGTAGCTCAGGAAGAAGGAATGCACCACAGCCAGGAGTATCAAGATCGTCGGACCCATATATAATGCCACGCTCATCTTCAGCAGAGCATCGAGGATCACCAGAATACTCAGCCTCCTCGGAGCATCAAGCGTCACATGAAACAGAAAATGTTGCGGCTTCGACTTCAATCACCATTGGGGATATTTTACGCATTGGACGGATGAATCGACACCATGACATTATGCTCGCATATCTTGTGTTATTACAGGGTGCTTGCAGCCAAGCAGGAGTTAAGTTTGAGCTGAATGCCTCCACTCTAGACAATAAATGCGTCCTTTGCATCAACCCAGAGAAAGTGTTTATTACATTTCATGAAGACGGCCAGTGGCTCTACGAGGATATGTATGAGGTATGGCCAGCTTTCTTTAACACTTTTGGAGCAGACATCAAACATTCGTTTCACATGGCGTATGAGACTCACACTTCGTTGCACCAGAGGCATTGGTCGTTGTCACAAAGGAATTCACAGAGCACGGTGCCGCAGTTACCTGCTTGGATCAGACCACGTGAGGCAGCTAAATGGAGTCTTCCGTACACCGTCGGTGATCTGAGTTTTGAAATTCTTCGATCACTTGACAGGCCAGTTGTAGCACTCCGCGATCCGCCTTCAGGCTTCTCCACTCCAACCCGAGTCAAAGTTGATAGTTTTGCCAAATCAGACACACGCGATGATGCCCCAGGCCGACCCAACACTCTTGTCAAGACCCTTATCGGAATCCCAGCATCTGAACAACTAGGAAGAGACCCTGTAATCGAGTCAACGTTGGATTTCGACGAAGAAGTTGCACCATCACTCCGACTGCCGAAAAAAGACTCTATTCTTCCTGATACTGCACTTGATACACCACCACGAAGGCGTGAATCATCCGGCAGCTTGCTACAAGATAATTCATCGGCGATGTCGCCACTTGATCCACGTACTGATCGATTTGAACATCTTGCGTTCGCCCCCCAGAGAACAGTAGGACATTTACAGTTTGTGCCCAAGGACGGTTCGGAAGGATGGCTCGCACTCGTAGTGTGGAGGCTAGACGAGCTCACTGGCGCCACGCAATATTGTCTCCCTCTCTCGCCTCAGAAAGTTGAAGTCATTCATCAAGCTGCCCCATCGTACTCTCGCGTACCGCAACACCTCAGCGAAGGATCAGTAGCATTCCAGATAGTCTTTGAAAAAGGACCCACCTTCTCGGCCTCGAAATCTACACATGCACAGGGATCTCCGTCTACAACAAGAGTTTCAGCCGTCACTGTTTCCTCGTCCCAGAGCGACAACACTGATAGGAGCACAGCTGTCACAAGTCAGTCAACAACTGCAGCAGTGGCTTCGATCATACAAGATTTACAATCTGCGCACGGAAATGTACCCCTCACATCTGAGCAATTACTAGGATATTTGATTGAGAACAAGCGTCGACTCTCACCTCACATCATGGAAGCTCTTGGAAGAGAAATTATGCGATGCGAAGGCTATTTCACCATTGCTACACCTTCAGCTGCTTCAGCGCCCGCGCGTCATGTCATGTCCAGAGCCTACAACGCCCAGCAAGTATCACCGTTCGCATCTTTAGTGACAGTTCAGGAGCACGTGAATAATTTCGTGCGCTTACATAACACACATCAAACAGGACCTCAGCAGGCTTTGAGAGTTTTGATCGATAGGAACAACTACGACACGTTACATTGGTCACTCCTACAGGTGCATCTACGAGATACCCCTTTAGAGTGGGTGTACAGCGACCCCATACCGTCATCAGGAGACATAGTGAGCGACGATCGCGAATGCTACGGCCGGCTAATGTGGGCTATCGTTATTCTGCTACGACGCTTCACAGAGTCTCATTTAGGAAAGACGCCGCTGCAGACGCGTGTTGATGAGTTAAAGAAGACAGAGACACTACGATATGCCGACGGTAGCGACCTGATGGATTTCCTTGCGGTGACAAAGAACACTCTGGTCAATGTCCCTCTCCAAGGAGAAGAGAAAAGACGAGGATATGACATTTATGATGATAAGGTTGTCGAAATTGTCATAAATGTAGTGCAGACAAGCTGTAGTCGATATGCAGCACATGATATCAGATGGAGTCAACTCGGTTCTTCATTCCTGTCACGTCTGACTGATGAAGAAGTCAAAGGGACCCGTGGTCTCACAGCTCAAGTGCTAGCAGTGTGCAAACATTTTGAGAAGATCACCACCGAGCGCAGGACATATCACCGTGCAAACCCGCAAGATAAAAAAGACGACCGTCCAGCCAGTGCCACAGCGCTTATAAACAGAGGGATCCTTCCTGTTGACCACGGATCTCCAGGATACTCCAACGCTCTTCGCCATCAGCATCAACGCGCAAGAGAACATGACCGCCACGCACAAAGACAACTGTCTCACTTTCTACAACCTATACCCAACCCCAAGTCACAGTCTGCTGCTGTTGCTAAGGCTGCCTCTGTATTCGTTGATATGGCAAAATCTTGCGCCACATTCTTTGAAGGAAGTGATTATGACACAGTAACTGAGTATGTATCGCGACAGCTAGCAACATTGGAATGCATCGATAACAACCTCACAGCAGATGAATATCGTGACATGGTGGAGTCAGATAGAGACCAGCAACAACCACTAGAGATACACCAGATGGAAGGATACCCAGACTCTCATGCGTACTTCATAGACAGTCACCTGGTCTCCTCAGCAATGGAAGAAGCAGATGCAGTCCAGAAAGGCGAGAAGCTGAGAACATCGTTAGGGGTTCTTCGGTGCGGCTGTTGTGGCTTCATGCATGATATAGAGAAATGTCCGTTCTTCGACAGGCGAGTTCTAGCAGCGTGTGGGCGTATCTGCCTCAACATATGGTCTATGGCTCGAGTCCACCAGGTCGTCGAAGACATTGTAATGGAGCAAGCAGAAGCAGAGGGTTGCCTCAAAGGAGTAGGAAAGAACTTTGTCCAGAATATACGGGAAAAAATTGCGAAAAAGCGCGAGGAGAACCAAGAGCAAAGGAACCAATTCAGAGCTCAGAACCCTGGAAATGGAGGATATCAAAGGCCTTATGCACAGGCTGGTGCTAGCCACTACGGCCCTCCCGCAGGCGGTTCACCTTATGCTCCACGTCCTTGACTACCCAAAATCAGTGATCGCAATGTACATATTGTCAATAGCATCAGCAGTTTCGATAGTAGTGTTAGATTTGCCGCTGGGATAGCCAATGTAAATGTTGTAAATACTTCCGAGGTCGTTTTACAAAAATTCGGTGTTAAGATGACAGCTATACCTAGCGACTCTGTGTCAAAAAAGCGTAAGGTACATCAGTCTCCATTTCTATTCCTTCGATCCATCCCAAACCCTACCGGCGACAGCTCAACAACTACATTAGATTCTGCAGCGCCAGTGGCATCAACATCAAGTTGCAGCTCCCGTCGGAAGAAGATTGCTCACAAGATGGTTCAAATAACTTGTCCCCTAACTCCCGATATGTGGGTTAACACTGGAATATATACAGAAATGGGCGCAGTGCCAAAGGAGTGGTATGTGGAGATTAAAGTTCAGCGAAGACGATTCTCAGACAGCAACCTCGGCCGTGTGAGAGCCCACGTTAATCATGTGTTCCAGGAAGCCGGTGTTGACATAGCAGGGAGTCACGTGGTGTTTCAGACCTTCTACATACACCTCACTAACATGCCATCACAACTCAAACCTAGCACCGACACTCTGCACATATCGCCTTTACACGCGACGTCAGCAGGAGTCCCTACTTATTTACTTGTTCTCGCGGACCCGCACCTGAATGGAATTGCAAAAGTATCGTTAATACACGCCCATCCAACTTTTCAGCCTATTCCATGGCGCTTTGTCAGCATTGATGGCAAACATATTAGCGATGCTCTCTCGTCAAGTTTACTTCCACTCACCTCGGAGGGTTGCAGGACACCAAGTACCAGAAGTGTTAGAAGGAAATCAACCATAACAGACCCGGAGTTACAAACAAGTTCCACATCTATTACACCCAGCAAACAAACTCTGAACACCCTATTAACACAAGACACAGCCTCAACACAGTCCAGTTGTGATTCATCCATCTCGACCCTCCAGAGCGATCCTTCAATGCTGTCAGTCACTTTGACGGTAAATGCAGAATGCAGTAATAGTATTGCACATACTCCATGTGAAACACTACAAGAGACCTTCGACGAACCCACTGACGCGAGGATTGTAACCAGGCGTCGAGTGCTGCGTAATGCCGTCAAATTCTTCTCTCCTACTGCACATAGGATCTCCGCGACTGAGGCTCAATTGTGTTCTGCATTGTTTCATATGGACGCTGAACACGACATTACAACTAACGACACGTCTGATGACGATAATTGGACGGAGGATGATGATAGAGACAGCCAGCGCGCACTCAATGGCACCGCTGATGATTTATCTGACGGAACCGACAATGATTCCCATGATGAGGCCGAGTTAGAACACACTGCGACTAATATACTCGTCAACAGTACTCTACATGACGATCTTTCCCCCGATATACAGAAGGAGCTAGAGCAGATTAGACGTACACGAGAGAAGACCTACCCAGCCCTAGCACCAGAGTTAACACAAGATATCATACGACTCCAACGCCCCGATGGCAAATATCAAGACGTGAGCATGCACGATGCGTTCGCGGTGATCGCCGCAGCTGTAATGGCTGGTTCACAGGTTGCCGCAGACGAGTCTACTACGGATCTACTTGCCGACGTAACCGCTGTTAGTCAACGATATGAAAAGCAGTTAACATCGTACAGCACAGTATTCGACCAGTCATATTTTGATTCCCTGTCCATCGACGGTAGTGATGAGATAGCCTCCTTCGCGTTAAAACAGGATTCTGGAGAAACTGTAACTGCACACAATACGACATATGTTTCATCATCACTATGCAAAGAAAGTTCACCGTGCGGAGTACCGGACTCACAACATCTCGATAATCTCAAAACGAATATTAAGACTCGCCGCCCCACTTATTATTTCGCTCAACACAGTCAAAGCTGGCAGCCGCGTATACATGGTAAGCGCAGCTATCGAGGCCGGTCATTTTCCAGTGACAAAGAGATAATGTTTATGCAAAACCCTCTGGTAGAGTCATCCCCTGGGTTTTCAAAGCCAGTTGATCACCTACGCACTCGCGGATTCTTGAGAAGAGTTGGCAACCTCCGCGAACACATAACTTCTATACCTGTCGACACGTTACGCCAAGATGAGGCCATTTGGTCATCTTTAAAACGACTTCGGATGTGTGAATCCAGTGATGCTGATGCGATACACTTTGTCCAGCAAAGCATCATCGGAATCTGGGAAATTAGCGAGATTGACAGGTTTAACAGGAAACTTGATGACACACAGGAAATTCTGGGCATACGTTCCGATATACTCAAGCAATCATGGATTGACCGCATGGTGAATCAATTACAACAGAATCAGGAACTTGTTGCAGCAAAAGGCTCCACATTCAAACCGTTTAGACACAGCCCGACTGTCACTGCTCCGGCGCCTACATGGGCAGTCAACTACTCAAATGCTGTACTCACTGGCACTGGCAAAGAACAGTATGTAAACTCTGGATGTGCCGATTTCACAGGACCCGATTTTGACCACGCCACTGAGACCCACATATCATCAGCTATAGTATCATACGATGTGTCAAAACCACTACCTGCGGGAGTCTCACCGAACAATTCTCTCACGTTCATTTCCGGGGACCTCTCTGCCACACGAAGAATGGAAAAGTTTGTTACCGTACCAGCACAAATTGACGATGGGTCATCCGTAAACATTATTGACCGAAGGTTGGCACAAGCTTTGGGAGCCAGATTCTTGGAACCAGACTCACCTGTATTTGTATCGGGAGTAAACGGACACTGCAGCCCGTGCGCTCAAGAATGTTTGCTATATTGGCGAATATATGACAATCACACTGATTTAGGGACCGGCCGAGATGCACTCATACTGCTACGACTTGTAGTTCTCGATAATCCTACTTGCCCGTTCCTTATCGGAGGTCGTGTTATAACTCTACTTGACATAAAATCTGATGTATACAAAGCGGATCGCGATACAGAACAAGACGATAGTCGTAATGCAGCTGGCCATCCTGTCATCAAGCACTTGCGACTAGGACGAGCGGACAATTACACATACAGGAAACATATGCAATGGGATCTAGTGCGGTCGTATTTAATCAACTACAAAACACCTGGTTACGCTGTGCAAGTACAAACAGACTCTGGAGCATCACTCACACACGCTGTCGCCGTTGAGGATTCAGCTAAACCCCTGCAGTTTTCAGACTCTACAAGAACGACCCCACTACGCATTGCTACTTGGAACGTTAATTCGATAACAAAAAGGCTCTCACTGCTGCGCATATGGTCCAGGCATCCCACTGATGGCGGTGCTGACATCATACTCCTGCAAGAGACTTCGTGTAACGATGAGCGTTTCAATAAAAAGATTGCTGACTCTGTTCGAAAAGCTGGATATCATGTTGAGCATTATGGCACAAAGGGCGGAAATGGTAATGGTGTTGCTATTTTATCGCGATTTCCTATATCAGATGTCGTCCGAGGTGTCCCTGGTCTCCTGGATAACCGCAATGAAGCTCGATACATAGAGGCCACAATACAGAATATTCGAATAGGTTGTGTATACGCCCCTTACGGCACAGCAGTTGAGCACGCAAACTTTGAACGCAAGAGGCAGTTTTATGAAGCATTCACTAGACATGTGTCCACAGTACAGCTACAGCATCCGTCATACATCCTAGGAGGAGACTTCAACATAGCACCAGATGTAATTGATTATCACCCTGACTGTGAGGGGAAGCCCATCACTACCGAGAGAGAGCGCACATGGTTTAAACCTTTACTGGATTTAGGACTTGTAGATGTTTTACGATCACAATCCACTATACCCGGACAACCTGCACCGTTCACTTGTTGGGATCGTCAGCCGTCTACTCATAATGGACCTCGACCTATCACTGTTGATGTTGGCTGCCGAGTAGATCACTTCCTGGTATCACCCTCAATATCGCGGATGGTACAAGACTGCACAGTAGCACGCAACTATGCAAGCTACAATTTATCAGAAAACGAAGCATTCGACTTACAAGGTCCACTTTGTGCTGCCGATCCGGCCTATAAAGCCCTTGTTGCTGATGCTTTGCGAAACGGTCCCTCTGATCACGCCCCTGTCTGGATGACACTCAAGCCCCCTGTGAGAACTGAACGAGATACAGAAAACTGGGTGCACACTGCACTATTACAAGTATTCGACCCAACTATTTGCGCAACCGCTTCATTACCTACAAGCAGTAGCTCACCATCAGCAGCATCCGATGTAACAGCAACAGCGATTAATCAGTCAAAGGACTATCCTCCCCCAGACGATACGAAAGCACACCTCAACCGTGTTATAGAAATTCTGAAGGCTGAGCGCGATATTCTAGCCGGCATTGTCGAAGACGACATCGACGACGACACTGCTGATTTAGAAGCTTTGAGTCAGCAAATACTATTGGAGCACAAGCCCGATGAGTTCCCTGAAGAGTTTTGGAAACATGTGGCCGATGATCAGAAGCCGTTGGTGAAGACACGCTTTGCAAAATTTCCCCCACAGCGACTCCAGGCGATTATAACAGATTTGAAGCAGCTAAATGTCTACAAAGACCGCCCAAAGCAGTATCCGTACTTCATGGCTCAGGCCTTTGCAAACATTGACAGCTTTTATCACGTTGACGAAGAGAACCCACCACTAGTGAAGGACTTTGAAATTAAAATAGAGACGACTACAGAAACAGCTCAAGTCAATCGCAGAACAGTTCATTGGTCTTTCTTAGAAATTATATTCATGCAAGTCAAAGCTGCCGAGCTTTTACGTCAACGAAAAGTGCGACCTTCTGTAAGCAACTGGCACTCTCCTGCCCTATTAGTTCAATATGTAGACCGTGTCAAGACTTTTATGGAAAAACATAAGGACAACGTGCACGCTGCACTTCATGACCCCGCAAACGCTGTTGAAGTAAGCAAGTTTTTCCGCATGACAATCGACCTCACCCAGCTTAATAGAGTAACCAAGTCAGACGAGCACCCTATGCCATCAGTAATGCATGTACTCGACAATTTAACTGGATGCCGCCACTTCAGTGCTAACGACATTGAGAACGCCTTTTGGACCGTCAAATTACACGAAGACTCGCGCCATAAGACTGCATTCAGCACCAGTGATCAACTACTCGAGTGGATGGTTATGCCGCAAGGTCTCAAAACTGCAGCTAACTTTTGGAATCGCATTGTACAGCATGTATTTCGTGGCGCTCCGCCTACGATTCAAACCTATCAAGATGATATCATTGTTGGCTCAGCTGATGTAATTGGATGCTATCGTGGGCAGCAAGAAGCATATGATAGACTCCGTGATGCACACCTGGTGTTTAAACGAACAAAATCAAGTATCAACCACCCTCGTATGAAGATCCTTGGACATATTGTAACAAGCCGCGGCCGCATACCTGACGTTAAGAAAGTTCAAGCTATTCTCGATATGGGCATGCCCAAGACGCCTTCAGAAGTCAAACATTTCCTTGGGATGGTTGGATACAACAAAGACTACGTTCACCGTCTCTCGGAACTAACTGCGGTATTATATGATGTGTCTCTCGACGGTGCAGATATAGCTTCTCAATGGAGAGATGATACTCACGGTGCCACTGTGCGAGAAATCCAACGACAGCTCTCAAGCCCCACTGTTCTTCTGTTACCAGACCCTCTCAAACCTTTTCGAGTAGAAGTGGACACATGTCTTACAAATGGTCGCGGCATAGGCGCTATTTTATACCAATGGTGTCCGTTCTCAGGCATACCTTATACTGCAGATAATGTTGATCCCTCCAATAAAGGCTGGCGCCCTGTAGCATATTACAGCCGTAAGCTCTCAACTTCAGAAAGAAAATATGGTGTTACCGAAGCCGAAGCTATGGGAATGCACGATGCTATACTCCACTGGGCACACCTGCTAAACACTGGGATTCAATTTGATGTGGTCGTTGATCACTCAGCCCTCGTCTTTCTAGCTACCGCTCCATCAATTGCTGCTAACAAAAGAATACTCAACTATTTGCTCCACCTGCAAGGATTTCAGTTTCGAGTTATCTACAAGTGTGGCAAATCACATGCTAACGCCGACGCTATTAGTCGACTATTCCGCTACAATGATCGAGGCACCGACGACGAGTTCGAATATACTACAGATGCTGTACACGAAAATTCACACCATGATGTTGTCACACCACTTGATCTTCGGTTGATGTTGAAGAAAATTGACCTCGAATTAGACTTCGTCCGCAAGCACCACCAGCCTGCCATTACCAACAGCACTTTTTGGAGCTACCCTCCATTGTCTTACCTTGGCAAGCGTGAGCCTGAGATAGTTAACCTTGGCTGCATTTCGCCTGAATGGAATGAATGGTCTGACGAAGTAGAAGTTAATTTAAACAACAAAGACAGTACCCTCCCACCTAATTTCCGACTCAACCCTCAACAGTTCCAACAGCTCAATCACCTCGTGCTCGAATGGTCTCGCTTTGGATGCCCTTTATCTCAATTTAACTTCGCTCGACGTACCACTAACAGCATGCTTGGATCTATTTACTGCGACCCCAGCGAAGGACTCCAGTCCCCAGACTCTTACTCAGTTTACACTGCCAGCCTCCTATCCACGGACCCTAAGCCTCTCACTCCATCACTCACACTTCCGAATCCTGCTATTGCCACTCTTGGCACCGCTCCACCTCACTCTCCAATCCCAGATGATACAATCCATAGCGAACATTCTGACACCACCTACACTGAGCCTGACGTTCTAAGCTCGTCATTACTAGATCATAGCTTTGCAGCAGACATTCAATATGTTCAATCTAACAACGCTCGACGCCACCAGCACGGCTGCACACAGTCTAGATATCGACCCGAGTTCCCAACTCATATCCGCTGGACAGACCTCAGTGGACGCCATTGTAAATTCCGACTCCCCTTTTCCATGCAAGAAGTGCCTACTGAGACCTTGAGAGTTTCCTCTGTCCAGCAAAATGACCCACCCCGACGGAGCAGTCGACGCACAGAGCCTCGACAGCCATTGATACCTTTTCAGTCCCGTATAGTTACCAGATCCCAAAGAATAAGAGAAACAAGAACAACTGAAGCACCACCGACAGAATTACAAATAGCACCCCGACGCCGCTTAAATCACAACGCCAGAGCAAGCCAAGAAATACATCAAGAGCTGAACAGACAGCAA
>Ga0208108_1000128_pt1 | contig 13789 bp, 14 predicted proteins | sample CryBogCBE22May08_FD_184589 | JGI IMG/M metagenome (GOLD analysis project Ga0208108, IMG submission 184589) | Freshwater microbial communities from Crystal Bog, Wisconsin, USA - CBE22May08 (SPAdes) | ecosystem: Environmental > Aquatic > Freshwater > Lake | place: Crystal Bog, Wisconsin, USA...
ACGGCCAATGGTGGTGGTGGTGGCTCGGGTGGTACTAACGGAGGAAACGATAACGGTCTCGACGGCGGAATCTCGGCTATCGGTGGGGTCTACGGCGGAGGCGGAGGCGGAGGGAACTCTGGCTCGGCTCGTGGAGGTGGAGGTGGCGGTGCGCTGGCTTATGCAAACAACATCGCAGTCACTCCGGGACAATCGCTTACCGTGAAGGTTGGTGGTGGTGGCTCTGGCGGAACTAACGGCGGTGGTCAAGCGGGCAACGGAGCAAACGGTGCAGTTCGTATTATATATCCTGGATCAACTAGGACATTCCCGTCAACAAATGTAAGTACAGCTACTAATGAGCTGGTTAATTAATGGCACTCCCCAAGAGTAATACAAATATTACTAAACCCTTTTATGGTGGTCAAGGAGCCTATTACTATAACCCGGTCAACAGGAACCCCATATCTTATATTAGGGCAATAAATTCTAACTTTGTTAATTCTTCTTTTGTAATTAGAAATATTACTAGGGTTAGGGTAATATTTGCTAACTTAATTAATCTTTCTTTTTTTAGAGTTGTTAAAATTAAAAAATTACAAGCAAGTTCAACCTTTATCTCTAGTATTAAAAGGAATATACCAAGGGGTAGGACTGTTAGTGCTGTTTTAATTAAAACTTCTTTTGATAGAAAATTAATTTCTAAAAAGACCCTTGTATTATTAATTCAATCAAGTAAAGTTTTAAAAAATTCTTTTAAAGTTCGAAATGTTTTTTCAAACCTTACCAATGCATCTAAAGTTGTAAGGACTAAGACTAAAGTATCTAGTATTTTTGCATTACAAACATCAATTGCTTACTCTAAGAAGTTTAGGTCTTTAAATAGGGTAGTTTTTGCAACTGCAACAAATGTAATAAAAGGTGTAAGCAGGCCGCACTCTTATATTCGATTAATTAAAACAGTACAAATATGGTATACAAAACCTGTTCCCAAAGGTCGGGTAATTATAAAAACCGCACAGGCTGTTAGGGTCAGTTTAATAAAAACTAATAAATCTATTGGTAAGTCTATCAAGTCAACTTTAGTAAACATTTCTAAACTTCGTAAAGATCTTTTTCGTGTTAAATCTATTTTTGCACTACAGACACAACTTGTTAAGTCTGCAAAAAATACAAGAAAAAATAAAAATGTTAAAGTTACTCAAGTTGTATCTGCAACCGTAACTAGAAATACTACTCGTAATAGAAGGATTAGTGCAACTGTTACTTATACAATTGCAAACTCTAAAACCAAAACTTTGTTTAGGAAAATAAAAGCAACTGCAGTTTCAAGTGCTTCCAATATTAGACGTAAAGCTAATATTTATAAGATTAGTGTACTTTCACTTACTTCTTTAAAACAATACATCTTTACTTCAATACCAGTAGTAGTAAACGCATTAATTACTAGAAAAAACAATATTGTGACAAAAATCCCAATTATTGCAAAAGCAAATGTAGTAAATAGAAATGCATTAACTTTAGATAACTGGAACATACCTCAAAACCTAGAGCCATCAGAAGAGTCACAAGCTTTTGATAATGGTCCTGAAAACTACGCAGAACCAAGTAATGAGTTGGGTGAAGCCATTATTCCTGACCCTAACTACAACAACTGAAATGTAATTCTTCCTGTAGAACAGCTAATAGATGTAAGGAGATATTATGACAACACCTGTTGATGCAAGACCGGCCATTGTAGCATGGGAGGCATGGGGAGTTAAGAATAACACCCACTTCACCTACACAGAGGGTGCGCAGCGTATGGCTGAAATTGGTCACCCCGGTTCACTTCCTGTCACTTGTGACTGCAGTGCTTGGGTGACACTGTGCTACAACTGGGCTGGAGCCGACGACCCCAATGGTCAAGGGTACAACCACACCGGTTACACTGGTACATTACTTGCCCATGGTACACACATCCCATTGGCTCAAGTGCAGCCTGGTGACGTTGTTGTTTACGGTGCCGGTACCGGTGTTCACGCTGTTCTTGTCTACGACACAACTAACAAGAGTGACCCTCTCTGCGTAAGCATGGGTCAGCAAGGCGACCCTCACTTTGTCCACGATTCAGTTCTACGCGGCCTTGGTGCTCCTACTTACCTTCGTTTCCACACAGGCACAACAAGACCTGTTCACTATCCACCCACAAAGTAGGTTTAAATGACCTTACAGCGTTTGCGCTATAACTTTATTGCTGGTTCTGTAACCAACATAACTACAACTGGTGCTAGTGGAGTAATTACCTTTTCCAATGTTAACGGTTTAGGTAATGTTACAGTAACTGATGGTTCTCAATACTTGCCAATAACTATTAATCCTCCCAACTACAGTTCATCTGCCCCGGCGGAAGTTATTTGGGTAACTAGTTATACTGCCAATAATAGTACAGCTAATGTATTAAGAGCCCAAGAAGGTACATCTAACGGTGGTACATGGACTGGTGCTACCTATACTCACGGGCCCACTACTCTTGACTTTGATGTAAGTAATTTAACTAGTAGTGGTCAACTTAAATTAAATAATGGCCTTGCTACCACTTATTTGAGTGTAAATAATGATGCTTTTATAAGCAATAATCTTGTATCCAGCGGTTTTGGTGTACTTCATAATGCAAATATTAATGGAGTACTAACTACATTTACTCAAAATAATATTAATACTCTTTCAACCGGTAAGTTAACAGTTAACAATAGTATAGTTGCTAGTGGTACAGGCACAGCTATTAGTGCCCCTAATGGTAATATTTCTGCTGGTGGTAGCATAACTTCTTACATAGTAGGGGCAACTGAAATAGCAACTGGTGCAATAAATACCGGTGGTGGTTCTCTTAGTATTGGTGGTGCTCTTACAGTTTCTAGTGGTATAGTGCCTTACGCCTATACTTCAAATGCTGCTATAGGTAGTATCCCTTATACCGGGCAGCCTGTACTGACTATGTTTATTACAGGTAGTGGTATACTAGATGACGGCGGTAGAATATATGTGAATCTTCCCAATGGAGGGTTCCCCAATGGTGTGCTAAGTATATACACTATGATTACTGATAATAATAATAATCCTCCTAAAATTTATATAGCATCACCTGATAGTATTTCTAAGTTTTCATTTGCCTTGCAATGTTGGCAAGCTGGAACTGAAATAAATTTCCAACCCCGCCCTTCTGGGACATCTGTTGTTGTTCGTGCTACTGTATATGGTTTCTAAATGAGAGTAAGGCCTATACCTCAATTCTCTACAGAGCCTATTGGTATTATGATTTACACTCAGGGTGTCTTAACTGACCCTGATAATCAACAAGTATTCCTTAACGTAATAAACACAGATAACAACACAGTTGTAGTCCCATCAAGTACACTTGCTACTTATGAAAGTCCCGGTACCTACCAGTACCAACTTAACTCTTCACAAACTTCTGTCCAAGGGAATTACCAAATTAACTGGTCTTACACAATTAGTGGTAGTGAAAGAAAATACCAAGACAGTTTTGTGGTTGCTGACCAAATGCCTTACTGGCAAAACCTTACACAAGAACAAAGAGACCTTGCTGCTGGTATTGTCCACAGAGTTGACAAAAGTTTTGACTCTAGTAGTGGTGGTCCTTACTTACAAGAATTAGGCCAGAGTGGTTTCAACTTGTATGAAGAAGTTGCTTATTTGATGAGTACAGAAACAATTGATTATTGCAATTATGAGTTTCAACCCATCTTTACCCCTGCCTATCAAATTGGTTTAAATGCTATGGCACCTTGGCCAACTACTTATTATGGTGTATTAGCAACTCAAACATATGCACACTTATTGAAACACATTGCTCGTAACTATATTGAACAACCAACACCTGAAGGTATGACAGCCGCTTGGATGAACAGAAGAGATTACTACCAGAGATGGTGGCAACTTTATGAGTTTGAAAAAGAGATTGCTGACAAACAACTTCGTCAGATGAAACGTCAATACATGGTTGGTAGTAAGCGCAGCCTTCTGGTTGCTGGTGGACTTATTCCACGTATGTTTACCAACCCAGCACGTCCTGGTTACGCTTACGCCTCTGTAAATACCGGTGGTGCATAATGAACTGGTCTATTCGCTATGCAAATGAAAAACTATCTCATAAAAATTTTTGGGATAGTTTGTCATTCGTGTTTAAGCAAAATATGGTAAATGGCAGGCCTGTAAAGATTGACCATAGTTCTTTTTTAAAGCTAATAGAAAACCACAATATAAATTCACGTGAAAATGGTGGTCATGGAGAAAGTCCACTAGACCAATTTACTGGTCTTGCAACAAGTGAAAAGCATGCCAGAAGCTTGATTCATGATGATGTAGACCGCCATGGTATTCCATGCCCAGTATGTCAGTTCAACGACCCTATATACAGAGAGTTTGGTGGTGCACAATGACTGTAGACTCACTGGCTAATTTTGCCTATTCTACAGTATTCTTAGCACCTTTCCCACCAACTACTGGTACAAACCTTACTATCCAAGCTGGGGATACAAGTAAGTTTCCTACTGCTCCTTTTAATATTGTGGTATGGCCAAGTGGTGAACAACCCCTCTCTAGTAATGCAGAGATTATGAGAGTTACTAGCATTAGTAACAATACTTTTACTGTAGAAAGAGCACAAGAAAATACTACAAATAAGGCAATTGCAGTTGGTTATCAAGTTGCCCAAAATATTACTGCTGGATTATTACAAGAAATCATTTCTAACTCAACTTTGCCTAATTGGTTTCAAACCGGGTCAGGGGACCCAGTAGCTGCTGGAGTTACTCCCGTAGCCAGTGGTACACTATACTACGACCTTGGTGGAACCGGTCTATACTTTTCTACGGGTTTTACCAATCAAGACTGGGCCGGCTTAGGTGCCAACTACAACCAAAACTACGAATATGGTTACCAGTTTTATACTGGAACCAACGGTCCTGGTAGTTTTGGACTCAATATATCAACAGGCTCTTCTCAAGATCCTTTAGATATACATGGTGGTTCGCAAGTACATATAACTGATGCTCATAGTAATGCCATTTTTATGGACAGTAATGGTGTACACATTCAGACCAATGGCTCTAACCCCATTACTTTTTACCCACCACTGCCCGTAGCTAGTGGTACAAATGCAACAAAGCTACAGTCCATTCCAATTTCAACAACGGCTCCCACCGACGGTCAATTTTTAGCCTATAGTGAGAGTCAATGGGTACCGCAAACCATTAGTATTAGCGGCGGTACTATTAGCGGGAACTATCTTTCACTCTCCGGTGGTACCATTAGTGGTTCTCTAACTGTAGCAAGTGGTTTTTATGCACTAGACGGTTCGGGTAATCCAGTTCTTAGTGTTGACCTTGTTAATAACCAAACTTCTCTTATATCAAATAATATTGCATATATAGCTGCACCATCTGTAGTAATACAAAATGAAAATAGTGGTAGTACTTCATTTATTGGAAATGCAATCTATTCAAATGTAAAGACCACTAATCTTTTTTCAGCTTCTGGTACCAGTATTTCTGACTCAAATGACCTCACAATATATAATTCTTCTACTAATAGTCAATTATCGATTCCTTTGGAAGGCAGGATTGAGTTATCAAATCCCGGTGGTTACATCACTTTATACTCTGGTGGAGATATTTATCTGAATAGTCAGACGGGTGGTGTTGGACTAGTCTCAAATTATTCTATTGGGTTAAATGCACCAACTATTCTTTCAAATGGCGATTTCATACCCAATAGTGATAATACCTTTACACTAGGCTCACCCTCCAATCGCTGGAAGAGTTTATATGTTGGTTCCGGTACTATTTTTATTACCGATGTTGCTTTTGGTACCCAAGCTGCATTAACCGTCAATAGCGGTATATTTAATATCAACGGTGTTGTTCAAGCTCAGCTACCGCAGATTATAGCAAGTGGTATTACTACCAATAGCCTTGTAGCATCTGGCTATGTTACAACTTCTGGTCTTAACGCCAACTCAATAACTTTTTCTGATGGTACTACACAAATATCTGCAAATAATACTAGATACCGTACAGTAACTGTAACCGGTAGTAGCACAGTAGTCTTGGATATGTCTAAGGATAATACTGTTCTAGTAAATATTAACCAAGGCACTTTAAATATTACCCTCTCTGGGCTAACTGCCAATAGGACAACTGACTTATTGGTCAAATACGGGACCACAGGTGGTGCACAAGTGAACACCGGTGTAAGTACAAGTAGTAATTCTTCAAATGGTGGTAGTTTTTACTTACCTTCTCACCCATTTAGTAGATACAAGTACTACTGTGTAGACGGTACTCTTTCTAACACCTTTGTTGTAGGGACAATTTCCTAATATGCCCGGTGAAAACTATCTAGGTGAAGGGTACCTCGGTGAAGGTTATGCTGGTGGTTCAAGCACTCCTGTAGCCTCTGGTACCGCTCCTGTCTTTCCACCAACACCTCCTAACCGTTCTTACAGTTATGTACAAAACCCTCTTCCTCCTTTTCAAACCTTACAATACCAAATTGAAAGTCCTTTGTATATTTACAAACAAAGAGAGAATTGGGCAGAAATTGACCAACAGAGATTTCATGATGAAACTTTGCAATGGTATGGTGAAGAGTGTGTAGTTCGTTTACTTTGGCGTGCAGAAGATGCTGCTGCTGGGTTAGTAACATATTGCCAAACTTGCCAAGTAACTCCAGACCCAACACACCCTGATGTTAATATCAAGGCAAGAGCAAGTGCTGTTTATAGGCAAAGTGGTAACAGTTATTGCCCTGACTGCTATGGCACTACTTTTACTGGTGGGTTTCAACCTATTGCATACCATCTTTACATGCTTGCTGCTGATACACCAGATGTTCGTAGAACTATGCAAGTTGGTCAGTTCTGGCAACAGAACCCCTCCGTTCAATTTTCATGGTTCCCTCAAATTCGCCAAGGTGATTTAGTTTTTAGAGTTGACTCTTGGAATGAAGGAGTACCGGTTTCTGTTTCACAAAGATTTCAAGTTAACAATGTCAACCCAATTACTATTCGTACAGGCCCTGGCCCTAGTGCTCAGTATCCGTATAGAACTGGTAAGGGTCAGCCCCTCCAGAATACAACAAAGATTGTTAACCAGACTTGCACACTAGAGGCATTACCACCTGACAGTCCTTACTACTCGGTTGCATTTGTATGAAATTACCTGAGAGAATTACTTACCAAATTTCTAGAAGGGCGGCTGAGATTGCTTATGACTCTGCTCCCAAAGATACTGGTGCCGGTGCAAGTGCTCTAGAGGCAATAAATTCAGAAGGCATGATTGGTATAAGAGCACCTGATTATATGTTGGTGCAAAACTTTGGTGCAAAGCCTAGAATTATGAATGAGCTTGTAGGCAAAGTAATACCAATTAGATTGCCTTCCGGTGAGATAATATTCAGAACTGCCACTATTGGTAATATTGGTAAACTTAGAATAACCTCTAGAGATGAAAAAGGAAAGATTATTACTTCCAAAATTAGTTGGAGGCACCCAGGTATTAAAGGTAGTCACTTTATTGACAATGCTTTAAAACAAGCATTTAATGAATGGACAAGTTCTTTAAGTGGTTCTGGTGCTTTTTCTTTCTTAGAAGAAACCGAAGTCCGTTTTCTTATAGAAGCCATAAAAGAGTTGCACTAATGCTTATTACAGGTGTAAAAATTGCAATAGTAGAAGCACTTGTTGCTGGCTTCAATGCCATAAACCCTGCCCCTTCTGGTCGTCAAGTTGGTATACCAAGTTCCTCTACCCTTGACTTAACCCCAAACTCAGTAACAATTGAATACCCCAAGGAAATGGCTCACTGGCCTTCTATCTTTGTTCAATTTCGACCTGCCAAGGTTCAATGGAGTGGTTTATACCCAGACACATTTACTTTGCCCAGTGGTAATTATATCTATAACAACCAAGCTGCAAAAATGACCAGAACCGGTTATTTTGAAGGTTCAATTGACTTACAAATCCTTGCCTTGACTTCTGAGGAAAGAGACCAACTTTGGGACACTCTTTATAACTTAGTGTTAATGAATCCTGGTAACCCCGGAAGTAATGCTTTTTACCAAAACTTAGTAAATAACAATCTTATAGGAATGACTATTCTACCAAGTACAGTTCAAACATTAGGTGACACAGTTGCTCCCGGAACTCCCTGGAGTCCTGAAGAATTTAGTTATGAAGCTTCTGTTAGAATCCAGTGTGTAGGTGACTTCTATGAAAGTAAATTTGACAACTTAGTTCCTACAGTAACAACTGTGGTATTAAGTGGAACTTCTTCCTATCAATTTGAACTTTAACATTGTAAAAATAAAAGTATTTCACACTTAGTACCTGTAAGGAGAATTCTCTATGGCCGCCAATAATTATCAAAACCCAGGGGTTTATGTAAGTCAGATTTCTAATCCGACTCTTACTACAGCCAACCCCCTTTCACTTAACATTTGCTTTCTTGCAAATGCTAGTGGCAATAACCCAACTGCTCCTCAAACCGACCGTTTCTTAATTACTACTGTCACAGGTTCTCAAACCTTTACTTTGACTCAGAGTGGTGTTCAGACCCCAACTGTTGTAGTAACTAATAACACAACTGGTGCCACACTTACTAGTGGAACTGACTATACAACTTCCGATAACACAATTTCAACAGTTGCTAATAGTACTGGTATTACAGGTGTTGGTGTTAATAACTGGATTGCTGTTAACTACAACTACACAACAGCAGTTACTGGTACAACTTATACCTTCAATAATTTTAACAGTGTTCAAAACATTTTTGGATCAGCATTTTCTTATGCAGCTGATGGTACAGTAACTGTAAACAGTCCTGCCACACTTGCTGCTTGGCTTGCTTTCCAAAATGGTGCTCAACTTGTAAGTTGCCAGAACATTCCTAGTGCAAGTAACAACTCAGGTACAGAACAAGACTTCCTTACCGCAGCTCAAAAGCTTGTAACTGTACCCGGTATTGATGTTATTGTTCCACTTAAGTATGACACAACTTACAATCCTGGTGGTAGTGGTACGGGTACACTGTTTAATGGTTTAAACAGTTTCCTTACTGCTCAAGCAAGTAATGGTTCCTACCAAAGAGCATTTGTTGGTTTAGACCAGACTGTTAGTGGCACTAACTTAATTAACACAGTTTCAAAGATTGCATCTAACATTGGTGCTAATGGTTCTGGTACAAGAATGACTTTGGCAGTTCCTCAGCAAGTTAACATTAATCCAGGGTTAAACTCATCTACTGGTACTAGTAACACTTATGTAACAGTTGATGGTATTTACCTTGCCGCTGCCCTTGCAGGCCTTTTTGCAGGTCAACCTGATGTCTATGTTCCAATTACTCACAAAGTTGTAAATGGCATTCAGAATATCCCTAACCAGATTTCTGCAAGTGACAGTACTACAATTCAGAGTTTCGGTGGTACAGTAGTTCGCCAACGTGCAGATGGTACACTTTATGTCCGTCACGGTTTGACACTTAGTACAAGCAACTGGTTAACCCAGGAACTTTCAATTAATGCAATTGGTGATAGACTTAGTAACAATATTGCCTCTGCTTTGACTAATTCAGAAATTATTGGTAGCCCTCTTACAAATAACACTCTTGTAAGTCTACAAAGTATTGTCTTGGCAACTTTGATGAGATCAGTTAATACTAACCTTATCCAGAGTTACCAAAACTTAAGTTACACTATCAACCCAGCTAACCCTACAGGTGTAGTTGTTAGTTTTGAATACTCCCCAACCATTCCCCTCAACTACATTAATGTCAATTTGAATGTTAATGTCCAGACGGGAACCATTACTTCAGCAAGTAATGTCGGCAGCACACTAGTAGCTTAGAAAGAAAGTAACTTATGGCAACCTCAAAGTTTCGAGTAGGTGGTGGTTATACCTCCATCAACTTTAATGGAACACCTTTACTATATGTAGACGTTATTAGAGAGACAGCTCCACGCCCAGTCGCTCAGGCACAATCTATTCAACCTATGGACAGTGCTTACCCAATTGAAATTGCTTTTCCGGCAGCATTAGAAGCCGGTAGTCTTGACATTACATTCCGTGAACAATGGGATGCAGAAGTCTGGGCATACCTTCCAGGTGCTGGTTTTCAAAATGCCAGTGACTTACTAGATGTTTTTAAGGCACAATTGACAGGTAGTGCCTTAGGTAAGGACTGGAGTGTAACAAAAGTAATTAAAAATCCAAATGGTACTAGTAGAAGTATTACTTACATGGGTATTGTAGTAGTTAATGTTATGGTTGACGAAGTTGTTAACATCGGGTCTATGACATTCCCCAAGAGTATCCAAATGATGTATCTTCGCCGCCAAGAATCTCAGCACGCAAATAACAGTGCTGTTCAATTAACCTATCCTCAACTGGCTCAATAATTCTTAGAAAGGAATATTAAAATGCCTGCCCGTTCATTAGTAATTCAATTACAACCCGGAGTACAACAAGCTATTCTCCCGGACCACCGTAAGATGCTTCCTGGTATTCAGTATGTAATCGACTGGGAGACTTTCGATAAGCTTTCCCTTGGTGCCCGTCAGAATATTATCCAGGTTGTCACAGTCAACACCGACTCTTCAACTTCTGGTTCATTCGTACTTGCCCAGACTTCAACTGGTGTTAACCAGCAGCTAAGTCTCAACACAATTCTTACAACTGTTGGTACAACTCCTACAAGTTACTCACTTGCTGGTTTTGCTGCCCAAGGTTACGATGCTGGTGGTACCGCTGGTACTAACACTGGTGTTAGCCCAAGTTACACAGGTAACGCTTCTAACCAAACACTTACTGGTCCTGCCGGTGAACGTTACACTTACGTTTACAACCCCAGTACAACTATTACAAGTGGTCAAGTTACTGTTTGGTTTGATGAGGTCGCTCGTTTTGTTACCAACGCACGTCCTACTTACCAGGTTTTTGTTGATGGTCAAGGTACACAGTATGTTGCTTCAACCAATGACACTACCGTTAGTCCTACTGTTATTGGTACAAAGCAAGGCCGTTTTGCCGGTGTTGCCCTTGTTACTATTCCTAGTGGTAACTATGGTTGGATTCAGATTGAGGGTATTAGTCCTTACGTTTCCGCCTCTGGTAACTTCTCTGCCGGTGCTACACTTGCCGTTGGTGGTACTGGTGTTGCTAACGCACAAGCCGGTGGTACTACTACTGTCATTGGTACTACTGTTTCCGGTAGTGCACTTAGTAACAACGTATTTGGTACAGCCCTTACTTCACTTAGTGGTACTGGCTTTATCCAAGTTGACATCCGCAACGTTACCAAGGTCAAGAAGCCTTACAACCGTTTCCTTAATAAAAATTAATTAACCATCTATAATTATTGGTAGGTAGTATCCCTTGACCAAGGAGTTAAGATGAAAAATAAGGAACAAAGCACTGTAAACCCTTTAGGTGCAGAAGTCTTTCCGGAAGAGTGGAAACAACCTTTTGAAGGACTTCTGTACCTGGGGTACTTACACAAAGAAATTAAGAAAATCCCATTTCACACTTTTGTAGTAAGAACACTTACTGTAAATGAAAAACTAGAAATTACATTAGTCACAAAAGATTATCAAGACACAGTAGGGTATGGTAGAGCATACAGAGCGGCAGTTGTTGCTGCAGGTCTTGAGAGTGTGGATGGTAGAGAGTTGATTCCTGCAGTTAAGGGAACAAATACTTTTAGACAAAAGTTTGAATACGTCATTAACAGTTGGTATGACGGAGTAATTGATGTTCTATTTGCAGAGATTGATGCACTCGAAGGTCAAGTATTTAAAGTTCTCCAAGAAATTGGAATCCTCCCTAAGGACAACTCCATCACCCCCATCTTTAAGGATGAGCAGGCTTCCGGTGATACCCCAAAAGATGGGAAGTAGACAGTTACCTTCAATATCATATTGAAATAGCTTCTGAAAAAGGTCTCCTTAACAAGTCAGATTTAAGTGAAATACAAGAAAAAGCATTAGTAATCTCTTTGGTCTTAAAAAAGAAAAAGATCACAGAAGAAAAAGAACTTGATTTTGAGCAACAACTATTAATCCATCGCCCAGAAGCTTATAAAGAGTATATTAAGGCGAAGGAAGCTCAACTTGAAGAGAATCTTGGATACGAACAGATTGTCTGGAAGTCTCCTGAAACTATTGAGGAAGCACAAGAAGTTATTTCTGTAATTTCTGATGCCCACAAGAATTTAGGCCAAGATGAAGACTTTGAAAAAGAATTTGAACTTCTTAAGCAATTTAATGGCATAGATGTCTCTCAACTAGGGGACGAAGAATAGGATACATATGGCTGACAATATTATGGGTGGGTACAACTCATCAGATATTACTGCCAATATTGAAGTCAATCTTAATAACATTGACCGTTCTACTCAAGACGCCGCTACACTTGCAGCCCAGTTACAAGACTGGGGATCTAGTATTGAAGCCGCTAATAAACAACTTCAAGACTACAATACTAGTCAAGAAGACTTACTTCAAACTTCAGAAAAACTTGCAGATGTAAGTGAAAGAATTGTTGACGCTGCTAGACAATTAAAAGAAATTTCAGCATCATCAAATGTTAACTTTAGAGACTTAGCACAAAATGCCCGTGAAATTCAAAACGCACTTTCCGGACTAGGCGGTGGAGTAGCTGGTCCGTATGTACCAGGAGTTTCCAGTACAACTCCTGCCAGTCTATCTGGTGACTTAATGTCTGGTGGAGGTATGCCTGGTGGAGGTATGCCTGGTGCACCGGACTATATGCCTGATGATTATGGTGCAGATAGTAGTAGTGTATTCCCCGACCTAATAGCCGCATCTGCTGCAAGTACTAAAGGATATACAGGCAAAAGAAGAGCAACAGCTGCCGCAAGTACTGACCCTGCAGAAGCAGCAGGCCCATCATATGGCGATAGAATGGCCAAAAAGATGTTGGGTATTAACTACTGGATGCCCGGTGGTAAACTAGCCGCACTTGGTAGATACATTGATAAGTTCTCAGAAGGTAAAGTTAGTGCTAGGCTTAGTAGTATGGTTACTGACCACCCTAAAATTTTTGGTTCAGCATCAACTGCAGAAAAAATAGATGAAAGTCTATACCGAAGTACATTAGCAAAAGCTGGTTACCTTGGTATGGGTTCAAAAGCAGCTAGAGCCGCCGCCGCTGCAGATGGTGCAGATGCTAAATTAGTTGATGCAGTATCTGAGGCTGAGGCAACTGCTGTTACTGCTGGTGAAGCAGGTGAAGCTGGTTTAATTGGTAGTCTTGCAAGTGCTGCCGTACCACTTGCCGGAATTGCAGCCGCTGGTTACATTGGTATGAAAGCTTACAATGCCTATGCTACTTACCAGCAACAAGGCCAATTACTTGGTAGTTTAACTGGTGAAAATAATGCTGGGAAAATGGTTGGTATGGAGGCCAACGACTTCTTTAATACATTATTTAATCCACGTTTGAGTTATGGTACTGCAAAAGAAATCCAGATGACCGGTCTGGCTGCTGGATTTCAAGGTGATGTAAATGGTGTATTCAATGGTGGTACCGGTGCAAATGCCGGTCTACTTGGTCAGTACACAGGATTTGCTAGTAGTGCATATCAAAAGTATGGTATGAGTCCACAAGACAGTATGCAAATGTTTAATTCTGCTATTATTGACGCCGGTGGTACTGTTCAACAACTTACTGGTGCACTTGAGAACTTAGCACATGTTAGTGCTACAACAAATACTAGTTTCAAACAATTACAAG
>Ga0208108_1000129_pt1 | contig 13598 bp, 13 predicted proteins | sample CryBogCBE22May08_FD_184589 | JGI IMG/M metagenome (GOLD analysis project Ga0208108, IMG submission 184589) | Freshwater microbial communities from Crystal Bog, Wisconsin, USA - CBE22May08 (SPAdes) | ecosystem: Environmental > Aquatic > Freshwater > Lake | place: Crystal Bog, Wisconsin, USA...
CCAAAAAGATGTAAGCTTTTATAAATCATAAAACTAGCAATCACCAACAATAGAAAAGCAAAGGTTTTTCTGAGTTGCATGGTATTCATTGAGTGTGCCAATTTCACACCCAATGGAGCAAACAGTACACTCGTAATTGAAATACATATCAGTGCTGGTAGATAAATATATCCCAAGGAATAGCTTGGAAGCCCGGGAAGGTCATAAGCGCCATAAATATAACCGATAGCACTTGCGATCGCGATCGGAAATCCTAAGGCTGAGGAGGTTGCCAGAGCAGCATGAATGGGCACGTTACACCACAACATAAATGGGACAGAAATAAAAGCACCTCCTGCACCAACCAAACTCGACATTAAACCAATCAATGTGCCAACGCTAAATAAACCGATGAAGCCAGGTAATTCCCGACTTGGCTTCGGCTTTTTATTGAGTAACATTTGGTAGGCAGAAAAAATTTGAAAACTGGCAAATATTAGAGTCAGCCAAGGCGTTTTGAGTAGATTAAAAACTTCACTGCCTCCTACAATGCCCCCAAACAAAATTCCGGGCACTAAGGCTTTGACAATATGCCAATGAATCATCTTCTTTTTCATTTGTGCCCGCACACTTGAAAGAGAAGTGAAGGTAATAGTAGTCATCGAAGTTGCGATAGCGATATGGAGAAGGTGCTCCTCTGAAAAATGTGCTTGAGTAAAAATAAAGCTTAGAAAAGGTACCATAATCATACCCCCACCGATCCCTAACAAACCTGCAATGACACCGGTAGCCATGCCAAGAACGAGCAAGGATAAAATTTGTAGAGTAGTCATGGAAGTATTTTCAAAAGGTGGGTCTCCGCCTTGGCCGCTAGGTCGTCATCCTGAACCCAGAGAGTTCAAGTCGGTGCGGTAACATCGTTTTGGGCACATCAGTATTACCAGGGAGAGAATCACTCGAGGTGAACTCTATAGTAACAAGGCGCGCACGCCCACAATATATACTTGGCACCATATGCGTTAGCATCGGTTCAAGGAACTATTGACCTTGGCGAACCAGGCAGAGATAGATATTCTAGTGCAATATTCACTTCTTGTTCTATTGCACTAATTTGTGTGGTTAATTGCTGTAATACGAGGCTATCCACTTCGGGATCGACAGTTCTAGCGAGTTGTTCTTGAAGTTCTTGAACTTGACCGGCTAATTTCAGGGCAGTCATGATTGCTGCTCTTTCGATACTGCGGTTCCCACTTGAAGTAATCGCTGCAATTTGTTCATTCACCATCTGACTAGCAGATCTCAATTTTGCTTCATCTTGAGGTGTGGTTGCCAAAATCATGCGTTGACTTGCAATTTCAACTTCAATTCTGACAGCGTCATTACTCATCTAAGGAGGTCTCCACATTACCATTGTCTAACAGATTCAGTTGTCGAGTATCCGTTGTTTGGGGTAATTTATTTAATATTTTCTGAATTCGTGTCTGTGCATCAGAGATTTTATTTTCCATCGTACGACGTTCAGTCATCAAGTCATTCAAATGAAAATTCAGAAGGGCGAGTTTGCGCTGCAAAATCTCCATGCGGGCAATCAGACCCTCAGGAGTTTGTGCTGCGGAATTTGAATTAATTTCTGTCATATTGTTTATTGTATATAATTATTGAAGCAAGGTGCTCACGAATTGAGTCAATCATTCGTAGTTAAACGGGAATCACGAGTAGATATTCGCAATAACAATGTTATTCGCAAAGTAAAAACGAACTGAGCTGCCCCCGCAACGGTCAACATTCGCCATTGAATTAATGGCAACTTTATTCATAAACCACTGGGTAAACTGGGAAGGTAAATAAAGTGAATGCCAGCCCGGATACCGGCCTGCTAAGCATGACTTTGTTACGGGGTAAGTAACGTAGCCATAAAGAATCCAGTGCCTGCGGGGGAACAGGTCAGAGATTGTTTTATCTGAAAGTACCAATGAAATCTTTGATTAGTAAGAACCGTCAATTCAAACACGGTAAGCAGTTCAATTCTTTTTCCATCTCTATTTTTGCCGCGGTTACTGGTTTTGTTACGCCTCATTTGGCACATGCACAAGTGAACCAAATCAATCCAATTGTTGTCAGCGGAAATACTTCTGATCAACCCTTATCTGAGGTCATGCCATCAGTAAGTGTCATCTCAAGAGAGGATATTGATCGTCTCAATCCTCAAGATATGATGTCAATATTACAAGGTGAGCCTGGCGTTGATGTGTTTCGCAATGGTTCAGTGGGTTCACCTATCTCAGTTTTTTTACGTGGTAGCTCAAGCTCGCAATTTTTACTCCTCATTGATGGAGTAAGGATGGGCGATGAAGGCACAGGAATTTCCGGCATTGAGTATATTCCGATTAGTCAAATTGACCATATTGAAATATTAAGAGGAAACGCCTCGGCGTTGTATGGTTCAAAAGCCTCTGGTGGAGTCATTCAAGTTTTTACTAAAGGTGCTAAAGGGCTGAATGGACCGAATGCAGAAGTGAGTTACGGTAGTAGAAATTCTATTAGTACTTCTGCTGGATATGGGGTAGCAAATGATGGTTGGAAGACGAGTCTTCAACTGACACATCAACAGGGAGATGGCTACTCATCCGTCAATTTGAATCAATATCCGGGCACGAATACTGAGAAGAATAACTACCAGTTCGATAGTATTAGTGCAAATATCTCTAAACAAATTGCTACTGGTCAAGAACTAGGTGCTAAGTTGTTTTACACCCAAAATAACTATAAGTACAACAATCCAGTTAGCGTCAACTCAGGAGGACCAGACACGGGCTTATATAGCGTGGAAAACAGAATGCAAACCGTCCAAGCCTATAGTCAAAATGAAATCACTAATAATTGGCTCTCGAAGTTAACGATTGCTAACTCTAGGATGAACTCTACAACCAATTACTTGACGAAAGATAACGATTTTTCACTCAACTATTATGGGGTTTCACCTTTTCCTAACCCTTACTTGAAGGGCCAAACCGAGAGTAATGATTATCAATGGCGAAATGAATTTCATTTAGGGCAAGCTCAGCAGATCACTGCAGGAGCAGAATTAAACACAATTCAATACAACTATCAATCGCTCTATGATCAGTCAATTGGTGATAGAAAACAGGTAAGCTTTTTTGGTGGTTACTCAGCAAAATATGACCGTATCGGTGTTCAGCTCAATGTCAGAAATGATCAGTTAAGTAACCAAGACCAAAAACAATCCGCCAATACAGGCTTGTTTGGACTCAGCTATGATTTGACATCCTCCTTAAAGTGGACAACTTCTGTATCCAACGCATTTAATGCCCCCACGGTTTACCAGCTCTATAGCTCTAATTATGGTAATCCGAGTTTGAAGCCTGAAAAGGCCAACTCAATGGAGACGGGGTTGCAATATTTACAAGATAATACCTTGTTAAAAGTCGTTGCATTTCAATCGAAATATCAAGATTTGATTACTTCCGACCCAGCTAATAATTTTCAATACATCAATGTGAGCCAAGCCTCGATTAAAGGGGTAGAGGCCTCTCTAAAATCCAAATGGATGGGCAACTACGTGCAGCTGGGTTTAACCTTTCAGAACCCAACAAACGATGAAGATGGTTCCCAATTGATTGGTCGGTCAAAAAGTTTCGGATCTGTGGATGTGAGTAGAAAAATTGAACAGTGGACTTTAGGCAGTCAAGTCATTGCAGTTAGTTCGAGGACTTACCCGGATGATTCTGGCAATCAAGTTACTTCAGGAGGATATGCCATCATGAATCTATATGGTGGCTATCAATTTGATTCAAATTGGTCCACCCGCTTGCGGATTGATAACCTATTCAATCGAGACTACCAAAATGCTTATGGGTATAACACGCCGAAATTCGGTGCATTTTTGACTTTAAGATACCAGCCTAGTTGAGTTTAGATTTCTAAATTATCAATTAAGCGTGTCTTACCTAGTTTAGCTGCTGCTAACATCACCAAGGGATCCTTTCGAGAAAGGTTCTCTTGGTTCGGCACATCAAGATTACTTTGTAGTCTTATCGCAGTGTAATCTGGATTCCAACCACGTTGCTTTAAAGCGCTCATTGCTTGTTGTTCAAAAGATTGAACAGTAGCCTCTGTGAGGTCTTTTGTATTGTGTAATTGATTTTGAATTTGACCTAATAGCTGATATAAATGCGGCGCTTCAGCGCGTTCTTCAACACTTAAGTAACCATTTCTAGAAGAAAGTGCTAGGCCATCTGAGGCCCGTATGGTTTCAGCAGGAACAATCGTCACCGGCAAGGCCAATTGATGAGCCATGCGACGAATAATCATAAGTTGTTGGTAATCTTTTTTGCCAAAGATTGCAGCACTAGGCTGGACGCAAGAAAACAACTTAAGAACAACCGTGCAGACCCCTTTAAAAAAGCCTGGTCTAAATTCTCCCTCAAGCATATTCCCTAGGTTCTTTGGTGGGTCAATTTGGTAATCTTGCGGCTCTGGATATAAATCTTTCTCAGTTGGTGCAAATAGAATATAAACACCTTCCTTCTCCAACTTTTCAATGTCGGCCTCAAAAGTACGGGGATAAGCCTCGAAATCTTCATTGGGTCCAAATTGCAGTCGATTGACAAAAATACTGGCAACAACTGGATCACCATGAAGTCGTGCTTGGCGCATCAGGGATAAATGGCCCTCATGTAAATTGCCCATTGTAGGGACAAATGAGGCTCTATTTTGACCTCTTAAATGGTTCCGTAATTCATGGATGTCACTAATAATTTTCATTCGGCAGGGGTGTAAGTTAAACGAACATAAATTGGAGCAAATGGCTCTGCTTGGGTAATCTCAACCAGAGATTCTCTGGATAACTCTAACAAGGCAATAAAGTTCACAACTAATACAGAGATACCTTGACCTGATTCAATTGCGTCTGAGAATAAATCAAAGAATTCGATGAATTTATGGTTTTGTAATCTACGTAAAATTTTTGTCATAAAGTCCCGCACTGACAAGGTTTCACGAGTAATAGTATGGTGTTGAGTTAGCTTGGCACGGGATACTAAATCACGCCATGCCTGTTGTAAATCAACTAGCTCAACCGTTGGTGGCACGATATTAATGGTTCGATCAATGAATGCATTCGCTTTCAGAAAGTCACGACCCAATTGCGGAATTTGGTCTAATTCCTGAGCTGCGAGTTTCATTTTTTCATATTCCAATAATCTTCTAACCAATTCCGCTCTAGGATCCTCAATAATCTCATCGCTATCCGCTTTTTTCATCGGCAATAACATACGAGATTTGATCTCAATTAGCATCGCAGCCATCAGCAAATAATCAGCAGCTAACTCTAAATTATGGTGACGAATTTGATCTACATAAGTCAAGTATTGATGAGTCACTTGTGCCATTGGAATATCTAGCACATTGAAATTTTGTTTGCGAATGAGATACAACAATAAATCTAATGGCCCTTCAAAGGCTTCTAGAAATATTTCTAGAGCATCCGGAGGGATATATAAATCGTTTGGTAAAGCAAAGAGAGGTTCGCCGTAAAGCTTGGCAAACGATTCAGACATTCCATCCATTAAAGATGGAGTGGAATCAGTCATTCGAGTAAACGTATGGTTTTTGAGCTACTCTAGCCAATTTGATACGCTTTTGTTCATCAAGTCGTATGGGTGCTTTATCCCAAAGTAGCGCACGACCTAATAATTGGCCCTTTTCGATTTCGGGGTTGCTTTTTTTAAGGTCATTCAGAAATTGTGTAATTTGTGATTGATAGTGAGCCATAAAATTCAATTCAAGAAGTTAAACAATTAAAATTTGTTTGCAGATGCCATTGCAAACATACATTTACCAATTGTAGATGAAAACCATTTACATGCTTGCTTTATTAGCCTCCAACAGACGGTCTATCATGTCACTTTCCACCCGAGACATCAAATGTTTGTAAGCGTTAATTGGCTGATCTTCACTCAGAGGGACTTGGACGCTTGCCCAGTTCATTTCAGGGATATTTAAAAACTCCTCCACACCCTTTGCTAAGGTTGGTAGAACCGGTTTTAAGTAGACAGAGAGAATTCTAAATGCCTCTAAAGTAACAGTACATACTGATTGCAGTTCATTCTTCAGCTCTAAGGACTCGGAAGTTTTGAGTTGCTTCGCTATATCCCAAGGCTTATTGGCATCTACGAAAATATTCACGGAATCTGCCATCTCCATAATGAGCCGGATGGTCTTAGCAAATTCTCGCTGTTCATAAAGCGTTGCAACTTCTTGACTTTTACCACGTAAGTTGATAAGTAATGGATTATTTAAGGCTGAGGAGAGTATCCGCCCGCCAAAGTTTTTCACTAAGAAACCAGCGCTTCTACTTGCTATATTGATATATTTTCCAAGTAAATCACTATTCACTCTAGCAACAAAATCTGTCAGATTTAAATCTAAATCTTCCAATGAGTTATTGAGTTTCGCGGCGAAATAGTAACGTAACCACTCAGGTGATAAGCCCACGTCAATAAAACTATGCGCCGTGATGAAAGTACCCCTAGACTTACTCATTTTTTCGCCATCCACAGTTAAAAAACCATGCGCAAAAACATTAGTCGGGGTCCTTAAATTGGCAAATTTAAGCATTGCTGGCCAAAAGAGGGTATGAAAGTAAAGAATATCTTTACCAATAAAATGGTACATATCAGTGGAAGTGTCTGGTCCTATCCATTCTTGAAAGTTCAAATTGTTTTTTTCACAAAAAGCTTTAAAACTTCCAAAGTAGCCGACTGGAGCATCTAACCAAACGTAAAAGTACTTACCCGGAGCATCTGGTATTTCGAATCCAAAGTAAGGCGCATCCCGAGAGATATCCCAGTCGCCTAATTTTGACTCACCAGGCTCCCCAACCCATTCCTTCATTTTATTTTTTGCTTCAGACTGCAAGGGGGTACTTACTTGTGTCCAGTCACGTAAAAAATTTTCACAGCGTGGATCTGATAGTTTGAAAAAGTAATGTTCCGAAACTTTTCGAATTGGAGTCGCCCCACTCACTGCAGAATAGGGGTTAATCAAGTCAGTTGGGCTATAGGTTGCGCCACACTTTTCACAGGAATCACCATATTGATCTTTGGCATGGCATTTTGGGCACTCACCTTTGATAAAACGGTCAGGTAAGAACATTTCCTTAACGGGATCATAAGCTTGCTCAATTGATTTTTTCTCAATGAGGGCATTTTCTTTTAAAGCGAGGTAAATCTTAGAAGAAAGTTCTTTGTTTTCTGGACTATCTGTAGAGCCGTAATGATCAAAGGAGATGTGAAAATCGTCAAAGTCTCTTTTGTGTTCTGCCCACACCCTATCAATCAATTCTTTGGGCGTAATGTTCTCAGCTTGAGCCCGAAGCATGATCGGGGTACCATGGGTATCATCAGCCCCTATATAATAGACTTCTTTTTGTTGCATTCTGAGGAATCTTACCCAAATGTCCGTTTGAATATATTCCACTAGGTGACCAATGTGAATTTGGCCATTGGCATAAGGAAGTGCAGAGGTAACTAATATTTGATTTGAGAGTGGTTTCATAAGTAGATTTTATCAAATAAGCTTGAAAATGCTTTGTTTTAAAGCATAAACTCTCCAATCACAGTAGAGTTATACATTATTTTGAAATAGGTTTTTAGGGAGAAAATTTTGCAATTATCAGAAAGTCAGATTCTTAGTCAGTTAAAGACAGTAATAGACCCCAATACTGGAGTCGATTTAGTCACGGCTAAAGCCATTAAAAATCTCAAAATTGATACAAATGAGGTTATTTTTGAAGTGGTATTAGGTTACCCATCAAAAAGCCAATTTGATTTGATCAGAAAAGCCTGTGTTGCTGCAGTTAGGCAGATTCCTGATGTAGCTAATGTCAGTGTTACTGTTCGTATGGAAATTGCATCGCATGCGGTACAACGCGGCGTCAAACTGATTTCTGAAGTAAAGAATGTAATTGCGATCGCGAGTGGCAAAGGTGGGGTAGGTAAATCTACTACTGCAGTTAATTTAGCCTTAGCATTAGCCGCTGAGGGTGCTAATGTCGGCATTTTAGACGCGGATATTTATGGCCCTAGTTTGCCAACGATGTTAGGTATTACGGGACGTCCAGATTCTTATGCTGAAAATTCGATTGAACCAATGCACGGTCACGGCTTACAAGCTAGCTCGATTGGTTTTTTGATTGAAGCTGATAGTCCAATGGTTTGGAGAGGTCCAATGGTTACCTCTGCTCTTGAACAGCTATTGCGCCAAACTAATTGGCAAGGCCTAGATTATTTGATTGTTGATATGCCACCAGGTACCGGCGATATTCAATTGACACTCTCACAAAAAGTACCAGTTACTGGTGCAGTGATTGTTACAACGCCTCAAGATATTGCTTTACTAGATGCTAGAAAAGGTCTGAAAATGTTTGAAAAAGTAGGCATTCCAATTTTAGGTATTGTTGAGAATATGAGTGTTTATGTTTGCCCATCTTGCGGCCATTCTGAGCATATTTTTGGCTCTGGCGGCGGGCAGAAAATGTGTGATGATTATTCTGTTTCTTTTTTAGGCAGTTTGCCACTCAATTTATCGATTCGTGAACAAGCTGATTCGGGCAGACCTACTTTAGTCGCAGAGCCTGACAGTCCAATTAGTGAAATTTATAAGTCGATTGCTAGAAAAATTGCGATTCAGATTGCTGTTATGTCTAAAGACATGTCGAGCAAGTTTCCTAACATTGTGATTCAAAACACCTAATGGGTCTTGCACTAGCCATTGCTATGCGGTTGGAAGCCATGGATAATCCTTGGCAATCCCATCGTTGGGTTTTGGATAGCGTTGAGGCTGATCTGGGACAATTTAAAGAGCCAATGAAGTTTCAAGTTGCCATTGGTCGGGAAATTATTACCGCACACCCCAGCAATGATGAAGATTCTGATCGGTGGATTTTTAAAGGGTTTAATCTCGACTTATTTGTTGATGAGGCTGAAGGTTATTATCTGAATGTCAGCTCACCTGAACCCAGTTGGTTTGTGATGTGGCGATTAGAAGAAGCTCTTTGGCATCCTCTCAAAGAAATCGCTGTGCCTCATCGTGTGATGCTTAGTTATAACGAAGCTGGCAGATTAATGGATGGTGGTGAGCAGATTGAACGGTTTCCGCTTTCAGCAATGATTTTGAAATCAGTACAAGAATATGTTGATGAATACTATCGACCAGAGCCCAAAAGGCGGATTCGCCCCGCATCCTTTGAAGGAGCGTATCGTCCTAAGGATAAATTTTCGGGTGGTTCGAGGTGAGTAATTTTTTTAAAAGATGGTCAAACTTAAAAGCTGAAAATACAGCGAATAAGTTACCTGAATCCATAGAGAGTCAAAAAAGTCTGGTGACGGATAAAGGGATAACTGACAACTCTTTACCCGCCCTAAATGCTGAACCTCAACTCACTGATGGGGGATTACTTAAAGAGCCAGGGTCTGAAGAAATTACCCATAAATCTACTCAAGGTCCTAGTTTAGAAGATGTTGGTAAATTGACCTCTGAGTCAGACTTTACGACTTTTATGAATAAGGATGTTGCTGGAGATGTGCATCAAGCCGCCATGAAAAAGCTGTTTAGTGATCCACACTTTAATATCATGGACGGCCTTGACATTTATATTGATGATTATTCTATCGAGGATCCTTTACCAGAAGGGATGTTAGAAAAAATGTATCAATCTACCGCCCTTGGACTTTTTAAGCCTCTAGAAGATGAGGTTGCTAATTCTGATCAAAGTACCTTGTTGCCATCAAATAGTTTAAAGAGCGAACCAGAAGTACAGCTGAATTCTGAACTCAATTCAGAATTAAATGTCTCATTGAGTAAAGCGAAAACTGGAGTTCCTCACCAAGAACAATTTGATTTCACCTTAACCAGTCCAATGGATCAAAAGGGTGAGGCTGTGCAGGTAAAAAATATAAATAATATTGAGGTGGAGAATAAAGATGACCACACTGGTTTGTAATTGTAATAAGACGATTCCTTTGGATCAAAGTAATCTGGCTAAAGTTTTAGGTGCAGGCCCAACCGTACATGAAGGCTTATGCCGACAGGAAATTGGGAGCTTTATGCGTACTTTAGATGCCACAGATGAAATTATCGTGGCGTGTACCCAAGAAAGAGCACTTTTTCAAGAGGTTGCAAATCAGTCCAATAAGCCATTGATTGCACCCATTCGTTTTGTCAATATTCGTGAAACAGCGGGTTGGGGTCGTCAAGGTAGTCAAGCTCAGGCCAAAATCAACGCTTTACTAGCGCTTGCACAAATGCCTCCGCCAGAACCATTAGCGACAGTCAGTTACGATAGTTCTCGGGGCAGAATATTAATTATTGGTGGGCAGGAAAATGCACTCGAAATTGCTCAAAGTTTAAGTCAAGACTTTAATACTACCGTTTTACTGAATCATGCTACGAAGTTACCAGAGCAGAAGTCATTCATTTGGGTTGGTGGACAGATTGAGTCGATTCAAGGCTATCTGGGTAAATTTCAGGCGAGCTGGAAAATTGAGAATCCAATTCAATTAGATTTATGTACAGGTTGTGGTGCTTGTATTGAGGCTTGTCCTGAGGGTGCGATTGATGATCGCTTTCAAATTAAATTGGATTTATGTAAAGATCATCGCAGTTGCGTTAAGGCGTGCGGTTCGATTGGTGCCATTCAATTTCATCAATTAGGCCAAGCCGTAGACGAAGAATTTGATTTTATTCTTGATCTTAATGAAACGGCATTTTTAAAAGTTCCAGAATTACCTCAAGGTTATTTTGCACCCGGTTCGGATGTCATAAATATTCAACGGGCAATTCAAAAATTACAACAATCCGTCGGTGAATTTGAAAAACCACGGTTTTTTAAATATCAAGAAAAACTATGTGCTCATGGTCGTAATGGTCAAACGGGCTGTACTGCTTGTATTGATAGTTGTTCGACAAAAGCCATTTCATCGGTTTTTTTTGCTGGCAAAGGAAAAGTGGAAGTCAATCCTCACCTTTGTATGGGCTGTGGAGCCTGTGCTAGCGCCTGTCCATCAGGTGCAATGACCTATGCTAATACAACCGTGGAGTATTTGGGGCGTCAAACAGCGACGATTGTTAAAGCGTTTCAAGCATTTAAAAGCATAGAAGATGTAGCGCCTAGTATATTGTTTCATTCTGGCTCTGCTGGCGGTGAAAAAATAATTGATCAATTAGGTCAAAGAAGTCGTACACACTCAAAATCGGTTGTGGGTATACCAGCGCACATCGTTCCTTTGGCCATCCACCACATAGCATCTATTGGACTTGAATATTGGTTAACTGCTTTATGTCACGGAGTTGGGGATGTAATTCTTTTATCTAGCAATGAGGAATACAGCGGTTATCGCGCTTTGATTGAAGAACAAATTGAATTGGCGAATCAAATTTTAGTGCAGTTGGGTTATGAACCCCGGGTTAGCTTGATTCAGTTTTTGAGTATCGACCAACTTGATAAAGATCTAACGATAACTCAAAAGAGAAAACCTTTAGTTCCCTTAGCAACTTTTGCTATTACATCTGATAAACGTCAAAACTTGGAATTTTCCTTAGACCATCTTTTACAACATGCGCCAAAACCTTTACTGCTAGACCAGCAAATTGATTTACCAAGTCACTCACCGATTGGTGCAGTAAAAATTGACTCAAATCGTTGTACTTTGTGTATGTCATGCGTGGGAGCCTGTCCCGAAAGTGCACTCTTAGATCATTTGCAAGCACCACAATTGAATTTTATTGAAAAAAATTGCGTACAGTGTGGTTTATGTGTTTCTACCTGCCCAGAAAATGCCCTAGCACTAGAGCCAAGACTGATCCAAACTGAGCTAAGAAAACAAAAGAAAATTATTCACGAAGCCAAGCCTTTTCATTGTACAAAGTGTGCCAAACCTTTTACAACAGAAAGAATGATGGAAGCCATGTTATTGAAAATTGGCAATCATCCCGCTTTTCAGGGGGTAGCTCAAAAACGGCTAAAGATGTGCTCTGATTGCAAGGTGATTGACATGATGGAACATCAGGACTTTAAATAGGAAAAACATGAGTGATTTAAATGCCAATGAAGCGATTCAATTAGATACCGGCTTATCCGCTGAAGATTTGGCGCGTGCTGATCTATATGGTTTGTTAGCCTTACTCTTCTATAAAGCACCTGATCAAGCACTACTAGATATGATTGGTAGTTCCTCCGAAGTTGATTCAAGTAGCTCAGCAGAGTTGACTCTATTAGAACAAGTATGGAATCCCCTAGTGGACTTAGCAAAATCCACTCCAGTTAAAGATTGGGAAGACGAGTATGAATCCAATTTTATTGGCGTTGGTAAACAAGAAATCTTCTTATACGGATCTTACTATTTGGCTGGATTTTTACACGAGCGTCCTTTGGTCAAATTGCGTAATGATTTGAGTAATCTAGGACTTGAATCTTCAGAACTTGTGGTTGAAACTGAAGATCACATTGCTTGTTTATGTGAAGTAATGAGATATTTGATTGCGGGTGAGGATTTAAGCATCTGTAACTTAACTTCCCAAAAGCAATTTTTTAATGACCATATCCGTCCGTGGGCGCATCAATTATTTGATGCAATTGAAAGTCACCCCAATATTCAACTTTATCGTCAACTTAGCCTCCTCACGAGGTCATTTTTTGAAATAGAAGGCCAAGCTTTTGATATGGTTTAGTCATTTATTTCAAAAAGTTAGCAAAAAATTAGGGTATATACCTAATTTGTGAAAAATGATACTGTGGCATATTAAAATCTACTGCAAAATGTGTAATAATTTGCCGATACAGCGTTTACTAAAAACACCAAATTTAAAATAATTAAAAGGTGGTTCAATATGCTTGAAAACATTCAAAAAACTAGTCGTAGAAGTTTTTTTGTTGGTGCAGCAGCTTTAACAGGGGCTGTAGTGGTTGCATCCCAAACACCAACGGGTCAAAAAATTGTGTCAGAAGTTGAAGAAGTTTTATCGCCAGCCAAAAAAAATGGTTACCAACTTTCTGAGCACGTTAAAAAATACTATAAAACTACCTTAGTTTAATTTCGTTGTAACGATCCTTCTCGCGTTTTCATTGGATAATTTATGAACCTTACTCGCAAAACCAATCTGCAGTCTTCATCAGGCTCAACTACCCATTTTATTAATCACTTGTCTAGAAGCATGAGCCAAGTAATCCCAACCATGGATCGTCGCTCTTTCTTGAAGCGTTCTGGTCTTGGAGTTGGCGTTGGAATCGCTGGGTCTCAATTGACCCTTGTAAAAAAAGCTAAAGCAATGGGTTCTAAACCTAATACTGAGCAAGGCATAGTGGTTAAAAGAACAGTTTGTAGTCATTGTTCTGTTGGTTGTGCAGTAGACGCAGTGGTTGAAAACGGAGTTTGGACTCGCCAAGAAGCTGTTTTCGATTCACCAATTAATATGGGCGCTCACTGTGCTAAAGGTGCTGCTTTGCGCGAGCACGGACACGGTGAATACCGTCTCAAATACCCAATGAAATTGGTAGACGGTAAATATAAGCGTATTTCTTGGAATACAGCACTCGAAGA